>JADDYB010000261.1_pt1 | contig 16474 bp, 19 predicted proteins | sample 8641941 | NCBI WGS metagenome assembly JADDYB01 (sample SAMN16275377, study PRJNA637457) | freshwater sediment metagenome | isolation source: Lake Kineret sediment | place: Israel: Lake Kineret | collected 2013
TGACCTGCCACCGATTACCTTCAGGACAAAGGCATTCTGGTTTATACCTGCTCCGGATTCCGAACAACGCGTTGCAGGTTTAAATCTTGATCTCGCCGGGGGGCTGCATGGTGCAGAACACGCGATCATCGCGCTTATGCCCCTGCATGTGATGTGCGACCGGTGGGATATCGGTGGTTTATCGTCTCCGGCATTTGGTGAGGATGGAGAGCCCGTGGTTTTTGTCTATGACGGTTACGAGGGAGGGATTGGACTTGCCGAGAAAGCCTTCGCGCTCCTTCCGGACGTATTTTCGAGTGCGCACGAACTGGTTCGGGACTGCGGGTGCGATGAGGGATGCCCGTCCTGCATATACTCACCAAAATGCGGGAATGATAACCAGCCGCTCGACAAGGAAGCAGCCATACTGATCCTCGGAGATTTATGCACTCCTCAGGAAAAACGCGAATGTTCCGGAATATCCGGTGAATCCGGGCAGGTTGTCTTACAGTTCAGATAATTCAATCAACAAGAATCTCCCGGTGTTTCGTTATCCCGGGTTCCGGGTCGTCTTCAAAGATGAACAAATCTTCTATTCCCGCGTTAAGGACCCGGGCCACATCGTGTGCGAGCCTGAGTGAGGGATTATATTTCCCCTGCTCTAAAAAGACGATTGTCTCCCGTCGCACGCCGACCATTCTGGCAAGGTCATCCTGTGTCAGGGATAAACGGGAACGGTACTCTTTTATTCGTGTCTGCATGGTATACCTTCCGGGTTAGGCTACTCCACATCCCCTTTCCGGAAAAGATATGCCTGGTAAATCACCGCTGAAAGAGCAAGGACAAGAATGGAAGCGATGAGTGCATTCTGTACACTGAGCTTGAGCACGCCAAGATAATCCAGCCAGAAGAGACCGAACATGAAGAAGAGGCCGGTCAGCCATGCATAGGATAACCCATATGCCCCTATCTTTTTGGATCGCTCATCGGATTCCGGATCATTCCCAAATTTCCGGTGACGGGAGATTCCGGTAATCAGGAAGACTATCCCTGCAGCCACCAGTATTGTTCCAATGCCGGCTTCCCCCGTGTTCAGCACGATGGAGATAATACCGGTGACAAGCATCAGCAATCCGATAATAATCCGATAAAGGTTCCTAGGTTTCATTGGTATCACACGATTATGTTATTTATTTCTAACATCTCTACATATTAATGTTATCTATTTCTAACACATTCTGGAAAGAAACGGCACTGCAAAGACGAACTGCGATAAGGGAAATCTTGAGAAAAATATAAGAAAATTATTCCTGCACGGTAGATCGTACAGACAAAAACACCGGCCCCCGCACGTCAACCTTCTTATTGTTATCAGTGACCGCCCGCATCGCGAATTCATCAATTTTCAGGTTAATGTCACTGGGGAGTTTTGCCATCTTTACCTGTACGACTGTAGAGTTCCTGCAGCGGGCTGCCTCTTCAATCCGTGCTGCCGCAAGTGCTGCCACTGCGGAGAGATAAGTGATACCCGTTGATATCCCTTCGGTGCGCACCTGTTTCCACTTTTCAGCGTCCGGGACGCCGAATATCGAGCCGTCGTGGACGAAGATCTCGTTAGCACATGCAGGACCGCAAAGCTTTGCGTTGGACTCTGGTTCTTCGACTGCCACCTTCACCCTGGTACCCCCAAGTATACCCTCCCATGTGTCAAACGAGCATGGTCCCTGGGCAGTTGCATTCACAGAAGCGACATGGGCAATAGCTGCGGCGAGCATCTTTCCTTCCGGTGAGGACGGTTCTTCGCGCAACCTGACCGCACGGGCGATCTCCTGGTTCGTGAGGGTGTGGGGAAAAAACTGGGGAAAACAGAGTTGCCGGACATCGTTTGCGTTATATGCTATCATCGCAAGCCGTTCAACGCCGAGCCCGAGATTCATGACCGGGACGCCAATACCGTATTCGGCAAGTGCTGAGGGGGAGTACATACCAAAGGTGGCCACTTCCACCCAGCCATGTACCGGGTGTCGTGCGTAGACCTCAGTCTGGGAATCCGGCATATAGTATTTGGAGCGCTTTTCGTCCGGCTGGAACCGGAAATCAGTATAGCCGAATGCGGAGAGGAGCGCCATGCTTACTGCTTTTCCCTCTTCGTTGGTTATGTCCTCACCCGCAACTACGCACGAAGCTGAGTGATAGGTCATAAGGCGTGTCGGACCCTCTGCCTGTTCCCGGCGGAAACAGCGGTCAACCGAGAAGAGCCGGATGGGCATCGGCGTGTGTTCCCAGATTGCACCGAGTGTTATGAACCACCCGCTTGTCATATGACTACGCAGGGTGCTGCGCGATGACTCGGGAACGAGTGCCCGGAATTCCGGGAAGACCGCCTCAAGGATGTGCACGACAAGTGCATCATCCACCCCAAGTACCTTTGCCAGCTCTATGGTGAGTTCATCGCCATCTATCTCAGATTTCTTGTATGCATGGAGAGTTTCCCGTAAGTGCTCTTCGGTCTCTTTTGTCATCATCTGGTACTGTGCAGGATGATGGCTTTGACTGACAGGGATTGTATCGTGATGGGTGAGCGGACTCCGGTGGCTCATCAGGATCTCGTTAATTTCATCGAGCTGCTTTCTTGCAATCCCCACGTTTGGTCTTGGGAGCCCCCCAAGGTAGAAAACCCGGTCGAGCACTGCCATCGCTTCAGGACCAAACTGCCGGTAGATGTCCTTTTCATCGATAATCACCGGGTTTTCAGCTTCGTCAAATCCGAGCGAGAGATAGGTCTCGCGCAGCCGGTTAATTGTGGCAAAAACCGGATGCTCCTGCGCCCTTTTGTAGGTAAGAAACGGGTATTTTCCCTCACTACCTGCGGGAGTCAGTACCGAAGGCCCCTCATGCCATGCCTCTTCGAAATTCTCTTGCGTTTTTTTCTTCCAGTCCTCAGGATTGAATCTCATATCACTCGCTCCAGGCAAACCACTCTGCTCACCACATTCTGGTCTTTTATCCGGTAATCGCATGCAGCTGCGATCTTCTCAGCAAACGAGCGCACGCACTCATGCTCCGGCATATTCTCCCGTACCAACCGTTTTCTACTGTATCCCAGATACATATATCCCTTCACTTCAACGAACATCGAGCCGGATTCCTGCAGGAGTGCTGCATACTTTTCCGGTGCGAAATCGTTCAATCCTTTGACAAGCGTTATCCGGACTGCAGAACGACGTGATCCGAGAAGGGTAAGACTCTCTTTTACCTGTTCCCAGTAATTGTCGAGTGGTCGACAGACAGAAATATACGTCGCTTCATCAGGAGCATCAAGGGAGACATACATCTGGTACGGATGGCAACGGGCGAGCATATCGGGATTTGTACCGTTGCTCACCAGAAATGTTGTGTATCCTTTCCGGTTGAACAGGTCGATGAGTTCGGGAAGCTGCCGGTAGAGTGTGGGTTCGCCGGAGAGCGAGATAGCTACATGTTTTGGTTCCAGCGCCTCCTTCCACCGCTCTTCGGTAACGGTATTATCCAGAACAGCATTATACCCGGCAAGCGCCTTTTTCTGGAATTTTGGAATTCCCGCAAGGATTGTTTCCGGGGAGCACTCTTCCTCTTCCACCACTTCATGTTCAAATGAGCGCCAGCAGAAACGGCATCGCTGGTTGCAGCGCAGGGTGGGGGTCATCTGGACACAACGGTGGCTTGCAATCCCGTAGAACTGGTGCTTGTAGCACATATCGCCGCCGGCAAGCGACCGTTTGCACCACATACAGGGCTTGAGCGCTGCTGATGATGTCTTTGAAAAAAACTGGTAACCCTGCCTGCGCAGGGCATCACATGGTGCTGATGGCATCGATTCCCAGAGTTTCGAGGGCTTCTTTCAAGGTATTCTGCACCGCCCTGACCAGCGTAAGCCGGCGATTTCGGATCTTCCCCTCGCTTTTCAGGACCTGTTCGAAATGATAGAACGTATTGAAGGTATCCGCAAGTTCACGTGAGTAGGTGGCAAGTATGTGAGGGTGAAGCTCTGCTGCAATCTTTTCGATAACTGAGGGGAACTTGGCGATCTGCTTGGCGAGCGCAATCTCCTGCTCCGATTCAAGGTCGTAACATTCGGTGAATGTGCCTGCCTTCTCAAGAATACTGCAGGCACGGGCGTGGGCGTACTGTATGTATGGTCCGCTCTGGCGCTCGAAATCAAGTGCCTCTTTCCAGTCAAAGACCGTGCTTTTCTCAGGTGTTACTTTTACGATATCGTAGCGGATGGCAGCAAGACCGACCGATGTTGCGATTGACCATCGCGTCTCTTCGTCCAGTTCCGGTCTCCTGATGGTGACTTCATCAAATGCACGTTTCCTGATCTCCTGTATAAGGTCGTCAGCTGAAACGAATTTCCCGGCGCGGGTACTCATAGAACCTTCGGGAAGGGAGACAAACTCAAAGTGGACGATTTCCGGAACCTTTTCGCCGAGAAGTTTCATGGTACACTGCAGTTGTGCTGCGATGAGTTTATGGTCGGCACCGAGAACATCAATGATACGGTCGAAGTTTGCCGCCTTCCAGGCATGGTAGGCGAGATCGCGTGCAGCATACACAGAAGTCCCGTCACTCCGCCGGATAACATATTTATTTGTAAAGCCGAATTCCTCAAGATCAAGGGCAAGGGTCTCTTCATCCCGTGCCTGGGGGAGTTTCCGTAGTTTTGCAACGATACGGTCAGTATATCCATTGCGGATGAAATCGCTTTCCCAGATGAAACGGTCATGAACAACATTGAGATCCTTCATTGTTACGCTGAACCCGTCAAGACAGCGTGAGACTTCCCTGCGGAATTTTTTCACTGCAGAAGGATCTCCGTTTTCTACCAGCTGCATAAGGGTGTTTACCTGGAGGGTTATGGCCGGATCTTTTTCGATTTCCCTGTTGGCAGCGATGTACACCCTTGCAATGTGGGCATCCTCTTTCTCTCCTGCTAGTGGGGTGCTGTCGAGGTTATCAAATCCCCAGACAACGATTGCAATCTGGCGTCCCATGTCATTGACATAGTACTGCACTTCCAGCCCGTACCCTGCCTTACGGAACACCCGTGCCAGCGTGTCACCGATGATTGAATTCCTGATATGTCCGACATGGAGAGGACCGTTCGGATTGGCACTTGTATGCTCTAAAACGACTCGTATTCCTTTTTTTGGGAACGAGCCATAGCCGGGTTTTACTGCCTCCTTCACCGCATTACTGACGTATCCTGCGCCGAAAATAAAGTTAATATAAGGCCCTTTTGCCTCAATGGTGATTCCCTTGAGCGCGGGGTCTTTTACCATTTCGGCTGCAAGGTCTTTTGCAATCAGGGCCGGTGCCTGTTTTTTTTGTTTTGCGAGAGTGAATGCGATGGTTGTGGCAAGATCGGCATGGTCCCCGCCATCGATAAGTTGTGCGTCAGTTACGCCGGTTTTTTCTTCGATGACTTTACCAATCGTTTTATATGTTTCCTGCAACATCAGCATCCCGTCCTGTAGCGCAGTATTGCAGCAATTCCCCCGAATGCGGAGAAGAGGATCGACCCCTCTTCAAAATCATCTGAGATAAGCTCAACTTTGGCACTGCTCAGTTCAGCGAGTTTTGTCAGTTCATCGATTATATCAATCTCTTCTTCGAGGATGACGGGTGCTGTACATTTCGGACATGAACCAAGAGGGATGTCCCGGACAGATTTTCCTGCATCAATGTGCACTGTCTTTTCATCGGTGAAATCACAATTCTGGCATTTTATCCGCAGCCGGGATTTACGGAGGTTTGCCGAGAGGAGCAGGGTGTCGACTGCCCCGAGTTCAAGATTTTTCCTGATACTCTCTTCCCCATAGGCAGCATTGCTGGCATCCTTGACGAGCTCTCTGAGGAACTTGTCCATGAACGCTTTTTCCTTAACTACGCCCATGCCTTTGAGGGCGTCCTTTGCTGCATCCACAAGTTCGGAAAGTCCGTCTTCGTTGGTATATGCTACATCGAAGATCCCGATGATCCGCTTCTGGATCTCGTGGTGGAGAAAGTTGCCCGCTTCAAACTCCTCTTTTGTCGGGCTGGGGCCACCGATCAGCAAACCCTTGAACCGCTCGAAAAAATCTTTCTCTGCAAGGAATATTGCACTGGACCGTTCCCCTATTTTTGTATAAAACTCGGCGATTGCAATCTCCCTGAGACGCCCGAACCGGGCAGCGGACTGCCCGCCTTTGCGTGTCTTTCCCGGGACGGTTGAGTTTGCACCTCCCATGGGTTCGATCCGGTTGCCGCGGAGAAAGCCCCAGTATGCCTCCCGACGGTCAAGGACGAGGAGCCCGTAGACATACTTCTCCTCCAGCATCTGCTTGAGCGGGTCGAGCTCGAAGTTCGAGCTGCAGCGGTACATGTAGAGGTTGAGAGGTTCCGGGGGCTCAACGATAGTGCACTGGAGATCGGTCCGGTCCCCGTAGAGTTTGACCGTACCACAGAAGATCGCGAGCCCATGCTGTGGAGGGCGCTTGTAGTACTTGAGCCGGGAGAGGATAGAGGAGATGGCGCTCTGGACATTCGTACGGGTCTGCTTGCTCTTGATGTTGGCGCACTGGCCAAACTCGTCCTTGAGCTGATTGGTGACATCGAAAATCTGCTTGTCAGGAGGAATATAGATCGTGATAAGTTCCGTTCCGTCTCCCTGCTGCAACTCGAGCTTCTCGAGCGCCTTTTTGAACTCGTAACGCTTTCGCGCATCGTCCATCTCCCGTTCTTCTGCCATTGCCGGTCTCAAACCTCTCTAGAGCTATTACTTATTCACTCGCGTGTGGCATAAATTTGCGCCCATTGCATAATGATCCGGTTATCAGCATCTGGATTAATGCCGTGATCTCCGGAAAATTCAATCAATGTCTTGGGCTCCTGTGCCGAGTCAAAGAATTGTTTTCCGCTTGCAAACGGGATGATCGGATCGCCTGCTGCATGGAAGATCCAGACAGGACGGGGTGATATTTTTGCAAAGTACGTGCTGGGTTCCAGCGAAGTAGCAAAGCGTAACAGACTTCCTGAATATCCCTGCTGAATAGCAGAGTCCAGTACACCCCAATCTGATGTTGATATCCCCACATAACCGGAAAATTCTGGATCAACGCCAGCTGCAACCGCTGCATAGCGACCGCCGTTGCTTGATCCCATTGCATAGACCGGAACACCGAACCGGCCAGAAAGTATCTGCTGTGCTGCTACAAGATCACAGACCGTCAGGTAGTACTGCGGCCAGTCACCTTTTTCAAACAGGGAATAGTCCCGCTGGGGATTGAACGGGTAGCCCGAAGTCTGTCCACCATTGCCCCGAATATCGACAAAGAGGAACGCATAATCCGCAGCAGCATACCGGACCATACGCGCTTCATGTCCTGCAGGTTTTTCACCGGCCCCGGGTACATAGACAATCGCCGCCCGGGGGTATTTCGGTGCAGCAAGGTAGGTGACAACATCCCCCATCTGCGTGTGCATGATGATCTTTGTTTTGGTATAGGTCTCGTTGGTGAATAGTATCTCTTCACTTGTAGTCACTGGTGCACACGAAACCGAAAGGACGCCATTACTGTCAACGGAATACGGTGATGATGGACGGTTTTCCGTGCAGCCGGCAACGGCAATAAACATAACAAGAAGTCCTGCTACGAGGATAGCAGAGCGCACGTTCAGCACCCCAGACAGTGATGGATCAGGCAGATTGTCTTAGCATCAACAATTGTGCCATTCCGGATCATGCCAATAAGATCGCTTAGCGCAATATCCACAACCTCCAGTACCTCATCCTCATCTTTCCCGAACTCCTGAGATGGAGACAGGTCGCGGGCTTCGAAGAGAAAGATCTTCTCATCGGTATAGCCGGGCGTAGTGAATATGAAACCTTTTTCCACTATTATTTTTGCAGCAAAACCGATCTCCTCGATCAGTTCCCGTCGTGCGGTTTCCAGGGGATCTTCCCCCGGTTCCATCGTACCTGCCGGTGCTTCAAAGATGTATTGATCGATGGCATACCGGTACTGCTTCAGCAGTTTGCACCGGTCACCATTGAGGGGAAGAATGGCCACTGCGTTACTGGGGTGAACGATTACCTTCTCTCTTTCAATACCATTCGGAAGCCGGATCGTGCGTTTTTCGATCCAGAGTCGTCTGCCACGGAAGATCTCCATTTATTCCTCATATTCGATTGGATCCTGCTTACCGACTGCAGCGAATGCCTCTTTGCGGAAGTGGCACGACCCGCAGGTACCGCATGCCTTCCCTTCATTCTGGTAACAGGACCAGGTATGTTCATAGGGAACGCCGAGCTTCAGACCTTCATGCAGGATATCCGTCTTTGTCATGGTAATGAAGGGAGTGAAGAGGGTGATTTTTGTCGTATCCTTTGTTCCCAGATCAATCACGCGCTGGAATGCTTCGATGAACTGCGGACGGCAGTCAGGATACCCGCTGTAATCAAGTGACTGGACGCCAAGGAAGATTGCATCGGCTTCCCTGGCTTCGGCAAAACTCGTTGCAATCGAGAGGAGGTTTGCATTCCGGAACGGGACATAGGTGTTAGGCATAAGTTCCCTCTTTGGATCATACTCTTCCACAGCAATTTTTTCATCGGTGAGGCTGCTCGCCCCGAATTTTGCAAAATAGTCCAGGCTGATTTCAACAAACGCTTCAGCATTAAGGAGTGATGCGATTTTTTTTGCACTGATTCGTTCCTTTCGTTCGGTCCGCTGTCCGTAGTTCACGTGTAACGCGAGAATTTCGTATCCCCTGCTCTTTGCCACATACGCGAGCGTTGACGAGTCCATCCCGCCAGAGAGTAAACAGACAGCTTTCATTATTTCACCCCGACGATTTTGTGGAGCTGGATCTGGAACCGCACCGGGAGGTTGTTGTCCAGAATGAATTTTACTATCATTTTATAATCGCTCCCAAAGACCGGTGACACGAAAATCTCTCCGGAGATCCGGTAAGAGGTAATAATCTCCTGGGCATACTGGCAGTCAGTCTCGTCCTTTACGACAAACTTGACACTATCCTGTGAACGAAGTGTATCCAGGAGTCTGAGATTGCTTTGCTGTCCTGACGACGGGCATTTCACATCCATACAGATCGATGCATACGGTTGCAACCGGGTAAAATTGATCGTGCCATTGGTTTCTATGTCAATCGCTGTTCCCCGCATGTGAAGCGAGATGAGCAGCGGCTCGAGATCATCTGCCTGCAGAAGTGGTTCGCCTCCCGTTATACACACATACGGGGGGTTCATGCACCAGACCTGCCCGAGAATGGCATCAATACTCATCTCCGAGCCACCGGCTTGTGCGTAAGGTGTATCACACCAGTGGCATTGAAGATTACAGCCTGCAAGCCGGATAAACAGGCAGGGCTTTCCCTGGTTTCTGCCTTCACCCTGAAGACTCCTGAAAATTTCTGCGATCTTCATTCAGTAAGCTCGGCACAAGCTGTCGGGGATTCCCAGACACGGATCTTCGGTATTGTCACCGTAATTCCCAGATCCCGGCAGACCTTATAGAGATCATCGCGGATGATGGCTGCCATCAACTCACTGGTTGGATCTCCGGGTGTAGTAATAACCGGGTGGAACTCCTGGATGCGGGAGACCATCGGGTCATCGCAGTTCAGGATGATCTGGTGATCGTACTTGTCTATGACCTGTTTTATTAAACTGTAATCTATCAGGATTTGTGTTGCCGGGTCCGGTTCTCCTTCCATCCAGACCTCAACCTTCCACCGGTGCCCATGGAGGTTGGCGCACTTGCCGTTATAATGGAGCAGGCGGTGGCTGGTATCAAGATGCACCTCTTTATAGATCCCGACTTTCATTGTATGCTATAGGCCATGGAAGGATATAATATTATTACGAGTGAGGGATAATAGTATAAGACTGGCAGGTGGGGTGCCACAATTTATAAATCGGTTACCTGCGTTTGTATATATCTCAGTGTAGGTTATCGATAACCACAAAAACAACAAAAATGAGGCTATTTAATGGGACAGGGTAAATTTGCAGCCAGAAAATTGGTTCGGGACTCAAACAAGTTCCGGTGGGCAGATAAAAACTATGCCCGCCGCGAACTTAATCTCGATGTGAAATCGGACCCTCTGGAGGGTGCTCCACAAGCGAGAGGTATCGTGCTGGAAAAGGTCGGTGTTGAGGCAAAACAGCCGAACTCCGCAATTCGCAAGTGCGTACGTGTACAGCTGATCAAGAACGGACGCCAGGTTACTGCCTTTGCGGTTGGTGATGGTGCAATCAACTTCATCGATGAGCATGATGAAGTTGAAATTGAGGGTATTGGCGGTCGTCTCGGGCGTTCAATGGGAGATATCCCCGGGGTACGGTACGTCGTAACCAAAGTGAACAATGTCTGCCTTCATGAAATGGTCATTGGCAGGAAGGAGAAACCGCGCAGGTGATCCCTATGAAAGAGACAGAAGGAAAGAAACTACTGTTTAATAAGTGGGACGCAAGTGAAGTCAAGGTTAACGACCCGGGCCTTGTGCGTTACGTGAACCTGACCGCTTTAATCATCCCCCACTCCTGCGGCAAATTCTCGAAGCAGGAGTTCAATAAAGCTAACATGCCAATTGTCGAGCGCCTTATCAACCGTCTGATGCAGACCGAGAATAATACCGGAAAGAAGCAGATGACCATCCGGATCGTGCGGGAAGCATTTGAGATCATCAACAAGAAGACCAAGCGCAACCCCATTGAAGTACTCGTTGAGGCAATCGCTAATTCCGGTCCCAGGGAAGAGACGGTTCGTCTTAAATATGGTGGTATCAACGTCCCGAAATCTGTCGACACTGCCCCGCTGCGCAGGGTTGATTCTGCAATCGGTTTTATTGCAGAAGCAACATTGAAGGGATCGCGTTCAAGCAAGAAGAAAGCGAGTGCAATCCTCGCCGATGAACTGATCGCCGCTTCAAAGGGCGATATGAAGTGCTACTCGGTAGGTAAAAAGGAAGAACGCGAGCGTATAGCAAAATCCGCCCGTTAAATATCTTTTTTGAGGTTATTTCATGGTCCGCGGCAAAAAATCTGTTGAGCGCGCAACTGAGCTCATGAAGGATCCGAAACACATTCGGAATATCGGAATTGTAGCACATATCGATCACGGTAAGACGACTCTGTCCGACAACCTGCTTGCAGGTGCCGGTATTATTTCAGAAGAACTCGCCGGCAAGCAGCTCTTCATGGATTCAGATGCAGAGGAGCAGGCACGGGGTATTACGATCGATGCCTCGAACGTCTCGATGGTGCATGAATATGAAGGCCAGGACTACCTCATCAACATGATCGATACGCCAGGGCATGTCGATTTTGGTGGCGATGTAACACGTGCAATGCGTGCTGTCGATGGTGCAGTCGTCCTGGTCGATGCGGTTGAAGGCACTATGCCCCAGACAGAGACCGTGTTACGCCAGGCATTAAAGGAGCAGGTGCGCCCTGTCCTCTTCATCAACAAAGTCGACCGTCTTATCAACGAGCTGAAAGTCGACGAGATGGAGATGCAGATCCGGCTTGGCAAGGTTATCGATAAGGTCAACAAGCTGATCAAGGGGATGAACGAGGAAGCCTATAACAACGGCTGGAAGCTCGACGCTGCAAAAGGAACCGTTGCGTTTGGCTCTGCACTCTATAACTGGGCAGTATCTGCACCGTTCATGAAGAAGAGCGGTGTCTCATTCAAGGATGTCTATGAAAAGTGCCGCGAAGGGGATATGAAATACCTGGCAAAGAACAGCCCGCTCTCTGAAGTCCTCCTGGACATGGTGGTGCGCACACTCCCGAACCCCTTGGAAGCCCAGCCCCGCCGTGTCAATGTTATCTGGCACGGTGACAAGACATCGACTGAAGGCAAGGCTATGCTTTCCTGCGACCCAAAAGGCCCCGTCGCAATGATGGTTACTGACATCTCCTTTGATCCCCATGCTGGTGAAGTTGCCACGGGACGTCTCTTCTCCGGCAGCCTCAAGCGTGGCGACGGGCTCTATGTCATGGGCTCGGCAAAGAAGGAAAACCGGCTCCAGCAGGTCGGTATCTTCATGGGTCCCAAGCGTGTGGAAGTCGAAGAGATCGTTGCGGGAAATATTGCAGCAGTCACTGGTCTAAGGGACGCGATGGTCGGCTCAACGGTTACCTCCCTTTTGGAAATGACCCCGTTTGAGTCCCTCAAACACTACAGTGAGCCGGTTATGACGGTTGCCGTAGAGGCAAAGAACATGAAGGACCTGCCCAAGCTCGTTGAAGTTCTGCGGCAGGTTGCAAAGGAAGACCCGACACTGGTCATCACTATCAATGAAGAGACCGGTGAACACCTGATTTCGGGTATGGGTGAACTGCACCTTGAGATCATCACCGGTCGTATCAAGCGAGACAAGGGCGTGGAGATCGTCACTTCAGAACCGATCGTTGTCTACCGTGAGACCGTGGTCCAGAAGGTGGAGTCTGTGGAAGGCAAGTCCCCGAACCGCCACAACCGGTTCTACTTCGATCTCCAGCCACTGCCCGATGAGATTGTCGACCTGATCAAGAAAGGTGAAGTCTCCATGAACCAGCAGATGCTCGAGCGCCGTGACATTCTCATCAAGGCGGGCATGGACAAGGACGAAGCGAAAAATATCAAGGATATCAAGGGCACCAACATGCTCGTCGATAAGACAAAAGGTGTCCAGTACCTCAACGAGACCATGGAACTGATCATCGAAGGTATCCACGAGGCCCTCGCTGGTGGCCCCCTTGCAGACGAGCCGGTCCAGAATCTCAAAATGACGCTCGTTGATGTTAAGCTGCACGAGGATGCGATCCATCGTGGTCCCGCACAGGTTATCCCTGCTGTCCGTGGTGCGATCAAGGGTGGTATGCTGGTTGCCGGGGATTCCCTCTTAGAGCCGGTCCAGAAGATCCAGATCACGGTCCCGATGGACCAGATGGGCGCGGCGACCTCCCAGATCCAGGGACGGCGCGGACAGGTCTTTGACATGACGAGCGAAGGCGACACGATTACCGTCGTCGGCAAAGCACCGGTTGCCGAGCTCTTCGGGTTTTCAGGTGATATCCGCTCCGCGACCGAAGGCCGTGCCATGTGGAACACGGAGTTTTCAGGATTTGAACTCGTGCCGAACAGCATGCTCAAGGAAGTTGTGGTTGGGATCCGCAAACGCAAGGGACTCAAAGAAGTGCTCCCGACTCCGTCTGACTATCTTGCCGGATAATTATTCCTCCCCCCCATTTTTTTCTTTTTTTAACTTCTTTGCCTCCAAAATGAGAGTCTCAAAGAAGGGATTTTGATTGTCTTTCTTATAGCAACCCGGCGATTTATCAAAGGGATTAATAGAAACAAATATCGGGGAATCCTACGGGAAGAGAGATAAAACTCATCCTTTGTCGTTGGGGTCATCAGGGCATTTCTCAAAAGATCCGTTTTTCCGCTGAATTTATTCCATTTTACCGAAATGGTAAAAAGAGCCCCCGTCAAATTTTAACCTGATGACTGAAGAGAAAAGGTGCAAGATCGTTGTTTTCGGAGCATTCGGGGCGGGAAAGACAACTCTTGTTAAGACACTGGACCCCGATTCCACCCATGTGGAAGCCGACTGTGCTGGAGGTACTACGACTGTCGCTCTCGATTTTGGGCGTGTATTAATGAATGGAAACCATATTCATATTTTTGGCACCCCCGGACAGGAACGGTTCGAGTTCGCCCGGGAGATTATCGGGAAAGGGATGGATGGTGCGATTCTCGTTATCGATGCAACAAGCCCGGTCGATGAATTCATCCGTCATCTTTATGATTCTCTCACTTCTGCAAAGATCCCGTTTGTTATTTTTTTAAACAAATGCGACTGTATCGGAGCACGACCCGAATTAATTGTAAAAGAGTTCAGCACTTCTGTTATCCGGAAGGTCTCGGCAAAAGACCGGAAACAATCCCTCGAGGCAGTGTGCACTTTTGCACAGATCCTGCCACCCCACCCAAACGGGCATTCCCCCACCCTCTGATGTTTTAATTATCCTGCGTCAGCAAGTTACATGAATGATCGCAATAAACGACCGGTGTTCTTTTTTGAGCATATCCAGGATCTCCGGAGTTGGCCGTATAACTGTTTCAAACCTGCTGAGCTCCCTTTCTGCTTCCGGTGTGATCGGAAGATCCCCGTATTGCCCGGTTCCGATATAGACAATTTTGGGTTTTTCTTTTTTTACCACTTCCAGTTCCTGATCCGAGAGCGGAGTGTGCCCGTACGTACTTTTCAGTTCTTTGGATTTTTTCTTTGACCGTTTGGTAACCGAGCCATCACGGTGAATAATCACATCGTGGTCATACCGAACTTTGTCGATCTCTATCCAGCCGAATTCTGATTTCATATATGCATGGTCATTTGCATGAACGACCATAAAAAGGAAATGGGTGAATTAAAAGAAACGAAAAGCATTGGAGATTAAAAAAATTTATCTTAGACCATTACAGCACGGATAATAGTGACATTCTGCACCGGGCGGTCGCTGGCACCGGTTTTTGTTTTGCCGATTTTGTCAACAACATCCATACCCTCGACCACTTTCCCAAAGACCGGGTGTTTGGCATCGAGGCGGTTGTTGTTGATAAGGTTGATGAAGAACTGGCTGCCGCCGGTGTTCGGGCCGGCGTTTGCCATTGAGATTGTCCCCCGATCATTCCGGTTGGTTTTCGTGAACTCATCATTTATCTTGTAGCCAGGTCCACCCATGCCGGTGCCGGTCGGATCACCTCCCTGGATCATGAAGCCATCAATGACCCGGTGGAAGATCACACCGTCGTAATAGCCTTTCTTCACGAGCGATTCAAAGTTCCCTGCGGTAATAGGCATGGCAGGGTCGAGCGCAATAGTGATATTACCCATATTCGTTTCGAGCTTTACCAGTTTCTGAGATTCGGCGGATGGTGTCATAGATACTGTCCCGGCCGTTGTTGTGGCCTGTTTTGTCGCTGGAGCGGACTGTGTGCACCCTGCACAGAGGATAAAACCTGCAATAAGGATGCCTGACAGGATGAAGGTACGCAATGGTGACATCGTTATTAATGTGAGAGCGGAAAGAAAATAAAGATTGCAGGAGGGAAGGTCTCTTAGTGAATGATATGACTCTTAATGCACAGGAATTATACCAACGCGGGACAGCACTGGTCTGTGTAGGGAGGTATGCTGAAGCCATCGCATGGTTTGACCGTGCTCTTGAGCGTATTCCAAGGAACAAGGAAGTGCTTGTTGCCCTTGGCGCAGCAGTGGACCGTCTCGGTCTTTTCCAGGAAGCGGTCCTCAGCTGTGATCAGGCGCTGGAGATTGATGATCAGTACCCTGATGCATGGTTTGTAAAAGGCCTTGCGCTGTTCCGACTCTCGGAGTATACAGAAGCAGGAGGTTGTTTCCAAACACTAGTCGATTTGGATAATTCCCATGCAGAGGCATGGTTCATGAAAGGGAATTGCCATTACCAGCTCGGTGAGTTCAATGATGCGATTCAGTGCTATGAAAAAACGATCCATATCCACCAGAAATATCCAAAAGCTTTCTACAACCTTGCCGTGGCCCTGGGAGAAACAGGCCGGTATGAAGAGGCGATACGGAATTATGATAAGTGCCTAACGATGAATCCGGGGGTTGGCACAGTCATGACAAACAAGGCAGTTGCCCTTGCCCGTCTCGGACGCTATGAAGAGGCAGAAAAAATGTTCAGAGAAGCGCTGGATCTTGATCCGCGTGATGTGATTGCATGGACGAACATGGGTCTCTGTTTGAGCCGGCTCAGGCGCGAGCAGGAAGCGATAGCCTGCTTTGAAAAAGTCCGTGAACTCTCTGGTGCTGACACATTTCGGGATATTGTGCGATGATAGCCTGCTTTTTGTCAGACAGGTGTTATTTTTTTGGTTTTCTTTTCTCCAGAAGTGAAAATCAACGATGAACTTCCCTTTTAGTTTCTTATGCTGAAAATGAATGAAATAAACCTTATATGGGCTCCGTTTCCCCCTTCGTTTTTCACTTTTTCAAGAGTAAACCCCGTAAATTGCTTTTTTTAGGTTCGTGTGGAGAATAAGCTCAATTATCGCTCTTTTTACCAAAATACGGCACATTTGCACCCCATCTAAAGCCCGCCAAAGGCTCTGGAACCGAGGCAGATTTCACCATATAGTTTTGCACCTCCGGACCCCCAAAACCCTGCCAGAACACCACTATGAGGTTCATTTTCTCCCACGACAATAGTATAAAAATGGCAAATGGAAAGGAGCCTGAAAATGGCAGGATTGTCGTGTCTTTGGAGTAGATGTATTCAGGAGTGCTAGAATCTCTTCATTATGGGCTTATTTTGGCACAAGGACTGGATCAGGATCTGGGCAGCTTGCACAAAATCGCGAAATATAGATCACTTTTTTTGCGATCTCGATTTATTGGAGTTTTTAGGGAATTGGCT
>JADDYB010000262.1_pt1 | contig 16446 bp, 15 predicted proteins | sample 8641941 | NCBI WGS metagenome assembly JADDYB01 (sample SAMN16275377, study PRJNA637457) | freshwater sediment metagenome | isolation source: Lake Kineret sediment | place: Israel: Lake Kineret | collected 2013
AAACCGGCATTCATGTCCGTTCTTAAAATTACAGTTTTTACATAGAGTCATACCTTTACCGACTCCCGCTAAGTACTTGCCGGAAGTGGAAGACCCTATTAAAGTGTGTAATCATCAGTTTTTGTATGGATCTTCCTAAACGGTAACCTATTCTCATGAAATAATAAAGACTGGCGAGGCAATGGTGCATTGCAAGGGCACAGAGCATAAAAGATCTGCCAACAGAACGCGAATATGTTTCCCTGAAAAAATAATAAGGATGAACACGATATCCTGAATCAGAAGAAGAAATGACTAAAGACCCCAAAAGGAATAATTCCTGCCCGAGGTGCGGGCATTATATTTCACGCTGCTTATGCGATGGGAGTTTCCATTGTTACTCCTGCGGTTTCTGGATAGAGCCAGAGAAGGAGAAGAAGAAATAATCCTATTTCCCTGCTTTGCGGGTATGGATGCACTCCCCGTCTCTCTACTGATCACATTCAGTCTTGAGGCATGGAGTTAGTGCTAAAGGTATTTTTTTGCCGTGTAACAAGATCAGATCTTACAAATCCCATTTGTACTTCATATTCAACTTGAAATTCCCGACTTGACCAATTATATAATTCATCGTGATACTCACGTTCATATTTCCATCGTCTGCTCGGTTTAAATCTATTAATTGCATTTTCTACATTTATTTGAAGAGGTTTTGTTGGATCAGACCTAATATACGGTTGTCGTGGAATAGGGTTTCTTAGTGGTTCGCTTCGTGGTTTGTTGTAGAATGTTTTTACAATCTGATGTTGTGGTTTACTTTGCATCTTATTTGAGGGATTTTTTGAAAAGAAAGCATGTATTCTGTGTGGTTTGATGTGCACGGACGAACGGATAAACAGTAGCAGAGCACAATACCGGTACGATAAAATTGAGAGCGCGCTGTTTTTCCCATCCGGCGCTTACCGGGGAAGTTTTGATCGGGAAACATGATAGAGCGAAAGGCACTATCATCCACGCGAGTTACGTCGTTTGTCTCAATAATACACCTGGCGCTTGGCTCACCAATCAACACCTCTTTCCTGTAAGAGATACCCTCGACCCGAATGCTCTCTGGCATCCTGGATCGAGTTTATACAAGCACTTTTGAAGAAACGGTGTAGAAAAAATATGCATCAGGTTTACCAGGGATGAGCAATGGGAACCGATCATGGGGACATCCCGATTCTTGGAAACTGCAGTGAACAAAGAAAAACTGACCCAACTTTTTAAATACTGTTTTGTGGCATTTATAAATATGAAGGTCAGGCCGGAAGATTCCCTCAAGATCGAAAACATTGTTGCCTCCGCCAAGGTGACTGATTATCTGGATCTACCCATGCTTGCATCGAAGATTGAAGGCGCCGAATATAACAAGAAGCGGTTCCCCGGCGTTGTTCTCCGTATGCAGGATCCCAAGATCGCAGCCCTTGTCTTCGGATCGGGTAAAGTTGTGCTCACTGGTGCAAAAAGCGTCAACAGCTTAAGCAAAGGTCTGAATATTCTCGGTGATAAGTTGCGGGAACTTGGCATCGATATCCCCAAGAAACTTGAATACAAGATCCAGAATATCGTAACATCTGCCGATCTTGCGACACCTATCAATCTGAATAAGATTGCTGTCGGATTCAACCTTGATAAGATCGAATATGAACCAGAACAATTCCCGGGACTTGTTTACCGCCTTGACAATCCAAAAGTGGTGGTTCTTCTCTTCGGGTCTGGAAAATTGATCATCACTGGCGGCAAGGAACCTGATGATGCAAAAAAAGCCGTTGTTAAAATTCTGTCAGACCTCCGCAGCCTGGGTTTAATCACCTAATATTTTTTCCTAACTGGTTATGACTGTTGATTATTTCCATTCTTTTTTTTTTATAATCTATAAAAAATTTTACCCTGAAATTGATTAAAGTAATATAAATATATTTTGCCTATTGCCTAACGATAACGAAGTCTATATATGAATAATTAGATAATATTTTTGTTAAATTATTGTTCATATTCTGGATGTGGATGAATTGAGAACCGAAAATGTGATGTATTTTACTGAAAAAGAGGAGGAATTTGCAAACCTCCTCATTGAGATTGGAACCAAGAGAAATGTTGCAAAGGTGCTGGTATTCCTGGCAAACACGCCTGAAGCTACATCGCGGGCGATCGAGCGGGGTACGGATCTTCGCCAGCCGGAAGTCAGCATCGCCATGCGGTACCTGTTAGACCAGAACTGGATCACAAGCCGTGAGAGCAAGGCAGAAAGTAAAGGACGCCCGGTCAAGATTTACGAGCTTGCCAGACCAATTCACGAAATCATGGACAGCATTGAAAAAGAGAAGAAGAAAGAAGCGACAACCCAACTCGCCCTTGTCCAGAAGTTACGGGAATACATCCGCTGAAGTAATTATCTTACACTTTTTTTGGTGACCCACAATCACCGTTGTCTTCTGCGTAAACCTGCAGAATAATCCGCTCTCAACAACGCCAGGTATTCGTATGATACTATCTTCCAGAAAGTCTGGATTAGCAATTTCTTTAAACTGACAATCCACGATAAAATTTCCATTGTCGGTTATGACCGGTCCATCTTTTTTAATGCCATCACGAAGTTTGGGGATACAGCCAAGGCTCCGCAGCTGATTCATGACCGGGTGGACGGCAAACGGGATCACTTCAACGGGTACGAGTCCGGAAAGAATGGGCACTACTTTCTGTTGATCGACAACAACCACAAAGCGGAGTGCAGCTGCTGCAACGCATTTCTCCCTCGTAAGTGCAGCCCCCCTGCCTTTTATGAGACGAAGCTGGCTGTCAACCTGATCTGCACCATCAATAGCGAGATCAAGTAACGGTTCCTCATCAAGCGTAGTAAGCGGAATGCCGTATTCACGGGCACGAACTGCTGTCTGGTGTGAAGTTGGGACACCCGAGATTTTCAATCCTTCACAGACCCTGCAGGATAATCGTTCCAGGGCATAAAAAACCGTGGAACCGGTTCCAAGGCCAAGAATCATTCCATCTTCTGCCATATCGGCAGCCATATATCCTGCAGCACGCTTTGCTGCCGTAAGTTCCTGAGCTGTATCGTCCATCTACCTGATAGATTTCAATTTACAATAATTAATACTGGTGATTTACTGATTCGGATTTTTGCAGCAAATTCTACCGGTTGGGTAGCATCACACAATATAAAAGCAGTCGTTAAAAAAACGGGATTGTTGTTATCATGACTGAAACATCATGTCACCAGAAAAGAGCAAATAAAATAAATTGCCGAGAAAAAACCTTGTTTTTTCTCTAAAAGACACAACATAATTAAGGGAGGGGACAGTGCCTGACCCCCAGACCGCCCCAGCGCTGTGCGATAGTGCTGTATTCCCTTCTTTAGGAACTATCCATGGATGGGGGCTGCCCCAGCGGGATTGGCGGAGGCTACATTTGTAAAAGCCCCCAGGAGTGTCAAGAGTGTTTTGTGAGGATTTCTGGACTGCTAAAAAAACAGTCACTCTAAAAATAGTTTTCTTGCCTCATTTTCTGCTGTATAAGCTGTGCAATCGAGAGTTATCGGGGTAATTGAGATATTTCCTTTCCGGATTGCATGTACATCGGTCCCCTCCTCTGCATCTTCAATAAGCGGACCATTGATCCAGAAATACGGGCGACCCCGCGGATCAAACCGTTTCTCGACACCCGTATGAAAAAGTTTCCGGGCGAGCCGGGTGACTTCATAGCCTCCTTTCACGACTGAGGGAATATTGACGTTGATCACATCTGCGTGAGGACAGAACTCCTGCGCCAGTATGCGGGATACAACCTCCCGGACAATTCTCTTTGCTGCATCAAAGTTTTGTCCATGGAATCGGGGGTCATCGAATTTGTCTCCCTGATCCTCAACCTGAAGCGAGAATGCAATCCCTTTTGTTCCCTGGTTGGATCCTTCCAGGGCAGCACCAACAGTGCCTGAGGTCATAATTGATTCAAAAGAGAGGTTCTCGCCAATGTTGATCCCGCTTACGATGAGCGTCGGGTTGAGCTTGAGTGCGTAGAGCCCGATAATGACTGCATCCGTGGGTTTGCCGGCCACTGACCATGCCGGGATACCATTCATGATAATCCTGGTAGCCCGCAACGGTTCGAAGATCGAAATCGATCTGCCAACGGCACTCTGCTGGGTTGCCGGTGCGACTACAGTTACATCGGCAATCGGTGCAAGAGCTTCGTAGGCGGCCCAGAGACCGACTGAACTCACACCATCATCATTGGTCAGCAGGATCGAGGATTTCATGTGCATTCACGTATGAACCGCACCCCTCAAATAGTTCACCGATCGGATAGGGTAATTTTCTTTAAGAGCAAAGAGAAGAATGATGAAAGTTCTGCTTGCTGAATATGCCTCAGCTCATGATCCCTCGCTTGCTGCGGAAGGTGCTGCAATGCTCGCTGTGCTGAAACAGAGTTTTGAGCGTTGCGGATACGATGTCGTGGTGCCCGGCAACGGGGAGTTTGGTGCGGAGATAGGACGCATTGCCCCCTCGTGTGATATGGGGCTCGTGATCGCACCGGATCACCTGTTAGCGCGGTACACGCAGATCCTGGAGCAGCACACGCATAACCTCGGGTGCGGGTTCATAACGATCGCCCTCTGCGCCAACAAGGTGCAGACAGAAAAGATCCTGCGTTCACATGATGTGCCGGTGCCGGCGGAAGCATCAGAAGGAAAGCGGGTGATCAAACCGGTGAAAGGCTGCGGCGCGCAGGGTGTAAGAATATCGGATGGCCCGACCGGAGCGGGGGAATTCTCGCAACAATATATCGAAGGTGAGCACTACTCGGTAAGCATTGTAGCAAGCCGGGTGGTGGGTGACGCGTGCCTGTATTTCTCAGGGAAATCCCCGCTGGTGCTCGCGGTAAACCGGCAATTCATTGAAACAGGAAGTGACGGGGCTCTGCATTACCGTGGCGGTGAGACACCGGTGCATCCTGCATGCGAAGGGGAAATTATTGGGGTGGCCAAAAAGGTGGTGGAGGTACTCGGGTGCCAGGGATATTGTGGGGTTGATGTTGTTGTTGCCGATAAGGTATACGTGGTGGATGTCAACCCGCGGATCACCACCAGTCTTGTTGGTATAGCAGCCTGCATGAAAGAAGAGATCGCCGATATTCTTGTCGCGGCATCAAAGGGTGGGGGGCCTGATCAGGTGCACCTGGAAGGAAGTGCCCTTTTTGACACGCAGGGGAAGGTCATAGGAATATGATTGGGATTGATGTGGGGGGCGCAAATCTCAAAGTCGTCAATGATGATGGCCCCCACCTCCATTACTGTCCGCTCTGGGAAGGGGCACCGCTCACGAGCCTGCTGAAACCGTATGTCACTGATCCCGATGATCCTGCAGCCGTCGTCATGAGCGGTGAACTCGCTGACTGTTTTGAGAGCAAGATGGAGGGAATCTCCTTTATTGTGGATGCGGTTAAAAACGCGTTTCGCTCTGCCCGTTTTTACGGAACAGACGGGCAGTTCCATGACGGTGCAGTACCTCAGCTTGCAGCTGCAAACTGGCTTGCCTCAGCAGATTACCTGCGGGCAGACTATCCCAATGCGGTTCTTCTTGATATCGGCAGCACGACTGCTGATATTATCCCACTTGCCCGCTTTGAATCATTGAAGGGCCTTACCGATCTCCTGCGACTCCAGAAGGAGTATCTCATCTATACGGGAATGCTCAGGGGAAATATTGCCACCCTCCTGCAATCAGTAACTCTTGATGGTGTGGCTACCCCGGTAAGTTCTGAGTATTTTGCGGTCAGTGCGGATGCACATCTTGTTCTGGGGCATATCACTCCCGCACTGTATAGCTGTGATACCCCGGATAAGAAAGAAAAGACCAAAAAAGCAGCACTTCGCCGGCTTGCCCGTGTAGTCTGTGCTGATCTTGAGGAGATCGGAACAGATGGTGCATATCATATCGCGGAACAGTTCTGGGAAAAACAGCGGGGTTTGATCTGCGATCAGGTGCAGCATGTTGCGGCAGAGGCAGGTGCCCGTCAGATAATTGTCGCGGGGATCGGAGCACGCCTTTTTTCCCGGGAACTGGATGGTATTGATCTCTTTAAGGAAATCGGGTCGTACGCTGATACCCTCCCCGCATTTTCTGTACGGGAGGTAGCCCAGCGGGGCACCTTTTCCCGAAAGGATGAGTGATGGTTAAAAAAAACTGTTATTTAACGAGCAGCTGATTTTATGTTTCCAGCGTTTCCCTGTAGGGTAATAGCATGATAAAGCTGTGGCAAATAAGCCTCATTCTGTTTATTGGGTCTTTTTCAGTTACCGTTATACTATGGAGCCTGGGTCTCCCGTTCTTCTTTGTCTTTCTCTTCATTCCGCTGATTCCTTTTTTCTGGCGGAAGCAGACGATCCGGCGCTGCCCGGTATGTGGATGGGAAACCACAGGCAGCGAGCGTTTCTGTCCCTGGGATGCGACCTCCCTCCCCGATTCGGGCGGCGAGTTCAGAGAGTGAGATGATCGACAAGGGAAGACTAATCCCAAAGAGGTTCGTTATGGTAATGTCCGGAAATGACCCGTGCATATAATTCCGTATGGTACCACGGTCAATTACTATTCCCAGATGCAGCAGATTTGCAGCTACACGGTTGAATGGCATTGTTGCTCCAAGAGTTCTGCAGAGATCGACGAGGGGAGATCCGATTCTCGTACCCGGGTAGAAGGGTTCATCGGCAAAACAAATCGTGTCGCACTCATGGCATGAAAACCGTTTCACAAATACATGAACCGGATGCCTGGTATTCGCCTCCAGCATAACCGCGAACTGCTTCTTTTTTGTATCGTACCCGGATAGTTTTCCACCGCAGACCGGACAGGAATCGCGGGTTTCAAAAAGTATTCCCTCACATGCCAGAAGACCGCTCTGGACGATATCAATAATGAGGGGCGGAATGCGTGGGGGTTTCATACCGTGCGCGAACCTCGTACTCCGGATATATGATAACGGTTAACATCATCGAATTTGTAAATTACTTTGGTTAGTTGACAGTTCATAACAACAGGTGAATAAAAATTGTAACCCACCGCTATTAATCATTTTTGGCACGAAATTCACTATGTTTAAATATGGTTAAACCAAAATTTTCTTTGTTCGAGGTTAGAACATGGATATGAAGTACGTACCAACCACGTGTCCGTATTGCGGCACCGGCTGCGGCTTCAACCTTGTTGTCAAGGACAAGAAGGTTGTCGGCGTAGCGCCATGGCACCGCAACCCGGTTAACGACGGCAAGCTCTGCCCGAAGGGCAACTATGCTGCTGAATTTATTAACAGCCCGGACCGCCTGACAAAGCCGCTCATCAAGAAGGATGGGAAATTTGTTGAGGCCAGCTGGGATGAAGCTTACAAGTTGATTGCATCGAAGTTCAAGTCCTACAAGGGCGAAGAGATGGCCTGCCTTGCTTCTGCACGGGTCTCCAACGAGGAGAACTACCTGATGCAGAAGTTTGCCCGGGCTGTCCTGAAGACCCCCAACATCGACCACTGTGCCCGTCTCTGCCATGCATCGACGGTCGTCGGTCTGGCCGGTGCGTTCGGGTCCGGTGCAATGACCCAGTCAATTGCTGATATTGCTGAATCCAAATGTCTTTTAATTATCGGCAGCAACACGTTTGAGACCCACCCGCTTATCGGGCGTCGCGTCATGCAGGCAAAGGCGAAGGGAGCGAAAGTCATCTACGCAGACCCGCGATTCACACCGACCGGTAAATTCGCAGATCTGTACCTGCCCTTTTACTCAGGTACAGATGTCGCCATTTTCAACTGCTTCATGCAGCAGATCCTGAAAAACGGCTGGGAGAACAAGGAATTCGTTGCGAAACGGACGAAGGATTTCGAAAAGGTCAAAGAGATCGTTATGAAGGACGCCTATAGTCCGGCTAACGTCTCGAAGATCAGTGGTATCCCCGAAAAGGACCTCATCACGGCAGCAGAGTGGTTCGGAAAATCCGGGCAGTCCGCGGTCCTTTATTCGATGGGAATAACCCAGCACACGACCGGTGTCGACAATGTGAAGTCGATTGCAAACCTCCAGATGCTGACCGGCAATCTGGGAAGGCCCGGCACCGGCATCTGCGCACTGCGAGGCCAGAATAATGTGCAGGGCGCCTGCGACATGGGAGCGCTCGCCAATGTGTATTCCGGGTACCAGGCAGTCATCGTCCCCGAAATGAAGAAGAAGATGGAGGACGCCTGGGGCTGCGAGATTGCCGAGGGCAAAGTCGGTTTAACCGTCACCAAGTTAATCAATGCACTTGCTGACGAGCCCGGCAAGGTCAAGTGCGTCTATATCATGGGTGAGAACCCGATGATCTCGGATCCGGATCTTCACCATGTTGAAAAGGCAATGAAGAATGCCGAGTTCATGGTCGTGCAGGATATCTTCATGACCGAAACGGCACAGTTTGCCAATGTTGTGCTTCCGGCAGCCTGCTATGCGGAAAAGGACGGTACCCAGACCAACACCGAGCGCCGTGTCCAGAAGTGGAGAAAAGCCCAGGACCCGCCCGGCGAGGCCAAGGCCGACTGGCAGATCTTCTGCGAGCTTGCCAAACACATGGGATACGAGAAACAGTTCCCGTACAAGAATCCAGAAGAGATATTTACGGAAATCTCCAAGGTCACCCCGTCCTATGGCGGTATGACCTATGCACGGCTCGAGAAACCCGAAGCCCTGCACTGGCCGTGCCCGACCGCCGAACACCCGGGGACACCCATCCTGCACAAGGAGAAGTTCACCCACCCGGACGGACTGGGCATCTTCACGCCGATCGAGTTCAAATACCCGGCTGAAGTTCCGGACAAGGACTACCCGCTGATCCTGACCACCGGTCGGTGCATCTGGCAGTGGCACACCGGTACCATGACCCGCCGCTCCGAGAGTCTCGAGCGCGAAGAGCCAACCGGCTGGGTCGAGATCAACACCGAAGATGCAAAAGCCCTCAACATCAAGGACAAGGAGACGGTCAAAGCTATCACCCGCAGAGGGGAGATCAAGATAGGTGCCCGCGTCACTTCCGGCATCAAGAAAGGTGTAGCCTTCATCCCGTTCCACTACGCGGAATGTGCAGCCAACACGCTGACCAACAACGCCCTTGATCCGGTTGCATCTATTCCGGAGTTCAAGGCATGTGCTGTAAGAATCGAGAAGATTGCGGAGGCGAAGTAACATGGCAAAGAAAGGCGATATGCTCTACGCATGGACCAATGACGCAGATATCAAGAAGAAGGCTGAACTCGGTGGGGCCGTCACCGCACTCTGGAAACATGCTCTCGAATCAAAGGTAATTGATGCAGTGCTAACGATCAGGAAGGGTACCGATCTGTACGATGCCCAGCCCGTGCTCATCACTGACCCCAAGGAACTTGCCAGCACTGCCGGATCCCTCCACTGTGGAACCCTCCTGCTCCCTAAACTTGTCAAGAAATACCTTGACGGTGCAAAGATCAAGAAGATCGGCGTGACGGTCAAGGGATGCGACGCGATGGCATTCTATGAACTTGCCAAGCGCAAGCAGATCAATCTCGACAATATCGTTATGATCGGTGTCAACTGTGGTGGTTCGGTCAGCCCGATCCTCGCCCGCAAAATGATAACCGATAAATTCGGAGTTGACCCGGACAAGGTCCACAAGGAAGAGATTGACAAGGGCCAGTTCATCATCGAGTACGAAGGCGGCCATAAAGGCATCTCGATCGATGAGCTCGAAGAAGCTGGCTACGGGCGCAGGTCCAACTGCCGCCGCTGCAAGATGAAAGTCCCCCGCCAGGCAGACCTTGCCTGCGGGAACTGGGGTGTCATCGGCGACAAGGCCGGGAAGGCAACCTTTGTGGAAGTATGCAGCGAGAAGGGTGCAAACCTCCTGAACAGTGCCGTGAAATCCGGTATCCTTGCAACTGAAGCAGCGAACCCCAAGGGTCTGGAGATCCGGGGCAAAGTCGAGGGTGCAATGTTCAAGCTTGGCGACAAGTGGCGCAAGCATGACTTTGAGGCACTTGGTGAGGGCAAAGAGCGGTTAAAGAAGATCATGTCAGAGACATCCAGGTGCATCAAGTGCTACTCATGTATTGAGGCATGCCCGATCTGCTACTGCGAGGACTGCACGACCAAGAACCCGGCCTATGTTACCCCCGGGCAGCTCCCGCCCAATTTCATGTTCCACCTCATCCGGTTCGCCCATATCGCGGACTCCTGCGTGAACTGCGGCCAGTGCGAGGAACTCTGCCCGGCAGAAATCCCCAACGCGCTCTTCATGCACGCCCAGCAGGTCGAACTTGAGAAGATGTTCGGTCATGTGCCCGGCGTAAACATGGAACTCCCGCTTCTTGCCATGGTCGAGGAGAAAGAGGAGCGTGCACGGCTGCATAATACCGGCAGCGACATGATCTACGAGAACGTGTTCAACCCCGTGCCAAAATAATTTAAAACTTTTTTTTTGCTTTTTTCACGGTATTGCAGGTAACAGGGAGAAATCTCTTCCCGGTTTCATCCACTGCGAACCGGAAAAAAATGCTCATATAAACACTGGTGTATTTTTCTCCTGGAGGTCTCTCTTTTTGTTTCTGCAACAAAAGGGTGGAGAATTGTTTTGGGAGGCTGACGATAGATGGTACGAAATGGGTGAGAAGAATTTTTTATTTTGCCCCGAATCAGGAATTCATCCTGATATAAAAAAAGAATTATTTTTTCCATTTGAACATGGGAACCATTGGTCTTAAAAGATCAGGGTCCTCATCGAATACTGATAGCTTCTTAGAGCTGGAAAAAAGTCTTTTGTTTTCATTGCTCCAGGTGATTTTGATTTTAATTTCCTGGACCATTGAACCAAGAGGATATTCATAGGATGAATCCACATCAAGGGAGGGGACATCAAATTCTACATTACTGGGTATCAGGGTAACGTGGATTTTTTCTGCCCGTGCGTTTCCGGTATTTGTCAGGATAATACTTTTTGCTTCATCGCTGAGCTTTGCCACGACTTCCGGAATTCCCGTGGTGTCCTGCATTATCATCAACGACATAATAATGGCAATGAAGATCACCCCGACAATTCCTGCAAGGTACATATCTAAAAAGGCTGAGACAATTGTGATGATTATACCCAGAACGAGAATGACCTGTATTCCTTTATCCATAGATCCTCTTATCCCCGCACCTTTTTTTGTTTAACGGTTTGTTATTGATGTGCGAGATGCAATAAATTCGAATAGTATTTAAAAAAAATTCTTTTGATCTATTTTTTTTTGAAAACAGCGCTATTTAAGCGTAAAAAAACAGGATGATGTACAGGATTATCCCAAAGACCAGTTTTTCCTTTCTCTCGTTGTCAATCGACGTAATCACATCGCGCGTTGTGGATATTCAGTAATATTGCCGTTACCAGAAAGGATATAATCTGGTAATAAAATAAAAAAAGTTACATGAAAATAGTTAAAAAATTAATATTGTTAATTATTTTAGTTTATTATATATCAGAAAAAGATTTCAAGGATCTTTCCTTCAATCTGACTCTATTTGGCAAACAATCCGAAAATTATTAATATCCCTCAAAAAAGAGTGTAAATTGACCTATACGAAAAGTGATTTAATACGTTGCTGGTATAGGTTGAAACGTTTCAGAGGTGTTTAAGAGAATGGTGTTTCATCCTCCGGTAGCAATCGTCGCAAAGGCTGGCGATGCCGGTAAGTACAAAGTAGGCCTGCCCGCATGGAACATGGTCCTTCGTGGATTCATGTCCGGCGCATACATCGCTATGGGTGGGGCTCTTGCAACAGTGTGCAGTACAGGAATTGCCTATTCAGCAGCGCAAATCACCGCGGGAGCAGTTCCCGGTGGTTTTGCGTCAGCAGGTATGGCACAGCTGGTTCTGGGAGCAGTGTTTCCTGTTGGGCTTATCATCACCGTGCTTACGGGTGCTGAGCTCTTCACCGGGGACGCAATGCTTGCCCCGATGGCAGCGTTCATCCACAAGATCAGCTGGGCACAGGTCCTGACCCTGTGGGTCTTTGTCTATATAGGGAACCTGATAGGCTCAATCTTCTGGGCATACCTTATGGCAAACGGTCCATTTGTAACATGGGACGCAGCTGGGGCAGCAACGATTACTGCGTTTGGTACCAGGGCTATTGCCATTGCTGGTGCAAAGGTAAGTTATGTCGGTATGATGGGCATGTGGTCAGCGTTCCTCAAGGGAATTGGTTGCAACTATCTTGTCAACCTTGCAATTCTCCTTGGGATCTGTTCTGACGATATGGTTGGGAAATTCTTCGGAATCTGGTTCCCGATCATGGCTTTCGTTTCCAGCGGTCTGGAACACTCAATTGCCAACATGTATTTCATCCCCGCAGGTATCATTACCTCAATGCTGACCGGTGTTCCAACCACAGCAAATTGGGTCAACATGTGGACAGCAAATGTCATCATTGTCACGCTTGGCAACATTGTCGGCGCGCTGTTCTTCGTTGGTATTCTCTACTGGGTTGCATTCCGCAAAGAAATCGCAGCACTGAAGTAGATTAACCACACATACTATTTTTAATGAAAATTGGAAATGTTGAGGTAAAGGTCTCAATCGTCGCTGTTGCGGTGTTTGTGTTCTTTACCATTTTTTTACTCTATGCATCCATGTACAGTCCTGAAGTGAGATCCCAGCTTATCTGGATGATTCCCGCCCTGTTCCTGCTCCTCATTATCCCTATGGCCCTCAATTACATGAGCCGGAGCCAGTACAATACGCTCGAGCCGATCTATGAGGCAGAGGCTAAGACTGTCCGGATCAAGCTGATCAATGAGAGTATGGTGGGAAAACCCGTACGGATTGAAGGTGTTGTGGAAAGGGTGTATTTCCAGTTCCTGAACCGTCCCCAGTATCTTGTTGCAGACCGTTCCGGTGAGATATCGGTCAAGATGTTTACCAGCTCGCCAGAGGACATAAAAGTAAATGATGTTGTTGAAGTTCTCGGCCAGGTAATCAAGCGGTATGTTGTCACCGGTGATCCGGTCGTCAACTGCATTTCCATCAGAAAAATTGAAAAATCCTGAACTATCCTAGAAACCGAATTATTATCATATTTTTGAGTTCATACATCAAAAAAAATTCTTCGGAGACGGTTCTTATGGCAGAAAAATCTAGGCAGGATCCCGATCAACTCACACAATCCGATAATCATATCCACCGCTGGCTGGAACTGGCCGTACCCGTTATTTCATTCGGCGGAATCGTCATTGCATTCCTGTTCCTCAACCAGGGGTACATCCAGAGTTTTCGTATTGCTGCAGCCGGCTGCATAATTGCATCCTTTATCCTGGCCTATCTTGCCTGGATACGGCCAAAAAAGGATATCGTCGCGCTTACAACCCCCATGTATTCTATTATTTTTTTTGTCCTCCCCTCCGATCTGATACCCGATTTGATCCTCCCGATCCTGTATGCGGTAAGCCTTACCATCCTGCTGGTGCGGCTGAAGTACCGCTTTGGCAAACCCGGCACAGCAGTATCCATGGGTAGGGAACTTGGCGGATCCTTAAAAACCTATATTGACCAGACCCGGGAACCTTTGAAAAATGTCTCTCCGGATACGGCCCACAACGCAACGCTGGCATTTGTCCGGTTTGCCCAGGGAGATTACGCGATGGTGGTAAGGATTTCAGCAACTGTCGCTGAACAGGATGCCAATAAAGAGCATATAAGAAGTGTGACCCAGGCGTTCGCTATCGTGAAAGAACATGCCGCACTCCTTGATAAGTCACTTCCTGTCCCGTATACCTACCAGGTATTTAATCCGGAACATGCGAATCTGCTGGCAAAACACCTGTCTCCCGGCCAGGATGATGACCACGAATTTTACCTGGCACTGGATAACGCACTCCTCCTGCTGTACAGCGCTGCATGGAATGGATCTGAACAGGACCATTCTCACCTGCTGGCACGCCAGGCATTTGCACAAAAACTTATGAGCTCGAAATAAAACCGGTGAGCCGGGTTTTTACGCCTGTCACTGATACGATACGGCCGGGACAAATCAGAATGCTTTTGAAAAACTCTCGCTCATGGAAAGCTTTTTTCCATATCGAGATCCCACAGGTAATCTTCGGATGAGTGGATCCGGATGCTGAACGGGATTGGGATATAAAATCGTGCTGATGATCTGTAGTACTCCAGGAGCGCAAATCAGAAATATAAAAAAATCAAAGGCATTCTTCATGAAATGTACCTTATTTCTTTTAGCCACGTTTGTGCTCATGGTTTGTGTGCTCTTTGCCGGCTGTACAAGTCCCACAGACGCAAAGATCAAACCCTTCGAAACAACGGTCCCGGCACCCTCTCCGACAACAACATCTTCATCAACTTCCACGGTAGTGTCAACACCACAATCGGTGGAACCCCTTCCCTACGAACAAAACGTTGGCATCCATGTCGAGAAACAGCGTCCTGATGCTTCAATTCACCTGATTTACGATGGTGGTATAGGAGAGGATAATGCCCAGAATATCATGATGCGGATTATTCGTTCGGATGGAACGGTCGAAGAAAAATATTTAAATGACGGTATACGGAGACCTCGGCCCTATGATGAGCTGGTTATGGACGGAACCAGAGGCGTTGATCAGGTTGCCGTTTTCCTTACCAGCGCGGGGAAGACCTATAAGATATTTGATAAACCACTTGCGTATCCTTAACCTGCAAAAATATCTTTTTTAAAATACCCCCCGCAACAGATCTTTTTTAGGAAAACCCGGTTTCAAGCCCGTCGGTAATTTTCCTCTTTTTTTCACGGTTGAGCCCCTCTACATAGTCCTCGAATTTATGGATCCGGGTGCTGACCGGGAACGGGATGCCAATAGTACTGATGATCGCCTCTCCCTGGTCAAGTGTCTGGATCTCGATCTCCATCTTCGAGAGGTCCTGTTTTGCGCTCCCCATGATGATATCCCGGTCGCCCCGGTCACCCAGTCCCATGACGACAAACGTGTTGATCTGGGCGAGTACTTTCTGGTCAATGTTCTTGGGCTGCTGGGTCACCACGCAGAGCCCGACACCGAACTTCCGCCCTTCCATCGCACATTCCCGGAAGATCTGGGTACTCGAACCACCGGCACCCAGCACCCGCTGGGCCTCTTCGATGGTGATGAGGACCTTCTTCTGCTCGGTAGGTTCGGTTTCGATCCCGAACTCCTCTGCCGATGTGCGGTGTGCCTGCATGATCCGCCGGGTGATCATGGAAAGCACGAACAGTTCGCTGCGCTCACCCATCCGCGGAATATCGATGAGGACAACTTTGTTGTCGTGAAGGAAACGGAGTATCTCCGGCACGCACGATCCGGATTCGCGGAAGAATTTGCGGTTGCCCCGGGCAATGTTCCGTATCCTGCGCTGGATGACCTCAAGGGTGCCCGGGTGAAACGCACCGAGTTTTTCTGCGATCTTCGGGTACGGCCCGGTATACTGACCTGCTCTCACATCCTCCTGGAGCGTGGTGACATTTGCTTTCAGGAAGAACGGGATCACCTCATTTCCTGAAAATTCATCGAGAGACTCGACGACATCCCACTGGGCCGGGGAGAGGTCGTAGAGCAGACCGAGGTCGCTCATCCGGAAATCATCATAGTCAAGCCAGAGGCTGTTGAGCGAGTACTTCTTCCGGTCCGTTTCACTGATAGTGAAGACGGCCAGCCCGTCCATGCCGGAGCTATAGTGGACAAGCCCGAGCGTCCGTTCCCCGGTGCTGGACTGCCCGCCCCGCACGTATTCGCCGTGCGGATCGACCATCAGGAGGCCGAACTTCTGCATCTTCATGCAGGAAGCACAGAACGTCTTCATGAAATTGCTCTTGCCCATGCCGGTGGTGGCAAATACGCCCATGTGCTGGGGAAGAACCCTGCTGGGAATTCTGACGGGGAGATCCCTGAGCACACCCTGCCCGGTCCTCATGACCCCGACTTCGATATCCCCCATGACTTTCGTGAGAAATGCAAAGTCCTCTGCCTCGGGAATCTTTACCGTGGAGAACTTGGTAGGGACCGTACGGGGTTTCCGGAAGATCCCGTTCTCGTCAACAAAACCCAGCGGCACTGCTTCAACACCGATAAAAACATCCTCCCCGAGGCCGTAGAAGTGCTCGCTGAACGGGCGGGTGTCCCAGCGTTCGTCAGCGAAGTTGCTCTCATGGACAAGGTCGCTCACCTTTGCATAGAAAGAATACCTCTTGGCAGTATCGGTGATCTTCAGGATATCGCCAACGAACAGTTTTGCCGAATGGGGGATAATAAAGCGGTACGAGAGTACACTCCGGCCGATCAGCCTGAATTTCGTTGTGTCCACATTTTCAATATCGTTCAAAGTCACCATGTAAATCACCAAAAAGGTCATCAAATG
>JADDYB010000263.1_pt1 | contig 16432 bp, 10 predicted proteins | sample 8641941 | NCBI WGS metagenome assembly JADDYB01 (sample SAMN16275377, study PRJNA637457) | freshwater sediment metagenome | isolation source: Lake Kineret sediment | place: Israel: Lake Kineret | collected 2013
CTGCCGTCGCGGCGCTTCAGCGTGACCAGGCGCTTGTCCTTGTCGATCGCCTGGACGGTCGCCGAGACGCGCACGGCCTCGGCCATGGCGACCTTGCCGGGCTCCTTGGCCACGACGGCGCCGGCCGACTGCGCCTGCGCGCAGACGGGGGCGATCGCAGCGATGGCGAGGGCGACGGCGGTCAGATGTTTGCGCATGGTGCTTTTCCCTTGTCGGTGGGTTTGATGGCCCGGGCGCGCGAACGCGCCCGAAGAACTACCGGTGGCGGCCGTCCTGCCCCGGCTGCGGGCGCAGCATAAGCGACTCCGCCCCGGCGGGTCCCCGGTGGCCGGCCGCTCAGGGGCTCTTCTCGGGGCGCAGGGCGGCGTGCAGTGCCTGCACGCCGACGGCGGCGACCAGGCCGCCGAGCAGGATGCCGGTGAAGCCGATCGCGATCGCCAGCATGCGCGCCAGCGGCGCCTTGGGGACGAGGTCGCCGTAGCCGATCGTCAGTCCCGAGACGAAGGCGAAATAGACGCCCTCGGTCAGCGGCCAGCCTTCCAGTATCGCGACGAGCACGCCCAGCCCCGCCATGAGGGCGAGCAACAGCGAAAGCACCGGCCAGACGATGCGCAGTCCGTCCAGCAGTCCGATGCGAAAGCGACGCCTGATCGGATTCGACATTCCCAGCTCCTCCCTTTAGGGCCTGTTAACGCTTATGGCACATCTCCCGTCATTAGGGTTAACGGGCCCTCATCACGTCCGGTCGGTCTGCGCTGCGCGCTGGCCAACGCGGCGGCGCAAGGCGATGTACGGGCCGATCGTGAACACCGAAACCATCAGATAGGCGAGGATCGTCGCGACGACCGCCGGCGGGGCGTTGTTCTGCGTCGCCACCAGCAGCGCCAGGCCCGGGTTGCGCGCCGCGCTGCTGATCGCCACCGCCGTGCGCATGGAGGGCTCGGGGCCGCCGAGCAGGTGGCCGACCGCGAGCGCCGCCACGGTGGTCAGTGCAATGGCGGCCAGGACCCGGACACCGGCGCCGACGGTCGGCCCCCACAGGTTGATCAGCACGAGTGCCACCGTGGCGAGCAACAGCGCCGAGGCGGCCCGTCGCAGTTTCGGATCGATCGCGTCGGCCGTCGCCGCCTTGAACTGCCGCATGGCCATGCCGAGGCCGAGCGGCAGCAGCTGCGCCACGAACACCTGCTTGGCGACCGCCCAGGGCGAGATGCTGGCGTGGCCGGAGTAGAGATGATTCAGCGCGGCGATCGAAAGCGGCATCGACACCACGGCGAGCACGACGACCGAGATCTGCAGGCTGGGCGCGAACGCGTGATGGCCGCCGGCGCCGAGCGAGCGCCGCAGCGCCACCGGCGCGCCGGGAGAAATCGCCATCAGCACGATGCCCACTTCGACGAACCGCGGCAGCTCGAAAAGGCGGACAAGCCCGAGCGCCACGACCGGCACGGCGACCAGCACGGCGAACAGTCCGCGCAGCATTGGGCCCGGCCGGCGCCAGACCCATCGCAGCTCGCCGGGCGAAATGCCGATGCCGACGTTGAACATCACCGCGAACAGGGTGACCGCGACGGTTGCGGTCACGAGCCATTCGGGGACTGGGCCACTCATGGAACCGGCAAGGGAAAGGTCAACCTGGCGCTGCCGGTCACCGGGTCTTCCTGGGCGGATCCAGCCGGCCCCCTCGGTTTCCACATCAGCTCGAAGCACTGTACGCCGCGAGGCACATCGATGTTTGACCTATGGCGACAGCACGCGGGCCTGCAACGGTGAGAATGCCGGCAGACAGGCAGGCGAAGAGGGAAAGCCATGGCAACGTCACCCCTGGCCGGCAAGCCGGCACCGAAGGAACTGCTGGTCGACCTCGGCCGGCTCGAGGGCATGTACTACGGGCGCAGCCCCGACATGGCCGACGCGGCGCAGCGGGTTGCCTTCGGCACCAGCGGGCACCGCGGCTCGTCGCTGCGCGGTTCGTTCAACGAGGCGCACATCCTGGCGATCACGCAGGCGATCTGCGAGTACCGGGCGAGCCAGGGCATCGACGGCCCCCTGATCATGGGCAAGGACACGCACGCCTTGTCGGCGCCGGCGCAGCGCACGGCGCTCGAAGTGCTCGCTGCCAACGGTATCGAGACCGTCATCCAGCGCGACGACGGCTTCACGCCGACACCGGTCGTGTCACGCGCGATCCTCGTGCACAACCGCGGGCGCAAGGAGCGTTTCGCCGACGGCATCGTCGTCACCCCGTCGCACAACCCGCCGGAGGACGGCGGCTTCAAGTACAACCCGCCCGACGGCGGCCCGGCCGACACGCAGGTCACGCGCGCGATCGAGGATCGCGCCAACGAGCTGCTGCGCGCCGGGCTGATTGGCGTGAAGCGGGTTTCGCCCGAGGCGGCGATGCGTGCGGCGACGACACGGCAGGAGGACCTGGTCCTGCCCTATGTCGAGGACCTGCGCAACGTGATCGACATGGAGGCGATCCGCGCCGCGGGTCTGAAGCTCGCCGTCGATCCGCTCGGCGGCGCGGCGGTGCATTACTGGGAGCCGATCAACGCCGTCTACGGGCTCGACATCGCGGTCGTCAACCCGAAGGTCGATCCGACCTTCTCGTTCATGACCGTCGACCACGACGGCAAGATCCGCATGGACTGCTCAAGCCCCTGGGCGATGGCGGGCCTGGTCGGGCTGAAGGACCGCTACCGCGTGGCGTTCGGCAACGACCCGGACTCGGACCGGCACGGCATCGTCACGCCTTCGGCCGGGCTGATGAACCCCAACCACTATCTGGCGGTGGCGATCCGCTACCTGCTGACGCACCGCGAGCAGTGGTCGGCGTCCGCCGCCGTCGGCAAGACGCTGGTGAGCAGTTCGATGATCGACCGCGTGGTGGCCAAGCTCGGCCGCCGGCTGTGCGAGGTGCCAGTGGGCTTCAAGTGGTTCAGTCCAGGCCTGTTCGACGGGTCGTTCTGCTTCGGCGGCGAGGAGAGCGCGGGCGCGAGCTTCCTGCGCCGCGACGGCACCGTGTGGACGACCGACAAGGACGGCCTGATCATGAACCTGCTCGCCGCCGAGATCACCGCGCGCACCGGGCGCGACCCGGGCGAACACTACCGCGATCTCGCGGCCGAGTTCGGCGCGCCGCTGTACACGCGCATCGATGCGGCGGCCACGCCCGAGCAGAAGGCGAAGCTCGGCAAGCTGTCGCCGGAATCCGTCGCGGCATCGACGCTCGCCGGCGAGCCGATCACCGCGCGGCTGACCCGGGCGCCGGGCAACAATGCCGCCATCGGCGGCCTGAAGGTGGTCACCGCCAACGGCTGGTTCGCGGCGCGGCCGTCGGGCACCGAGAACATCTACAAGATCTATGCGGAGAGTTTCAAGGACGAGCGCCACCTGAAGGCGATCGTGACCGAGGCGCAGCAGATCGTCGACAAGGCGCTGGCTGCGGGTTGACAGAGCGCCCTGACGGAGCGGATCGCGTCGCGTAGCCAGCGCATACGCGCGCGGCGAGCGACAACGCAATAGGCCGCGCCGGCGCGGAAGGCACGGTCGAATTGGCTGTTACAGGCCACCAGTTGCGGCAACGAGGCCGCGATCGTTTCGATTTCCAAGGGAGGTGGCGCCATGCCGACCCAGCTACCCAACCAGGCCGCACCGGCCTACGAACCGACCCGCACCGGGCGTTCCGCCGAGGCGTTGCAGCGGGCGGTGCTCGACAACCTCGCGTTCGTGCAGGCGACGCCACCGGCCTACGCGACCAAGCACGACTGGTACCTGGCGCTCGCCTACAGCGTGCGCGACCGGCTGCTGGCGCGCTGGGTCGGTTCGGTGGAGACCTACGCGCGAAGCGACGTGAAGGTCGCCTGCTACCTGTCGGCGGAGTTCCTGATTGGGCCGCAGTTGGGCAGCAACCTGCTCGCGCTCGGGATCGAGCACGAGGCACGCGCGGCGATGAAGGCGCTTGGCAAGGGCCTCGATGAGCTACTCGCCCTGGAAGAAGAGCCGGGGCTGGGCAACGGTGGGCTGGGCCGCCTTGCCGCCTGCTACATGGATTCGCTGGCCACCCTCGAGGTGCCGGCGATCGGCTACGGCATCCGCTACGAGTTCGGCATCTTCGACCAGCAGATCCGCGACGGCTGGCAGGTCGAGCTGACCGACAAGTGGCTGGAGCGCGGCAACGCCTGGGAGATCGTCCGCCCGAGCGTGCGCTACTACGTCAACTTCGGCGGCCGCACCGAGGCGTGGACCGACGAGGCAGGCCGCTATCGGGTTCGCTGGGTGCCGAGCGGCCAGGTCAAGGGCGTGGCCTGCGACACGCCGGTGGCGGGCTACCGCGTCAACACCTGCAACACGCTGCGGCTGTGGAAGAGCGAGGCGGTGGAGTCATTCGACTTGCAGGACTTCAATGTCGGCGACTACTACGGCGCGGTGCAGGCCAAGCTGGTCTCGGAGACGCTGTCGAAGGTCCTGTATCCGAACGACGAGCCGGAGATCGGCAAGCGGCTGCGCCTTGCGCAGCAGTACTTCTTCGTCTCCTGCTCGCTGCAGGACATGCTGCACCTGCTCGATCTGAAGGGCGAGCCGATCGGGCGCTTCGCCAACCTCTTTGCGGCACAGCTGAACGACACGCACCCGGCCATCGCGGTGGCCGAGCTGATGCGGCTGCTGGTGGACGAACGCCTGCTGCCCTGGGACGAGGCCTGGGACATCACGCGGCGCACGTTCGCCTACACCAACCACACGCTGCTGCCCGAGGCTCTGGAAACGTGGGGGCTCAGGCTCTTCGCGAAGCTGCTGCCGCGGCCGATGGAGATCATCTACGAGATCAACCGCCGCTTCCTCGACGAGGTGCGCAGCCGATTCCCCGGCGACGAGGCGCGCGTGCAGCGGATGTCGCTGATCGACGAGGGCGGCGGGCGCCGCGTGCGCATGGCGAACCTCGCCACCGTCGGCAGCCATGCCGTGAACGGCGTGGCCGCGCTGCATTCGGACCTGCTGAAGCAGACCGTGCTGAATGACTTCGCCGGACTTTGGCCGGAGCGGTTCGACAACGTCACCAATGGCGTGACACCGCGCCGCTTCGTGGTGCTGTCCAACCCGGGGCTGGCGCGGCTGCTCGACGAAGCGGTCGGCGAGGGCTGGGTCACCGATCCGACGCGGTTGAAGGCGCTACAGGCGCACGCCGAAGACACGGCGTTCCGCGAGCGCTGGCGCCAGGTGAAGCGGGCCAACAAGGAGGCGCTGGCGCGGCAGATCCGTCAGCGCGCCGGCGTGATGGTCGACCCGGGCGCGATGTTCGACATTCAGGTCAAGCGCGTCCACGAGTACAAGCGCCAGCACCTGAACGTGCTGCACATCGTCACGCTGTGCCAGCGGCTGCGCCGCAAGCCGGAGCTTGCGGTCGCGCCGCGCTGCTTCGTCTTCGGCGGCAAGGCCGCGCCCGGCTACCACATGGCCAAGCTGATCATCCGGCTGATCAACGGCGTGGCCGAGGTGGTCAACAACGATCCTGCCGTCGCCGGGCGGCTGAAGGTGGCCTTCCTGCCCGACTACAACGTCAAGAACGCACAGGCCGTCTATCCCGCCGCGGACCTTTCGGAGCAGATCTCCACGGCCGGCAAGGAGGCCTCGGGCACCGGCAACATGAAGTTCATGATGAACGGCGCGCTGACGATCGGCACGCTCGACGGAGCCAACGTCGAGATGCGCGAGGAAGCCGGCGCCGAGAACTTCTTCCTGTTCGGCCTGACGGCCGAGCAGGTGCATCAGCGGCAGCGCGAGGGCTACCGGCCGGTCGATTGCGTCAACGGCAACCCGGAGCTGCGCGAAGCGCTGGATCTCATCGCCGGCGGGCACTTCTCGCGCGGCGATCAGGCGATGTTCCGGCCGCTGGTCGAGAACCTGATCTACTCCGACCCGTTCCTCGTGCTCGCCGACTATGCGGACTACGTTGCCTGCCAGGAGCGCGTCAGCAGCGCGTGGATGGATCCCGAGCAGTGGACGCGGATGTCGATCCTGAACACCGCACGGTCCGGCAAGTTCTCCTCCGACCGCGCGATCCGCGAGTACTGCGAGCGGATCTGGGGGGCGCGCGCGGCGCCGACTTCGCTCGGCCGCTAGGCGGCTGCTCCGTATGATCGGGGGCAGTTCACCAGGAGCTGCCATGACCGCAAACGTCACCGACCCGGAACAGCAACGCCTGGCGCAGGCACGGCAAGGGGTCGAATGGAAGAAGTGGGGCCCGTATCTCAGCGAGCGCCAGTGGGGCACGGTGCGCGAGGACTACAGCGACGACGGCAACGCCTGGAACTACTTCACCCACGACCAGGCGCGTTCGCGCGCCTACCGCTGGGGCGAGGACGGACTGGCCGGCGTCAGCGACAGCCACCAGGTGCTGTGCTTCGCGCTGGCGCTGTGGAACGGCCGCGATCCGATCATCAAGGAGCGCCTGTTCGGGCTGGCCAACAGCGAGGGCAACCACGGCGAGGACGTCAAGGAGTACTACTTCTACCTCGACTCGACGCCGACGCACTCGTACATGAAGTACCTGTACAAGTACCCGCAGGCGGCCTATCCGTACGACGAGCTCGTCAGCACCAACCGCAGTCGCGGCAAGCACGAACCGGAGTACGAACTGCTCGACACCGGCGTGTTCGACGGCGACCGCTACTTCGACGTGTTCGTCGAGTACGCCAAGGCGGCGCCGGAGGACGTGCTGGTCCGGATCTCGGTCTGTAATCGCGGTCCGGACGCGGCCAGCCTGCACGTGCTGCCGACGCTCTGGTTCCGCAACACCTGGTCGTGGGCCGACGGCGGCGCCAGGCCGCTGCTCAAGGCGATGCCTGCCAAAGGGCATGCTGTCGTTCAAGCCCACCACAACGATCCGCTGTTCCAGGAGTCGCTCGCCGACTACCACCTGTACTGCGCAGGCGACGCCTCGCTGCTGTTCACCGAGAACGAGTCCAACAACGTGCGTCTGTTCGGCGGCGAGAACGCCTCGCCTTACGTCAAGGACGCATTTCATCGCTACCTGATTCACGGCGAAAGCGCGGCGGTGAACCCGGCGCAGCAGGGCACCAAGGCGGCCGCGCACCACGCGGTGAGCGTCGACGCCGGCGGCACGAAGGTGATCGAGCTGCGGCTGACGCGGCGCGCGCCTGCCGAGGTTGCCAGGCCGTTCGACGACTTCGATGCCGTGTTCCGCGACCGCCTCGCCGAGGCCGACGCGTTCTACCGCTCGCTGATGCCGCCGAGCGTTGCGCAGGACGCCGACCGCGCCAACGTGATGCGCCAGGCGCTGGCCGGCATGCTGTGGAGCAAGCAGTACTTCTATTACGACGTGGACAAGTGGCTCGACGAGCACGGCGCGGCGCCGAATCTGCCGCCGCACGAGCGGCGCCGCGTGCGCAACAGCGAGTGGTTCCACATGTTCAACGACGACATCATCTCGATGCCGGACAAGTGGGAGTACCCGTGGTACGCGGCCTGGGACCTCGCCTTCCACATGATCCCGCTCGGCATCGTCGATCCCGACTTCGCCAAGCAGCAGCTCGACCTGATGCTGCGCAACGACTACCTGCATCCGAACGGCCAGCTGCCCGCCTACGAATGGAACTTCGGCGACGTCAACCCGCCGGTGCATGCCTGGGCGACCTATCAGCTGTACCTGTTCGACAAGGCCCGCAGAGGCGGCAAGGGCGACGTCGAGTTCCTCAAGTACGCCTTCTCGAAGCTGCTGGTGAACTTCACCTGGTGGGTCAACCGCAAGGACCGCGCCGGCGCCAACGTGTTCGAGGGCGGCTTCCTCGGGCTGGACAACATCGGCGTGTTCGACCGCTCTTCTCCCTTGCCCACCGGCGGCTACCTCGACCAGGCCGACGGCACCGCGTGGATGGTGTTCTTCAGCCAGAGCATGCTGCGCATCGCGGTCGAGCTCGCCCTGCACGAGCCGCTGTACGAGGAGTTCGTCGAGAAGTTCTTCCAGCACACGCTGTTCATCGCCGGCGCGATGGACCGGGTCGGCGAGCGGCACGACGAGATGTGGGACGAGGAGGACGGCTTCTTCTACGACGTGCTGCGCTTCCCCGACGGTTCGGCCACGCGGCTGAAGGTGCGCTCGATGGTGGGGCTTCTGCCGCTGGCGGCGGTGGCGGTGTTCGAGGACGACATCCTGGAGAAGCTGCCCCGCTTCCGGGAGCGCGCCCGCGCCTTCGGGCGGCGCCATCCCGACCTTGTCGCCAGCATGCACCTGCCCAGCCTGCCGGGCGTGGCCAACCGGCGGATGTTGTCGATCCTCGACGAGGGCAAGCTGCGCCGGGTGCTGGCGCGGATGCTCGACGAGAACGAGTTCCTCAGCCCGCACGGCATACGCGCGCTGTCGCGCGTGCATCGCGACCAGCCGTACGTCTTCCGCCACGACGGGCAGGAATTCCGCGTCGCCTACGTGCCGGGCGATTCGGACAGCGGCATGTTCGGCGGCAACTCCAACTGGCGAGGGCCGGTGTGGATGCCGGTGAACATGCTCCTGTATTCGTCGCTGGTGCGCCTGTACACCTACTACGGCGAGGACTTCAAGGTCGAGTGCCCGACCGGCTCGGGGCGGATGATGACGCTGCTCGAAGTGGCGAAGGAACTCGGCGAGCGGCTGGCGCGGCTGTTCCTGCGCGACGCGTCAGGCAGGCGCCCTGTCCATGGCGCCACGGCCAGGTTCCAGGACGACCCGCACTGGCGCGACCTGCTGCAGTTCTACGAGTACTTCAACGGCGATGACGGCGCCGGCATCGGCGCCAGTCACCAGACCGGCTGGACCGGACTCATCGCGCGGGTCATCCAGCTGAACGCCCTGTTCACGCCGGACCTGCTGCTCGAACCGGGGGCCGAGGCGGCGGTCATCCGACGCGCAGCGGGAGCCGGTGCAACGAAGTGAGCAAAGGGGTGCCTGCCGGAAAGCGAGTTTCTTGACTCGTTCGAACACCCGCAGGGCCCGGATGGCATAGCCTCTGCGCGCAGAGTTCTCGAAGCATCCGGTGCAGTGGTCGTTCGCATTTCGGCATGCGTCGCCTCCTGTCGGTCGCCCATGCGGCAGCGCCGTTCCTGGCGGCCGCCCTGTGCGCGCACGGGCCCGAACTGCGCGCCCAGGACATCGAGCCGCGGACCTATTCCAACGCGCCGGTCGGGGTGAATTTCCTGATCGCCGGGTACGCGTACACGCGAGGAGACCTGCCGTTCGGCGCGCTGCCGATCACCGACGCGCATCTGAGGACATCGAGCGTGCTGCTCGCCTACGCGCGGGTGCTCGACCTGTGGGGCGAATCCGGCAAGTTCGACGTGATCGTGCCGTACGCGTCGCTGTCCGGAACGGCGCGCCACCTCGGCGAGACGGTAGAGCGCAACATCAACGGCTACAACGATCCGCGCTTCCGTTTGTCGGTCAACCTGTACGGCGCGCCGGCGCTGCGGCTGCCCGAATTCGCCCAGTACCGACAGGACCTGATCATCGGCGCCAGCCTGCAGGTCTCCGCCCCGACGGGTCAGTACGACCCGACGCGGCTGGTCAACATCGGCACCAACCGCTGGTTCTTCAAGCCCGAGGTCGGCATCTCCAAGGCGGTGCAGCGGTGGACGGTGGAACTGACCGCGGCGGCGACCTTCTTTGCCGACAACGACGAGTTCTATAACGGCGGCAGACGCGAGCAGGACCCGCTGTACTCGGCCCAGGCCCACGTCATCTACGCGTTCAGCTCCGGCATCTGGGCCTCGTTCGACGCCACCTGGTTTGCCGGCGGCCGCACGAAGCTCAACGGGATCCTGAACAGCGACCTGCAGCAGAACTGGCGCCTGGGCGGCACTCTCGCGCTTCCCGTCGACGTCCGCAACTCCGTCAAGCTCTACGTGAGCTCAGGTGTGTCGGCGCGGACCGGCAACAGCTTCGACCTGCTCGGCATCGCCTGGCAATACCGCTGGGGCGGCGGGCTGTGAAGCCCCGACGCCTTGCGTAACGCCGGCGGCCGGCTTCTTACTTGAATGCCTGCGCCGCCATCTTGCGACGGATGAAGGCGATCTGCGTCTGCAGCGGCAGCTCCTTCGGGCACACGTCGTGGCAGCCGAGCAGCGACATGCAGCCGAACACGCCGTCGTCGTCGCCGATCACGTCGTAGTAGTCGGCGTCGGTGCGCGCGTCGCGCGGGTCGAGGCGGAAGCGGGCGATCTTGTTGATGCCCACCGCGCCGATGAAGTCCTCGCGCATCCGCGCCGTGCCGCAGGCCGACACGCAGCAGCCGCACTCGATGCAGCGGTCGAGCTCGAAGATCTGCTCGGCGAGGTCAGGGTCCATCCGTTCCTCGAGCCGGGCGAGATCGACCTCCTGCTCCTTCAGGTGGCACCACGCTTCGAGACGCTCGCTCATCGCGCGCATCCACTTGCCGGTGTTCACCGACAGGTCGCCGATCAGCTCGAACACCGGCAGCGGCGCCAGCGTGATCTCCGGCCCGACGTCCTGGGTGAGCGTGCGGCAGGCCAGCCCGGGCCGGCCGTTGATGACCATCGCGCAGCTGCCGCAGATGCCGGCGCGGCAGACGAAGTCGAACTGCAGCGACGGGTCGAGCTTCTCGCGGATTTCGTTCAGGGCGATGAACAGCGTCATGCCCGCGGTCTGCTCCAGCTCGTAGGGCTGCAGGTGCGGCACGCTTTCGGGATCGGCGGGGTTGTAGCGCATGATGTGGAACTTCAGCATCTGCCCGCTGGCCGTCCTGCCGTTGCCGCCGCGCGGCACGACGTTGATCTTCTGCTGCTGTGTCATGAGGCCCTCCGCGTCGTCGCCGGGGCGAAGGGTTCGTCGATCCGCTCGTTGCGGCCGCGCAGCCGCTGCGGCAGCAGGTGCTCGAACGGCATCAGCGCCTGCTGGCGGTCGAAGCGGTCGCCGAGCTTCTGTTTCGCGGCCTCGACCTCGGCCTGGCGCGCCGGCGTGTCCGGATGGTCGACGTAATCCTTGGCGCCGTAGCCGCGCCAGCCCGGCGGCAGCTCCATGCGCCCGATGTCAAGCGCCTCGTACGACAGCGTCGGCAGCGTGTCGGAGTCGTTCTTCCAGGTCGCCAGCGTGCGCTTGAGCCACTCGGCGTCGTTGCGGCGCGGGAAGTCCTCGCGGAAGTGGGCACCGCGGCTTTCCGTGCGCACCAGCGCGCCATAGGCCACCGTCAGCGCCAGCTTGATCATCATCCGTGTGCGATAGGCGGTGACCAGCTCGGGGTTCGGCCCCGGCGAACTGGCGCGCAGGCCGATGCTGCGGCTGCGCACCAGCAGCTTCTGCAGCTCGTCGACCGCCTGCTCCAGGTCGGTCCCCTTGCGGAAGATGCCCACCTTGGCGGTCATGATCTCCTGCATCCTCGCCTTCAGCGCGCTGGCATCTTCCGTGCCGTTGCCGAGCAGCAGCCCGGTGAGCTTCGCCTGCTCGCGGCTGACGAAGTCCTTGATGACGCCGGTCGGGATGCGGATGTCGTTCTCCGGCTTGTCGCAGAAGTCGGCGATGAACTCGCCGACGATCATGCCGGCGACCACCGTCTCGGCCACCGAGTTGCCGCCCAGGCGGTTGAAGCCGTGCATGTCCCAGCAGGCCGCCTCGCCGGCGGAGAACAGGCCCTTGAGCTGGCGGCTCTCGCCGGTGTGATCGGTGCGCACACCGCCCATCGTGTAATGCTGCGCCGGCCGCACCGGGATCATCTCCTTGACCGGGTCGACGCCGAGGAAGTACTTGCAGATGTCGAAGACCTCGCGCAGGTTGCGGTGGATGTGCTGCTCGCCGAGCAGCGTGATGTCGAGCCAGATGTGCTCGCCGAAGCGACTCTTCACGCCCTTGCCCTTGGCGATGTGCTCCTCCATCCGGCGCGAAACCACGTCGCGGCTGGCCAGCTCCTTCTTCTCCGGCTCGTAGTCCGGCATGAAGCGATGGCCGTCGGCGTCCTTCAGCAGGCCGCCGTCGCCGCGGCAGCCTTCGGTGACGAGGATGCCGGCCGGGAAGATGCCGGTCGGGTGGAACTGCACCGCCTCCATGTTGCCGAGCGCGGCCACGCCGGTTTCCAGCGCGATGGCGTGGCCGATGCCCTCGCAGATCACCGCGTTGGTGGTGACCCGGTACAGCCGGCCGGCGCCGCCGGTGGCGATCGCGGTGGCCTTGGCGACGTAGGCGACGAGCTCCCCGGTGATCAGGTTGCGCACCACCGCGCCGTAGCAGCGGCCGGCCTCGTGGATCAGCGCCAGCGCCTCGGTTCGCTCGTGCACCGGGATCGACGCGGCGATGGCCTGGTCGCCCACCGCCTGCAGCATCGCGTGGCCGGTGGCGTCGGCGACGTAGCAGGTGCGCCACTTCTTGGTGCCGCCGAAGTCGCGCTGCGCCACCAGGCCGTGCGCCTCGTCGCGCTCGGTGATGGTCACCTTCTGGCCGTTGATGATCACCGTGCGGTCGCCCTTGCGCACGCGGCTCCACGGCACGCCCCAGGCGGCCAGCTCACGCACCGCCTTCGGCGCCGTGTTGACGAACATGCGCACCACGTCCTGGTCGGCGCCCCAGTCGGAGCCGCGCACCGTGTCCTCGAAGTGGACGTCCTCGTTGTCGCCCTGGCCCTTGATCACGTTGCCCAGCGATGCCTGCATGCCGCCCTGCGCCGCCTTGCTGTGCGAGCGCTTGACCGGCACCAGCGACAGGATGATCGCGTCATGGCCGCGCCGCCTGGCGGCCACCGCCATGCGCAGGCCGGCCAGCCCGCCGCCGATGACCAGCACGTCGGTGTAGACGACTTTCATCGCTTCTCCCCCTTCAGCCACGAGGGCCACCACGCCGGCGGCGCCGCCTGCGGCGGGTTGGCGAGCCAGGCCGGCGTGTGGTGCGCGCCGGGCAGGTAGCGGTTCTGGTAACCGATCTTCATGTAGGCGGCGAGCGTCACCAGCCCGAGCACGATGAAGAACACCGACAGCGCCCACTTGAGCTTCTTCAGGTTGCGCCGCGAGGCGGCGGGATCGCTGCCGGCGAACCAGTTCCACTTGACCGCGAGCCGGTACAGGCCGATGCCGCCGTGCAGCTCGACGCAGAACAGCAGCACCAGGTACAGCGGCCACCAGCCGCGCCAGACGCGCTCGGCCGACTCGAGCGGGCCGATCAGCCCGGGGTTCATCAGCATCTGGTACAGGTGCGCCGAGGCGAGGAAGAACATCGCGAAGCCGGTGACCACCTGCCACCACCACAGGGTGGTGTCCTCGTGCCGCATCATCCCCATGTGGTCGCGGTAGACGCGGTACTGCCGGTAGTTGACCGGGAACTTGCGCACCGCCAGCGCCGCGTGCGCGACGAACAACGCGAAGACGACCGCGACCACGCCGGAGACGAGGATCGGGTAGGCGGTGCCGAAGAAGAAGTAGCCCTCGAACATCTTCGTGATGACCCACATGGCGTCGTAGCCGAGCAGGATCGACGAGACGAAGAACATGTGGCCCCACATGAACAGGCCGAGGATCAGCCCGCTGACGCTCTGCGCGAGGTCCAGCCGCGCCGGCCACAGGCTCTTGCGCGGGCGGGCGGGCGCAGGCGCGGCGCCCAGGGCATTGGCCGGTGTGCTCATCGCGGGTTCGCTCCGAATTGGGGGGGGTGCGGCGACGCCGGTCAGTGTCCCTGACGGGAGTCCTCGGCCGTTGACCGGGATCAACGCGCGGGTGCCCGGGTTCCGGGCGTCGTGCCGCAATGCGGTATCCGCTCGCATGTGGCGAAGGCGTTGACCGACGTCAACGAACCGACAGCGTTCGGTGCGAGCATCCGCGGCAGGTTCGAAAAGCGACACTTCCTGGACTTGCGTCGTCCCGGTGCCCGGGCGAAAAGGCTGCCTCATGTACACGATCACCCGCCGCCAGGCCTTCTCCGACACGACCTTCCTGTGGGAGGTGCTGGCTCCCGATGTGGCCAAGTCGGCCGAGCCGGGGCACTTCGTGATGCTGCGCCTGCATGAGGGCAGCGAACGCATCCCGCTGACGGTGGCCGACTATGACCGCGACAAGGGCACGATCACGCTGGTGATCCAGGCGCTCGGCAAGACCACGCTGGAGATGCGAGATCACTACAAGGAAGGCGACAGCTTCGCCGACTTCGTCGGACCCCTCGGCCTGCCGCAGCACGTCGTCAAGGCCGGCCACGTGGTGCTGGTCGGCGGCGGCCTGGGCGTGGCCCCGGTGTATCCGCAGCTGCGCGCGTTCAAGGAGGCCGGCAACCGCACCACCGGCATCATCGGCTTCCGCAACAAGGACCTCGTCTTCTGGGAAGAGCAGTTCGGCCGCTACTGCGACAACCTCATCGTCTGCACCGACGACGGCAGCTACGGCAAGCCCGGCTTCGTCACCGCGGCGCTGAAGGAGGTGCTGGAGACCGACAAGCCGGACCTGGTCGTCGCCATCGGCCCGCTGCCGATGATGAACGCCTGCGTCGAGACGACGCGGCCGTTCGGCGTGAAGACGATGGTGTCGCTGAACGCGATCATGGTCGACGGCACCGGCATGTGCGGCTCCTGCCGCGTCACGGTGGGCAACGAGGTCAAGTTCGCCTGCGTCGACGGACCGGACTTCGACGGCCACCAGGTCGACTTCAAGGAGCTGATGCTGCGGCAGAAGCGGTTCAAGGGCGAGGAGTCGGCGGCGAACACCGATTACGCGCATGTCTGCCAGGTGGAGAAGACGCTGTTCGAGCAGAACAAGCGCAACTACAAGAAATACAAGGACCTGGCGCCGCATGCGACCAAGATGCCCGAGCGCGATCCGCTCGAGCGCTCGCGCAACTTCAAGGAAGTGAACCTCGGCTACTCGATGGCCGACGCGATGGCCGAGGCCGAGCGCTGCATCATGTGCAGCAAGCCGGCCTGCATCGAAGGCTGCCCGGTGTCGATCGACATCCCGCGCTTCATCCGCCACCTGCTGGTGCGCGACGTCGACGGCGCGCTGGCGGTGATCAACGAGTCGAACCTGCTGCCGTCGATCTGCGGCCGCGTCTGCCCGCAGGAGTCGCAGTGCGAGGCGCAGTGCGTGGTCGGTCGCAAGCTGGAATCGGTGGCCATCGGCCGGCTCGAGCGCTTTGTCGGCGACAACGCGCGGCCGCGCAAGGCCGAGCCGCCGCAGTTCGAAAGGCGGCTGGGCAACGTGGCGGTGGTCGGCTCCGGGCCGTCGGGCCTGGCGGTGGCCGCGGACCTCGTGAAGTTCGGCTGTGACGTCACCGTCTACGAGGCGCTGCACGTGGTCGGCGGCGTGCTTCAGTACGGCATCCCGTCGTTCCGCCTGCCGCGCGAGATCATCAGCCGCGAGGTCGACACGCTCAGGGCCATGGGCGTGAAGTTCGAGACCAACAAGGTGGTCGGCAAGACCTTCTCGATCCCGCAACTGCTCGGCGAACGGGGCTTCGACGCGGTGTTCGTCGGCGCCGGCGCCGGTGCGCCGTCGTTCCTCGGCATCCCGGGCGAGTTCGCCGGTCAGGTCTATTCGGCCAACGAGTTCCTGACCCGGGTGAACCTGATGGGCGGCGACAAGTTCCCCTACCTGGACACGCCGATCACGATCGGCAAGAGCGTGGTGGTGATCGGCGCCGGCAACACGGCGATGGACTGCCTGCGCGTGGCCAAGCGCCTGGGCACGCCGACGGTGCGCTGCGTCTACCGCCGCTCCGAGGCCGAGGCGCCGGCGCGCATCGAGGAACTGCGCCACGCCAAGGAAGAAGGCATCGAGTTCTTCTTCCTGCACTCGCCGGTGGAGATCCTGGTCGATGCCGACGGCAACGTGCGTGGCATGAAGGTGCAGAAGATGATGCTCGGCGAGCCCGACGAGAAGGGACGCCGCAAGCCGATTCCGCTGCCCGAGTTCGTCGAACTCGAGTGCGACACGGCGATCTACGCGCTCGGCACCAACGCCAATCCGATCATCACCAAGTCGACGCCTGGACTGCAGCTGAACAAGTGGGGCTACATCGTCGCCGACGACTACACGCAGGCGACCAGCGTGCCGGGCGTGTTCGCCGGCGGCGACATCGTCACCGGCGGCGCCACCGTGATCCTGGCGATGGGCGCCGGCCGCCGCGCCGCGCGCGCCATCGGCGCCTATCTGGCGGGCGGCAAGAGCAAGTGGCCGATGACCCAGGCCGATGCCGAGGCCTACCTGCCGCCGATGCCGATCGGCGCCACGCCACCCGCACCGGCGATCGCCGAGGCGGTGGGCGGCGAAGTCAAGCAATGAACCGGCTGTCAGGATCGAGGAGACGAAGATGAACGTGTGCCCACGCTGCCGCCGCCCGCTCGAGGACGACGAACCCTATGTCTGCTGTGCCGGAGTCGAGCTGCGCTGGCGCTGCGCCGACTGCCACAAGGTCAGTGAAGGCTTCGCCTTCCCGTACGGCATGTGCCCGCACTGCAAGGGC
>JADDYB010000264.1_pt1 | contig 16425 bp, 17 predicted proteins | sample 8641941 | NCBI WGS metagenome assembly JADDYB01 (sample SAMN16275377, study PRJNA637457) | freshwater sediment metagenome | isolation source: Lake Kineret sediment | place: Israel: Lake Kineret | collected 2013
CCCGGCCTCCGGCGTCCAGCCGGCGGCTCGGGCGTCGGCCTCCCGCCATCCGGCGACGTGAGCGTCACCCGAGAGCGCGTGGCACAGCAGAACCGCGTTGTCGCGCTCCGCCGAGAGCGTGCCAAGAGTCTCGTACGCCACCTCCACGCGCTCGAGCCGGCGCCCCGACGCGAGTTCGACGTCGGCGAGCGTGACGGTGCGGGCCGCGACGACGCCTGCGCTGCCCACCTGTTCCCACGGCCGCGTCGCAGAAGGTGCCATGCCGCTACACCTGCTCCAGTGCCTGCTCGAGATCGGCGAGGATGTCCTCGACGTTCTCGATGCCGACGGACAGGCGCACGAAGTCGTCGCTAATGCCCGCCTGCACGAGCTCCTCTTCGGAGAGTTGCGAGTGGGTCGTGGAGGCCGGGTGGATAATGAGCGACTTCGCGTCGCCCACGTTCGCGAGATGGCTGAACAGCTCGACCGAGTCGATGAGCCGCTTGCCCGCCTCCAGCCCGCCCTTGACGCCGAAGACCACGACGCCGCCGTACCCGTTCTCGAGGTAGCGGTCCGCGTTCGCCTTCGTGGGATGCGTGTCCAGCCCCGGGTAGGCCACCCAGGCGACCTTCGGGTGTGCCTCGAGGTAGCGCGCAACCGCGAGCGCGTTGTCGCCGTGCCGCTGCACGCGCAGCGAGAGCGTCTCGACACCCAGGAGGAACTGCTGCGCGTTGAACGGCGAGAGCGCCGCTCCGAAATCGCGGAGCAGGTTCACGCGGGCACGGATGGCGAAGGCGACGTTTCCCAGGCCGGGGAAGTCACCGAAGGTGTCCCAGAACCTGAGCCCGTGGTAGGACTCGTCCGGCTCGGTGAAGAAGGGGTGGCGCCCCCCTCCCCAGTCGAACGTGCCGGCGTCGACGAGGATGCCGCCGATGCTCGTGCCGTGACCACCCAGCCATTTCGTGAGCGATTCCACCACGACCGCCGCGCCATGCTCGAACGGGCGGCACAGGTACGGCGTCGCGAACGTGTTGTCGACGAAGAGCGGGATGCCGAGCGAGCGCCCCGCATCCGCGAGCCCCGCGAGATCGGGCACGTCGAGCCGCGGGTTGCCGATCGTCTCGACGAACCAGGCTTTGGTCGTGTCGTCGCTCGCGGCCGCAAAGCCCTCCGTGTCGGTCGTCTCGACGAAGCGCACTTCGATACCGAGCCTGCGAAAGGTGTGCAGGAAGATGTTCCAGGTGCCGCCGTAGAGCGACGTCGAGGCGACGATGCTGTCGCCGGCGCCCGCCACGTTGAGCAGGCCGAGCACCTCGGCCGCGTGTCCGCTCGAGACCGCGACGGCGGCCGTGCCCCCGTGCAGCCCCGCGATGCGCTGTTCGAGCACGTCGTTGGTGGGGTTCATGATCCGCGAGTAGATGTTGCCGAACTCGCGCAGCCCGAACAGCGCCGCCGCGTGATCGGAGTCGCGGAAGTTGTAGGCGACGGTCTGGTAGATGGGAACGGCGCGCGAACCGGTGGTCGGGTCTGGCGCGGCGCCGCCGTGGACGGCGCGGGTGTCGAACCGGTGTGACGAGCTCATGTGGTCTCCGCCTTTCAAGCGTTCAGATGAGGTAGATGATTCCCGACCGCGGCCAGTGGCGGCGGGCTTAAGGTCGCCCGAGTCCGGCGCATGCGCCGAGAGACCCGGGCCGGGTCATCATCATGTCCATCATCATCGCGAACGCGTTGTGGCGGACCATCGTTGCTCTGTCACACCTCCTTCTCGCAGATCGTGCCCCCGCAGCCGGGAGCGCCTGAGATTTCACGCAGTCTAGGGGCGGGGCTTCTCGAACGCAAGGGGCGATACGTGGCAACGCCGCGAGCGACGCCCGGACGCCGGCGAACGGCATCGGGCCCTCTCGGCGGTATAGACTGACTGAGGCCCCACCCGAGACCGAGGAGACCCCGTGACCAAGAAGCGGATCGGAGCCGTCGAGCGGCTCTTCCCCATGCCGTGCCCGATCGTCGTGGGAGGCACGCTCGACGAGGCCGACGGGCTGGCGTGCGCGTGGATCAACGTCGTCTCGTCGACGCCCCCCACCGTCGCGATGGGGCTGCGCGAGTCTCGCCACACGCTTGAGCTGATCCGCCGCACTGGAACCTTCACCGTGAACATCCCGACGGCATCGATGGCCGCCGTGGTCGACTACTTCGGCATCACCCCCGGGCGCACGACCGACAAGTTCGCCGCGAGCGGCCTGACCCTCTCGCCCTCCGCGCTCGTCGAGGCGCCCGTCATCGACCAGTGCCCCTACAACCTCGAGTGCCGCGTCACCGAGGAGGTCATGGTCGGCGTATACCACGTCATCTTGGGCGAGATCGTCGAAGTGCATGCCGAGGAGAGCGTGCTCACCGAAGGCGACCAGGTCGACGTCGGTGCCCTCGACCCGCTCGTCTACATCGCCGGCGCGCGCGAGTACCGGCGCCTGGGCGAGAAGGTGGCGGACGCGTTCAGCGTAGGGCGCAGCGTCGGGGAGTAGACGCGGGAGGCGGCGCGGGGCGGGGGTCCCGCGCGCAGTTCCGCAGCGAGAAGGCCGCCCGTGGGCGGCCTTCGACGCGAGGACTGTCTGAGCACGGGACCTCTGCCCCGCACCCGCACCCGCCCATCGGTCCCGTGCCGCTCTGCGCTATCCTGCGGGCATGCCGCGCGAACTGATCGTCCCCGCCATCGCCATGTCGCTCGCCTTCGTGTCCTACACGACCGGCGTGTGGGCCGAGCGCGCCGCGCGCGACCTGCGGCTGTGGCACGTGCTCGCGTTCTGGGCGGGATGGGCGTGCGACGCGTGGGGCACCTGGTTGATGGAGGAGCTCCGTCGCGCGGGTCAGGAATCGGGACTGATCCACGGCGTGACCGGCGCGAGCGCGTTCGCGCTGATGGGCCTCCATGCGCTCTGGGCCGCGTGGGTGCTCGCGCGCGGGGCCGAGGACGCTCGCCGCGGCTTCCACCGGTACAGCATCGCGGTATGGGCGCTGTGGCTGATTCCCTACCTCGGCGGCATGGTCGCCGGAATCATGAAAGGGACGGGAGCCTGAGCCCCCGCCCCTGAGTCACTCGGCATCGCGGTGCCGCTACGCGACCCGCTGCTCCTCCTCGAACTCGACTCCCGCCACCGCACGCGGCGCAGGCGGTCTCGTCGCGAACGTGAGCATCCCGGCGAGAACACACAGGCCGGCAGCGATCGCATACGCGGTCGAGTAGCTGCCCGTACTGTCCACGATGGTGCCGGCGGTCATCGAGCCGAACACCCCCCCGAAGCCCCAGGCGGTGAACACGAGGCCGTAGTTCACGCCCATGTTCTTCGTGCCGAAGAATCCTGCGGTGGTGGACGGGAAGACCGACAGGTTGGCGCCGTAAAGGAAGCCGATGGCGGCGGCGGCCGGCACGAGCGCGGCGGTCGAGGTCGCGAACGACAGCAGGCCCATCATCACGGCCTGCATGATGAACACCGCGAGCATCGTCCTCACGCCACCGATGCGATCCGCTACGATGCCGGCGACGACCCGGCCGCCCGCGTTGCCGATCGCGAGAATCGCCACGAGCAGGAAGCCCAGATCGGCCGAGGGCAACTGGTACGCGGCGATCTTGGCCATGTGGCCGATGATCATGAGGCCGGCGAACGCCGAGAAGGCATACATCAGCCAGAGCAGCGCGAACTGCTTGGTCCGCACCATCTCGTGCCAGTCGTAGTCTTCGGCCGGGACGTGCGCGACCGTCGCCGCCTGCCGGTGCTTCGAGGCGACCGCAGCTGGCACGTACCCCGCGGGCGGGTTCTCCAGGAGCTGGGCGAGCAGCACCGTGGCGACCAGGAACGCGACGCCCAGCGTGCGGAAGGTGCCGGCCACACCGTAGGAGGTCAACAGCGCGGTGGTCGTCGGGGCGATGTAGACGCTCGCAAGACCGAAGCCCGCGACGACGAGACCGCTGATGAGGCCCTTGCGCGCCGGCGGGAACCACTTGACCGCGGCCGGCGTGGCGGCGGCGTAGCCCAGCCCGATGCCCGCGCCGGTGAGAACGCCGAAGCCGACGATGATCGGAAGTGCGAGATCCGCCGAGCCCACGCTCGCGACGATCATGCCCATGCCGCAGAGCGCGCCGCCGACGGTGGCCACGACTCTGGGGCCCAAGCGGTCCTGGGCACGGCCCGCGAACACCATCGAGACGGCGAAGACACCGCAGGCGATTGCGTACGGCAGGCTCGCCTGCCCGGCGGACCAGCCCCAGCCGCCATCAACGACCGGCTTCGTCAGCGTCTTGGCGATGACGCTCCAGGAGTAGAGGACTCCGAGCGCCAAGTTGATTCCGAGTCCCGCGGCCGTGACGATCCAGCCGCGCGCAGCAGTCTCCCGCGCCATGCGGTACCTCCGTGATCTCCGTGTTCGCAACCCACCCTTGCGCACGAAGTCACCCCTCGGCGGCTCCGCACACCATCGCCGCCCAGTATCCGGACGACGCACGCCGCGCGCCAGCCGCGCTCCGGTGAGCGGCCAATCGCCATGGGGGAACGGGTGCCTCGCATCGGTGAACGGCACCCGGGGCTTCACCGCCACGACTGCCGACGATGAGCACGCCAAGGTACTGCGCGATACCTCGTGCCTCAGACCGGCTGAAACGGATACACCCGGTCCCGGCTCACCCCGCCAGCCAGAGAATGGCGAGCGACATCGCCGAGTGGTCCGCTGCTGTCAGAGGCGCGGTGTATCCTCGGCATATGAAGAAGGGAGCACGCTGATGACCGTCGCAGCCGACGCCCGTGCGGCATTCATCGACGCACTCGAGATGCGAGACGTGCGCTACACCGAAGTCGACGATGAGACACTCCGCGTCGGGTGGAGTGCGGCACCCGTCGATTTCCGGCAGTATGTGAACATCGAAGAGCTGCACGACGGCGTGGTCCGCATCGCCGTCCATCTCGTGCCGGCTCTCGCAGTACCGCCCTCCAAGCGCGACGCGACCGTGTTGTTCATGAATCGCGTCAACTGGGACATCGCGTTGGGGAACTGGGAACTCGACGAGAGCGACGGCCAGGTGATGCTGCGCCTCTCCTTCATCACCGACCGGGTGATCTCCGCTGCCGTCGCCGACTACTACCTCGGCATCTCGCAGACGCACTGCGGCCGCATGATGCCCTACCTGATGCGCATCGTGAACGACGGGTTCTCCGCCGAAGAAGCGTACCTCGACTACGAGGCCGACCTCACGATCGACGCCGGCGATGACGACGAGCAGGGCGAATAGCAGAGCGGCCGCCTCAAGGCGAGCGCTCAGTCAGACACGATGGCGCCAGAGACGGACTTGAACCGCCGACACGGGACTCACCCGTCCTTGAGCCGGAACCCTCGCATTCGATCCACCACGTAGTGGATCACGATGCCGACGAGGTATCCGAACGCCATGTTGCTGAGGAGCGCGACACCCACGGTGGTCGCCAGAACGGCAATCTCCCGGCCGGCACGAACGCGCAGAGCGAACTTCACCAACTGCAGGCCGACCATGAACATCATGGCGCCAACGATCGCTCTGGGAAACGCCGCGAACAACGTCGAGATCGAGCCGGCAAAGAACAACCCCAGCACGATCTCGATCGCTCCCTCGATCAGGTTCGCACCCGCGGTCCTTGCCCCGTAGAAGTACTGTCCGACCAGCCCGCCAGCGCCATGGCACATCGGCATCGCGCCGAACCACGGTGCGACGAGGTTCATGATGCCGTGGCTGAAGGCGAGTTTGCGCGGAGGAACGTCCTCCTCGGGCCAGTACGACTTGATCACGGATGACGTCGCGATCACCGCGTTGCCGGCGGTCAACGGGATCTGTGCGAAGCCACCGAGCAACAGCGCGGTCCATACCTGCTCAGGCTTGAACGAGACGATTTCGGGTAGCTGCAGCTGAGGTGTCGCCAAACCACTGAATCCGCCGGTGAATGACATGATGGCCAGGCCACCGCCGACGAGCACGATGGCTGCGGGGAAGCGCTTGTTGTCCCGCAGCAACAACACGACCGCAACCCCCGCAAGCGCCAGCGCCCACGAGTCGGAAGCGAACCGCAGTGCTTCCACAGAGAGCAGCAGGCCCAGCGTCACCTGGATGCCGAATACCACGACCGTCGGCGTCACGCGGGCGATCCAGGAAATGAGGCCTGTGGTCGCGAGCAGGATCCAGGCTATCCCCATGCCGATTCCCGACGCGTACACCAGCGATGGCGACCAGTGCTGGGCAATCGCGATCACCGCGAGCGCCTTCATCGGTTCGATAGGCATGGGGAGTCGGTACACCAGCCCGGTGACGATGTTCGCGACGCCCATCATGACGAGGAACCCCGCCGGGTCGAGCTTGCACGCGACGATGTAGCCGATGGCCAGCGGCAGCAGAGTGCCGAAGTCCCCCATCGACCCCGCGAGCTCGGTAAGGCTCAACTCGATGCGACGCCTACTCATGCGTCCACTGTGTCCTCTCCACGCCCGTCCTGCAACAACGGCGTGGACGTGCGGCCACTTTGACGAGCGATGCCGCATCGAAAAGGCCGGCTCCACTTTCGGAACCGGCCTCAGTGTCTATGGTGGACCATCGTGGACGAACTTGGGCGTAGCGGAAGATGAGCGCCGGGGCATCCAAGCACCCGGCGCCCAGTGCTACCGGAACATCCTTTTGATGTCGCGCTCGAACTTCTTGAGTTCGCGCTCGACCTCCTGCATTCCTCTGCGGAACTGAGACGTATCCACGTGGACATCGGTGCCACAACGCGAGCACCGGTAGTGTTGGTCGCGCATGAGGGATGAGGTACTGAAGCGGCGAACACATCCACACGTACAGGTTATGGTCACGTAGTCGTTTGACATGTCCAGCTCCTAGGTGAAGATGGAGCAGCGGGGACAGCGCCAGCCACTGCCTGCGGGGCGGTCGGGGTGTACCGCGTTCTCGAGCGAATTGCTTCCGCCGAAGTCGTGGTAGTTGATGCACTCTCTCTCGAACGCCGCCTTGGGCGATGAGGCGTATGAGTACTTGAACGCGGCGTGCTTGCCATCACACCACTGCGTGAGGCGGGTACGCACGCAGGCATCCGAACGCCCAACGTACTGGACGATGAACGTACCGTCGCCGTCACGTCGTCCCAGGGCGTAGTTGCCCGGAGAACCGGCGGTCAGGACATGGGCACTGACAGAACTGCTGTTGAGCGGATGAGGGCCGCTCATGTTGAGGGTCGCCATATTGGCGCTCCTTCCGTACGAAGTTACATGGACGGCACGGAGCTGGATGACACTCCAACACCGGGGGGCGTCGTTTGACCCGGTGCTGACGCGGAGATAGACTCGAAGTAGTTTGAGGACTTCGGGGTTCCCAACTCCGAACGCGACCCGACGATGTGACTCGTCGGGTTCGCGCGTTTATGGACGCCTACTCGTCTCCTTCTGTGCGCCTCACCTCCTCGTCTGCAATACGGTCGCGGGGCCACAGGTCGGCAATCATCTGCCACCACGCCCCGGGAGGGACTGGAACGGCTACGTGATAGAGACCACGGCCTATTTGCTCTATCAGGCGCGCTTCACGGAGAGCACCAACGACGTTGTAGGCGTGGTACGCGGGGATTGACTGGCGTCGAAGCGGCTCCTCGAGGCTCTTGACAGACCATGGCTCACGAATGCCCTCGTTGACGCGGATGATGTCGAGAATGGCATCGTAGATATCGCGCGGAGTCTCGTGACGATAGAACGGCGTTGGAGCTTCCGGCCGGGAGCGTCCGAGCTTAACCAGCTTGTCATCCTCAATGAAGAAGTGCGGATACGGCCTGGCGTCAGGCCTCTTGCGTGGTAAGGCTTCGCGAGCCCTTCGCGGCGGTCTCAAGGGGCCGTCCTCTGCTTCGATGCTGTCCCGAAGATGTCGAATAGACTGCGCGTAATCAAGTACGCGCCGCGCCTGAAGATAGTCTTCGCGACGAAGCGCTCCCTCAACGAGGGTTCTCGCCTCGGCCTCGGCTTCCCTGAGCTTCATCGTTATCGATTCGAGCATGCGCATCCTCCTGGTCCCGACGACGCTCCGAACGAGCGGTAGTGCCGGCCAGGAGAGGATACTCCATAATGTCTACTCGCGTCAATGGGCTACAGCGTAGAGGACATTCTGCTGTTGTGTAGCAACACCTCTCTATGTACCTGACGTGCCAAGTGTCGTAGCTCAGACCGTATAACGTCGTATATGAACTGCACGCCAAGTCCAAACGCACGTTCGAACGGACCCGCATACGCGACGAGGATATTCCGTTCTAGGGTTCCTGGGAATTGGACGTGTCAGAGCGACGAACTACACTGGGCTCATGACCAGACCGCGCGAAGGTACGAACGACGAACGGCTCGCCACCATCGGGGAGTGGTTCTTCGGCATCGAGGTTGTGAATCAGTGGACCGTGGATGCCAAGCGCCTATTAGAGACCGGTGCGGACGAGAACGCTGTGCGCGCAAGTGTGCTGGCATGGGCGGCATCCGAGGGGCTGAGTACGGCGAGAGTACTGTTCCCAACTCTGAACCGGTCAGCGCGTCGAACGCCGGTTCTGAAGCTCCTGTACGCGCTTGAGGACGCGATTGCGCGCAACTCCAAGAGCATGAGGCTGCAGGACTTCATCGATGCTCTCGGAGACACAATCGGATTCAACGACTGGCTGGCCGACAGTGTGTTACAGGTAGCCAAGGGAGGCGAGCCGCTCCCGATGTTCGCCGGGGGTGTGGGTCGGGTTTGGGTGGGCACACTGCCGGGCGGCGATGACGTGGGTGTCATCGCGATGGCGAACTCGCTGAGCGACCCCTACGAACTGGCTGAGGAGTTCAAGCAGGCGTGCCTCAAGACCTTTCCGTCGCACACAACAAGCCGGTACGCCAGCAACGCCGAGGCGGCCCGGTTCGTCAGGTTACGCATGCAAGGTCAGGACTACGCTGAAATCGCGCTGTCGACGCTGGGAACCGAGGAACTGGCACGGCTCGGCAAGCTGGGGCCAGCGGTCAGGAAAGCCCGCATCGACGAAGAGGCGGACCGAATCCGCAAGGCTTGCGTCCGGTTCGAAGGCTACTTGGACACTTTGCGCGACGAACTGTCCGACACGAACGGGTGACACAGGTCGCACATTGACCCCAAGGCAACCGATAGGCCTTGGAGGTGAATGGTGGCAGACACGAAGTGCACCCCCGGCGCGCACCTGGCGGCGGCGTTCGGCGAGCGCGGAGCGCCGCTGGACGCGGCCCAGGCGCGCCGGGTGCTGGACGTGCTACTGCGCCTCCACGAGCTCGGTGCACTGGTGTTCGAGGGGCGGTCCCCCCTTGCTAACAGGGGACCGTCAAAATACGCGGAATCCGTGGACGCATGATTCATGTCGTGCGGACAGCGGTCGACTGGTTCGAGTACAGCTGCAAGGGCTCACTCGGCGAGGGGGTCGCCGTGCTCCTCGCAGACCTCAAGCAGCTGGCACAGACGCTGGAGTGGCCTCAGCCGGTACCCTGCTGTCCGGTCGACCTGTACGTCGCTCGGCATGGAGCGAAACCCTGGGCCTGGGTGGTCAAGGGGGACGACCTGCAGCTGCGCATGAGCGACAAACGCGGCATCCCTGGCGCGTCGGCGCTGTTGTCCGCAGATGGGCTGGCGGCCTACGGTCACGACCGGCTGTATTCACTGAGCACGGACCTTCTCGAACGCTTCGGCGACTTCGCCCCCACGTGCACCTCGCGACTCGACCTAGCAGTCGACTTCCAGGGGTGGGTGCCGACCGCCGCCGACATGGAGAACATCGTTTGCCGGGCGTCCTATCACGGCGAACACGGTCACAACGGGCAGACCGAGACATATCAGTTCGGCAGCGATGCGCTAGTCGTACGCATCTACAACAAGACAAAGGAGCTGCAGAAGTCCAACAAGCTCTATCTCGTGGGCGAGTGGTCCGACGCGAAGCATTACGACCCTGAACGCGACGTCTGGCGCTTCGAGACTCAACTGCGCCGCCAAGGCCTGCAGTCGTTCGGAGTCAAGGAGCCCGACGCGGTGCTGGAGGCGCTACCCGAGCTGCTAGGCTCGATGCTGCAGTGGTGTTCGCTTCGCATTCCGGCAGGAGAGAACCGCAGCCGCTGGCCAGTGGACCCCAGGTGGGAGCAGCTCGCTGTGGAGTCGTTCGCCGCAGCTCCGCTCCCGCGCGTCCCTGAGGAGAAGAGGCTGGCCTCCTTCGCAAAGACCGTGCAGCAGGTGAAGGGCCACGTGCTGTCGGCTGCTGCCGCTCGTCGCGTCTATGAGTTCGACGTCGCATGGGGCCTTCTCGGAAGGGACGTCGAAGCGTACCTTCGGAGCGAGGGGGATTTCGAGGAGCTCGTGCGTCAGCGAATCGCCGAGCGGACCGGTTAGGAGGTCGCGTCGTGGAGCGATGTGTTATCTACGCGCGTGTGTCGACCAAGGAGCAGCAAGACGAGGGCTTCTCCATCCCCGCGCAACTCAAGGCGATACGGGCGTTCTGCACCTCGGAGGGGCTGCTTCCAGTCGCGGAATTCGTGGAAGCCGAGTCAGCAGGCCGAGCTGGACGCAAGAAGTTCAATGAGATGCTCGCGCATCTGGAGGCCGACCCTGATACGCGCTGCGTCGTGGCTCACAAGCTCGACCGGCTATATCGCAACTTCCGCGACCAGATTGCGCTCGAAGAGGACCTGGGAGTCCGAGCACGCTGTGTTCTGAACGACCTGCCGCAGACGCCGCAAGGCGAGTTCATGCGCGACGTGATGCTTTCCAATGCGAAGTTCTACCTTGCGAACCTGAGCGAAGAGGTGCGCAAGGGGATGGACGAGAAGGTCGCCCAGGGTGGCTGGCCTCACCGAGCGCCGTTCGGCTACCTGAACGATTCAGCTACGCGCTCCCTGGTCCCCGACCCCCTGACAGAGCCTCTCATCCGTCGCGCCTTCGAGCGATACAACAGCGGCGTGGTATCCGTGCGGGACTTGGTGCAGGAGCTGTATGACGCCGGCCTGCGCACACGCGCCGGCAAGCGCCTGACCCCGTCGCTGCTTCACAAGCTGCTGCGCAACCCAATCTACGCTGGCCGCATCCGCTACAAGGGACAGCTATATCCGGGAGCGCACGCACCCCTAGTCTCGCCCACCCTGTTCGATGCGGTACAGGCACGACTCGAAGGCAATCGGAACGGCAATCGTGCCAAACGACGAACCTACGCTTTGCGGGGCGTCATGGTCTGCGGCGAGTGCGGCTGCGCCATCACAGCAGGTACGCACAAGGGGCATGTCTACTACCGATGCACACACGGCAAAGGCGGGGACACCTGCGGGCAGCGCAGCTACACCCGTGAGGAGGCCCTCATTGCGGAGGTGGAGGCGATTCTCGCCAAGGTAGAAATCGGACCAGACATCGTCGAGGCACTCGCCAAGGATGCGGAGCTTCTCAGTCTTGAGCGAGCAGGCGTGGACGGGGCCCAAAGGAGCGAGATAGAGCGGGAACTGAACGCGAACCAGAAGAAGGACGCGCGGCTGCTGGATGGTTATCTCGAAGGCAACGTGCCGGTGGATTCGTATCGCATGAAGGCTGAGGAGCTGCGAGAGACGCGTAGGGGTTTGGAACTGAGGCTGCACGAGCTGGCGACGGACAGCGCGGACACTGCATCGCTGGTAGCGTTACGCGCGAACACTGCGGCGCGAGCTCGACTGCGGTTCTCGGGTGGCACGGAGAAGGAACGGCGCGAGATTCTCCATGCGCTGCTTTGTAACCTCACAGTGCAAGAGGGGTCCATAGTGGCCCATCAGTGGAAACGCCCCTTCGAGGTCCTCGAAAAGGACTCCAAAGGAGCGTTCATGTGTGAATGGTGGCCAGAGACGGACTTGAACCGCCGACACGGGGATTTTCAGTCCCCTGCTCTACCAACTGAGCTACCTGGCCGTTTCGCGTGCTCACGTATGGTAGCGACGAGGGCCGTGAGCGTCAATCTGAGCCACTGTTCCACCTGTATGTGTCGCATTTCTGACGCGGGCGCGCTTTCGCGCTTGTCACGCCATGACGGAGCGGCGACACAACCGGCCCCGTCGAGGGCATACTGTCCACATGAGACCGGGCCGCCCCGTCGGAAGGGTCACCATGGCGACCGAAGCCAAGCGTGGCGACGCACTTCAGTTCATCTTCTCCCTGTTCCTGGGCATGCTGCTCGTGGTGTTGGTCGGCGTCGGCGTGTGGACGTTCTACCCCCAGCCGTACGACCAGGACTCGCCGGAGCAACGGGAGCTCGACCGTCTCTACAGGCAGCAAAGCGGCGTCGAAGGCAAGTTCGGGTCGATGGATGCGACCGCCACAGCCGAGCAGGAGCGCATCCAGAAGCAGATCGACGCGCTCAACGACAAGATGAAGGTCGTGCGCGACCGCTGGGCGGTGAACACGAGCATCATCCTGCTCGCCTTCGCGACCGCGCTGATGGCGATCTCGCTCTTCCTGCCGGAGAATATGAAGGTGTTCAGCAACGGAGTGTTGCTCGGCGGGCTGTTCTCGGTGATCTACGGCACGGGCTGGTCCTTCGCCGGCGGTGACTCCCGGGCCCGCTTCTACGTCGTACTGGCGGCATTGGTGCTGAGCTTGGGTATCGGCTACCTACGGTTCATCCGTGAGCGCCGCGACAAGGCCGAGGCTGCTGCCGAGGCGACCGCTGCTGCCGCTGCGTCGCAAGGGACCGCCGCCTCGGTCGAACCCGGTGCGCTGGCCGACCTCGCATCCCGCGTGACGGAGCTCGAACAGCGTGCCGCTGCCGCTGCGGAAGCGCTCGGAGCGCGCCGCGAGTAGTGCGGCGCCGCGGCCGATGTGCCGTATGATGCACTCATGATGACTTCTGATGCATTCTCGGCTGAGTTCGAGGCGTTTCTCGCCGCGCACCCCGCGTATGGCGAGACCGGGGGGCTCGATGCTCTGCGCGAACACGACTTCGGGCGGCTCGACGCCGCGGGACAGGTCTACCTCGACTTCACGGGCGGCGGCCTCTACGGCGAGTCGCAGGTGCGAGAGCACCTCGAGTTGCTTACCTCGAACGTCTTCGGGAACCCTCACTCAGCGAACCCCACCTCACTCGCGGCGACCGCCCAGGTGGAGGCCGCGCGCGACGCGGTCCTCGCCTACCTGAACGCGGACCCGGAGGAGTACGACGTCATCTTCACCTCCAACGCCAGCGGTGCGCTGAAGCTCGTCGGCGAGGCGTACCCGTTCGCGCCGGAGGCACGCTACCTCGTCAGCTACGACAACCACAACTCCGTGAACGGGATCCGCGAGTTCGCGGCGCGCGCCGGAGCGACAGTGGCCTACGTGCCGGTCACGCTGCCCGACCTGAGACTCGATACCGACCTGCTCGAACGCGGGCTCGAGGCTCTGGAGCCGGGGGCCGACGGCCTCTTCGCGTATCCCGCACAGTCAAACTTCAGCGGAGTGCAACACCCGCTCGAGTGGGTGGAGCGTGCCCGCGAGCTCGGCTGGGACGTACTGCTGGACTCGGCGGCGTTCGCGCCGACGAACCGCCTCGACCTCAGCGCCGTCCGGCCGGACTTCGTGCCGCTGTCGTTCTACAAGATGTTCGGCTACCCGACCGGGATCGGGGCGCTCATCGCACGCAGGGCCGCGCTTGCGAAACTCGTGCGCCCCTGGTTCGCCGGCGGCACGATCACGCTCGCCTCGGTGGGCGCCGGTGTCCACCGGCTCGCCTCCGGGCATACGGGCTTCGAGGACGGCACGGTCGACTACCTGGGGCTCCCCGCGGTCCGCATCGGTCTGGAGCATCTGAAGGCCGCGGGCATCGACGACATCCACACCCGCGTCGGAGCGCTGGGGGCCTGGCTCCTCGCCGAGATGGACGCTATGAGCCACTCGAACGGCGCTCCAATGGTTCGGGTCTTCGGACCCAAGACGATGGAGCGGCGCGGCGCCACCATCGCGTTCTACCTGCTGGACCCGACAGGGGCGGTCTACGACGTCGACTTGGTCGAGCGCCTCGCGGGTGCCCGGGGCATCTCGGTTCGCACCGGGTGCTTCTGCAACCCGGGTGACGGTGAGGTCGCGCACGCCATCACCGCCGAAGAGATGAGCGGGTGCTTCACGGCGCCCGGAGTCCCGGTCACACTGCGGGACTGCCAGCGCCTGATCGAGGACGCCACGGGCAAGGTGCCGAACACCATCCGGGCCTCACTGGGCTGGGCCTCGAACTTCGCCGACGTGTTCGCCCTGCGCGAGTTCATGGCCGGCTTCCGGGACGTGCCCGCGAGCGAGATCGGCCGCGCCTGAGCGCAGCCGGCACGCTCACTTCTTCGACTTGGCCGGCTTCTTCGACTTCTTCGGCTCGCCGAGTCCCTCGTGAGATGTCTCGTCGCAGTAAGGGGGCGTCTTCGTGAGCCCGCAGTTGCATACTCGCACCACCTGCTTCTTCGAGAGCTCGAACTTCACCGGCTTGCCGCCCTTGCAGGTGCCGTCACACCACGGGACCTTCTTCGTCTTCCCGCAGCCGCACCACTTGTGCTTGCCCTTCGAGAGCTCGATCTCGAGCGGGTAGCCCTTCTTGCCCTTGTCGTGTTCGAAGCGCTTGCCCACGGCTCAGGCTCCCCCGGTTCCTCGCACGGGGCACTCGTCGTCCGGCGCCTCGCTCGCGAAGACCTTCACGTCGGCCACGCCGACCGACTCGGCGGCCATCTCGCGCAGCTTGTACTTCTGGATCTTGCCGGAGGCGGTCTGCGGAAACTCGTCGATGAAGAAGACGTACTTCGGCGCCTTGTAGCGTGCCATGCGCGCGCGGCTGAACTCCTGGACGTCGCTCTCCGTGATCTCGGAGCCCTCGAAGCGCTTGATGAACGCGCCCACGACCTCGCCGTACTTGGGGTCGGGCACGCCCACGACCTGCACGTCTTTGACGCCGGGCATGGTGTAGAGGAACTCCTCGATCTCGCGCGGGTAGATGTTCTCGCCACCGCGGATGATCATGTCTTTGATGCGCCCGGTGATGCGGTAGTAGCCGTCCTCGTCGACCGTCCCCAGGTCGCCTGAGTGCAGCCAGCCGTCGGCGTCGATCGCGGCGGCAGTGGCCTCGGGCATCTTGTAGTAGCCCTTCATGATGTGATAACCGCGGGTGCAGAACTCCCCGGGCACGTTCGGCGGGCAGTCCTCCCCTGTCTCAGGGTCGACCACGCGCACCTCGACGACGTCGTGCTTACGTCCCACCGTCTCGCACTTCCGCTCGAGGGTGTCTTCGGTGGTCGTCTGCGTGAACACCGGCGAGGACTCCGTGAGGCCGTAGCAGATGGTCATCTCGGTAGCGTGCATGCGCTCGATGACCTGCTTCATCGTCTCCACCGGACACGGCGATCCGGCCATGATGCCGGTGCGCAGACTCGTGAGGTCGAACATGTCGAACATCGGGTGGTCGAGCTCGGCGATGAACATCGTCGGAACGCCGTAGAGCGCGGTGGCCTTCTCCTTCTCGACGGCGGCGAGCACGAGCAGCGGGTCCCACTGTTCGATCATCACGAGCGTGGAACCGTGCGTGAGTGCCGCGAGTACGCCCAGCACGCAGCCGAAGCAGTGGAAGAGCGGCACCGGCAGCGCGATCCTGTCCGCCGGCGACAGGCGCTGGCGCTCGCCGATGTAGAAGCCGTTGTTCAGGATGTTGCGGCTCGTGAGCATGACGCCCTTGGGAAAGCCGGTCGTCCCGGAGGTGTACTGCATGTTGATGGTCGAGTTCTGGTCGAACTTCGCGCGTGCCTCATCCAGCCACTCGTCGGGTGTGTGTTCACCGAGAAGCAGCAGCTCGGGCACGGTGTAGAAGCCGCGGTGCTTCTCGGGGCCCATGTAGATCAGGTTCTTGAGGAACGGGAACTGCTCCGAGTGCAGGCGCCCGCGCTCCTGCGTCGAAGCCTCGGGCACCAGCTCGCGCACGATGTCGATGTAGTTCACATCGCGGAAAGCGTCGATGATGCAGAGTGCCTTCATGTCCGACTGCTCGATCACGTAGGCGAGTTCGTGGCTCTTGTAGACCGGGTTCACCGTGACGAGCACGACGCCGATCTTTGCGGTCGCGAACATGAACGTGAGCCAGTCGGGGATGTTGCGCGCCCAGACGCCCAGGTGGTCGCCCGGCTCCATCCCGATGGCGAGAAGCCCCTTCGCCAGGTTGTCGGTGCGCTCGTCGAACTCGCGGTAGGTCCAGCGCAGGCCGCGGTCCGGGTAGACGATGAAGTCGTGGTCCGGCTGCTCGGCGACTTTAGCCCTGAAGTAGTCGCCGATGGTGAGCTCGGTGTGCAGCTCGATTTCGGGAGTCGTCATCTGCGGCCCCCTAGTACGGCGCGTACACGACGGCGAGGATGCGTGCCGGCGAAGGCGAGCCGCCCCGCACCTGGTGCGGCACGATCGAGTCGTAGTAGATGCTGTCG
>JADDYB010000265.1_pt1 | contig 16356 bp, 17 predicted proteins | sample 8641941 | NCBI WGS metagenome assembly JADDYB01 (sample SAMN16275377, study PRJNA637457) | freshwater sediment metagenome | isolation source: Lake Kineret sediment | place: Israel: Lake Kineret | collected 2013
CCTATCACGAGATGGTAGCACGATCAGAAATCTGGTAGTTTTGATGGGTTATATATATACCTCGTTTTCTTAAGTCTTCCATCTCGTGATAGGCTGCCTCGAGGTTTACGACCGTTCCTGGGCCAAGAATATTAACTACATTTTCATAGAAAATCCCGGAGGGTATAAGGTGTAGTTTGAAATTACCGAACTCATTCTCAACAGTGTGGCCTGCATTGTTTCCGCCCTGGAACCTAATAACGAAGTCGACATTCTGCGCCAGATAATCTACCATACGACCTTTGCCTTCGTCGCCCCAATTAGTACCAACGACAATTCTTAGTGGCATATACCGAACCTCCCTGGAGCACTCTTAACCGGTTGATAGCCCCAATATATATCTTGACTATAAAAGAAAGTCAAAGCAAGTTACTACCCGTTAGTTTTTTATACCACAAGCAACAAATCAAGCTTATATGCCCGAATTATAGGGTCGTATCTAGCCCAGGCATATATCTTATCCTTTCGTCTTTATCTTGTCGATGAGCCAGCTTCTAAGCAGCTCGTATAGCTCCTGGTGGCATTCTCTGAGGAAGTGGCCAGACCCTTTATATATCACAATCTCCTTAGGTTCCTTAGCGCGCTCAAAGATGTGCCATGAAGAGAGGACAGGAAGATTCCGATCTCGGTCGCCGTGAATCAGCAAGAGCGGTTTCGGCGATAATTCACTTACCCGATGTGTCCCGTAGGTCTGGCTGGAAAGCCCTACCACTGCCTTCACCTCAGTGCTCATAGTCGCAGCCATAATCACAACCGCCCCGCCAAAGGAGTGTCCGACAAGGGCGATGCTATCTACACCGCTCTGCTTGAAAAAACTGACACCCACCAACACGTCATGGACGCACTGGTCAAAATCACCAGGAAAGCGGTAGTCGAGTCGAAGTGAACTTATCCCGTATTTGACAAGTGTGGCACTCAAAGTCTCAAAAATACCGAAAGACGGACCCTCAAGCCCACCTAAGCTGCCCGAGACCCAGACAACCCCAGCAAGTCCTTCGGCGTTGTGGAACATACCCTCAATGTCACCCTTCGGGTTTCTAAGTATGACGCGGGTTTGCCCTGTGTCCATGGGTAGGTGGCATACCTCAATGAGACTATGTTCAACGCTATCACCCATATTTACATGTCCTGTACCAGACCCTGGTATAGGTTCGATTCCCGGCCAAAGGTACTTGTTGCCACAATTCCCTTGGTAAAATCAATAAACACTTCTTTTCGTTCTGTATTCCTGGCTCTTGGTTCTCAAGAGTGTTACGACTCCACTGGACCTGGTAGTCGCTCACGTATCGGGCAGAATCATTCACACTTCACCTCCTGGGTTCTGCCACACGACTACCGAATACATTCTAAACCAATACAGCTTTAAGAGCAATAGCTGACGTTATGTAAATCGAAGTGCACATTTGTGAGGAATAATATACAAAGAATTTATTCCCACTCACTATTCTGGGGACATAATACTTGACTTGTAGCAGGCCTGAGCAGAAAGAGGCATTCAGTCCTTGCCGATCTTCTTCTTCATCTTAGAGTGCTCTATACCGGCTTCGTAGAAGTGAGCACCGACAGGTTTGTAGCCCCGGGATTCATAAAATGGGGCGGCAGTAATCTGTGCATGAAGCACTGCCAGCAGCACCCGCCGTCCCTTTAGCTCTTTCTCAACGCAGGCAAGGATGCCCGTTCCCACACCGCAACGTCTAAATTCTTTCAGGACTGCCATCCGCTCTATCTTGGCATATTCAGGTGAGAGGAAACGTACTCTAGCCGTACCTACTACTTTCCCGTCACTCAGAGCGACAAAATGGAGGCTGGTATCATCCAGCCCATCATATTCTTCGGCCTCATCAATTTTCTGCTCGACAATGAAGACCGCCTGCCGAACAGCCATGGCCTGAGTCAATTCACGTTTTGTTCTAGCTCTCTTAAAGCTCAATTTCTCCATAACCAGATTATATGACATGCTAGATAGAATCACCAAGTTCCAACAGTTCCAGGCTATTTGATGTGAAAAAAGGGTAGCTGCACAAATATCGGAAATGTTACCAATCAGCTTAAGCATAGACTGTAAAGGGAACTGACTGATTGTGATTATAGTCTTTGATTAACCCTAATGACTATCCCTTTTCAAATAGCAGGTAGTGTTTTATATCTGTCCCTAGACCTGTAGCCTGATAGGTATTGAGATGCCAGCCATTCGCCAGGTGTTCTTTTATTACCTTGGCTATTTCCTTGTGATGGTTTACTTGAACACACTCGTATTCCTTCATAGCGACCTGACCTCCTTTCGTAATACCATAGGAACTGTTTTACCATAGCATGATATTACAGACATCTGGGAATATCAAGGCTGAACAGATTTTTCTACGATCCAACATCTTCGTGGCTAGGCTTAGGTAGAACCAGAGTACCTTAGGAACACCCCCCTTGCCTTGTGAACTTCCAGCTTTGGACTTGGTGGGCGGTAGAGGACTTGAACCTCTGACCTCCTGTGTGTAAGACAGGCGCTCTCACCACTGAGCTAACCGCCCATGGCACGCCTGGCGGGATTTGAACCCGCGACCCCAGCCTCCGCAGGGCTGTGCTCTATCCAGCTGAGCTACAGGCGTATATACACTCATCCACATAGTGCCGAAGGAGGGATTTGAACCCTCACGTCCTTAAGGACACTACGCCCTGAACGTAGCGCGTCTGCCTTTCCGCCACTTCGGCATCTAATTCCCTATCTAGAATTCTTTCTTTCCCAGGGAGACAAAAATAACTGCCAGGATTCCCAAAATGACCGATGGTAGGGCGCAAATAGCCCCGGCTAAGGCGAGGCCAAAACTTTTCCTTCTTATGGCCGAGACGCCACCTGCTATGGCTACTACACCCAGAACAAAAATAAGTCCTGACACAATAATCAAACATATTGGGAAGATACGCATGCCGCAGGCATCTACAAAGCGTGGATGCAATGGAAGACACCATAGCCCGAGCGGTATGCCTAGGCTTATTAAAGCCACCATTATACCCCCTCCAAGTACCTCAAATGCCCCAACTATAATGCTTAAGATTCCCCCCGCACTGAGCAATCCTCCTCTGCTTTCGTTCATTTTTTAACCTCCTTTTACTATAGTTTATGGTGGGCAGTACAGGATTTGAACCTGTGACCTTCGGTATGTGAAACCGACGCTCTAACCACTGAGCCAACTGCCCTAATCATAGTTATTTTACCCTCAAAAATCAGCTTTGTAAATATGGACCTCTTGCCCCTGCAAATTTCTACACCGCTATAGGGACTTTGTTTCACGGTTATCAGCTTTGTTCGCTGATCAAGGGTAAAACTCCCCGCTTATCAGTACTAACTATAAGCAATACCCCATCCAGTCTTCAGTAAATGATTACGCAGATACTACTGATAATACAGTCACATTGTTATACATATAGTATTCATTCAACTTGACCTCTCTGTCTAGGGGAGGCTCATATGCGAAATTATACGGAAGACAGTAAGGCCTTGCGTAGCATTAGACTAATGATTGAATAGGCAGACTTTTCCCGACTTTGCTATCGCATCACGGTGCCACCGTTAACATGCAGCACCTGGCCAGTTACGTTCTTGGCATCCTCGGAGACAAAGAAGGCCACAGCTTTTCCTATATCCTCCGGTGTTTGTTCTCTCCCGTTCGGCGTAACAGGAAGAACGATATATTTCAGCCAGAACTCTTTCGGCGTCATACTTTCCAAGTTTACGCCTCTATATTGTGGCAGTGTCTCTCCCTTTTCCTTCGCTGCACGTACTGCTTCCTTCGCTATTGTGAGATAAACCGTCGCCCCCCTCTCCCAAAGGGGAGTATATATGAAACCCGGGCAGATGCAGTTGACAGTTATGTTATACGGGGCCAGCGCCCTGGCCAATGACCAGGTTATTGAGATATCGCCTGCTTTCATGGCACCGTAAGGCATCTGCCCGGTATCAGGCATTCTCCCGGCGTCCGACGAGATATTAACAATTTTTCCGCTCCGCTGCTTGATAAAGTAAGGTGTTACCGCATAGCTCAGCATAACATGCGATTTTAAATTCAATTCGTAGTACCTGTCCCATATATCCGGAGTGAACTGCAAGTACTGTGGTAACTCCATAACGTCTTTCTGTGATGCGGCGCGTTCCATCATGTTCATTAAGGTTTCTGCACTGACACCCCCAACACTATTGACCAGGATATCTACTTTGCCAAAGAATTCTACTGTATTCTTCACCGCCTTATTGACCTGTTCCTCTTTCGTGAGGTCAGTAATTACAGGCAAAGATTTACGCCCCATCTTTTTGACCTGTTGGGCCATCTTCTTGGCAAGTTCACCGTTGATATCGACCACAGCGATATCCGCCCCTTCCTCCGCCAAACACCGGACAATTCCTGCCCCGATGCCCTGACCTCCCCCAGCGATAATGGCTACCTGTCCTTGTAACTTCATTGGTTCTCTCCTTTCTCGTGGTATTAACCCAAGTCCTTACTGCGGTTTTCTGCAAAACCGATTATAACAAGGGTAGATGAAATTTTGTACTTGTCCCGCAGCAAAGCTAATTCTTCGATAAATCCGGTAAAATCCTCCTCTAGACTAGGAAGTGTATCAACGTACTCAGAGTAGAAAAAACAACTCGCCGGAAAATCTGACTCGCTATCGCATTACCATGCCGCCGTCAACATGCAGCACCTGACCTGTGATATTCTTGGCATCCTCGGAGACAAAAAAAAGCACAGCTTTTGCTATATCTTCTGCCGTTTGTTCTCTCCCGTTCGGTGTACTGGGGAGAACGATATATTTCAACCAGAACTCTCTTGGGGTCATGCTGTCCAGATCTATACTATCCAAATCTGTGCCTGCGAAACCTGACGGTCTCTGTCCACTTTTTTTCGCTTCTCTCGCCATTGTGAGAAAAACCGCCGCACCTCTCTCCCACAGTGGAGTATATATAAAACCCGGGCAGACGCAGTTGACAGTTATGTTATACGGAGCTAGCGCTCTGGCCAGTGACCACGTTATCGAAATATCACCTGCTTTCATAGCAGCGTAAGGCATGAGAGCAGGCTCAGGCATTCTCCCGGCGTCCGACGAGATATTAACAATCTTCCCGCTCCGCTGCCTGATGAAGTAAGGTGTTACCGCGTGACTCAGCATAACATGCGATTTTAGATTCAACTTGTAGTATCTATCCCATATATCCGGACTAGACCACATGTACTGGGGTAACTCTGCAACATTTTCCAGAGATGCGGCATGTTGCATCATGTTCATTAGTGTTTCTGCACTAGCACCTCCAACACTATTGACCAGAATGTCTACTTTGCCAAAGAACTTTACTATGTCTTTTACCGTCTTATTGACCTGTCCCTCTTCAGTGAGGTCAGCGATCACAGGCAAAGCTTTGCGTCCCATCTTCTTGACCTGTTCTGTCATTTTCCTGGCGATATCACCATCGATATCAACCACGGCGATATCTGCCCCCTCCTCCGCCAGACACAGGACAATTCCTGCCCCCAAACCTTGACCTCCACCACCAACTATGGCTACCTGTCTTTCTAACCTCATATGTGGCCTCCCTTCTCGTAGTATTAACTTTGGTCCGGATGGATTTAAGAGTTATCGCCCCTTCCATTGAGGTGGACGTTTCTCGGCGAAAGCCTTGGGTCCCTCGATGTAATCCTCTGAATCCCGCATCGTCTTCGAGAGCGGATAGTCGGTCATTATAGCCTCCCGCAGTGAGACATCCAAACCCTTCACGGCGGCTTCCTTACTGGAGCGGACTGATAATGGGGCGCCACGCAGGATTTCCGCCGCCCATCGCTTGGCACAGTCCATCAGATCTGACAGCAGTACAACCTCATTCACCAACCCAATTCGGTATGCCTCTTTGGCGTCAATGTGGCGACCTGTGAGTATTAATCCCATTGCTAGTTTCAGAGGAAGCTGTCTTGGCAGTCGGCGCAGTGCAGTAGCTGAGTTCAATCCCACAAGAGTCTCAGGCAAACCCAAACGGGCGTTCTCGGCTGCCACCAGGATGTCGCAAGCCAGCGCAATTTCAAGTCCTCCTCCTAAAGCATAGCCGTTGATAGCTCCTATAATAGGTTTGAAACACTCAAAGTCTGCCGTGATTCCGCCGAATCCTCCCGGGGGACCTTTTTGCCCTTTGCGCAACCCGGCAGCCTGATATTTCAGATCGTTACCGGCGCAGAAAGCCCGGTCCCCCGCCCCTGTGAGTATCGCCACCCAGCACTCCGGGTCATCACGGAAATCGCAGAACGCATCATACATTTCGTGGTGAGCAGGAATATGCAGGGCATTCAGCACCTCAGGTCGATTGATAGTAATGTATGCAATGCGTTCTTTTTTATTGTATTTGATAAATTCATAGTTCAATATATGCACCTCCATCGTTTAAGATTTCGTACGGGATCATGCTTTTCGGTCCGTGTCAACACAAAAGAATCGACTCTGTTATAGTGGTTCAGTCGTTTTCGACCAAATTGACTGTAGTCAAATACTATAGGCCTCCTTAGCTTTTGTCAAATCCCGGCCTCAGATATTGTTCTAACTCTTCTTTCACCTCATCCCATTTTGACAACTTTATTAACGATTACGTTTTCTTGTTTGCTTCCACTCACCCCCTTTCTTTTTCACAGAGTAAAATTTCTCTTCCGCCTCACCAAAAGCTTTATCCAAGCCGCTTACCAACCACTCAACTTCGCTCTTGGTAGTTATCAATGGAGGGGCAATGCCCAGAATATTCCTTACTCGACCGATAATGCCCATTTTTCTCAATTGCTGAGTAAGTTCAACGTTGAAGGGGTCTGTAAGGGAAAAAGACTCCTTGGTTTTCTTATCTTTCACAATTTCAACGGCAGCTAGTAATCCTTTCCCCCTCACATCACCTACCGTAGGATGAGAACGTAGATTCTCCAGCAACTCCATTAGATAGGCTCCCACCTCGGCAGCATTCTCTACGAGTTTCTCCCGCTCTATGATTTCAAGGTTGCTTAAGGCTGCAGCACAGCATACCGGGTGTGCATTCCAGGTATAACCATGCTGGAAAGTCTCTACCCAACCAGGTTTGAACTTATCACGCACCTTCTTTTTAGCTATTACCGCAGCCATCGGTAGATAGCCACTTGTTATCCCCTTGGCCACTGTCATGATGTCAGGTGTGACACCATAATGCCCATCGCACGCAAACCACTTACCGGTTCGACCGAAGCCACAAATCACCTCGTCCAAGATGAGAAGAATGCCGTACTTATCGCAAATGGAGTGTATCATCGGCCAATATTCAGGTGGAGGAGATATCACCCCTGGTGAACCTGATATCGTCTCTCCCATCACTGCCGCCACGGTATCGGGATCCTCAGTCAATATCTGCCTTTCTACATCCGAGGCGCAGAGGAGATTACAATTTGGGTACGATAGGCTATACTCACAGCGATAGCAAAATGGAGCCGCTGAGTGTACAACTCCCGGCACCATTGGCTCAATATATTTTCTACTGAAAAAACCAGGCCCAGTAGCAGCATGAGCCCCTGAGCCAACTCCATGATATGCACGCCTCTTGGTTATAAGCTTGTATCTTTTGGGAAAACCGTCCAGATACTGATATTGTTTGGCCATTTGCCAAGCAGTATCCACAGCATCGGAACCGTTACTGACAAAATAGACGCAATCCAGGCCCACCGGCGCTAAGCTCGCTAACTTCGTGGCAAGTTTGATGGCTGGCACAGTGGGGAATTCCCATGTATTGACGTAGCAAACCTTTTGCATCTGTTCATAAACGGCATCCGCTATTTCCTTGCGACCATGGCCTACATTCACAAGCCATAATCCGGACATGAGATCAAAATACTTGTTGCCATCAACGTCAATAATATGAGTCCCTTCAGCTTGGTCCATGATAATCAGCATTTCGGGATTCGTCATGAACGGGTCCCAGATTTTGGCATGCATCCAGAAATGGTCCTGGGCTTGCTTAACGAGGGTCGCTTTTTCTTTTTTTGAAATAGGTGACACGTTAACCTCCTTTATCTACAAATTCGTTTGAGTGATAAATCCGATCCCTTTGATCATTTCTGACCGGTACTACATGAACATCGTGTATTTGAAATAGCTTGTAATCGGTATTCCTTGCCCTAGTTGTGTCGAAAAGTTGGTTGATTTTCAGTCCATCTACAAAATTTTCCACAACCATCGAAATAATATTCTCCTTTGCATCTCCTGTCAAATGAGGTGTGTTAGGATGGGTAGAAAAATTTCTCTGACTTTGTTATAATCGTTGGCTTTGCCGATAATTATAATCGGGAAATACATGAAAAAACGCTGGCATTGCCAGCAATTGGCATGTAACCGGATAACTATATTCTACAAAATCCGAAAAGGAGGTAACTGATATGAGTTTGATTAGCGGTGGAGCCCTGTGCGGAAAAGCACTAGCTAATGAAGGGGTGGAGAAGGCTTTTGTTCTCTGTGGTGGTCATATTATGCCAATTTTATACGGCATGCGGCAGGCAGGGATTGAAATCATTGATGTTCGACATGAGGCTTCAGCCATGTATGCAGCTATAGCATATACACGTGCTACAGGGAAGCCAGCAGTGGTAGTAACCACTGCCGGACCGGGAGTAATCAATACGACTCCGGGAATGGTAGAGGCGCTGGAACTTGGAGTGCCGGTCCTTCATATCGGTGGTGCGGTTGTATCGAATGAAAGGGATGCAGGTCCACTGCAAGACATGTCAACACTGAATGTTATGGAATCATGCTCCAAATGGGCACGGAAAATCACTGGTACAGCTCGAATCCCTGAGTATGTATCGCTGGCATTACGCCAGGCCTGGGATTCAAGTCCAGGGCCAGTATATCTTGAGGCTCCCTGGGACTTTCTATTGAACATGGTAGATGAGTCACAAGTCGTATTCCCGTCGAAGAATCGTACCAACGCGCTGCCTTCTGGCGATCCAGTTTTAATTGACGAAGCGGCCACACTTCTGGCAAGTGCTCAGCGTCCCGCAGTCATAATTGCGGATGGGGCACGCTTCAGTATAGGAAATCACGCTGATGATATTGCAGCCCTTGTGAATTACTTGAAAATGCCATTAGGTAATCTCTCTGCACCATGCCGGGGCTTGTTCGGAGACGAGACAAAGAATCCGTTGTTGAGAACAAATCTGACTGGACAGGCTGATGTAGTCCTGGCTATGGGTTGTCGATTCGACTTCAGGCTAGGACAGGGACGCTGGATAAACCGTGATGCTAAAGTTATACAGATACACACGGATATGCGGCAGATTGGCTTCAACCTGAGGGCTGATGTTGGTATCGTCGGTGGAACGGGACCTGTAGCAAGCCAGTTGCTGACAGCCATTAAGAGCAAGCGACCTAAGCCGGTGAAAACATCATGGATAGGGCAACCTCAGAAAAGCAAAGGTTTAAGTTTGCCTGAGGAGTACAGAGCAGAGGGAACTCCTGTTCATCCAGCGCGTTGTGCTGGTGAGGTGTTGAAATTCCTCGCCGATGAAGGTAGTGACTGGAATTTAGTGGCCGATGGCGGCGAAGCCGCAGTATGGATTATGATGGCTAGAATGGCGACCCGTCCTGGTCGACTGTATGGAGGAAGTGCTATTGGTATGATTGGCACGGGGGCTGCCAATACAATCGGGGCATGGGTAGCAAATCGAAAACCGGTATTGTGGTACACAGGTGATGGGAGTTTCGGCTTCTATACTATGGAAATGGATACAATGGCAAGAATGGGTATTCCGGTGGTGTGTGTGATTGCCAATGACTCTGCCTGGGGTATGATACGATTGGAGCAAAAGTATATCTGGGCCAAAGAGGTGGAAGAAAGAGGGCAATGTCATACGGAGTTATATCAAACGCGTGCTTACGAAAAGATGACGGCAATGTGGGATGGATATGGCGAAATGGTTACCAAACCAGAAGACATCATCCCAGCTATCAAACGAGCTACAGCCAACGGGAGGCCATCAATTATCAATGTGGAACTTGATCGTGAGGTCGTCTCTCCTGCTACCGCCTGGGCCAAAAATAAGGTAAATATATATTCACTGCAGAAATAATAGAAGCTTGCAGCTGAAACCAGTCGCTGTTGTAGGTGGAAGCAAGAACCAAGATTGGTATACACTGTTGCAGAATTCTAGTACTGGAATCCTAACATGTGACTCATTTTACTGGGTCCAAAAGAAGAGAAGAAAAAGCTAAAGACGGTAGTATCTCTTCGACCATAAAGGCTATCAGGCTGTTAGTCGGGATTAGACAATGGGGGTTATAGGCGTTTCAAACAGGCGTCCGGACCTGGATTGGCTCAGAATCATCGTAGTGATGATGCTCGTTCCTTTTCACACCGCAATGACGTTCGCTCCTTACGACTGGTACTTGCGTAACAATCAGCTTAGTCTGGCAACACAAGCACTTGTGAATATCCTTGATATGTACCATATGGAACTGTTGTTCCTTATTGCCGGTGCGTCCATGTTCTTTTCACTCGGTAAACGCAATGTAAAAAGCTTCCTACTCGAAAGATTGCAGAGACTTGTTGTACCCCTAATCTTCGGGATGCTGGTGGTGGTACCCCCCTGTTACTGGATAGCCGCCAAACAGTTTGGGTCTTATCAAGGTTCCCTATGGGAGTTTTACCCATTATTCTGGAAGCAAAGTCTTATTCCTTTTCAGGATAACTTCAGCTCCGGTGCTCTCTGGTTTCTCTGGTATCTGGTCTTCTACACAATTGCACTTTCACCCCTCTTGATATTGATCAGGAAGAAGGCTGGTGAGTGCTTCTTCAACAAATTATCCCGACCTTTCGAAAATCCCCTGACCGTTTTTGCTCTGTTTACACCGATTACCCTGGTACAGATATACTCAAAATGGACTATTACGGGCGATTTCCTGGTACTTTATTACCCTATTTTCTTCATCTACGGCTTCTTCCTGTTTTCCACACCCTGTTTTGAGAAAGGGCTTAAAAGAAGTGGTCCAGCAGCGATTGTAATTGCAGCTATAACCATGGCGTTATTCATGATGCTAATATTCCCGGCCTGGTACAGCTCTATCCTTGGCCCCCAGTTCTGGACCAACTTTGGTGGCGACAGGGGTACTGCAGGTTTTATCCTCTTCCTGATACTCATCGGACTGTGCACATGGAGTTGTATTATCAGCTTGTTATACCTTGCCCGCAAATTCCTCAACTTTTCAAACTGGTTTGTGCGCTACGGCAATGAGCTAGTTCTACCTTTCTACATTATCCACTCAACACCGATTGCTCTCATCGGCTGGTGGATTATCCACCAGCCATGGGATGTACTACCAAAATATTCAATCAACGTTGTACTGGCATTCGTGGCATCTGTAGGTATCTGTGAAATAATAAGACGAATGAACGCTACATGCCTTCTGTTCGGTATGCGTCTATTGAAGAGACCATTAACCAACTCGGCAACGATCCGGCAAGAATGACAGTAATGAAAATAAGACAGATACCGGAACATTATAAAATCGGGACTCCCAAAGATAAGCGGATAAACTATTAGCCACCCCAACAAGTCGGGAAAATCGATAAGAAACAAGTTAATAGTTACATTCAAATCGCTCTCTTGACAGCCGTGCGGGTGTAATATACTATGCAATTACACGCTACAATTCTCGGGGAATTTCTTCATGGGCGTTTGTTTGAAACTCAGAATTGGGAACACATCAAACATAAGGAGGTAACTTGCTATGCCAAATTCTACAAAACACAAGGTAACGGTGGAGACGATTGATCAGATCGGTATCGTGGTTAAGGACTGCGAGAAGGTGGCGCAGCAGTGGGAGCGGATGTTGGGTATTGGGCCCTGGACCATCGTTACTCAGAATGCTAAAGATCGCAAGGGGAACCCGCTGGAAGTAAAGCTTGCCTTTGCTTACGTTGGTGACCTGGAGTTCGAGCTGATAGAGATTGCTAAGGGCAAGATAATGCATTCTGAATGGCTTGAAGAACATGGAGAAGGGCTGCACCATCTGAGCTTTTTTGTAGATGACCCTGATGGTGTAGCAGCGAACCTGGTAGAGCAGGGGGCTAAAATTATGCTGCAAAGGTCGGGACAGTGGGTTTACCTGGACTGCGGAGCTGGCGGTGTTATCTTCGAGCCTCAGAAAAAGCGGGGAAAAGTTGTCCGTCGTTAACGGAAATATCGTGAACCGGGTGGCAGATAGTGAATGAGCCCATTCTATACATCAAGCGGACAGCAATCGTCCAATGTGCTGTGTCGTGCGCCAAAGACGAGACTGGACAAGGTAAAAATATGTAACCTCAAAATGACACTAAAATCAAAAAGGATAAACGGCATAGAATAAGAAAGGGGGTGACGTCTCATAGACTAGGATTGATGGTTTGGTTATAGAATGAGAGTGATGCGAAATTTCAGTTTGCATTATAAAGGAGGTTAAAAGACAATGGCAATTCCAAAAGAAACACTACTGAAGATGTATCGGGAGCTTGTCACTGCCAGGGTGATGGATGATAAACTTTACGAACTGTATAGTGCTGGTGGGAGCGGCATGCCCTGGCTTCACAGAGGAACGGGCGAGGAGCAAATAACTATTGCTGTCTGTAACAATTTAAGGAGAGATGACTATTTTAAGCCCAATTTCAGAACAGTGTATGCTCTTTTCGCTAAGGGTCTGTCATTAAGAGATTGTATTGCCTCTGAGATGATAAGAGACCTTGCGAAAGTTGGTGGTCACTACACTTATTTCTACCCCGATTTTGGTCTTTTAGGTCACAGTGGCTCATTGGGTGAGGATGTCTGTATTTATGTAGGGGCTGCTCTGTCAGCACAGCTGAGGAAAACGGATCAGGTAAGCGTGTGTGCCTTTGGAGATGGTGCAGCTAGTAAAGGTCCTGTTCATGAGGGCATGGTTATGGCTGCTGCTTGGAACCTACCCATGGTCTTTATAATCCAGAACAATCAGTATGGAGAAGGCACAGCTGTAAGCAAAATCTATCGCATGAAAGATATAGCTGATAGAGCCAAAGCCTATGGTTTCCCCGGGGAGACTGTAGATGGAAACGATGTTATCTCCATGTACGAGGTAGCCAAGAAATATATTGACAGAGCTCGAAGTGGTGGCGGACCTGGTTTAATTGTGGCTGAAACATATCGGTTGAGGGGGCACTATGAGGGTGACGCTCAGTGGTACCGACCAAAAGGTGAGGTTGAAGAATGGTGGAAAAAGGACCCTCTATCTCGTTACCAAAAGAAACTCATGGAAATAGGGATACTGACCGAAGTAGATGCCACCAAGCTTGAGAAAAATATAAGGACAGAGGTTGATAAGGCAGGTAAGGAAGCTTTGGCGCTACCATCTGTAAGTTATGAAGACTACATAAAAGGGGCTATAGCCGAATTATGAATTATATTTACGGAAAGGAGGATATTTAATAATGGCCAAGCAAACGAAAATGCTTCGTTATATTGAGGCTCAAAACGAGGCATTAAAGGAAGAAATGCGTAGAGACAAGAGGGTAGTCCTGTGGGGGGAAGACCTGGTAAGTATGGCGGGCATTTTTGGTACAACCTTCGGTATATATGATGAGTTTGGGCCAGACAGGATCAGAGATACCGCCATAGCTGAATCAGCTATCGTCGAGATGGCTGTTGGTGCTGCTTTGACAGGGCTTAGACCAGTAGCTTTTGTAATGTATGCTAGTTTTGTGTTTACTTGTTTTGATGGCGTATTTTCGAAGCTGGGTAGCATGGCTCAGGAATTTGGGTATCGAGAGCCAGTGCCCGTGGTGATTCATACTATGATCTCAGTGGAGAGTGGATTTGGTACTGACCATTGTATGTCCCCTGAGGCTCTCCTCATACATGCTCCAGATTTGAAGGTGGTTGTGCCATCAACTCCTTACGACGCTAAAGGGTTACTGAAGGCTGCTATTAGAGATGATGGCCCTGTGATATACATGCCACATGTGCGCCTATTGTTTGGGGAGGCGCAGCCAGTGCCCACCGAGGATTATGTTATTCCTCTGGGAAAAGCTGATGTTAAGAAGAAGGGGAAGGATATCACCATCGTAGCTTACTCAGCGATGGTTATGAAGGCTTTAGCTGCTGCCGAGGTGCTGAGCAAAGAAGGCATAAGTGTAGAGGTAGTTGACCTTCGCACCCTTGTCCCGCTTGATGTAGAAACTATAGTAAAATCGGTGAGCAAGACCGGGCGCTTGCTCATTGCCCATGAAGCGATGAGACGAGGAGGAGCAGCCGGGGAAATCGCCTTTCGAGTCATTGAAGCAGCCCCAGATGTTGTAAAGACTATGAAGGCTCCTATCAAGAGGGTGGCAGCTAAGAATATGGCACTCCCTCACGGTATTGAATTGGAAGGGAAACTCGTACCTCAGGCTGAGGATGTTGTTAAAGCGGTGAGGGAGATGATGTAGATAACGAACATACTATGCCCTATATCCCCAAGGGCACACATCTAAGAGTTTTTTATAGGCAGCAAACTTGGTACACAAAGGCAGAGTGCCCAAAGTGGTCGCTGCTTTGGATGGTCAGGGAATAGTGCTACATATACCGAGAAAGCATTAGACTGCATGGCTTATGGAAAAGAGATTACCTTTGACGAAAGTTTGCCTGGTGTACATTCTGGGGCTGGTTGATTACCAAAAAGGGCTCCTACTACAGGAAAGATTACTAGCTTTGAGAAAGTGTGGCACTATTTCAGACGTGCTGCTGTTACTTCAGCATCCTTCCGTCTTGACCATAGGCCGTTCGGGTGTTGATAAGAACATAATTGTCCCTAAGGAAACTCTGATTGAGGAGGGTATTCCAGTCTTTTACACTAACCGGGGTGGTGATGTAACCTATCATGGCCCCGGGCAAATAATAGGTTATCCCATTTTGCATTTGACAGAAAACAATCTGACTGTCCACCAATATGTTTGGAACCTTGAGGAGATTGTCATTAGGACTTTGGCAGATTTTGGTATTGTTGGTCAACGGGTTTCAGGGTTCAGAGGGGTTTGGGTAGGGGGGGAGAAAATTTCTGCTCTAGGAGTGCGCGTTAGCGGTCGGGTTACCATGCATGGTTTTGCCTTGAACGTGAATGCCAATCTAAGATATTTTACTTATATTGTACCTTGTGGTATCATAGGGGCTTCGGTTACTTCTATCTCAAAATTATTAGGACACGAAGTAGAATTAAAAGATATACAGGAAAGTTTACTTCGGCACTTTTCTCAGGTATTTACATTTACCCTGGAATATGGAGAGAATTTCGATAAATGGTTAGCTTCATTAAGCCCAAGTGGATTAGAAGAAAAGCTGCTGACCCAGCCGCATTAGCTAAGATGAAAGAGCTGCTGGATGGTCTGCAGCTCCATACTGTGTGCGAAAGTGCGCAGTGCCCAAATCAAGGAGAATGTTTTGGCCAAGGAGTGGCTACTTTTATGATATTGGGGGATGTTTGCACTCGCAATTGTACTTTTTGCGCGGTGACACATGGTCAACCAGCACCCCTCGATGTAAATGAGCCTCAGCATGTTGCTGAAGCTGCAAAGAGACTGGGCTTGCAACATGTAGTTGTTACCTCGGTGACGAGGGATGACCTGCACGATGGTGGAGCCGAGCACTTCGCCCAGACCATCCATAGCTTAAGGAAGATTTTACCCGATGCCACAGTTGAGGTGCTGGTTCCTGACTTTCGAGGTTCGGCAGAGGCCATCGAGGTGGTTATAAGAGCCAAACCCACTGTTTTCAACCACAACTTAGAAACAGTCCCCAGGCTCTACCCTTCAGTGCGACCTCAAGCAGACTACCATGTCTCCCTCCAAATACTGAACAGAGCCAAAGAGCTCGATAATACCATCATTACCAAGTCGGGGCTGATGTTGGGTTTGGGGGAGAGCCGTGAAGAAGTCTTGGAGACGATGCAAGACTTGCGCCAGGTGAATTGTGATGTTCTTACATTAGGGCAGTATCTTCGCCCATCCCCTAGTCATTTCCCGGTAGCTCGCTTTCTCCACCCCAGTGGGTTTGATGGACTGAGGATTAAAGGCGAAGAGATGGGGTTTCAAAGTGTAGTTTCTGGCCCTTTTGTCCGTAGCTCTTACCGAGCTAAAGACATTGTACGAGGACATTCTTCCCAGACAAAAGAGTCAAGTTGTTCAATACGGTAAATCTATAGTGGAATCGAACTCTTTACAAGCTGTTAATAAGAAGGTAGGGGCGGTACTGGTTGTTGGGGGTGGGATAGCTGGGGTCCAGACTGCCCTTGATTTGGCTGAACTGGGAT
>JADDYB010000266.1_pt1 | contig 16320 bp, 33 predicted proteins | sample 8641941 | NCBI WGS metagenome assembly JADDYB01 (sample SAMN16275377, study PRJNA637457) | freshwater sediment metagenome | isolation source: Lake Kineret sediment | place: Israel: Lake Kineret | collected 2013
CGAGTATGTTCTACGCCGCGTGCCAAGGCATGTCCGGCGTTACAAACGCATACACTTTTGCCCTTTCCAGCAACATCACATTTACGGCGGCGAACGTCGGCAATAGCGGCACCGAAGGCCCGCTCGCGTCATCGTGGCGCGATATGACCAAGTGGCCGGGGACTGTGATGTGGGGGACAAATGTACTCTTTTCGCAGTTTGCTCCAAGCAATCGAATCTATACGGTCTCAGGGAGCACGAATGTCCCCGGATACAGCGGGTTTGACGCAAACTGGAAATAGGAGGCCACCATGAGCACCGAATACCGAGACGCCAATTTCAACCCGCCGCCGAACCCATTCCGCGCACGGAACGGCGATCAGTACCGCGACGCGCCCGCGCCCGCAGAAGAGTACGCGGCGGCGGGCTTTTATCCGGTCGTGCGCGAGCCGAAGCCGGAGGGGAACCACAGAGAGACGCGGACGCTTGCTGATGGTCAGTGGCTTGTCGGCTGGGAGGCGTACGACCCGCAGTCCGAACGGCTGGCCTCTTTACAGGAATATTACTATAAAGTAGATGTAATGGTTTCCATGCTTAGCGCATTTGGGATACAGTTACCTGCTAATAGGGAAGATGTTATCAATACCATATACGCTATAGTCAAACAAGATGTAACAAAATCGGCGGATGCTATGTTGTTATTGGCTATAATATCTGATTTAGATAAGGTATGTGTGACAGACGGAGATATTTATTTGATTGCGACAAGGAGTAGATAATACTTATACTAAGCCAGATGGTACAAGTATTTAATAATTCTGGTAATAGGGGAATAATATGAAATGGTTTATTTTTGCTTGCGTGTTGGCTATTGTTAGTGGGTGTGCATCCTCTCCGGTATCTGGGGTAAAGATTGTCAAGAATGGTATTACTATTGCCGTTATGACTAATGGGGTTATCACGGTAGAAGGCGCGGCTAGTGCTGATGGGTGGGATGTTCAGACTATCGAATAGCCTATTGACAAAAACAGGGATATACGATATGATTAAATCATAGGGAGAATATGATTATCATGAGTAATGCTTCTGAACAGCAAATACTCGGCTGGCTTGAGCGGGTCGAGAAGAAGTTGGATAACATCATATTGAACGGCTGCTCAAAGGTTTCCGAACACAGGGAAGTCAAGGCATCTCATTCTAAACTTGAGGAACGGGTAAGGGAATTAGAGACCTCCCGTAATGAAAATAGAGGCAAATTGATTGTCACTATGATGATAGTAGGTGCAGTCATATCGTATATCGTTTCGGCAGTTTTTCAGTATATCGGCAAGACGTTTCCGCAATAAGGTGTATTATGAGACTAGTAATGTTACTGTTCTGCATGGCCTTAACAGGATGTGTTGGTACTATTGCGTTGGTTAAACCAGAGCCACTTGAAATTAAAGTATATCGTTTAGCCATACTCTATCGTGTAGATATCCCTGCTATAAATAAGGATGGTATCAAAGGATATTCTGGGAAAGGCGATACAGAAGCCATTAAAGCGGCTACAGAAGGCACGGTAAATGCTGCTTCTGCTATTATGACAAAAGGGCTAATCAAATGAATAGGATATTTATAGTATTACTATTATGTTCTCTCATGGGGTGTTCTGCCTGTGTCAATCTAGACGATGTTGGTAATTCAGATTATAAGGAAAGCGAATGAGCGAATTACCATACGTCAGAGCAGAACGAGGAGCAGAAGACAAGTATAGGCTCACTAAATCAGTGACATTTACTTGGACTAAAGCCCCTAAATGGGCATTAGCATTATGTAGAGAGTACCCCTTTGTTTGTGATGAAGGGTGCTTGTGTAGGGTAGAAGACAAGGGGGTGTCTAAGATTGTTCTTGTTATCTATACCGGATTCCACTTTGCTGTATCTGTTGCCCCTAACTTTAAGAAGGCTTTAGCAGGGGCTTGTCTACACGATTTCATCTACAAGTATAAGAAAGGTATAGCCGAGTGGATGGGAACAAGCATTAAGCACACATTGAAGTTCGCTGACTATTGGTTTCTATCCCAAATGAAAGCTTCGGGATTCCTGTTAAAGCGGACATACTTTTATGCTGTTCGCTATCTAGGTTATTGGTTTACCACTTTAACTTGACAGTGTATCGGTGTTTTGTTATTATTCACACATAGCCGTATAATCGGCATAATTAAATCTGTAGGAGGATAAATGAAGAAGTTTATTATTGCTGGTTGTATCGGCCTTGTCGCTTCGATTGTTTCTGCTCAGTCTATTACTGCTCCCGCTAGTGAAGTGAGTGTGATTGAGAAGTCCCTTAATGGTGGCACTACGGTTGCCGTGACGAATAACAAGCCGCAGGAAGTCTGGATTCCCGTGAATCTGGCTGTTGATGTTGGGGGTGTTGCTAGTGGAGTATCTACTAATACCATCTCTTATATCCCTAGTGGATCGACTAAGACCTATCGGCTGGCGTCATTAGTAATTACGGATGGTGCGGAAACGCTGAATGTTCTGTCGAATTATCCCGCACTCGCTTATGGGGATTCGTTAGTGATTGCGTCCGACCGTGCGACTACTACCAACTCTTTTGCAGTAGGTATTGTTAAGACTGTGATTCCCCGGTAATGGGCAAAAGTGGTAAAGAGGCGCGGTACAAGGATTTCCGGCAGAAACGCAGGAATAAGGCCAAGTGGCAGTACCCGCCTCTATATGATGAGAAGCGTAAAAAAGGAGAATAATTATGGCGTTTTCAGATACCCCCTCAGTGTTGTTTGGTGCAGGTTATGCGTTTAGCGCACCTAACATTTCGATTAGCAACGTGGATAATCCTTCCGTCTCTGATGCGGAGGCACATGCTACTACTGGCGATCTTCGCAAGATTGCTTATGGTCTGTTGAATGATATGTATGGACGATGGAATGCGCTTGATTCAGCCGATAAGCCTGTCCGCATGACGTTCACCCGTACTACGTCAACGAATGACACGGCACAGACGGCCACAGTGACGTTTACTCTGCGCTTTACGACAGGCGATCTTGCCGGTGAAGTTGAGGATGAACCTGCCTAAGTGGTAGGTTGACATAAAGCAAAAAGCCCCTCGCCTGTCATAAGGCAAGGGGCTTTTTGTGTTTGTAGAAATTACCTATGAGGGTATCCTTTCAGGAACCACTTATTAATAGTTCGTGCATAACATACTAGGCATATATAGACATCCTCTCCATCAAGAGCACTCTCATAATGCGATTGTATCTGCGTCATATTATCACAGAATGGACATTTAGTGTATCTGGGTTGTTCTTTTTTCATTTGTAGTAAATATCCTAGTTATCTTTGGGCAGTGAATAGGACAATCTCTAGCAACATAATAGAGAACGGTTGCACCAGTATCCATACCTTCCCCATTATTGTTGTCTAATACAGGACATGTACATCCTTTATCTATAGCCTCTTTACTTCCCGGATTCGGGATTTTCTTGTTCCGCATTGTTATACCTCTTGGTTGATTCTAGGATTTCTTCAGGAGGAAGAGCCAGAAACTTATCTAGTGAAACGCAAGTTAAAACACACTTGCTAGGACTATAATAGATATTTAGCATATCCTCTGATCCTAGCAGACAGTGGGTACCTAGTTCAAGCATACCCATAGGGAAAATAACAACAGGTTTCCTTCCGTCTCTTTTACAAATAAGCACGAAGGCAGAAACACCAGCGTTCTTACATTCCTCTTCCACTTGCGCTAGGAACCCCGCTAATGTGCTTTTTTCGGGCTTTGGGGAATCTAGTAGGTCTAGTACACCCCACTTCTTGTAGCCCCGTTTTAGTTCAATTACGACGTTCTCTATCAACGGGGAGCCGATAGGGTCGGTAGCGGTAATATCGCCATTCTGGTAAGCCGTCTTTTGACCTTTCTTAGCCCTTACCGTAGCCCTACCACCTGACATAGAAGACCGCCAGAACACGTCATCCCGCTCCCCATGCGTCCACCATAGGGATAACTGACGTGATATGTCACGTTCAAAAGATGCGCCTTTACTGCTCATTATCTACTCCTGTTCAGTGACACAACTAATACCGTCAACCATCTTCACATTAAACACCTTATCAGCGTTCCTAGCCAATTCCGGTATATGGGTGACTAGAATAATCTGAACGCCAGTCTTAGCAGACACTTCCTTGACAAACTCAATAGCCCTATCTCTATATTCCTCGCTGATACGGGTAAACGGTTCATCCAGAATAAGGACTTTGCGGAGGGTAGGTTGTAGGGCAAGGACACTTACCCGTAAGGCAAAAGTAAGCAGGTCGGCCATGCCATGCCCACGGGATTCAAGAGGATCATACCGTATGCCATCCTCTTCAATATACATTTCGACTACGGTAGCGTTCTTCTGCTGGTGGAACTCAATGCCAAAAGACACATCCTTATCATGGAATACGTCCTTTAGGGCAGCAGTGCATAGGGAAGTCAGTGCCGTCCTTATAGCATTTTGTATGCCATCTGCCGCATTTTGTAAAATTACTTGAGCCTGTTTGTAGATTACCGCAATATTATCTGCATCTTCAGCACGTTTGTTCAACTTCTGAATCTCATTATTGATATAGGTAGACATATCAAACAATGACTTAGCTTTAGATAGAATATCTGTAGACATAAAGAAACCCAGTGATTCTGGCTCACTGGGTTAAAGCCTTAGTCATGGAACTGTAGTTTAACGGGTGATAAAGATACAGGACGCCTTAAAGGGGCGATTCGTAGTATTACCCACGATACGGATACTATCTCCAACGGCAAACGGGATTTCCGCACTAACCGTCATATCTGCGGAAGTGGCCGTTGCTCCGATGACCACAGTACCAAGGGTATTGGTTACATCACCAACACTGTTGATACGGTAGATAGTATTGGTAGCCGCCAATGCCGCAGGATTAGTAGGACACTGGTAGATATGCAGTGCCGATAACATACCCCGTTTATATGGGCTAATATCACTAGATACCGTATTAATAATACCATCTGCGGATGCACTAGATGTTAGCGGGAGGCGGAAAATATCAGCCTTAGCGGTGATAGCCAGCATGAAAAATAGGCACATGTATTTCATAAAGAGACTCCTTTCAAGTTAGATACTACTTTACCACATCTTGCTTTTCTTTGCAAGACATACAGATAAGTTTCCGCACTTGCCCTTCTACTGGGACTATAACTGCGGGATCGTTAAGATTCAAGTCCTTGTTGCAATCCTCACAATGAAGATGGTTAAGCCCCTTAATATCTTCTTGTGTGCCATAGTTTATGATTACTCTAGCCATTCAACACCTTGTTAGTTTCTTCAATTTTTACAGATAGTTCAGCAACAGCCTGTTTGATTTCCTGATTCAGTCTTTCACACTCCACTTCAAGCTGACTGATAGTAGCAGCAAGGTTATCAGGTTTAATACCAAGTTCAGATAACTGCCGTAGCACCTCATTACGTGAACCCTCTAAAGTAGCAATCTGACGATTGATACCTTCCGCCTTCTTACTCAATTCCTGAAACTTCTCAATATCATTCATCTTACGCCCCTTCTGGATATTCCCCACATGACTTCATTTCATAACAACCATTTCGGTACTCACAATCAGGAACTAACCTCTCAAACAAGGCAAAGTCAATATTCCTAATAGCCATCTTGATTTCTCTCATAACCTTTCGGGTTTCCTTATGCGACTTAGTACATAGCCTTTTTCGTGCCATATTGATAAGGGCTTGTGCGTTAATCAGCATACAATGATTTACTGGGCTATTCCTAGTCTCATTACCTTCCCCGCAACGATCATCCCTAAGCGATTTAACAAAGTGTTCTACTCCTATCTTATGCCGCCCAAGATGAACAGATACAAAAGATGGGATTTCATACATCTCAATCCAAAAGATTTGTGACCTGATGGGGCTATGTTCACACTTGTATATCTGCTCTAACGTAGTCTTAGAACTAGTCTTGCCATTAGTAACCGCACATGCCTTACGCATTAGCGATTCATCGGTTAATTTCTGTACTGCTATTGTCATCCTTCACTCTCCGCTTCTTGAATACTCTTATACACTGCTTCTTTAGTAGGTTCATCAACCATAGTGACTAATGCCTCTACTTGCTTCATAAAATCAGTAGATACCGATTCTTGCATTTTCACTTGTTCAGCAAATGCTGAAACAAAGGTATCCTTTACTTGGTCTAGGTACATTTCGGTACGGTCAACGGCATTAACATCATGCGGTATATCAATAGCCTCTACAACCGTAGATTCGTTATTTGTATCCACATACCAGCACTTAGGAGCATACTCTTTTTCCGTAACCGATGTACGGAACACAGGGCCTGTATTCAACCATACCTGTCTAAGATTCTTTCTGTACACAAAGGCTTTATGGTTGTCCCCTGTAATAACCAATCGCCTGTCCTTATAGCTCGCAGTCTCAAACAGTTTAGTTACATCGTAGTTGTCCCCTTCATGCCCGTAAACAGGATCGGATAGATAAACCATACGATGCTGTATGAGCACATTAGCCGATGTCTCTTGTATCTGCTCCCCGTATGATGCCCCGCTGTTGCCCTTACCCTGCATTAGCAATATACTCTTAGTCACAGATAACGGACTAGAAGTATAGTGCGCCATGCTATGATATGGCAAGTCGTGATTACCTGCCGCATGATAACACGACACTTGGGACAGGATATTGTTTACATCATTCACCAGTTTGAATGAAGTATCCCATTTATCGTATAAGTCCCCCGCTATGAACAAGGGACAATCCCTTGCTAGGCATTGACTTACAATGAACTCTAGCTTCTTTAGTTGTGCTGCATACCAATCATCCTTACGGCAGATTGGAGCCTTATCGCACAGGTGAACGTCACCTATTGCTATTCCACGCATACCTTCATAATCCTTGCCTTAAACATACGCATAGCGGCATTACCTATAGCCTTACGGATTTCCTTAGTATCCTCAATCTCACCTTCCGCTTCACGCATAACATCCTCAATCATAGCGCGAATAACATCAGGGATAGCGGACATTTCGGTAGGATTGCCTAGCTTATCTAGTACATGATTCATACGCATATCCACAACCCATTCATCAGCAATGGCTTGTGCATTATGCATAACTTCTGCTTTATTAGGGTCAACCTCTTTCGGTGACTTGCGTTCAGTAGCCCATGCCTGCTTGTGCTTGGCAATAACCCGATTGCCCCGTTCATCCCTAGTCTCATAGTAGGGTTTAATAACAATCCCCTCTCGCCTCAAGCCCCTCCCAATACCACGCCATTCAGCAACGGTAGAACCTGCATCCCGTTCCGCATTAAGAACAGCAATATCGTTCGACACCATCTTAGTAGGCACAAACTCTAAGCCAAGAGCTTCAACAATATCCTTAGCTACAGGAACATCTTGCCATACATCATTAATCTTCACGTCGAATGCTATAAACCGAAGTTCCTTGCCATAGACATCAGACATACCCTGTAACTTACCGCCATAGGCTTTCCCGAAGATAATAATATCTGTATACCCATGTCTCTTAAATCTATCTGCAAGGTTATCAGGAAATATCTTCAGGAAGGACTCCCTGTTAGCCCCGCCATGATGGAAATGCAGTTCAGTGCCATCCCATCGGATATGTGCGGAAGTCCCATGAATTTTTTCGCTTATCCAGAGTGGATTATGCTTAAGTACTTCTTGATTCTTATACAAATTATCAATGTGCATGTACCCCATGATTATCTCCTAACTTATTCTTACACAACGGGCAAACATCAAACTTACTTAACTCAGTAGTGATTTCGGTCAATTCTAATCTATAAGCGGCAACACGTTTATCTATGGCAAGTATATCGCCTATCTTACCACGCAGAACTGATATCTTTGCCAGTAAGTCATCCCTCACCTTAATATCATCGCATTCACATAATACCCGTTCAGGGATAACCTTACTCAACTGTGCAGCATACTTCTTTAGCAATACTATCCTAACTGTTACATCTTTAGTATCAGGAATAGTACCGACAGATATAGCAGCAGGTATAACTACTGATAATCTAGTCTGTGCTTTCTTTAGGGCAGTAAGGGTATCAATCTTACTACTGTACCCACTAACCATAGCTCGTAGATTAGAGACGCAATCAGCAATATCTTTATGAGGAATTGCCATTCGTTTTGTGATCTTCTCATAAGTACCCTTTAATGTAACCAACTTATCAATACGTCCAGAAAGATTGGACAAACGGCTATTATTAGATTCAATAGTAGCAACCGTGTCACGTTGCGATAGAAAGGCGTCTAGGGCGGTTTTCTTGCCCTTCAATGGGACTAGTGCCTCCTTGTACCCGTCCGCTTCCTTATCGGCCCGTAACACGCCCCTACGAGCCATAGCAACGGAACCGCTTGCAATCGCCATATTGCAAAACTTATCAAGTAGCTTACCTCTCTCACTTTCGCTAGAATGGAGCAAAAAGTAAGGTGAAGATTGCTTCTGGATACTAATAATGGGGTCAATGCGGAATAGCGATACTACTTCTTCTGGTACTGATTGTCCAAAGGCTTTCAGTGTGACGCCATTAACTACATACTGATTGCTCTTGCCCTTAGACCTTGAAACCCTACCATCATCGGTTTGTACATCAATAGATAACAAATCTGTACCATTTCGTATACAGGAATCTCCTGATGGCTTATTCATAATAGCCATACAGAGACTTCTGATTATTGAGGACTTGCCACTGTCAGTACATCCGACAATGGCGTTTACTCCGGGCGAGAATATAAGTTCAGTCTTATCGTGTGACTGGAAGTTGGATAGTTTTAGTGACTTAATCATTACTTATCTTTTCAACACGTATAGGCACGTTCTGCCGCGAAACTTAACTCCGTTTGCGTTTTGGAATCGGATAATACCAACCATCGCTTTCACGTACCCTCCAAATTAGAATAACTGGTTAAAATCAGGATAAGCGTCTTTACTAACCATCACACTTTCTACTTTGGCAATCTTCTCTTCCGTATCCCCAGACAACTCGCAAACCTTCTTATAGTCATACAACCTATCATGCAGGTAAGCGCGAAACAGATTGTCTATCTTAATTCGGTATTCAGGGTCGGTATCCCGCAGACCATCCTTCTTCATAGGAAAGTCATTACCATTAGCGGGGAACCATAGGATACAATCTAGGGTTTTCATGCACGATACAGCTTGTTCGTACATGTCATGCAGCCCCTCATCATTACCAGCAATATAGACGGTATAGATAAATGCGTCTAACGGACTCCTATCGAAAATAACATTCTCCGCCTGCTCTTCGGTGTATTGCTTAACTATACTATCGAAGATAATCCACTGATTAGCAATCGTACCTTCCCGGTTGATCTTCAGCTTACGCTTCTTGATAATATCACGGTATGTCTCAACAGGTGTCTTATAGTCAGGATACTGTTTAATAAACTCCTTAATGAATGTCGTTTTACCTGTATTCTGCGCCCCAATACATGCTAACCGCATAATCCCCCCAAATCTACCCTTATGTCATTACCAGTCAAATCATTACCGATAGAAGTCCATCCTAGCCGTGTATTGCGTGCAAATACTTCCAGATACGGTCCCGGACTAATAGATTCTATCAACTCATAAAAGAACTCAGGCTTCTTGCTATGCCCACCACACCTACTAATCTCCCACCAATTACGCCATGTCCTTGATTTAGCCTTTAATGTACCCTTGCGACAGAATAAAAGGTACTCCGTGCATATACCATAACTGCCCCCTAGACTTCTTCCTATAGGTGGTTTAGCCCATACTAAGGTTGTGGAAGGCTTGTATCCCCATTGTCTTGCTATCTTGAAAGCGTCCTCTAAGTACCTATTGATAGTCCATAGGTACAAGTGGCTATCCTTAGCGGAAGGTAAGACTAAGTTACCAATCTCTTCAACCGACATTGTAGGATATGCTAAATCCCGTGAGCGTTGCTTTTTCTTATGTAAGGACGCTGGTCCTGCTTTCACATCCCAAGGAGGGTCTATGAGAATAGTACTGAACATAGATAATCACAGTTCCTCAAACTCTTTACGATATTTAGCAGTTGTTGATTGAACAACAGCCATAACTTTTTCTTTGAATTCATTGAATACCGTCTCTAATTCCTTTACCTCGTCTGCAAGGAGGAAATTAAAGAAAGTATCAAATGGCATTTTCATAGTTTTTATTCGCTCAATAATAGCCTCGTCTTCTTGCAGTACTCTATATAATCCTTCTGCCCGCACTAATTTCTCATAAGTCATATTACTTCCTACCCTTATACGCAACCATACACTCAAACATCTTACATCGCCAGTAGTGATTCGTAGCTGGTCTATTTACACACACAGAACATACCATAGCATCTTGCTGTTTCTTGTGCGGTGCGAAGTTGAGACAGGTCTCCGCCTTCTTTAAGACGCAGGAACGGTAATGCTTACATGGTTTGTTGTCATGTGGGCATTTACCGTTCCTTGCACACCGCTTATCATATTCTTTGCGGTTTTCCTCATATACAAGCTTAGTACGGTATGTTATCTCATTGATATTCTTTTGTGGTATTGTAGCAGTAGTAATTGGGTCGCTAAAGTCTGCCGATTCCTCAATTTCCCCATCACGATTGACTACAATCATATACTACCTAGAAAGAGCCTTCACAAAACTACTAACAACGGAAAATGTCACAGCGGATAGGATAATGCAAATGATAGGTGTAAACACAACTGCGTAAACCACGAGTTTAACTATATCCTGAAAGAATTCAGCCATAACGTAATGCCCTCCCCTGTAAAACCCGATCAACAATAGACTCTTCTTTAGCACGCCAAGTCTTCACAACAAGTTCATTTAACTGCGGCTTCTTGCCTTTGGCTTCAACCTCGGCAACAAACTTGCGTGTTGCTGCCTTAATATCTAAATCTATGCTTACTAGGCTATGCCCTTCTTTCTTGATAACCCCTTCGTCAACAAGGTAATCAACACTTGCCTGCGAATCGTCAATCCCATACATATACGTAATGGGAAACTCGACAACCGCCTCATGCCCAAGCAATCGCGAACGTTTCTGCTTGAAACTAACCTGAATACCATAGGGGTCAGTATCAGCATCCAACTTGAGTTTACCCTTAGCGGCGAGCCATACCTCAAGGGAACTATAGAACCGTAATGCCTTGCCTCCTGACCGTGTGCGTGTCTCAAACGACATAGGATCAATATTATCCCGTGTCTGGCTAATGACAAACAAGACAGAGCCGGTGGCTTCTAGCTTATTAACCACATCAGATAGTAACTTACTACCTAACTTGGCCTTAGCCGTGCCCATGCTCTTCTTGTCTTTGCCTTCCGCGATAGCCTTCATGTAATCAAGGTCGGAATCAGCATTGATAGCATCCCAACTGTCCAGAACATACAGGAAAGGACGCTTCTCTTCTTCTGACTTGGCAACACACTTATTGAAGTTATGATACCATGCCTCAATAGTCTTATCTTCATATTCAAAGGCAGGTTGCAGTGCCATTTCAGCAAAAGCAGTACCAAACATCTTACCGTCATTCCAATGGACACCATATTCTAGGTCATCATAGACATAAAACATAGCGTCTTTATAACGATAGTAATTGTCTGCAAGAATAGTACGGGCAAGGAATGACTTACCTGTATTGCTATCTCCAACAAGATTAACCATCCATCCCGGCTTAGCAATCATATCAGGATCGCCAGAACAGGCAAGATTAACCAGTGTAACACCAGAAGAAATTTTCATATCAATCCTTACGTGCAACTGCAATTATTATGAAAGCCAGAAAAAGCACAAGGATAAGGGCGAAAGATATCCACAAAGGACTTAATACCCACCACCAAGACCAATCAATAACCTTATCCAATTTCAAACCAATAAATAGTATGGTAAGTAGTCCACCGAATCCAATGCCGCCGCTACCAACATTGTTATTGCTCATATTATAATTCCTAAATGGTAACGGGGGCGGGAATCGAACCCGCGTCAACTGGCTTATGAGACCAATCGGGAAGCCAACATCCCATCCCCGTAATAGATTATCTCACAAAGATAGGATAGTATCCTGTGATACCCTTTTGTTTCTCAACCGTAAGCATAGCCTGTGTCGGAGGCTCATACTCAAACCGCAATCCGTTAGGCGTCATACCGATAAGACTAGATACGGCAAGATACCTACGCAGATTAGGTTCTGCGGTATGCAAGTGCCCAAACACGGTCAAATCAGCCTTACGTCCTTCATTCCACTGGCGAATCTGACGGTTAGCGGGAACGGAGATGCCACCAACACCACCCTTGTAGTTAATCCCTTCATCCCCATGCGTAAGACGCCATACAAGCCCTGCGGGATGACGCTTATCAACGCCATATTGCATCTCAATATAGTTGTGGATACTAACGCCAATATTAAAGACAATCCGCTTCTCTCCAATATGTTCAAAGTGCCGTTTGACAAACTGGAAAATAAGCCATTCCAGACTATGATGTGCGCGATTAGCCTTCCGCTTCTTGTCGGTAATACGGCTATGATTACCGTCTACCGTATAGACATATAACTTAGTAAAATTACCATACTTCAAAATGTAACTAAGCTGACTGATAACTAGATCAACAACAAATAATGCCTCTTCAAGGGGCGTACCAGCATTACCCTCAATCTGGTCAGGCCACAATTGCCCGGACATCAAATCGCCAAGATAGGCAATACCAGCTTCATTAATAGTAGTGATATTACGACAGGCGTTAGTCTGCTTGACAAAGAATCGTGCCGTTGTCTCAACAGAATCACGGCAGATAACAGGGTTGAATTCATTAAGCCCATTTACTTCTTCTGGCTTAACCTGTTCAAAGGAGTGCCAATCGGCATTAAACAACCACGGTATAGATTCAGATACCCGTGCGCCTGTACGTGGTTCAATTACCGTAGGCTCTTCATACGTCTTGCTGAGACTATCAATGAAGTCATGCGCGGTTCTATATGACTCGAAAGCCTCTTCTATCTGTTTGCGTAGGGTCTTTTCAGACTCTAACATACGACGAAGAGAACCCGTGCCAACATTAGTAGTATCAGAACCATCAGCAAGTTTAAGCGCACGCTCAAGTGTGTCAGTATGCACATTAAGAGACTTTGCCGCTGCTCTCTTACTCTTATACTTTGCAATCGCCTCTTGAGCCTGTTTCTTAGTAATAGTCATATAGCCTTTCAAAATGGTCGGGGTACGCGCAGGAAAAGCAGGATTTCACGAATTGTTCTTATGGCACGTTATTCAGGTATCCCTGAGTTAATAGTGATCCATAATCTATCTGCTCAAGCATCGCGTTTTGTCCCGCTCTAAAAGCGAGCCGTTTATTTCCTCGTCAGGATTCCATGCATCAACTAACCCCGATAAATCACCACGTTTCTATAAGTGCCCGTGCAATAAGCAGATGCCGTTTATTAGTAAGTAATATGATACCGTCATCCTCATTATCATAGGGAACTAACATGAGTCTAATCACATCCGATTTTGGATAATATATGATTGTCCCAGTACATAGACCTGATGTATAATATCTCCAACAACGCGAGCGGACACCTTCTGCAGAAGTAATCCAGCCCCGCACCCACCCATATTCAATAGTCTTCCGCTTACTCATAATTATTCCTTAGATGAGGCCGCGTGGTCAGGTCGCTACAACTGTACAATACCGACGCCGAACTGCAAAGGGAGTAATTCTAACCCCGTCAAGCATTTAGTTCATGTGCAACTAAAGAGGCGGTACCAAGACGACTTGCTTTGCATCTACTCGGCCAACATAGGGCTTGTACTACGCCATTCTATGACGATTGTCCCTCACTGCACGCGGCATAAACGACTTAGAAGTCCATATCAACAGATTCGACTGCCTTTTCCTTCTTCTCAGGAACATCTGCGTCCTTCTGTCCCTTCTTCTCTTCCTTCTTAGAAACTGCCCCACCATCCATTAGGACAAGGATTTCGTCGGCAGTCAATTCAACGAGAATCTTATCCAAGTCCTCGGCCTTATCAAGGATTTCCTGCGGAATAGCCGTCTTAGCAGGAACAAACTTGACAGAACCCAACTTGATAGTATCCTTCATTGTTCCCGCATCCCAACGACAGGACAGAATCATACCGTCCTTATCTGGGCTAACAAAGGCATCCGCACCTTCATTAGACGGGTCATTGGCTTCCTTACGCAGGCCATTACCGAACAGGAAGGTACTTGCATCAAACAACCGAAGGGTCTTAGTGCCGTAATCGTAGACGTTAAACAGTTCACGCTCCGAACTGTTGAACTTACGCAGTAGTTCATCTGGCGCACCCTCCGACTGCAGCTTGCGACGATGCTGACAGACAGGGCAGGGCTTACCAAAAGTACGCGCAAGGCAACATACCCTCACTTCATCAATGCCTACCTTATGCGTCCAATACCGCCGCTTGAACCACTGAACCCCAACATCCTCACAATCGGGATTATTACGCGGGTCAGTCATGGTATACGGAACAATACGCAGATTAGTACGCTGTCCATCTGGGGGCGTAAGTTCCATCTTAAAGGACGGCAATCCCTTAGTAGGCTTCCAAGCCTTATTAAAGAGACTTCCCCCACCGCTCCGATTCTCTGCTTGCTTCTTAGCCGCAGCCTTAGCGCGTTCGACAAGTGACATAGTAGCCATAATGTATTCCTTTTAGTTAGTTGTTTAGTTAGTTAGTTATTAGAGAGATTCGTTCATAGGTAATGGATTAGAAGGTGGCGACTGTCGCATATTAACCTCATACACGCCAGCCAACTTAGCCTTAGCAAGCACCTCAAGCATAACCTTCTTATGGTCAAGAGAATATGCGGTCTGTGCAACAATCTTACGCATAGCCCCAATCTTCAACTGATGCTTGATAGCATCACGGTACTGCGGGTGACTACGGTAGACGGCCTCACAAATCTGCATATTACGATGCTTAGTATTATTCAGGAATGCCTTGGGGTTATCCTCAAAGGCCAGAACAATACGACTGCGGATTAACTTCGCCCGTTCATCGGCCTGACACTCAAGATACTCTAACTTGCCAAGCAGGCAGGCATACTTAGCGGAGATACGCGGAAGCTGTTCACATGCCGCAAAGGTATCTCCCCCAACAAGTGCGACATCCTCAGATATTTCCTTTTCAAGTGCAATAATATCTGGATCGGTAACTTTAGCTAATACTTCAATTTCTTCAACCGTAGGAAAACTAGATGCAATAGCAGACATAATTAAACCTTATTTAGTAGTGCCTTACACTTAGAATACGAATCTCAAGCCGCGTGCGATACACGTTTTCTATCTCTTTTTGCTTTCTGGTAGATTGCCCGTTTACTTGTCGGGTCGTTAATAATTTGCACACACGGAATTTGCTTTTCACCCATGCGGTAAACCTTTTTAACGATGCCGATATACTTCCGCTTCTCCCGGATAGACGTATCCCCATAGACTTCTTTACGCAACTGCTTGGCTTTCTTGACGTTCATTATTCTCCTTTCAACTCTTTAATCTCAATATAATCATCACAAGAACCATTTTCGTCATACGCGAAACATGCGTATGACTGCCACATACTAGGTGTTGCTTTATACCTATAGCAACTATCCCGTGAAGGGCAGGTGTAATTCTGACACATAGTAATATCAGCCATGATTACCTCCTTTTGTTGTTACTCTGATAGGTTAAGCGTGCAGTTCTTGCGCAGGTAGTCGGCTTGCGCATCCCAGGCGGCGTCCCAATCCGCAGCCCTAGCCGCAGCCGCAGCCCAATCCGCAGCCCTAGCCGCAGCCCTAGCCGCAGCCGCAGCCCAATCCGCAGCCCTAGCCGCAGCCGCAGCCGCAGCCCAAGCCGCAGCCAATTCTTCCCGCGTCGCTTTTCCGTCCGCGAACCGCTCCGCAACCTCGACCGCATTGCGGCTCCGCTCATCGGTTAGCAAGTGCCAGACCTGCCGCACGCACCAGCACGCGAACAGCCGCGCCTCACGGTCGGTCAGCACGCCTTCCCGCGTGGCGATCCAGATTGCCCACTCAGACCTCGCTGTCTCGAAAGCCTGCCGCATCGTCTGGCAGTTCGTAAGTGCCCACTCGCGGCCTTCCGAGCAGGCTCTGTGTTTGTCGCAGAATTGCTCAATCGACATGTCCATCTGATCCTCCTTTGTAATGCTTAATCAGATTATACATTATACACGAAGATGACATTCCATCATGGGCATAGATATAGTAAGTGTCGGTAATATTTGGTG
>JADDYB010000267.1_pt1 | contig 16305 bp, 16 predicted proteins | sample 8641941 | NCBI WGS metagenome assembly JADDYB01 (sample SAMN16275377, study PRJNA637457) | freshwater sediment metagenome | isolation source: Lake Kineret sediment | place: Israel: Lake Kineret | collected 2013
AAGTGTAAGGGATTTAAACAACCTGATTCATGCTCCGACCGGGATTTGAACCCGGGTCACAGGCTCGAGAGGCCTGAATGATTGACCGGACTACACCATCGGAGCTCATCCATTTCTTTGGAAACAGCATTTTTAAAGGTTATGGTCATTTACAGTCATTCTCATGACAGACTATCTGCAATAGCAGATCGTGAGAATAACCCATGATTGAATGCAGGTTCAGTATGAGTTTGCAGACGCCGCAGTAGCGTAGGAAATCGCCACAATAATCCAATTTGAAAAAAAAAGAAAGAAGAGTTAGGTGAGCCCCAGCTTCTTCTTTATCTTCTCAGTGTTCAGCTTGATCTGAGCCTCCACCTTATCGTACAAGCTGTTGCCCTGCGCGTCCATGGCTACAATTACAGGACCAAAGTTCTCTCCTTCAAAGATCCACAGGGCTTCAGGCATTCCCAAATCTAACCATTCCACACCTTTCACTTTTTTGATCCCCTTGGCTGCCAGAACAGCAGCACCCCCTGTTATGGCCAGGTACACGCACCCGAATTTCTTCATCGCCTCCAAAGTTTCCTTCCCCATGCCGCCCTTACCAATGACAGCCCGGGGTCCAAAGTATTCAATGAACTTCGGCTCCAGTGTATTCATCCTCGTGCTCGTCGTTGGGCCTGCTGCCACCACGTCCCATCCTCCATCAACCTTCCGCATGATAGGCCCGCAGTGGAAGACAGCCTTGTCCTTGAAATCTACTGGGAGCTTTTTCCCCTCTTCATGGTACTCTAAAGCTCTCATGTGCGCCTCATCCCTCGCAGTGTAGAATTCACCTGTTATGAGTACCGTCTCTCCCAGTTGCAACTCCCGTATATCCTTCTCCTTAAAAGGTATTGTCAACGTCTTCATGTAAACCACCCGTACTCTACCCTATCTTCATAAATTCGCGCGGAAGCTCTCCGTGCTGCCCAGCACTGGATATTTACTGCCACAGGGTGAGAAGCAGTATGGCAGTATGCGTACTCCATACTCACCCCCAGAACAGTCGTCCTTCCTCCCAGTCCCATGGGGCCAATCCCTGTGTCGTTCAAAGCGTCCAGCAGCTCCTCTTCCAGGCTGGCGATCTCTGATTCTGGGTGCCTCTTTGTTATTGGCCTCATCAACGCCTGTTTCGCTAACTTCATGGAAATATCAGCTGCCCCACCAATACCCACTCCCAGAATCACGGGAGGACACGGCTTTGATCCTGCACTCAATAACGTGTCTAAGATGAACTGTTTAACCCCCTTGACTCCCTGAGAAGGGTTCAACATGCCCAGTTTAGACATGTTTTCAGACCCTGCACCCTTTGGCATCACGTGGATCTCTAGATAATCCTTCTGACCCACTGAATAGTTAATGTAAGGCATTTTCTCCCCTAGATTGGTGCCTGGATTCTTTCTGGTCAAAGGATGCACAGCATTGGGCCTTAGGGGTATCTTTTCTGTAGCCTCTTTCACCCCGTCTCTTAAAGCCTTCTCAATGTCCCCCGTTTCCACCTTCCCGAGGGTGACATAAAACACGTGTATTCCTGTGTCCTGGCACATGGGTATTCCCATTTTTTCTGCCATTTTGATGTTGTCAAGGATGGCTTTTAACTGTGACCTGGCAACTTCTGAGTCTTCTTTTTTGTAAGCATTGTTGAGAGCTTCTTCAACATCAGGGGGAAGCTTCGTGACTGCTTTGTTCAAAAGCTCCACCACCGTACTCTTAATAGTTTCTTCACTGATCATGGTATCACGCTCCCCCCTTTGGTATGCCATTTAAAAAGGTTATTCAGGTCATACTCAAGAATGAGCCGTGATCTGACTCTCTCCAGTACGTGATCCATACACGAACCAGTACTGAAGAAAGGGTTCAAAATCATAGGTTGCCTCCTTTTCCCTTTTCCTCGCAGTTCAAAACCCTTCTCACACGTGTACACAACCGTTCAACAACAACCTTAAAAAAGGGTGCACCTGTACAGTGTCTCCATGAATGTGTGCATCGTAGGACTCGGATATGTTGGTCTTCCCCTCGGCATTGCCTTTGCAAAAGCTCACACTGTCTACGGGTATGATGTCATGGAAGAGAAAATCTCTCTCTTGAGAAAAGGACACTCTTACGTGGAAGACATCAAAGATGACAAGCTCTCCCACGTTCTGGGTGAGACCTTTTTCCCCACGTCCGACCCAAAATGTATGGAACAGTCAGATTTCATTATCATCTGCGTCCCCACCCCTATTGATGAGAAGAAATGTCCAGACCTCACTTTTGTAAAAAATGCGTGCGAGACTATTAAAGACCACCTCCATGAGAACCAGGTCGTCGTCTTAGAGAGCACCACCTACCCGGGTACTACAGAAGAAGTGGTCATTCCCATCCTGGAAAAATCGGGATTGAAGGCAGGGAAAGACTTCGGCGTGGCTTTCAGTCCCGAAAGGATAGACCCTGGAAACCCTCGGTTCACCATAGAGAACACCCCCAAAGTGGTGGGTGCTTTAACAAAAAAGGACCTGGAACGTACGGTCGGGCTCTACTCATCAGTCATCAAGGAAATAGTCCCGGTACGAGATTTGAAAACAGCAGAAGCCTCTAAAATACTGGAAAATGTGTTCAGAGCCGTCAACATTGCCTTGGTAAATGAAATGTCCCTCATTTTTGAGTCCATGGGCATTAATGTCTGGGAGGTGGTGAAGGCAGCCTCTTCAAAGAAACCCAGCTCATTCATGCCCCACTACCCTGGGATAGGGGTGGGAGGTCACTGCATACCTGTGGACCCCTACTACCTGGCGTGGAAAGCCAAAGAAATTGGACATTCCGCCCGATTAATAGAGTTGAGTGGAGAAATCAATGACTACATGCACATGCATGCATTCTACATGATTTTGAAGGCTTTAAAGAAGAAAATAAAAGTCGAAGATGCCAAGGTGGCAGTTTTCGGAGTTGCATACAAAAAAGATATCTCGGACGTCAGGGAGAGCCCCACCCTAAACCTCATTGAACAGTTGCTGGAGTACCAGATTAAGGTAGTGTACTACGATCCCCACGTAAAAGAGATCAGAACCAGCCACGGGGTCATGAAGGGGCTATCTCTGGAGGAAGCAGTCCGTGACGCAGACTGCATGGTGGTGACCATAGACCATGCCATTTTCAAGTCCATTGATCTTGACAAGGTGAAATCCCTGATGAGAACTCCCATCCTGGTCGATGGGAAGAACGTTTTTAATGAACCAGAAGGATTTTTCTATTACGGAATTGGAAAGGTGAACCCATGAAAATAGTAAGTGTAGTCGGTGCACGACCCAACTTTGTGAAGATAGCACCATTGGCCCAGAGATTCAAAGAGCGTGAATTCACACACGTCCTGGTGCACACGGGACAGCATTACGATTATGAGATGTCCAAGGTCTTCTTCTCAGATTTGAACCTGCCTGAACCTGACCAGCACCTGAACATAGGATCAGGGACTCACGCAGTGCAGACAGGGAAGATCATGGCTGCCATGGAAAAGGTGCTCATAGATGAGACCCCTGACCTCACAGTGGTCGTGGGTGATGTGAATTCCACCCTGGGTGGCGCATTAGCCTCGGTAAAGCTGGAGGTCCCTGTGGCCCACGTGGAGGCAGGGTACAGGAGCTTTGATATGCGCATGCCTGAAGAGGTGAACAGGGTGCTCGTAGACCGGATTTCCCAGCTGCTGTGTGCACCCACGGAAAATGCAGTCTTGAATTTGATGAATGAGGGGGAAAAGAGGGAATCCATACACTTTGTGGGCAACATCATGATAGAAACCCTCCTTTTAAACCTTGAAAAAGCCCATGAGTCTGCGATTTTGACCAGTCTGAAGGTGACAGAGAAAGAGTACTGCGTGGCTACCATCCACAGGCCGGAGAACGTTGACAATTCCCAGAATCTGAAAACAATACTGGAAGCCTTTTCTGAAGCTCCCATCCCCGTCATATTCCCGGTGCATCCGAGGACAAAGGAAGCTATCGTTCGATTTGGATTAGAAAAGCTTTCCGAAAGAAATGTGATGATGATAAAACCCTTGGGTTATCTAGATTTCATCCACCTCCTCTCTATGGCAGCCTGTGCTGTCACTGATTCAGGCGGTATCCAGGAAGAGGCCTTAGTGCTGCAGGTGCCCTGTTTGACATTGAGAGAGACCACAGAGAGAGTGGAAACCCTCAGGGCAGGAGCAAATCAGCTGTGCAGTGTGGACAAGAAAAGAATTGGTGCCTGCCTTGTAAAAGCTTTAGAGAAGCACCCTGTATTTGAGGTACCCCTCTTCTGGGATGACCGGGTGTCAGGGAGAATTGCTGATGTGATAGAAAGAGCAGACTTTGCCATACCCGGGTATTCCATGCTGTGACTGCACTACCACCCTGCTGCGGCGCTGCGACCATACAGATTAGAGAAGGTGTCATTCTCTGAAAAAAAATACCACAGATTAGTAACTCTTTCGCCAACCTGTATTCTAAGAACATACCCATGACGCTTGCGTGATAGAACAAAAAAAAGTACAGCTCGCCCATAAGGCTTATATATCACTGCGAATAAGTAAAATCATCATGAGAATAAAAACTGGCATTGAAGAACTGGACAAAAAACTAGGAGGAGGGTTCTTCACAGGATCAACAGTGGTTGTATCAGGCCCTCCTGCCGTAGGGAAGACCATCCTCGGCCTGCAGTTTCTGTTCAATGGTGCCAAGAAGTATGGCGAGAGAGGAGCTTACATCACCTTATCTGAACCTGTCTCAAAGACTACCTCCTTTTGTGAGAAATTAAAGTTCTATGACCTCTCAATAGTCGATGACGGCATGGTTACCTTCCTGGATCTGGGACCTTTAGTGATGCGGCACAGAATCGACATCCGTTCTGTCTTACATGAGATTGGCCTCTTGATGGAGAGGTCGTCACCAGAACGTATTGTCATAGACCCCATTACTATCATTTCTTTTGCAGTGAGAGATGTTTACGAGAGCAGGATCGACATTTTGAGAATGGCGGGAGTCATCTCATCCATGGGTTCTACTTCTATACTCATATCAGAGGCCAACGAGGCTACAGGAACCCCCTTTTTTGCTATCGAAGAGTTTGTGGCAGATGCAGTGCTGCGCATGGTAATTCGTCACGAACCAGATAAGGAATTTGAAAGAGCCATGCAGATCAGGAAGTTGAGAGGCTCTGACCACGAACGCCGGTGGATCAAGTACAACATTACAGAAGAAGGCATTGTGGGCATTGGGGCCGATGTGGTGGATGTATTATTTGAGAGGTGATACTGTGGGCACAACTCCTGCGCAGTGGGAAGGTCCGAAGTACATTCTGAAAAAGACCTTCACGTCAGATGAGCTGGCGGCACGAGATGGGTATACGGTAGAAGAAGAGTGCTACGTCCTGGGAGACGAACGCATTCTGAGGAAGAAGGACTACTTCATCGTCAACATCACGACCAGGACATACCAGCGAGGGTGGATGCGGTTACAAATTAAAATCCCTATCGTGTATGGTGAACCCTGGAGAGAGAAGTTGAAGCATGAGATTGAACAAGAACTGAGGAGTAACTATGACCTCATAGGAGTCTTTTTAAGTGAGGTCGATCAACAGTGGTGCAGACGATTTGAACTTTCGTGGGAGGAAAATCATGGATAGTACGGACCTGGAGCATGCGAAAAGAGAATTTAAAAAGAGAGGATCAGCATTCGTTATTGTGAAAGATGAAAAGGTTGTTGCAGAATCGGAAGAGAAAGGGGTGGCACCCTTCTTTTTTGCTGTGAGTAAATGGTGCGGGCAGTTGAAAGGAGCAAGTCTGGCAGATAAAATCGTGGGAAAGGCCATCGCCTTACTCTCTGCCTACGGTGGGATTATATCTGTGTATACGCCTTTGGCCAGTGACCAGGCTGTACGAGTACTGGAGGAGTACTCTATTCAGTTAGAAGCTGAAAAAGTCATTCCCATGATCTTGAATCGGAGGAAAGATGACCAGTGCCCCATTGAACGCTTGGTTTTCGACTCTCATACACCAGAAGAAGCTTATTCAAGACTAAAAAAGAATTTTGAGGGATAGAATGCGCTGTAAAAACTGTGGAAGGGAGATCGATAACATGTGGGGAATCTGCCCCTATTGTGGATTCTTCTCAGGTGAGCTGGAGGACAGCTTCATGAACATTGCCCGTATGTTTGGTGGAAAGGCTGTGATAAAGCAGGAAGGTGACTCTTTTATCGTGATTCTGGAATTACAGGGCGTAAGACAAGCCTTCAGGATAACACCTATTGATGTGGAGGAAGCGACTCAGTCATTACCTCAGTTCAGTCCTCAACCTCCTCCCCTCCCGGTCGAACCTCGAAAAGAGAGGGAATTTGACAAAACGGAGGAACCACAAACAGAGATCAACCAGGTGCAGGATAGAATCTACATTAAAGTAAACCTCTCCGGGGTTGCAGAAGACGAGGTTGATGTCGATGAGCTGGAAAACTCTGTAGAGGTGAGGGCCTACAAGGGAAAGACCCGATACTTCAAGTTGATCCCCATCCCAGAGGAGTTTTACGTGGTTTCCAGTGAAGTCCTGCCCGAAGAAGTGATTATTACTTTAGGAAGGAAATAAAGTCTACAGAGATACCATTTTTTCTAATGCACCTCCAAGATCCAGCCTTTCTATCCTCGATTCTAAAATGCATCTATCTGCTTTGATGAAGTGCTGCTCGAAAGCTATCAATAACCGATCATTTGAATTCAAGAAGTTAAAAACAGATTACGGCCTCTTAGGTGATAAGGTGATCGATTTACTCTCTTCTGACATTCTAACCTGGTACAAAGAAGCACACACCGATGCTCAAACACTCTCCCCTGGACAGACGGTCTTCTTAGCTGTAGACGTAACAGAAAAGCACCATCCCCACAAAAGACTGGAAGACACGAGATTAATCCCCGTGAAGTTAACCATTCACGCCAGTGAGGACATAATTCTCCTCCTATCCCCTGGGAAGAAATGGAGAGACGTCATAAAGCAGAGGATAGCCAGGCTCCTCACTGAAGCCTACGCTCAAGGAGGTGTCCTCACCCAGGTCGATGTAGGTGTCCTCCTGGGCATTCACCACCAGACTGTCTGCCGTTTCATAGCTGAATACGAAAAAGAGACGGGTATCATCCTTCCCTATCGTGGAAGAGTCCACGATATTGAACCTGCAGTGTCCCACAAGGCCCAAATTGTGGAGCTCATGGTAAAAGGGTACGCCACACCCTTAGTCGCTGACAAAATGAATCACAGCATCTCCTCCTGTGACAGGTACTTCACTGACTTCAACCGGGTTGTCAAACTGGGAAAATCCTTTACCCTGACTGAGATCTCCACACTCACCGGCATGAGTGAAAATCTCATCAAAGAGTATATAGCTCTGGCAGAGAAATTGGATTATCACTTGTGACGTGATAGCATGATCAGAATCTATGAGCTGATAGGCTGGGAAAATATACTGCCTATATTCCATATTTTACTATTTTCTATATTCCTACCTTCTTATTGAAAACATATTCTCTCTGGCGAAAAGAGATTCCGAACAGGAACTGTGGAAATTTGCTCTTGAGAGCCCGTCCGGTTAATAAATCAAGGAATGCTTTTTGAAATGAAGAATGGTTGAAAGGAACTGTGGGTTGGTGCGTCCGAGGCTGTCAAAAAAAGAAAAAAGAAAAAGGATAATTCTTTCGAGGAAAGGGACCTCATGACAGTAGATCGCGGTGATGTTGAAGTATAATGCTTTCAATCCTCAAAAATTGGCCTAAAGAAAAAAAAAGAAAAAGTTAAAGTTCTTGCTCAAACCTCTTGATGAGAGTGTCCAGCTCCCTTAGTTCTCCCCGGTCAAGTACCTCCTTGATGAGCTCGTCTGCTACTGCATCTATTTCAGTGCGGATTTCTTCCAGCTTGTTCTTGTCCTCAATAACAATGGACCTACCGTTCTTTCTGATCCTGCCTGAATTCTCCCCTATAGAGAGTTCAAACCCATCTGAATGCAATATCCTTCTGTCTTTCCTGCAGATGAGCTTGACCTTCCCTGAGCGCAGCATTTTTTTGTCCTCAGTCATCACGAGGTCCATTTCCTCGCTCCTCATTGTTACTCCATCATTGACAGTGATTCGGGTGTCGCCCTTAATCATCACAGTCTTACCATTGGTCTTGATGGTGATGTCTTCATCTTTCGTGCGGATCTCGATGAACAATCCTTCTCTGGTAAATCGGTGTCCATTTCCGTACCCATTGATTTTCCAGGGGCCTAGTCGCACATGGTCTCCTCCCGGTGTCTCTTTTACTTCAATTGGGCCCACCCTCACGTATGAGCCTTCGTGGGTCTCTCTCAACTTGAAGAAAGGGAGGTCAATCTGAGTCTGCCGCAGCTTTCTTTTCAGTTCATCAGTTAACTTCCCTTTTACCTGCAACCGGGCAAGCTCCAGCACTTCTTCCTTTTTTAACCCAATGGCTTCAAAATCCTTCTCGTCAGCTGGCCTCAACTCCAGTGGTTTCACCGAGTCCCACTCATCGCCTGAAACGACCGTGATCCCCCGGTACACACCTGAGTACACCTTCACGTTGGCGTTCACTTGGTAAGAACCTTCACCGAAGTAGATGCCCCCTATCTCCTTTTCTCGGAAAACGGGGACAAGTAATGAACCCTTGTTAATCTTGACCCGGGTTCTATCCCGGGAAATGGTACTCTCCTCCGTCACGTACACATCTTCTTTAACCTCTGGCTCCTTTTTGTCCTCCTCCTCAATCTCTACAAAGAAAGAGGGAGGTCGTCTCAACCCCCCCAATATGAACCCTGCACCAAAGGCCACGAGCGCGGCCACTAAGACCAGGTCTGCGTACTGATCAAAGATGTGGAATATTTTGATGAGGATCCAGAAGAGGATTGAAACTCCGCCAAGAGAGAAAAAGATGGATCGTACAGCCCAGTATGCCGATTTGTACCTGGCAGATTTGGCTGAATACCCAATTAACAGGAGGAATATCCCTGCTGCCAAAAGGTAGTTGATATCAATGCCAATCTCCATGGCACCAAACCACCCAACCCAGCGGAAGAACGTGAAAAGTATCCACAAGCCCACTAAGGGCCACCCTAGGTTGGTGAAGAATTCCTGAACCTTTTTCCCCGCAGAGTAGTGTGGTCTCAATGCTGTGGGTATCTGCGAGAGCAGGAAAAACACCACTGCAAGCTGCAAGAACCGCACTTCAAACTCATACTTCCCCATGAGGTCAGTAACTGAGGAAATGAACCACAAAACCAGAAAAAGGGCTGCTACCCTTCCTAAAGTTTCCTTTGCTACATCCAGTTGATCTTTCATCTGAGATCACCTTCTAAATTCTTTAATTCTCGGAGTAACTCCCAGATATCTGAGAGTCCCAGATTGATTCTGACTCCCTGTTCTGAGAGATCAAATTTGCCCTCAGCCTTCAGGTTCTTGGCTATTTCTATGATCTTTGCAACCTTCTCAGATTGGACAGTGTCTGCTCCCAGAAAGCTCTCCCCGCACTCACAGTAGAATTCCTCCACATCAAAATCGGAGAGAATTCTGTCCCAATCATCCAGACCGTAAACTGTCAACTCTTTCTCTACCTTCTGTTTCTGCCCACAGTGGGGGCAGGCAACCCTGAAAAAGATCTTATCCTTCATGGACATCACCTTTCTTTGCAAGGAGGAATCCCACCAGTCTCAGGGCTATTTTCCCCTGGACTGCGATCAAATAACGGCCCCGGTAGCGCTCCTGTTCTATGTACCCTGCATCGACCAGGCTGGAAAGATGAAATCTGAGAGGGCTGTGCTCTAGCCCAGTAATGCTCACCAAGTCGGTGAAGTACTTTCCCTCGTCGTACAAAGCCCGCAAAATCTTGAGCCTCTCACTGTTTGCCAGGGGCTTCAAGACTTCAGAGGCTTTTTCTGGGTCAAAGTCAATGTACTCAGCAAAGTCTGCCTTTTTTTCTGAAAAAAGCTTCCTCACGTCTGCAGTAATCTCTGATACATCTTCCGATACCTTTGATACCTCTGAAACTTCTGGTACTTGCGGTTTCGGCACCTGTCTGTACTGGTTGAGGAGTTCATCTCGTAACTGCCTCATTTCGGCTCTCAGTTCTTCTCTGAGTTCCTCTTTCACGTGCTCTATATCTTCCATGCTGTCACCATGTACATTTGTATGTACTTTTAGTATTGTGTACTTATAAACTTTTCGGTCAAAATGTATTTCAAATTCATGTATATAATATTAAAGTATATAGTAATGAACTTTATGTATACCTCTTGTGTAGGAAGAGATGTATAGAGGTGGTGTACCTGCTGGGAAAGGTATGGATGGAGGAACGGGAAAGGAGTGAAGAAGAGAGGTATGCGTGATTTCCTTTTTGTCTTTCATTGTGATGAAGGGTTGAATTGTCATTGCTGTGAGATGTGGGTTTCTTCGGCTGCTCATTTTCATGGTAAGAGGCACAAATTCTCCTCCTTTTGAAAATAGGATAATCGGGAGCACATTTTGGTATTTTGTGAGAGGGTTAACTGAAAGAGCATGGACATGATGGGTACATTTTTAAAGTTGCACAACGAGAAGGGTGTATGCTTGTGATTTTTGATGGTGACGGAACATTATGGAATGGAGATGTGCTAGCTGGTTACCTGAGCACTCCGCTCCACCAGATAGATGAGAACACGGTAGAGGATCATCAGGGGAAGAGAATCCACCTGAATGAGGGTGTGAGGGAAGTCCTGGAGGAGCTTCGCAACAGGAGGATATATGTGGCTTTGGCCAGTGAGAACAGGGAAGTTCCTGTGATTGCGCTCTTGCAGAGGCTTCAGCTTGGTCAGTACTTCAACTTTCTGGAAATTTCCTGGATAGAAAAGGATAGGATGATCCTGAGAATATTAAAGACCTTCGAAAAGAAGGGGAAAGATCCTGGAAAGATCTTCTTTGTGGATGATTTTGATTATAATATTGAAATTGTGCAGGACAACCCAGAGTTATCTCATGTCTACTGCATTAATGCATTGGAGTTGAAATCCATAAAAGATGTTCTGGACATTGTGGGAACCCAGACTGAATGAGTGTCCGAAGGTATACTTGGTGACCTCATTGCCAGAATCTGAGTCCCTCCCTGATTGTGATTTTGATGCTTTTAAAGGTTTTCAATGGTTGGTTGATGGAAGTTGTTCTGGTCAGTTGGTGATACCTTTATTCAATAGCTTTTTCTACTCCACCTTCATACAAGGAGTATGCGCACCACCTATTGCGGCATCTTCTTCATTTCAGCAGCTGCACTGCTCCTGGAAATCTCTTTAACTCGAATCTTCTCTGTCTCCCGCTGGTACCATTTTGCCTTCATGGTGGTGAGCATCGCATTGTTGGGGTTTGCAGCCAGTGGTTCTCTTCTGAATCTATTTCCCCAGATTCGGAGCAACCCTTATTCTCCTTTTTTAAGTTCTGTGCTCTTTTCATTATCTGTTGTGGCAAGTTTTTTCATTTCTGACAAGATCGAGATGGACCCCTACAAAATTCTGATAAAACCCCACCTGCTCGGCAGTATTGCTTTGTACTATGTCCTTCTGTCTGTACCTTTTTTATGTGCTGGCCTTTCTATCAGTATTCTCCTTTCAAAAACCCCAGAAAAGGCGGGGACTCTTTATGGGTTCAGCCTCGCTGGATCTGCTGCAGGATGTTTATTAATCTTTGCTTTTCCCGTATTTGGATCAAAAATTATCCTTTTCCCTTCTCTCTTGGGGATTATTGCCTCTTTGTTCTTTGCTCTTAAACGGAACCACAGGCTCATCAGTGTTTTCGTGCTCATTACTCTCGTATTCCTCCCCTCTTCTGTTTACGCCATCACCATGTCGCCCTACAAGTCCCTCCCCCTCGCCCTGAACTATCCAGGAGCTCACATCCTCTCCACTGAATGGAACACCATCTCCCGCATCGACGTCTTAAAAAGCCCCTTGCGGCATGCTCCTGGGTTAAGCCTCACCTACCCACGAGAACTACCTTCTCAACTCGGATTAACCATCGACGGGGATAACATCTCCTCTCTTTCAGAACCCAACTCTTTTGTCGAATACCTCCCTCAGGCTGCAGCCTACATGATTCCACGAAAAGAGGTCTTAATCATCAACCCTCAAGGCTTAGACGTAGCCACTGCCCTATACTTTGAGGCAAACGTTACTGTGGCAGAAGGAAACCCTTTAATCATCAAAACTGCCCAAAAATACTCTCACACGTACGATAACGTTCGCATACAGTACACAGATGGGAGAACATTTTTGGCTCAAACCCACAAAGAATACGATGTCATTGAAATCTCTTTATCAGAAAGTCTGTTCGCTACCTCTGTCGGGCTGTACGGCTTCAACGAAAGCTATCTATTCACGAAAGAAGCCTTCCAACAGTACTACGACCATTTAACAGATGATGGCATCCTTGTTATCACCAGATGGCTCGTCATCCCACCCCGCGAGCTCCCCCGGTTCGTGTCCATCATTATTGATACTGTAGAATCCCCCCAAGAGCATACCTTTATCTTCACCACCTACTCTACCACGACATTACTCGTAAAAAAGACCCCCTTCGGTCCCGAAATTGCAGACCTTGAAGAATTCTGTAGAAAAAAAGGGTTCGATCTCGTGTGGGCTCCTGGAGTCACGGAAGACAAAGTCAACATCTACAATAAATTTGAAGAACCCTACCTTTACCAGTTAGTCGCATCACAATTCTCCAACAATGCAGCAGTTCAGAAAGAGTACCTTTTCAACAGTGAAACACCCACCGATGACGACCCCTTCTTTTTCAACTTCTTCCAATGGAGGAAATTTCCCCAGGTGTATCAATCTCTCAGAGGAAAGTGGCAGCCTTTTTTCGAAAGTGGGTTCATGGCTGTTTTAATACTCGTACAGGCAGTCATCATCTCTCTTTTACTCATCGCTGTGCCCTTGAAAAAACTGCCACGTGAGAGATTCACCTTCTATTTTGGGTTCATTGGATTAGGCTTCATTTTCATAGAAATTTCTTTGATTCAAGAGTTCATCTTCTTTCTGGGACAACCCACGTACTCTTTAGCATTTGTCCTGTTTTCTGTGCTCTTTTTTTCTGGGTTGGGGAGTCATTATTCTCAGAAAATTTCCTGGAAAAAAGGGTTTTTACTCTTGGTGCTCTTTTCAGGATTTGCTGCAGCAGGACTCCCTTTTCTAGTGCATGAGTTTCTCTTTTTACCCTTTTCTTACAAGATTCTGATGGGATTAACACTCACAGGTCCCCTCTCCTTTTTCATGGGGATACCCTTCCCCCACGGTATTCGTTCGCTCGACCCAGAAAAAGTCCCCTCCGCCTGGTGTGTTAATGGGTGTTTCTCAGTGTGCGGATCTGTCATGTCCATCATTGTGGCTCTCTCCTTCGGGATTCGCTTTGTTCTCGTTCTCGGGTTCCTGTGCTATGGTGCAGCTTTCTGTGTCAATGCGAAGGCTGCCTCCCGTAACGTGAACCATGAGAATTGAATGGTGTATATCTCGTACTGCACTCTTCCAAAAGACATAAAGAAACCCTCTTGATGAGACAGAGAAATATCAGTCTCACAACCACAAACCTCTTAAAAGCTGTGGCAAAGAGGGGGCTGTGATCTCATGAATGATGAAACCTTTGGAGAGAAATTGAACTCATTATACTGGAGAATACTGAACTCCTTCATGAGAGTTCTTCCCCAGATTGAATCTCCAAGAAAACATGTCAGTTTGAAAGAAAAACTTACATGGACAGGTATTATTCTGATTATTTACTTTATCCTCGGTGAAATCACCATTTATGGTATGACTCAGGAAGCCCAGGACTATTTCTCCTTTTATAAAGCTGTCCTCGCCTCTGAAACTGGTACTTTAATCACGCTGGGGATTGGTCCTGTGGTGACTGCCGGTATTTTCATGCAGCTTTTCCAGGGTGCAGAAATCTTCCACTTTGATTTAACCACCCACGAGGGGAGGGCACAATTCCAGGGTTCCCAGAAGTTGCTGGCTATTTTCATGTGCTTTTTCGAAGCAGTCATATACATAGCTGTGGGAGCTTTTGGTCATCGTTCTCCAGGTATCGAGTTTTTCTTCATGATGCAAATAGCTATTGGTGCTGTACTGATTGTCCTGCTGGACGAGGTGGTGACTAAGTGGGGGTTTGGGTCTGGTATCTCCTTATTCATTGCTGGAGGAGTGGCCAAAGACGTCATCTGGAAGATGCTGAGCTTTCAGGAGTCGCCTGCAACCCCAGGTCAGTCAATTGGCGCCATCCCCAGCTTTATCAAATCTATCATGGGCGGCACTCCTATACTGATGAGGGGCGACCTCCCTGACATTGTTCACGTTCTTTTCACTCTGGTTGTGTTTCTGATGGTAGTCTATTTCGAGACTCTCTGGATAGATGTGCCCCTGTCTTTGGGTAAGTTCAGGGGGACCAGAGGAGGGTACCCATTAAAGTTCATATACACCTCAAATATCTCTGTAATCCTGGCCATGTCTTTTTTGGGGACCTTCCAGTTGTTTGCCAGAGCACTGTCGAGCCAGTTTGGGTGGGACTTCCTTGGTAGGTTCGACGCTGCTGGTCATGCGGTGGGGGGTATCATGTACTACATTTCGCCGCCCCGCGGTCTCTTCCGGCTGGTTGTAGAACCATTCCGCGCAGTCAGCTACCTGGTGGTGATCATCGTATTGTGTGCCTTCTTTTCCTGGCTGTGGGTAGTACTTACAGGCATGGACTCCAAGACAGTCGCCCAGAGAATCCAACAAGCAGGCGTGCAGGTAGCAGGCTTTCAGAGAGACATACGGGTGATTGAAGATGTCCTCGATAGGTACATACCGCCAGTTACCATACTGGGAGGGATTACCGTGGGACTGCTCTCTGCTGTTGCAGATTTTACCAATGCACTGGGGACGGGAACAGGTATCTTGTTGACGGTCAGTATCGTCTACAGGATGTACCAGGACTTACTGAGGGATCCTGAGCTGCCAAATAAGGTGAGAGAATTGTTGACGTGATATAGTGTGATCTGAAATGTGAATATTTCAGCCGAAAAGGGCGCCATGCCTCCGGGGTTTTCTGCCCCAGTCTCTCCTGCACTTGGCAAAAAGGTTCACAACATCCTCTTTTGTCGTCACCTGTGGAAAAAAGGATGAGTACAGTTCCACTGACCTCTCAGGGTTTTTCTCTATGAGCTCTTTTATGAAGTAGGAGGGGATTTCTTCCTCATGCAGTATCTTTTTTGCCATCTTCTCACAGTCAGGGGCCTCTTCCCCCTTGCCTGAAAATAACCTGAGTGCGTACCCGTATTCAGGGATGACCAGATGTCCCATAGAATAGTCTATGATGAACCCTATCTCCTTTTTCCCACTCATTTCTTCAAAGGCCACGGGGGTGAAAGTGTCCTCTTCTTTGAGGATACCGGGGGGAATTCTGTTCTTGAAAAACCAAGCGAGGAATTGGTTCAACTTCTCCTCAAGTTCAGTGCAGTCTTTGAAGATGATCACATCGGTCCCGAAGTAATCTAAAAAGGACTGGGTAGCATTTTCATAGCTCTCCTTTACCACATCGGTGAAGGCTCTCACCGTCTCTTGTGCTTCCCCTGTTCCATACAAGAACAAGGGACCAAAGAAGAAGTGTTCACCCTTCCAGGTAAATATCTTCCCTGAGACAATGTCTCCTTCTTTTACCATGTAGTCCACAGAAGGGTACCCAACGCTCAAGGTATCGCCCATGATGAGGTCTTTCACCATTAAAGAATCTTCGGTGAGCTTTAAAATCTCAAAGTAACTATGAAAATTTTCTTCTAGAGTAATGATGTCTCTTGACCATTCTTTTCCGTACATCTCTTCAAAACACTCTATGAAAAGGCGTACAAAAGTCTTCTTGTGCACAGAATGTCTTCGGGTGAACACGTAGTCTGACTCGAACTCGTCGATGTCCTCCTCTGTGGGTTCTTCTTCATCGAGGGTTTTCGAAAACTCAGTGAAAGCCACCAACCACTCGTCCTCGTCACTGAAGGCAAAATGTGTGATGTCTGCTAAGAGATTTTCAGGCAGCATACAGAGAGTGGAGAGCACCTGTTTATTAATGTTGCTGGGTCAGAAACCGGGTGTAGAGTCCCGATAATTTTTCGTGGTAGAACTTCGCCTGACGAGATCATGACGAAGCTGTCAAAGAGGAAAATCAAGTGGGCTTCAGATCACGTAGTAAAACACGAAAAGAGCACAAAGAGTGTCGCTGCTCTTTCAAAGGCTACACAGAGAAGGATTCAACAG
>JADDYB010000268.1_pt1 | contig 16293 bp, 18 predicted proteins | sample 8641941 | NCBI WGS metagenome assembly JADDYB01 (sample SAMN16275377, study PRJNA637457) | freshwater sediment metagenome | isolation source: Lake Kineret sediment | place: Israel: Lake Kineret | collected 2013
AAACAATCCTTAATCGGTTTTGCTGTTGGGGTAGTGATTATTGTTTCTGTCCTCGGTGGGGCTATTTCTGACCGGCTTTTTGGCTATCGAGTTCTGGATCAATTTTTTCCTCGTCAAGAACAGAGTTTTCATCTCCCGACTGAATCGCAGCGAATTTTGAATGAGGAATCGGTCGTGATTGAAGTGGCGGAGAAAGTTTCTCCCTCAGTGGTGACGATTGGGATTAGTAAAACCCAAGCGGTGGTGGAATTTCCCCAGTCGCCGTTTGAGTTTTTTTTCGGCAACCCCCAATTTGGCACCCAGGAAGAGCAAATCGAACAGGATATCGCCAGTGGCTTTATCATTACCGATGACGGCTTAGTGGTCACTAACAAACATGTGGTCTCCGACACTCAAGCGAAGTATCGGGTGATTACTAAAGATGATAAAACTTATGATGTTCAGAAAATTTATCGCGATCCAGCCAATGATATTGCCATTTTGAAGATTGATCCTTCGGCGGGCTCAGGACAGGTGCTTCGGCCGGTCGAGTTAGGCGATTCGGCTAATTTAAAAGTCGGTCAGTTTGTCATTGCCATTGGCACGGCTCTCGGTGAATTTCGCCACACCGTCACCACCGGCGTTATTTCTGGTCTTGGCCGGGGCATCACTGCCGGTTCACCCCTAGAAGGTTATGTTGAAGAATTGGATAATGTCATTCAAACTGATGCCGCCATTAACCCTGGCAACTCTGGCGGACCCTTACTCAATTCAGCGGGGCAAGTGATTGGGATTAATGTCGCCGTCGCCGCTCAGGGACAAAACATTGGTTTTGCTTTACCGATTAACATTGTTAAAGAGTCAATTGATAACTTTAACCAAACGGGTCAATTCAGTCGACCCTTCCTGGGGATTCGTTATCAAATGATTTCTCGAGAAGCCGCTCTAATGAATGAAGTACCTGAAGGAGCGTATGTGGCTGAGGTGGTTCCTGATTCACCCGCCGAGAAGGCAGGGATTAAAGCGGGTGATATCATCACTCATCTTGATAATCAGAGATTAGCTGAAGTTGAGGGTGGTTTAGCGACAGTTGTTTCCGAAAAGAAAGTAGGCGACTCTCTCAGTATTATCCTCTGGAGAAATGGGGAAGAGATTAAAACGAGTACGGTTTTGGTGGAGGTGCAGGGTTAATTTTGCTCTTGAAGCAAAGAAACAATCTTCTTGAGGTTTCCGCTCAAAATAGTGTCTAAATTCTTCCAAGATTTATTAATCCGGTGGTCGGTGACGCGATTTTGGGGAAAATTATAAGTCCTGATTTTTTCGGAGCGCATGCCGCGGCCAATGGCGGAGCGATAGCCCTTAATTTCCGCCTCTTTTTTCTCCTCTTCTCTTTGCCAGAGTTTGGCTCTTAAGAGATCTAAGGCGAGCTTTCGGTTTTGTTCCTGACTTCTCTCTTCTTCGCTGGTAACGACGATATCACTGGGATGATGTTTTAAGCGAACGGCTGAAGAAACTTTCTGAACATTTTGGCCGCCTTGAGTTGAGGCGCGATAAAACTGCCACTCCAAATCTTGAGGGTTGATTCTGATTTCCGATTCAGGGATTTCCGGCAGAACAGCGACGGTGGCGGTCGAAGTGTGAATTCGGCCATAACGTTCGGTTCGAGGTACACGCTGAACTCGATGAACCCCTGCTTCGAATTTCAACTGGTTGAAAACATCAGGACCAGAAATTTTAATGGTGCCTTCACCGATCTCACTCACGGACCACTTTTGAGAATTAGCAAAGCGGATGTACATTCTCTTGAGGTCATGAGCCCAAATCTTGGCTTCGTCGCCCCCAGCCGCCGGCCGAATTTCGAGAATGACTTTGTCTTTGTCCATGAAATTGTTTAGGATTTGAGATTTAGTGCTTAGGATTTCTTTGAAAGCATTTCTTTCAAAGTCTTAGGTCTGGCATCTTCTGCCTTCTTTTCTTGAAGTCTTTTTAATCTCTTTCTTTCCTTTTTCTTAACGAATTTCTTACCGACCATTTTTTCTGTTTTCGCCTGGAATTTTTCCACCCGCCCGGCTTCGTCAACATATTTCATTTCGCCAGTAAAAAAGGGATGACATTGAGAACAAATCTGGACTTTAATTTCTGGCTGGGTTGAACCAACACTAAAAGTATGGCCACAGGAACAAGTGACCTTGGCTTCAGGATACCATTGAGGATGAACGTTAGCTTTCATGATGGCTCTATTTTACCCTTTTTCTTTGGCTGAAGCAAGCCTGCGAGGTTTATAATCGCTGGCAGCAAAGCTGCCATTTCTGAAAATTTGCGATTTCAAACTCGTTTATATTCGGTGAGAAAGACTCCTAGAGCGATGATACTTCCTCCGAGAAGAAAAGGAGGGGTGATTCTTTCTCCTAACCAAAGGACAGCTAAGGGCGTGGCGATTAAAGGTTTTAAATAGTCGAAAATAACGGCTTCGGAAGCTTCGATTAGGGCATAACCGAGATTATAGGTAAAGTAGGCAACAACTGAAGAGAGCAAACTCATAAAGAGAATACCGGGAAGGGCGAGATGGTTAATAGTTAAGAGCTGAAAGCTTGTTGATTGTTCAAGAAGGAAGAGGGGAATGATAGTGATTGAACCGGCGAAAAAACCAATTGCCGTTAAGATTAAAGGGTCGGTTTTTTCCTTAAACTCAAATTTGCGCACCAGCAAACAATAAGCTGCCCAAGAGACAGCAGAGATAAAGATAAGAATGTTTCCGTAGATATTTTTTGAAGCAAAGGCGCCCCCTTCTAAAAGTGGCTGGATAACAACAATAAAACTACCAAGAAAGGCTAAAATTGTTCCTATCCTTTCCATTTTCGTGACGACTTCCTTAAGAAAAATGGCGCCACCAATGACGACGAGAATAGGGGCGATTGAATAGATTAAGGAACCATCAATGGCAGTGGTATAGTTGAAACCAACAAATAAAAGACTTAAGCCAAAGGTGGTGCCGAGAAATCCGAGAACAGAAAGCTTGATAATTTTATTGAGTGTTAACTTAATCTTCTTCTTCTTTTTATAAATAAAGAAGAGAGGTAGGAAGACTATACTGGTGATAAGAAAACGCCAAAATAAAAAAGAAAAAGGTTGGATGAATTGAAGAGTGTATTTAATGACCGGCGCGGCAATTCCCCAGATGACGGTGGTAATCAGGAGAGCAAAATAGGCAGTGGTTCTTTTATTGTTCATGGGTGGTGTATATTATATTAACTTAATATACAGTAGTTAGCTTTGGGATTAGATTTTTTAAAGAGATTTTTTCTTGAGTACCGGTCTTCATGTCTTTAAGAGTGACTTTTCCTTTTTTGATTTCCTCCGGGCCGAGAATAATGACATATGGAATGCCTTTTTTATCAGCGTATTTAAGTTGTTTATCAAGTTTTGTCTCTGGGTCAAGATAGAGTTCGGTGGGAAGGCCCTCTGCCCTTAATCGATTGGCGATTTCAATCGAGTTTTCAAGATATTCGGGCGAGAAGATTGAGACCAAAACTTTGGTGAGAGTAGGGGGAAGATTAGGCCAAAGATTTTGTTCTTGAATAACATCGCAAATTCTGTCTAAACCGAAAGAAACACCGGTCGCGGGAACATCAGGTCCACCCAAGTCAGCGATTAAGTTGTCGTAGCGGCCACCACCAACAATCGAGCCAATTTTTGGTTTCTCGACGACTGCCTCAAAAATTGGTCCGGTGTAATAGTCGAGACCCCGAGCCAGGGTTGGTTCAAATTGATAGTATTTTTCCTCTACTCCAAGCTCTTTTAAATATTTAAAGAGTTGCTCTAGATTTTTGTCTGGCTGAGCTTTTTCGATTAGAGAAAAAAGTTTCTTGATTTTTTCTTCGGTTAGTCCCAGTTGTTTAAGCTCACTCTTGACTTCACCTGGATCAGTTTTTTCTAATTTATCAAGCGATCTGACAACAGCCAGCTGTTTATCTTCAGCAATGCCGACGCCTTTCATCAATTCGAAGAGAACCTGACGACTGTTAATTTTAATCACAAATTTTTCAAAACCAAGCTTTTTTAAACAATTAAAAACGACGGCAATAATTTCGGCGTCGACCAGGGGAGAGGCAGAACCAAAAGAGTCAATATCACATTGAGTAAACTCTCGATATCTTCCTTTTTGGGGCTTCTCTGCTCGCCAGGTAGTTTGGATTTGGTAACGCTTAAAAGGAAGGGGAATTTGACCTTGATATTGAGCTAAAACTCGAGAGACAGGAACGGTGAGGTCATAGCGCAAGCCGACTTTTCTTCCGCCTTTATCTTCAAAAGAATAAACGAGTTTATCAGTTTCTTCGCCGGATTTTCCTAGAAGAGTTTCTGCGTATTCTAAAGCCGGTGTTTCAAGCGGCTCAAAGCCATAAGACGCGAACACTTCCTTTAAAGTGTTAATTACTTTCTGTCGAATAACCATCTCTTCGGGCAAAAAATCCCGAAAGCCTTTAAGAGTTTGGAGTTTGATTTTTGATGCTTTTTCAGCCATAGATAAACTTTATGATATCACAATTTTGAGGATAATGTCAGTCAAAATGAAGTTTATTCTTCTCCGATCGGAGTGGGAGAGGCTTTTGGGGTGGGAGTGATTTCTTCTTCAACCGCTTCGGCTCCAGCAGGAATCAAATAGATGAATGAAGCGGTAATCGTGCCGTTTTCATTTTTCTTAATTCCGACGGCGGCTAACCGATCACCAATTTCAATCTCTTCGAATTCGATTTCTTTCGTTTTCTCACCGACTTTCTTTTCGATGGTGGTCTTGCTGGTGACGTCAATCTCATAGGTCACTTCGTCTTTGAGAGAAGAAAGACTAATCACTTCTTCCTCCTCGCAGATGTCCGCCACTTCTCCATAAACCGCCTCTTTGGGTTCAACCGGTTCAGGCTCTTCGGCAAGAACAGAAATTCTTTTTCCAAGCAAATAACCATCACTCTCGAGATAGCCTAAGGCAATGATAAAGCCTTCGATTTCTAAATCATCTAGTTTAATTGCTTGGCCTTTTTCGCCAAGAAAATCCGTTTCCTCGTCAGTTTTGATTTTTCTTTCGCCTTTTTCAGTTTCAATGGTCAAAGTCGAATTACTGACATTGGTGATTGTGCCAAAAAAACCAGCTTTTCTTGAGCTTGATTCTTGAATGGCTTCGATTCTCTCCTGGACCTTTTCTTTAATTTCCGGACTGATTTCATCGTCAGTTGGGGTCGGAGATTGGGATAGTACCTTCGGCACTAAATTTAAAATGTAAAGTGCAAATATTAAAATGACAATCCAAAATGTAAAAATTTTGAATTTTAAAATGTAATTTTGATTTTTAATTTTTAATTTTTGATTTTTCATTAGATTTCTGCGGTTGAATAAACCACGTTTAAAGTCTGACTGGTTTTTTCACCTTCTTGGTTAAAAGCCGTGACCGTAATTTCATTGATGCCTCTTACCAGAGAAACTTCGGTGGCAAAACTGCCATTTTCATCAGCTTCAATAATTTTTTCTTCTTTCTCTGCGACAATGACAATAATGGCGGCGGCGACACTTGAACCTTTAATCTCAGCCCTATTGGTATCAATGAGAGCCTCATCTTCTGGAGAGAGGATGCTGAGGGAGAAACCAGCCGGAATAGGCGTCGGTTCAACCACGGCTTCGCTTTTTATTTCTTCGGTGGGGGCTTTGGACTGAGTTTTGAGCGCCTTATTAGCCGTCCAGATGCCAAAGGTGATGAGGAGACCAAGGGCAAAGCCAATAACGATGGCAATGAGGATTTCCTTTTTCATGGCTAAATACTATAGCGTAAAATCTAGTCCTTGTCAAGGTAGAAAGATTTTGTTATCATTCTGGCAAATGGAGGTCAAATTCCTCGGTCATTCATCCTTCAAAATTAAGGGCAAAGAGGTCACCATTGTCACTGATCCCTACGATGCTTCCGTTGGCTTTAAATTTCCCAGAGTAGATGCAGAGATTGTCACCATTTCCCATGACCATCAAGACCATAATCAGAAAGAGTTGGTGGGAGGGAAGCCTTTCGTGATTGCCGGCCCAGGTGAATATGAAGTCAGAGGCGTTTCTCTTCTCGGCCTCCAGACTTTTCATGATGAATCTCAAGGAGCCAAGCGGGGGGCGAACACTGTCTATCGGATTGAGCTTGAAGGCGTCGACCTCTGTCATCTTGGTGATTTGGGTCATCAGCTTTCTTCTTCTCAATTAAGCGAACTGAATGGGGTTGATATTCTTTTTATTCCCGTTGGCGGTGTTTATACTATCGGCCCAAAAAGAGCGGTTGAAGTCATTACCCAGCTGGAGCCAAAAATTGTTATTCCGATGCACTACCGAGTCTCCGAACAGAAGGGCAATCAAACTTTTGCTCAACTGAGCGGAGTTGAGGAATTTTTGAAAGAAATTGGTGAAGAAGTCACTCCTAAACCGAAATTAACCATTAGTCAAGATCGGCTCCCGAGTGAAAGAGAAGTGGTTGTTCTAGAAAGGAAGTAATCATGCCCGCGTTAAAAGTTCCCCCCCATTCCGAGGAGGCAGAAAAATCGGTTCTTGGTGCCTGCCTAATTGATAAAGATGCGGTTATTTCCGTGGTGGAGTTTCTCCGACCCGAGCATTTTTATGATGAGAATCACGGTCGAATCTTTGAGGCGATTATTAGCCTTTATGAAGACCGAGCGCCGATTGATATTGTCACCTTAAGCGAGAAATTAAAAAAACAAAAATCGGTGAAAAAAATTGGCGGCGCCGCCTATCTTTCCGAGCTGGCTTCGTCCGTGCCGACCGCGGCCAACATTGAACATTACGGCCGGATTATTAAGGACGACTACACTAAGCGGATGCTCATCAGTGCAGCGGCAAAAGTTTCCGAACAAGCTTTTGATGAAGCCACCGAAGCGGATGAGGTTCTTGATCGAGCCGAGCAGGAAGTCTTTGCTCTTTCTCAAGCTCACCTGAAACAGGTTTTTATTCCGGTTAAGGATGCCTTGGCAGAGTCCTTTGACCGTTTGGATGAACTTCATAAAAAAGCCAGTGGCTTGAGGGGCGTGCCGACTGGTTTCAAAGATTTAGACAATATGTTAGCTGGTTTTCAGGCTTCGAATATGATTGTTTTGGCGGCCCGGCCTGGCCTGGGAAAAACTGCCTTTGTCCTCAACGTTGCCCGCCAGGTGGCGGTTGAAGAAAAGATAACGATCGGTTTTTTCTCTTTAGAAATGAGCAAGGAAGAATTGGTGGACCGTCTTTTAATCAGACAGGCAGAGATTGATGCCTGGAAGTTGAAGACCGGTAAGCTTGAGGAGGAAGATTTCACTCGTTTATCCGAGGCGATGGGTATCTTGGCAGAAGCGCCCCTCTTTATTGACGATACGCCCGCGGCCAGTATTTTGGAAATGAGAACCAAGTCGAGAAGATTACAGGTAGAGCATGGTCTGGATTTGATAGTCGTTGACTATCTGCAACTGGTTAGGGGGAGACAAAGGGAAAATCGGGTTCAGGAAGTTTCCGAAATTTCTATGGGTCTAAAGAATTTGGCGCGGGAATTAAAAATTCCGGTCTTAGCGGTTTCTCAGCTTTCAAGAGCGGTTGAGGTCAGGGGGGGAGCGAGACCAAGACTGGCGGATTTGAGAGAGTCAGGCTCAATTGAACAGGATGCGGATGTGGTTGCTTTCCTTTATCGTGAGGATGATGAAAATCCAGAAAATGTCACTTTAGAAATCGCCAAGCACCGCAATGGACCAACGGGTAATTTCAAGCTCCGCTTCGTTCCGTCTCGAATTAGTTTCTACGGGTTGGAGGTTAAGAGGGAGAAATAATAAATCTTCAGGCTAATTCCCCAAAAATTTGGTATAATTATTTTGCGCCGAGGTGGCGGAATAGGTAGACGCGTAGGTCTCAAAAACCTATGGAGGTAAAACTCCGTGCCGGTTCGACTCCGGCCCTCGGCACCACGCCAAACGTGGTAGTCGCGTTTGACGCGACACTTATGATTTCTGTTACTGAATTAAGAGCCGGAAGAAGTTTTAAAGAAAATGGCCAGCCCTATCTGGTAATCAAGTATGAACACACCAAAATGGGCAGGGGGACCGCCAATATTAGAGTTAAAATCAAAAACTTGAAGACTGGTTCGGTGACGGAAAAGAGTTTTATTTCCGGGGCTCGAGTTGAAGAGATTTTAACCCAGAAGAAGAAGCTTCAGTATTTATATTCGGACCAGTTAGGCTTTTATTTTATGGAGCCCAAGAGCTTTGAGCAGTTTACGATTCCAATTAAACTTCTTCAAGAGCAGGCAGATTTTCTTAAAGCCGAGAGTTTAGTTGACGTTCTCTTTGTCGAAGACGAGCCGGTCTCAGTTGAACTGGCCCCGAAAATGAAATTTAAGATTCAAGAAACCGGACCAGGAGTGAAAGGAGACAGCGCCACTAATATTTTTAAGCCGGCTACCTTAGATAACAACATGAAGATTAAAATCCCTCTTTTTATTAAGACCGGAGAGGAAATCTGGGTTGATACTCGAAGTGGAGAATACGTTGAAAGAGCTAAGTAAAGAAGATTAAGTAAAAACAGAAGAGCAAAAGCCCTCCTTGAACGAACATTCCTGGCCAGAAAGAAACATTCCACTGGAGCTTTCTTTGAATGCTTATTAATTTAACAAGGAATTTATTTTTAGAGTTTAAGAAAAAAAAGGGCGCCTCGACAAGATCAGTGGAAACCGCAAGGAGACAACTCAATAAAATAAGAATAATCATCGCCCAATCGGGATAAAAGCGGAAAGCCAGAAATAAACCGATGATTAAGGCCAAAAAAGCGTCACTGAAAACAATCTTCATCGTTTTTGAGGAGACTCTCCCGTCTTTTTTGAGTTCAGTATAGAGATGGGGATTCCAATGAGGCAGAAGATCGAGGACAAAATTGGAAAGAAAGGCTAAAGGAAAAGCGAGAAAAGGATTACCAGTCTTAATGGCGATGGTGGCACCGACAATGGCATGCGGCAATTCAAGCACTGTGTTTATGAGTATAATGACTTGAGGCTGGATTGTCAAATAATCAGGTGAGGATTGGACAGAAAAAAAAATTGGATGTATGATAGAGAGGATGTGGCCGACCATTTTTAATCTGGGACCATTATCGATTTCACCCCTGACTCTTCTAGTGCCTTTTGCCTTTATGGTGGCCTCTTACCTTCTTTGGCATAATTTAAGAGAAGATTATTCGGAAGAAGAAATTATCAGCTTGACGATTTATCTTGCCCTCGCCTTTCTTGTTGGTGCGAGATTGGCTCACGTTCTTTATCATTTTAGCGACTTTCAATTTTCTCTTGTCAAGTGGTTACTAATTGGCCGTTATCCAGGCTTTTCTTTTAGTGGTGGTTTTTTGACTTGTTTAGGTTTACTCTTCTTCTGGTCAAAAAGGAAAAATTGGGATTTCTGGCAGCTAGGAGAAGTGGTGGTGCCAGCAGGGCTTTTAGTGACGGTGATGGTTAGCACTGGTCTCTTTTTAACTGGTGGAGAAACTGTTTTCTTAGGTGAAGCCGTTCTGGCTTTGCTTCTTTTGTTTTTCAGTCATTTTTTAAGAAAAAAATATCGAACGTTCGTTTGGTATAAAAGCGGCAAGTTGGGATTTGTCAGCTGTTTTTCCCTTTCCCTCTTTATACTGGGAAAGCTTTCACTTGAAATCTTTTATCGAGGTAGTTTATACTGGGAAGGTCTCTTGCTTTTTGGAATAACAATTACCTGTTGGCTGTTTATTTATCTGCGGTCAGGTCGGGATCTAAAAGAGGATTTTGGTAAGATTTTGCTCAGAAAGAGGGAGAGAAAAGATGAAAAAACCAGTGATTAAGTTTCCCGAACAAGTTTTAAAGCCGATCGTCCATTTTCTTCGTCGAGAAGAAAAGAAATTGGTGAAGCGGAAAAAGGTTCTAGAAAAAGAAGATCCGTTTTCGGATACTGGTCGGTTGACGGACAATGCCGCAGCGGATGCTGATGCGGCTGAGCAATTTGGCCATGCTCGGGTAGAGGCGATAAGAAAAGAAATTGATAGGAGGCTGATTGATATCAGAAAGGCGCTAGGGAGGATTAGGATAGGTCATTATGGCACTTGTGAGAGTTGTGGTAAGATGATTGATACGGACCGGTTGATGGTCAAGCCAGAGGCGACTTTGTGTATTGATTGTGAGAGAAAGAAAGGGAAGCGAATTAGTGACTAGTGATCGGTGACTGGTGACTGGAAAATCCCGCTAAAAGGCGGGATTTTTGGTAGAATGGGGTAGAAATGAAACCGAAAATTGTCTTTGAGGATGAGGAGATTTTGATTATCGATAAACCAGCGGGGATGGTGGTGGACCGTGCCATCACAGTCAAAACCGAAACAGTTCAAGACTGGATAGCGCGGAATTTCCAATTTCCAATTGCGAAGCAACAAGCTCCGCTTATCTCCAATTTCCAATTATATCGAAATGGTATTGTTCATCGAATTGATAAAGAGACGAGCGGACTACTACTAATTGCCAAAACCCCAGAGGCTTTCGAAAATTTACAAAAGCAATTTAAAGAGAGAAGAGTGGAGAAGCATTATTTGGCTTTAGTTCATGGAAAGGTTGAGCCAAAAGAAGGCGAGATTAGGGCGCCGGTAGGGAGGTTGCCTTGGAATCGAGAGAGATTCGGCGTCTTGGCAGGAGGGAAAAGCGCGAGAACAAAGTATAAGATATTGGATCTCTTTAAGAGGTCCGACCTCATTGGGGGTCGGACCTCCTCAGAGAAAGAGATTTTTACTCTTCTTGAACTAAAGCCTGAAACGGGGAGGACGCATCAGATTAGGGTGCATCTTAAATATTGGGGACATTCAATTGTGGCGGATGAGAAATACGCCGGTCGAAAAACCAATCGAAAGGATCGCGAGTGGTGCCCAAGATTATTTCTCCACGCCGCCTATCTTGCCTTTATACATCCCAAAACAAATAAACGAGTCGAGTTCACTTCATCATTACCCCAAGACTTGAAAAAAGCCTTGGAGAAGGTAAAATAAAAGTATGGTTGGAATGGGATTGGCTTACGCCCTTTTTCTGATTCTTCTGGCTGGCTTTTTAGGTGGCTTCTTGGCTAAAAGACTGCGACAACCTTTAATTCTGGGCTATATTTTAGCAGGGATTGTTGTCGGGGCTTTGGCTTTGCCAGTTATCAGCGACGAGGAATCAGTCAAGACTCTGGCCGAAATCGGCGTCGCTCTTTTAATGTTTGCCTTAGGGATTGAGTTTTCTTTAGTCCGACTGAAAAAAGTCAAGGAAATTGCTCTCTGGGGCGGTTTGATTCAGATTTTACTGACGATTCTTTTAGGCTTATTTATTTTTCCTCGATTTGGTTTTGACTTTTATTCTTCTTTATTTATGGCGGCCGCTTTTTCCCTTTCCTCAACCGCGGTGGTGACCAGGCTTCTTTCCGAAAAAGGCGAAATTGACTCTTTGCCCGGAGAAATCATGGTTGGCTGGCTTTTAATCCAAGATTTGGCGGTTTTGCCGATGTTAGCTATTTTACCCAAGGTGGCGGTTTTAGAAACCAGTCAGTTTTGGCGGATTCTTCTGAGTGTGGGTGAGTCGGCGATCCTTTTAGTCCTGGTGATTATTTTAGGAAAGGGCGTGATTACTAAAGTCTTGGACCGAATTGCGGCGGTTGGTTCCCGCGAACTTTTGCTTTTGTCGGTGGTCACTCTTTGCTTAGCGGCTGCTTTTGGTACTCATTCTTTAGGCTTATCTTTTGCTTTAGGCGCTTTTTTGGCCGGCTTGATTGTCGCCGAATCATCCCAAAATCACGCTATTTTCTCCGAGATAAGGCCCCTCCGGGATGTTTTTGTGATTATCTTTTTTGTCTCCTTAGGGATGATGATAACGCCGAGTTTTATTTTGACGAATTTATTGACCATCCTCTGCCTAGTGGCGATGATTCTCTTAATCAAGTTTTTGATTGTTCTCGGCTTGGTTTTTTATCTTGGCTATCACACCAAGACCGCTTTTTTAGTCGCCGTCGGTTTGGTCCAAGTGGGCGAGTTTTCCTTTGTCTTAGCCCGAACAGGGATTAATCAAGGGGTGATTGGTGAGGAGATTTATAACTTTATTATTGCCGTCGCTTTAGTAACGATTGTTTTTACCCCCCTTTTATTTGAAATGGCACCAAGAATTTATCAACGGGTGAGAAAACTGACGGGGAGGCGGTTCCCCAAACTTTATTCTTTGGTTTTTACTCGGTTTGATCATCGTCAGGGACAAGAAGGATTACCTTTGGAAAATCATGTCATCATTTGTGGTTATGGTCGGGTAGGGGGCTGGTTAGGTCGAGCTTTGGAGATGGTCAGCATTCCTTTTGTCGTCGTTGATTATAATTTTAAAATAGTGGCTGACTTAAAAGAGAAAGGCATTCCCGTGGTTTACGGTGATCCGGGGGATGTTGACGTCCTCGCCGCGGCTCAAGCGAAAAAAGCGAAGTCGGTGATTATCGCCATCCCTGACCGTCATACTCAAGAATTGGTAATTAGTAATTGTCAGACTCTTAATCCTCAACTGGCGATTATCTGTCGAACTCATCATGAAGAAGATCAGCCCAGACTGAAGGCTTTAGGGGTGAAGGCGATTATCCAACCCGAATTTGAAGCCAGTTTGTCAATGATTCACCGTGTCCTTCAGACTTATGGATTAGAAAAAGAAGAAGTGGCCGGTAAAATTAAGAGAATCAAGATTGAACACGGGATGGGGTAGGAGATATAATGGAAGGTAATGAATCCGAAGAAGAAAACTCGTTCATCCAGAAAGGAGAAAGAACCAAGGTGGCAGAGGGAGCATAAAAAGGAAGGGGTTAAGAAAAGGTTTAGGTTGATTAAAACTTGGCTGTTAATCTTTGTCCTCCTCGCCTTAGCTGGTTTCGCTTTCAAATCCTGGTTAAGTTATCGCCACAGAGTTTGGGATGGCAAAAGCCGGCTCAATTTAGCGATTGCTTCGGGAAAAACATATCTCTTAAGCCTTGATCCGGTCGCTTCAGAAATTTTCTTGGTTGAAATTCCCTCCCAAACCCAGGTTGAGGTGGCTTTTGGTCGCGGCTTCTATCCGCTTGATTCGGTTTATGAACTCAGCCAGTTAGAAAAAGAAGAGGGTCGTCTCTTGGCGCAGACCCTGGAGAATAATTTTGCCGTGCCGGTCAAAGCCTGGGCTTATTTGCCGAACAGACTGAATTCTCAAGAGCCAAAAGCCTTCTTGATTCAGATTATTTATTCCGCCCTTAAGGGCAAAGTGAAGACCAATCTCGCTTTTTGGGATTTCTTCCAGCTTTTATTGGCGAACCACAGAATTCCTATTTATCAAGCTGGTTTTTATGAATTGAGTCAATTAAATCTTTTGACAAAGACAGAATTGCCGGATAAAACTCAAGCCTTGACGATTGACAAAGACAGACTGGACAGCTTTTGCCAGAATCATTTTCCTGAGAGAAAAATTCGTTTGGAAAATTTAGCCGTCGAGGTGATTAATTCGACCCCTTTACCAGGTTTGGCGGAGAAAGGAGCGAGATTGCTGACGAACATCGGTTTTGAAGTCGTGGGTACAAGCAATCAGGAAGAAGAAATCACCCAATGCTTAATTTCTGGTGATTCCCAGCTCAAGGAGCATTATTCAACCAAACGAATTAAGGCAATCTTTGGCTGTCGATGGCAGTCGTCCCAAGAGAAGGAAAGAGCGGACTTAGTGCTCATCTTAGGTAAAGAATTTCAGCAGCAATTCTAGTTCTCTTCAGTTTCTTCTTCGCTCGATAATTCGGGTGGACCTTCATGAACGAGATTGGGCGGCGTGAAGGACAGGTAATCTTCTTCATGGCTGATAAAAGAGGGCTGATTGGCAAATTTTTTGGAACGAAAAATTTCGCGGATAAAAACCTTGACGCCATCACTGGTGGAGCGAATGTAGGCCTGATATTGATTGCCGCCTTTCATTAGAGATTTAAGTCTTTGGGAGACATCGTCAGGGAGCTTACCTAAATTATCACCTGATTGGGAGACAACACTGATTCTCCTTTGGCGAGGGACAAGGCTGACCTCTTCACTCACGGAAAGTCTACCGATAATTGATTTATCGGCGAGATTAATCAAATTGACAGTTTTTGTTTTGCCAGGTTCTTCGATAAAGAGGTCGGGGTCGGCCGGCGTCGCAGAAATCGCTTTTTTGGGTTTGAAGAGATTAATTTTTTGGAGATTTTTTTGAGCGATGGGATTAAATCTATCGAGTTTGAGAACTTTTTTGATGGCGGCCCGGGACTCCTTCTTCTTTCCTAGTTCAAGATAAGCCTTGGTGAGGCGATTAAAAGCGGCGGTGTTTTGAGAGTCGAGTTTAATAATTTTTTCGTTGAGCTCAATTGCTTTAGACCAATGATTGGCGAGGGCGGCATCGATGGCTTGTTGGGCAAGTTTTTTTATTTCGTCCATTTAATTTTTAAGAATATAAATAAATAACCAGAGTTGTCAAGAAGGAATATGTTAAAATAGACCTATGTCCGGACATTCGAAGTGGGCCAAAATTCACCGCCAAAAAGAGGTGGATGACGCCAAAAGAGGTCAGGTATTTACTAGGCTGGGTAGGGCGATTGCGGTGGCCGTTCGCGCTGGTGGGGGAGTGACTGATCCTGACGCTAATTTTCAACTGCGGTTAGCGATTGAGAAAGCCAAAGGCTACAATATGCCCAAAGCCAACATCGAGCGGGCGATTCAAAGAGGCACCGGCAAGGGCGAGGGGAGTGAGCTGGTGGAGATAACCTATGAAGGTTATGGTCCAGAAGGAATTGCCGTTTTGGTGGAAGTGGCCACTGACAATAAACAGCGGACGGGCCAGGAAATTCGGAATCTTTTTGAAAGAGGAGGAGGTAGTTTGGCTGGTCCCGGCTCAGTCTCTTTTCAGTTTGAGCCAAGAGGCTATCTTGTGGTTGAGAAGCCTAAGAATCTTGAAGAAACCCTCCTCAAGCTGATTGATTTGGGAGCGGAAGATGTTGATGAGGATGAAGATGAGATTGAAATTTATGTCAAACAGGAGGAATTAGAGGTAATGAAACAAAGACTAGCTGAAGCGGGTTTGAAATTGAAAAGCTTTGAATTATCGATGAGGCCTAAAAATATTGTCGAAATTAAAGACCAACAGAAAACGACCAAAGTTCTCAATTTTATGAATAATCTTCAAGAACATGATGACGTTCAAAAAGTCTTCGCTAATTTTGATATTCCAGATGAGATAATTAATCAAATTAGCCAATCAACTAATTAACCAATCATCTAATTGTGACCAAACGGCAAAAATTTATTTTCTCCTCGGTTTTTCTGGCGATAGGGTTGATTTTTGTTCACGCCGCGGCTTTTCAGTGGCGCTATCCAGCGATTAGTTTACTTTCTTTATTAGCGGCTGGTTTTACTCTTTGGGCACTTCGCGAAGCTTTGGCAGGGATTAGATATTTGACGGTGATTATTTTACCGGCTCTTTTTACAGCTGGAGTCGGTCTTTTTTACTTCCTTCTGCCGAGTACCTGGTTAGCGGTTTTGCCCATCGCTTTACTTTATGGTTTTGGCTTCTATGCTCTTTTGTTAACCGAGAATATTTTTTCCGTCTCGGCCATAAGAACGATTCAGCTTTTCCGGGCAGCGCAAGCCGTCGGTTTTCTCTTAACCCTACTGACCGCTTTTTTTCTTTACGATACGGTTTTTTCTTTCAAGTTTTATGCTTGGACGAATGCTTTCTTAGTGATTTTAATTTCTTTCCCTCTATATCTCCAAGGTTTGTGGAGTATTAACTTGGAAGAAAAGATTGGTCGAGAATTAATTAATTTCACCGTTGTTCTGGCTCTGGTTTCGGCGGAGCTGGCTTTGATTATCTCTTTTATGCCCTTAACCATTGCCATGAGTTCATTGTTCCTGACGACCGTGGTTTACGTCACCCTGGGACTCTGCCAAGCACATTTTCAGGGGAGACTCTTTAAGCGGACGGTTTATGAATATTTAGCCGTTGGCGCCATTGTTTTGATGGTAATGATTTTGACGATTAATTGGGGATAAAAAATTTTTGAAAGACATTAATCACTAGGGGAGAGGGAAGAGGTAATAAATAAGGATATAGAAATTAGGAATTAGCGGGTTAACCTATAATAATTGTGGTAATTTTCACGAAACTTATAGGTTATTTTTCACAAAACGGCAGACAAGGGGAAAGACTGCTAAAGGACTTAAAACTGAGGACTTAAAACTCAAAAGATTAAAGGATTGGAGATTAAACAGAGAGAGAGCTTCACT
>JADDYB010000269.1_pt1 | contig 16284 bp, 13 predicted proteins | sample 8641941 | NCBI WGS metagenome assembly JADDYB01 (sample SAMN16275377, study PRJNA637457) | freshwater sediment metagenome | isolation source: Lake Kineret sediment | place: Israel: Lake Kineret | collected 2013
GTACGCATACGCAAGTAGGTCGGCGGAGGCCTTGCTCGCAGAATACGGACTGTGCGGATCGAGAGGAGTGTCCTCGGTGAAATATCCGTCAGGTCCGAGCGAACCATATACTTCGTCTGTGGAGACCTGCAGGAATCTCGTATCTTTGTCTCTGAATGCACCTTCCTGCCAGAATTTGAGAGCTGCATCAAGCAGTACGCAGGTGCCGATGATATTAGTTTTAAGAAAAATTCTTGGATCCCGGATTGAGCGATCCACATGGCTTTCTGCGGCGAAATTAATCACACCCTCAATTTTAAAATCTCGGAATATTTTTTCAACGACATCGGAATTACAGATATCTCCTTGAATGAAAACAAATCTGTCTTGCTTCGATTCTGGAATTCCTGAAAGATTATCCATATTTCCGGCATAGGTGAGCTTGTCAAGGCCGATTATCCTTCGATCAGGATGCTGGTTCAAGTAGTAATGCACAAAATTACTACCGATAAATCCAGCTACTCCTGTTATCAGGATATTTTTGGTCATGATAAAAATTTCTCCCGGAGATATCGTTTTGTCGCATCCTTCCAGTCGGGTAGATCGTATCCAAGCGTTTCAGGAGTACCTAAATTATCGAGAACTGAACAGCGGGGTCTTTTCGCGAGCAGCGGGATATCATTAGAAGAAGTCCTGATGACTAATCCGTCCCAGCCAATGCTTTCAAGGATATTAGAGGCCCATTCATAGCGGGAGCAGTATCCATGGTTTGTGATGTGATAGAGGCCGAACAGTCCCGAATTAATGAGATCGAGGGTAGCTAAGGCAAGATCACGAGTGTACGTGGGCGATGAAACCTGGTCATCGACGATCCTTAACTCTCTGAAATTCCTGCTCCATTCGACTACTTTCTGGGCAAAATTTTCATTCCCTTTTCCAAAAACCCAGCTCACCCGTATCAGAAAATAACGCTCTGACAGGTCCCGGACAAAACGCTCACCGAGTAATTTGCTTTCTCCGTAACGGTTAATAGGAGAAGGAAGGTCTGATATCGTATAGGGTCTCTTGGTCTCACCTGAAAAAACAAAATCAGTTGAATAGTGAACCAGAATTCCGCCGCATTCGTTCATCGCACAGGCTAGATTACGTACACCAAAACCATTGACCCGAAAAGCGGTTCTCCAGTGCTGTTCTGCTTGGTCGACGGCATTGTATGCCGCACAATTGATCAGGACATCACACGGGTTATCTTCAATGAATTTTCGCACCGCAGAAAAATCGGTGATATCCAGCATTCCTGAATCCGCTGCGATAGCTGCGATTCCTCTTTCTTTACAAGCCAAGTTTATATCCTGCCCCAGTTGACCCCCTACCCCAGTAATCAATACCTGCATAATTACCGTCCACCTTACTTAAATATGAATGGAGATTTAATGTCTCTTAGTCTGGGAAGTTTTCTGTCTTTTTCTGATATGATAGGATCCGCGATAGCATAAGTATCCAGCGGCCAGTCAATTTCAAGGTCCGGATCGTTCCAGAAAATACCAGAATCATATTCAGGATAATAGAATTCAGATGTCTTATAAAGGACATGCGTCTGTTCTTCAAGTGAAAGAAATCCATGTGCAAAGCCTGGGGGGATATGGATCATTATCAAGTCCCGGTCGGACAGGTGAACCCCGAATGATTTTCCATAGGTAGATGATCTCTTTCTGAGATCAACAGAGACATCGAAGATTGACCCCTTCGCCACCCCTACCAGTTTTTCCTGGGGAAATAGAGTCTGAAAATGGAGTCCCCTGATCACTCCTTTTGCAGAGCAAGAATGGTTGTCCTGGACAAAATCAGACACAATTCCTAATTCTGCAAATTCATTTTTATTATAGAATTCATGGAAAAATCCCCGGGAATCACGAAATATTGATGGTTGTAGCAAGCAAAGGCCAGGCAATCTGGTATCAATTTTCTTGAATTTATTCATCAGTCATGCACCAAATTAATCGGAACTTGAACCGAGATCGTAGAGATACCGGCCATATTCCGTGTTATTCAATTCCGATGACAGACTGAGAAGCTGTTTTCTGTCGATGTACCCCAGATTGAACGCAATTTCCTCAATACAGGCAATGTAAAGACCCTGTCTCGTCTGAATCGCTTCGATGAAGTTTGAGGCTTCCAGGAGAGAATGATGAGTCCCTGCATCAAGCCATGTCATTCCCCGTCCGAAAAGCTTTACCCGCAGGTTCCCTCTCTTCAGATATTCCCTGTTCACATCAGTGATCTCCAGCTCGCCTCTTGGGGAGGGTTGAATCGATTTAGCTATCCTGCTCACGTCATTATCATAGAAGTAGAGACCCGGCACGGCATAATTTGAACGGGGTTGCTTTGGTTTCTCATCGATGGAAAGGACATCACCGTTTGTTCCAATCTCCACAACGCCGTATGCGCGGGGATCCCGTACATAGTATCCGAAGATCGTTGCCCCAGTGCTGTAACTTGCAGCATCTCTCAATAAGGGACTGAAATGCTGGCCATAAAAGATGTTGTCCCCTAGAATCAGGGCTACGGAATCCCTGCCGATGAACTGTTCACCGATGGTAAACGCTTCAGCCAGTCCACGGGGTTTCTCCTGAGGTGCGTAGGAAAATCGCATCCCCAACTGATCCCCGTCTCCAAGTAATTGTCTATAGAGTGGGATATCCTTCGGCGTGGATATGATGAGAATATCCCGGATTCCGGCAAGCATCAGTACGGAGAGTGGATAGTAAATGAGCGGCTTATCATACACCGGCAAAAGGTGCTTGGATACAGCCTTCGTGATTGGATATAACCTTGTTCCATATCCTCCGGCAAGAATGATGCCTTTCATGCAATATCATTTATAAAAACTCTCTATTTATTGATTGTTTTTTAATTGATATTAGTTCTATTACGAACGGCAGGGTGAGTTGACACCAATTCCTTCAGAATAACTATGATGCCGATAGGATTCTTCAGTGATTGTACGGCATAAAAGGAGAATGCCCGATGAACTGGAAGAATATAAATCCTCTCCCTCTTCTACTTTCTCTTGATTGGACAGATCTCCGTTTTTCTCTCTAGCATAAAGGTAATACTTACAAATCCTGGTTGTTGATATCACCATATTTATAGGTTTATCAACAATTAGTATTTCAGGATGAATGAACAAATATTACAGGAATGCTGCATGAATGCCACTGGACCTCAAGTGAAAGTTCAGCCCATGGTAAGTGTAATCGTGGTAAATAATAATGGGAAAAATTATCTGGAACCTTGCTTGGACTCACTAGTCTCACAAAATTCGGCTTTGTAGAAATCAATTTTTTTTTAAGAAGAGGCTACCTCGGCGACCGATAGATCTAAAGCACAGCGTCTCCTTAACAGAATGTGTCTTCAAAACGTAAGGAGACGAATAAGAGATTAGCGAGCAGGAATATCAGGTTTATCCAAGCTGCATTATCAGTTGTAAAATCGATACGACTATCCCCCTGTTCCTGCAAATATTCGAAGAAGATCCACACACAACATCAACTTTTGGCACTTATTCTGTTCAAGGATTATCGGAACCAGCACTGCCGTGAATTCATCGAAGACATAGGGGGGACTTAGAAGATCTTCACCGCTCTATTCACCCTGATCTGAAATCTCATTCAATCATCCCAACCCGATCCTGGAATAACGAGATGGTTGGGGGTAATTATCGCTGAGAAATGGCTCACCAATTCGATAAAGAAAGATATGGACAACGCCAGGGTGTGAAAAACAGATTTTCCTTCCTCAAAAAAAAGTTCAGTGGCGATCTCAAAGCAAGAGAATATCTCATTCAGATGAAAGAAATCGCTGTGGAAATGATTGTATGTAACTTACACACATTTTCAAGATTTCTTTTATTCAGGGTTTTCTACATTGACGAAGGTTTTAAAATGCAACAATGATTTCCCGTTGCCTTTAAACGTCAGTTACCTTCAATGTCTTTTCGATCCCGATCCATATCCACATCATCGAACAAGGCGGACAATTTTGGCAAGAGAGGTTCAATGGGCCATAGGGCACCGGAAAGAGCGGCTTCTATGACATCCATTGTCAGCTCCGAGCTCTTACCGAGATGACTGTAATAATAAGCCCGGTATTGCCGGAGCCGGGGGCGGAACCTGTCCCGGTTAAGGATCGCATCCTTCACCGCAGCCCCAAGTTCAGCGCGGGTAGTTCGTATTGCACACGGGGGGGGATCAGGTGCTCGTTCGGGAAGAACCTTCCCGAAATAGGTAATCGAGGGGCTCAACCAGTCCATGACCGATATCCCCGGTACTTCGAACAACAATGCCTCAACCAGGCAATTCGATTCATCGGAAACCACGACATCACTGAGCGCAAGGCATGTCATGATGTCGACTTCCGGTTCAACGATATAGACTCCCTTATCGTGAAGTCCCTGAAGTTTTTCTGAAATATTTGATATCCGGTCCTGGTTATCCGGATCTCTCCATGGATAGTGTTTGATTAAAAGATTCAGGGGCATATCAACCAGAGATCGAACAAAATCCTCCTGTTTCTCCTCGCTTGTATGTGATGGGGCATATAGCACAGTGGGGCTGTCTTTCAATCCGAGTGTCTTTCCCAATTTGGCAACTTCCTCGTGAAATGCTGTGCTGTCCCTGAAAATTTTATCTGACTTTGGGTTGCCGAGCTCAAAAACGCCCAACCGGGGCCTTGAATAGGGATATTGGGAGACCGAATACCAGGCCTGTGAGGAGGCCCGGCCGGGTAAAATCCCGATATCGAATGCATCCCACGGGGCAAAGACCCAAGCGTTCGGTTCTTTGCTCGGACATTCAGGCCACTGGTCCTGGCCGATCTGATGGAGCATTACGACAGAAAAACGTGAATTGGAGGCATCAGGTCGGTGATTGCAGTACACGCCGATCTCGACCTGTTTACGAAAATCCATAGAGAATTCTGTTGCATAGCCACGAGCATCCGCTTCCCGGACAACAGGCTGCAACGACAGATACTCTGATAGATCCGAGAAGAAGAACGTGATAGACTTTCTGTTCAGGGGCACCCTGCCCCTATCAGGGCCGCTTGTGGAATCCAGACCGTCAGAATATGCTCCCGGACGGCATGTTTCCTCACGGTCAAATTCCTGCCCGACTGAACACCGTTCCCGCCAAATTTCCCGGATGATATGTCCGTTCCGTTTAAAAGAGGTAAATATCGAAGAATTTTGGGTTGACGTAATCTTTTTCCTATTATTATACTCGCGATAAAATCTGTATACGAGAACATGCATAGATCCCCTGCCTGTTTTCCTTAAATTATTTTTAAAAAGCCGTAAATTTTTGGATGCCGATTTTGGCATTAGTGCTTTGAGGTTTCTCTTTGGAAAATAAGGTAGGTCCATCTAGTTGCTAAATACTTTATCTATCCCTCTTATAAGAATTATCTATTCATATCAGCTCTGCGACAGAGAAGACGAGAATCCGGCCATGATCTGCCTGTATTATCCGGGAATTATGGTTGCATGGCTTCTGGTTGGATCATGTCTAGCAGAGTGAAAAAACAATTTGAAAAAATGATCGGCTTTCAGGACAGAATGATCAGGCACATTAGTTTCCGTGAATAATAATGAAGATAAACTTTTAAAATAAGATAGAATTCAGGATAGGGCAATGAAAAAGTCGACCGTTCTGAGAGATTTAATCACTTCGCCGAAACTGGAATTTCTCATGGAAGCCCATGACGGGATCTCCTCAAAGATCGTTGAGGAAGCCGGATTTGCGGGGATATGGGCAAGCGGTCTCACAATTTCTGCCGCTCTTGGTGTCCGGGATAACAACGAGGCTTCCTGGAGCCAGATCGTCGATGTCCTGGAGTTCATGAATGATGCAACCAGGCTTCCGATCCTGCTCGACGGAGATACCGGGTATGGGAATTTCAATAATGCCAGAAGACTGGTCAAAAAACTGGAACAGCGAAATATCGCCGGTGTCTGCATTGAAGATAAGTTATTCCCGAAGACAAATTCGTTCATCGACAGTGAAAAACAGCCATTGGCCGACATAGATGAATTCTGCGGTAAGATCATGGCGATGAAAGATATCCAAGAGGACGAGGATTTTATGGTCGTTGCACGGGTGGAAGCATTCATTGCGGGGTGGGGGCTGGAGGAGGCACTGACTAGGGCAGGGGAATATCAGAAAGCCGGGGCTGATGCAATCCTCATCCACAGCAAAAAAACAAACGTATCCGAGATTGAAGCGTTCATGAGCCAATGGCAAGGAAGGCATCCCGTTCTCGTGGTCCCCACAAAATATTATTCGACTCCCACGGAACAACTGGCATCGCTTGGGATAAGCGCCATAATCTGGGCAAATCATAATCTGCGCGCTTCTATCGGTTCGATGGAAAAGGTTTCGCAGACCATTTTTCGCGATCAGTCACTGATAAACGTGGAAGACAAGATTGTACCGATTTCAGAAATATTCCGTCTCCAGGGGGCCATTGAGCTTCGGGCCGCCGAACAGCGGTATCTTCCCAATGAAGGGAAAAATATTAATGCGATCGTGCTTGCTGCGTCGCGGGGCGAGGGTTTAGGAGAATTGACCGCCCGAATTCCAAAAACTCTCCTAAAAATCAACGGAAAGCCAATCCTCTTTCACCAGGTTGACCAGTTTTTCCAGGTCGGAGTCAAAAACATTTACGTGGTCCGGGGATATGCAAAGGGAACAATCAAGTCGGAAAAATTCCAGACTATCGATAATAATGATTACCACACCACGACAGAATTGTATTCGCTATATCTCGCGAGGCACGAAATAAAGGACACGACCCTCGTCACCTACGGGGATCTTATATTCAAGAGTTATCTTCTGAATGAACTGGTGAACGATGAAAGCGATATCACCATCATAGTGGATGCCGATTTTGGGCAATACCAGGGATACCACGAATTCGTGAAAACAGATACCCCATACTCGAAGAAACTTTATTTCAGGAATGTCAATCTGGAATGCATCGGATCAGATCTGGATTCACAGAATATCAACGGTGAATTCATCGGCATGTTCAAGGTGAACAAGGCCGGCGGCGAGGTCATGCGAAGAGTGCTTTCCCGGCTTTCCCTAAGGGAAGACTTCAGGAAATTGCGGATGAAAGATCTATTCTCGGAAATCATCAGGGAACATCCGATCAATGTAAAATTCATCAAGGGGAATTGGCTCGATATAAATACCATCGTGGACCTACAGAAAATGGAAGAATTCTGATGTTGTCACCAGAAGAAGTGATTTTCGACCTGAATGAAGCGGGTTTCTCATTTTTTTCTGGTGTCCCCTGTACATATCTCAAAGGCATGATCGATTGTGCCATTGAGAGGGGCGGGTATATCATAGTATCAAACGAGGCGGACGCGGTGGGTATATGTGCGGGAGCGTATATGGCAGGAAGAAAAGCGGTGGTATTAATGCAGAATTCAGGTCTGACCAATGCCATGTCGCCGCTCACCTCGCTCAACCAGATATACCGGATCCCCGTCCTTGGGTTCGTGAGTCTGCGGGGGGAACTACATACCTATGACGAACCGCACCACGACCTGATGGGAAAGATCACCATCCCTCTGCTTGAGTTAATGGGAATCAGGTGGGAATTTTTATCTCCTGACCCAATGGAAGCGAAAGAGCAGGTGAGGCGGGGCGGGCACTATTTTGAACAGGGCGAATCATTTTTCCTTATCGTGAGGAAAAACATCTTTGGATCCATCAAGGACTCCAAGGACGTCTGGGGTCGTTTACCGAACCATCCGTCCCATACGCTTCACCAGATTAAGTGTGAACAAAAAGGCCCGGATGAGTTGCCATTCAGGAGGCATGTGTTGAAGGCGATCAATTTCGCAGTAGACCGAAAAACCGCCATCATTACACCCACGGGATATACTAGCCGCGAGTGGTGCGATATTGAGGACGGGGAAAGAACTTTTTACATGTTTGGCTCTATGGGGTGTGCAGGGTCGATTGGCCTCGGAATAGCTCTGGCAAAAGGGGAAAAAGGCGTGGTCGTGATCGATGGAGACGGCGCATTGCTGATGCGACTGGGAATCATGCCCACCATAGGGTATTACGGGTCAAAAAACCTGTTTCACATCTTATTGGATAACAATGCCTATGAATCGACAGGAGGACAAAAAACGGTATCCGATAGGATAAGTTTCGTCAATATCGCGCATGCGAGCGGATATACGAATTCTGTCTATGCACACAGCTTGGATGATGTGCTCGAACAACTGGCCGAATGGAAAGACCATAACTCGCTTACCTTCGTGCACCTTCGGATTCGTGAAGGTACCAGCAGGATGCTCGGGCGTCCCTCAGTTACCCCACCACAAATACGACAACGATTTATGGGATTCCTAGAATGACTGACTGGCATGAAATATGGAACAGGCGCGGTATCAGTGCAGGGAGCCGAATGGAAGATATCACCCTGCAGGATTTACTGATAGCAGACGGATTTGATACCGGGGCCGGAAAACTTGACCTTGAAAACTGGGAAGGGTATATTCATTATATCACGGAAAAAATCGATCTCTCGCCTGAGGATTCGATTTTCGAGGTTGGGTGCGGGAGTGGTGCATTCCTGTACCTGTGGTTCTTGAAAGGCCACCGTGTAGGGGGGATCGATTATTCCCAAAGTCTTGTTTCGCTTGCAAAATTTGTGATGAAAGAGATGGACTTCCAGGTATCAGAAGCGATTGCGCTCGATACCCATGAAAAATTCGAGATTGTCCTCTCGAATGGTGCGTTTCATTATTTCAGGGATTACGCATATGCGAGCGAGGTCATCGAATGGATGATGGCAAAAGCCACAAAAACGGTCGCAATTCTTGAAGTTCCTGACATGGCATTGAAAGAGGAGTCAGAAAGGGCGAGAAGGCTGGCTCTTCCCGAAGGTGAATATAACAAAAAATACGAAGGTCTAAGACATTTGTATTATGAAAGGGAATGGTTCACCCGGTTCGCGGATGCATCCGGTTATACAATCAAGATATTTGATCAGAACATCAAAGGATACGGTAACAGCCGGTTCAGGTTCAATGTGGTCATGAAAAAATGATTGATACAGCAATTATACTGGCTGCAGGGCGCGGGAGCAGGTTAAAGGAATTCACGAAGGATCGACCGAAGGGGTTCATTACCCTCGATAAAAAGCCCATCATCGAGGAATCGGTCCTTAAATTGTTCGACGCGGGCATTAAAAATATCATTATCGGAACCGGTTACCTCTCTCAAAAATATGATGAACTCGAATGGAAATATCCCTTTATATCCTGCGTAATGAACGATCACTACGCCAAGTCCGGGAGCATGTATACCCTGTACACGATGAGGGAGCACATTCATAAAGACTTCCTGCTCCTTGAATCCGACCTGATCTATGATAAATGCGGACTAGCCCGCCTTCTTGAAGCTCCTTGGCCTGACACCCTTTTGACGAGCGGCAGGACGCATGCAGGAGACGAGGCGTACGTGGAGATTAATGACAGGCACTGCTTGGTGAATATCTCTAAAGATTCCGGAAAACTTGCAAATATTTACTCCGAGCTGATAGGAATATCCAGAATTTCCTATCCCACTTTTAAAAAATTGTGTGCATTTGCAGAAGTGGCATTTCAAAAAGATTTGATGCTCGATTATGAATATGCCCTTGTTGGAATCGCCCACGATACGGATATTCATGTCCTGAAAATCGAAGATTTTATCTGGTCTGAGATCGATAACCAGGCGCAGTTTACCCGAGCACGGAATATAATTTACCCGAAGATCCAAAAAAGTGAAACCCATGGAGAAGGTAAAACGTAATATTTTACTGAACCCCGGACCCGCCACTACCACGGATACGGTGAAATATTCGCTGGTTGTCCCGGATATCTGTCCGCGTGAGAAGGAATTCTCCGAAATACTCAATCACGTGAGGAAAGACCTGGTGAAGATCGCCGGTGGCGACGACAGTTACACATCGGTCCTCTTTTCCGGATCGGGCACGGCGGTCATGGACTCGGTGATGAACTCCGTTGTGCCGTGGGGCAGAAAAGTCGCAATCATCGTGAACGGGGAATATGGAGAACGTTTTGTCAAGATCGCCCGGTCATACAGGATTCCCTATGTTCCAATCGAATTCAGATGGGGCGAAGACCTGGACCTGGAGAGGATCGAGCAGGTCATACAAAACGACTCCTCAATCAGCTGTATCGCACTGGTACACCACGAAACAACAACCGGAATATTAAACCCTCTCGATGAGGTGGGCGAACTTGCAAAGAAATACAACTGCGTCTATATCGTTGACGCAATCTCGAGTTTTGCAGGTATACCCATTGACATCCGTGAGTCGAACGCGGATTTTTTATTGTCCACTTCTAACAAGTGCATCCAGGGAATTGCGGGACTGGCATTTGTGATCTGTAAAAAAAGTGCGCTGGAGGCGATAAAAGGGTTTGAGAAACGGTCTTTTTACCTTGATTTGTATTCCCAGTATTCCGGGATCGAAGAAACAGGACAGACTCCATTTACACCCCCCGTACAGGTAGTGTACGCACTGCAGCAGGCAATAAATGAGTATTTTGAAGAAGGCGGCTCTCAACGGTATTTTCGTTACACCGAGAATTGGAACACACTACGATCCGGCTTGAAAGAATTGGGATTTAGCCTGCTCCTCCCTGAAGAATCCGAATCACATATTCTCCTAACTGTCATCGAGCCGGATGACCCGCATTATTCGTTTGAACAGATGCACGATTATTTATATCAGAGAGGGTTCACTATCTATCCCGGTAAGATCGGTCCAAAAACTTTCCGGTTAGCAACGATGGGGGCAATTTACCCGAGGGACATCGAAGATTTCTTGAAAGTTTTAGGCCAGTACCTTAAAGAAAATTCGTCTTTGTAGAAATCATTTTTTTAAAGAAGAGGCTACCCAGGCGACCGAAAGATCTAAGTTACAGCGTCTCCTTACTAGAATGTGTGTTCAAAACGTAAGGAGACGAATAAGAGGGCAGTGTATCTAAACTGCCGAAAATTCCACCCGAATATCCTGACACATTATCTCATCAGACCCAGATAAATACCCAGGACTCGTGATCCACTCCTCGTTAACATCCATGAGAATTTTTCCCGCAAGACGGAGTAACGAGGCATCATTGGGGAACGCACCAATGGTTCTGGATCTTCTTTTCAGTTCTTTATTAAGCCGTTCCAACATATTCGTGGTTCTAATCCTTCTCAAATGGTCTTGGGTAGCAATCAGGTAATTCAACAGTCGTGGAGTGAATCGTTCCACGGCATCAGCTGCACGAGAAAATCCTCGAATCTCAAGTTCATCAGCACACTCCTGGAGTCTCCGTGGATCGGAGAGTGAATCCTTGAGCATCTGGGCGATCTCCTCATATTGCTTCTTTGGGAGTTTACGGAGAACTGCTCGGGCGACCCGGATGACTACATCTTGTTATACTCATTGATTATCCACAAACCATTGGATAAGAACGCTACTGCTTCTACTCTACCAAAAAACCCGCATAGTCAATTCCCAAGAAAAGATCAGGAATCATCTGTGGGCGGATCCCAGAATTTCATGGAAAGAGTGCCTTTGGTCGATGTTCCGTTGCCTGTCAGAACTTAGTTCTAGATATTTGATTGAGTTATTCTTTCTGACCTCCATGTCACTGACAACGCCATCGTAATACCAATTCAAAAAGGACTTAACGATAACTTTTCATAATTTGAAAACAATGAAAAGAGCGAGATCATGGGCACTCCAGACCGAAGCTAGGTAAAGTCCTTCAATGGGGGGGTTATTTCAGGACGAATTGACAAAATTTATGGAATCCCGCATGAATGCTAATGGAACTCAGACTAAAGTTCAATCCCTGCCCCTGGTAAGCATCATCATTGTAAATTATAATGGAAAAAAATTTTTAGAATCTTGCCTAACCTCCTTGGCTTTAGTGAATTCAATAGATTTTGAAGTATTGGTGGTGGACAATGCTTCTACTGATGGTAGTTATGAGGAAGCATGCACAAGATTTCCTGATTTTTCCTATCTCCAGCTACATGACAACCTCGGATATTCCGCAGCAGTAAATGCTGGAATAAAAAAGGCTAAAGGCGAATATATTTTGACATTAAACAATGATATTATCCTAGATCGCAATTTTATCACGTATATTCGATCGGCTATGGACACTGATGCAACGGTTGGAATGTGTGCATCAAAAATGATCTTCCCCGATAAACGGATTAATTCTACGGGAATTTATATTTCTAGAAGCTGGGCTGCATGGGATCGTGGTGTATTTCAGCTGGATCGGGGCCAGTTCGATCAGCCGGGAGAGGTATTCGGCCCAAACGGGGGTGCTGGCCTGTATCGCCGCAAGATGCTGGAAGAGATTGGATATTTTGATGAAGATTTCTTCTTGTTTTACGAAGATTTGGATGTTGCCTTCAGGGGCAGGCTGGCGGGGTGGCGTTGCCTGTATAATCCCCTGGCTGTTGCAATCCATCACCATGGCGGAACAACAGGACCTAATTCTGATCTCTCGATATACTATGCAGAAAGAAATATACTCTGGTATATTTTCAAGGATTTGCCTGTGTTTATATTATTAATCTTTCTTCCTCTTATTTTCTATCGGAATGTAGGGGTTATTGCTTATGTGCCACGGGATAAGCGGATTATTGTGTTGAAAGCAAAGTTGGATGGATATAAAAGAATTGGGTTGATGATGAAAAAACGAAGAAGAATCATAAGAAAGGTTAGCTATAAGGAAATACTGAAATTTATCGACTGGAGCAGTATGTAATGGGTATATACATCCTTTTTTTGGCATATCTTCCCTGAACTGTGGAGAAAACCTTAATAAAAAAACTCAATTATTTAGATTAATTCATGGATAGCAAAGGTATATGATATTCTCCTTTTCCAATCGAACCACTGCATATTATTGATATTAAATCGCTAATGATGGACTTTTCGAGCGAACCCTGTTGATGGAGGTCCATCCGAGGTCATGAAGAAACATTTTTTCTGTACCGCGGCCCACATAGCAATAAAATCGAAGTTCGGGTATTTAAAGTTAATATTCATTTGGTAATATGGGAGAATTTAAGGTTACAATGAAAAATGAATATTTGTTTTCGTTTAAAAAAATACCTAACTGTTGAGAAAATCAATTTAAATTCTTTACAAGATGATAAAAACTCTTTACCGGATACATGAGGACATTCTTTACATCCTGGTGATTCATCCGGTGACCATACTTCGTAAGGAGATACCAGCAGAGATACAGAGAATCCCGGCAATACCCTTTGTTATCCCTTTTAATGGTATTTGATCTATGAACCCGGTATTCTGCAAGTGGCTGAGGGATAAAAGAGAATGGATACTCCAGGGCGAGCTCGATGTTCTGGAGGTAATCATTCAGGTAGAGGAGCCTCTCATTCCTTTTAAAACGCTGTAAGCTTACTGTTTTTGCTATCCTGCTCGATCCAAAGATGAAATGATTTTTCAGGAGTTCGTTAAAAATAAACCCGGACTTTTGCTTCTCTTCGCCCTGATGCATTCCTGTATAACTCTCTCCCGTTGGCTCCCCCTGATCATTGATGATCTCCCCTTCCGTCCAGACTATTGCATCCGGAAATTGTTCGAGAACCTTCATTTGGATTTCGAGTTTCTCAGGTCTCCATCGATCATCTGAAGCGATGCCGGCACAGTACCGCCCCCTGGCAAGCTGGACCCCCGTATTGCTTGTTATCGAAATTCCCCTGTTTATTTCATTGAAGACGGGCCGAATACGGCTGTCCCGGGCTGCATAGTTCTCGATGATTTGTTGTGATCTGTCCTTTGAACCATCATCAATGATGATCAGTTCAAAATCATCAAAAGTCTGTCTCAGGACACTTTCGATGGCTTCTGGTAAAAAATCCTGGTAATTGTAGGAAAGGAGAACCACACTGATCAATGGCATTTTACAACCCTCCTCCTGCATCACAGAAAACCCCTCCCTTGACTCCGGTTGGTTTGAATAAACCTCAATCCGGTTGGTTTGAAAACACCTTAATTTGCCGATGTTAAAACGATAGTGGAAACTTTTCGTAGAGTTTTTTTTTTCGAGGTATATAGCAGAGGAAAGAAATTACGATACCATTTAGGTATTATCCGATCGAAAGAGAGCAGTCACGATGATGAGCTGTCAGGTAAGGGGATGGTATACTTCATCCCAGTACCTGCACATGCGGGATGGATTCGGTTTCCCCGGGAGTCCCGGGTCTCCGGAATCGGCTATTCGTAATGCATATAACGGATAATTATGGCCGCAGTAAGAATTGAAACAGGTTGCACCACAAAACCGTGGATTAATCTCAAGCAGTGATGGTCCCTTATCTGAAAAAAACCACTGGCTGTTAACAGGGCCGAGAAATTCCATGGATTGGATAACTTTTCCGGCGTAATCATTGAGCGGGGAATCAGGAATGAATTCCGAACGGTAATCAGCCCCTGCCCTCCACAGGCTGGTTTTTCTGGTTATTATGCCGATGATCCGGTTCCTGATGCAGAAGGTATCGACAACATATTCCTCACCTCCCGCGAGCTCCTGGATAATGGGATCTGTAATCCGGTTCAGAAGGACAAGGTCATCCTTGGAATCTAACCGGTAGACCTGCTGTGAACCGCGACCTTTCCGGGGTTTTGCGATCACTGGGAACGAAAGTCCGTCGTCCTTGAGAAGCATGGGAATTTCTGAAATATCCCCTGGTATTACGGTGGTCAATATCGGTAATCCATTCCTCTTCATAGCACCACAGGTGAGGTACTTGTCGTTGCAGGTCAGGATGGTTTCGTAGGGTGAAAGGAGTAAAAAGGTTTCTTTTTCAATCATCCTGCTGTATTTTGCGACAACTTCGAGCTCTTCGTCCACGATGGGAATGAAAAGGTCGATATCGTTCTCTTCAATCAATCCAAGAATTGCACCGATGTATTCACGTTCATCAGCTGCCGGCGGCACGGTCATAAAATGATCACAAAAAGCAGATCCCGAGATCTGATCCCTTGCATTCGTGTCAGTACCAACTACCTCTACGTCGTATTCATGCTGCATCTTGAAACTTTTCATGACGCTGATTGCAGGGGTGCTCCCAACTGCAGTCAGGAGAACATTAAGCGTTTTCATTTTTCAAAAAATCCTTCACATGCTCATTAATAATACAAATGTTCAGGATATTATCTTGGGTATAGTACTAGTTACACCACCAGTCTCGCCATTAATTTACGTCCGAAAAACTTTGATATTCGCTGTTCTAATACCGATTCAAAAAAAGTGATATACCATTCAGCACAAACCGAAGATGGAATCCTGTGCTTGATACCGCCCTATCGCATCGTGAGGGACACCACAGCGGCGGGGGTAAGCCGAAGGTGCAACCCCCCCCATGAGCGTCTATGAGGCCATGAAACTCTTGAGATGCTTGAAAAAAACGGTGGGCTGAAATGCCACTTTACCCTATCTTTTCATATGATTCACCGTAATCTCAGGAGTTCCGGGATTACAGGATATGAACGGAAGATGATATATCCTGGTCATCTATCAATCATTCCCGCTATTAACCAGAATAGTGCAGGGATTGATGATCAAAGCGGATAGTATATTTCATTCCAGTACCTGCACATCCGGAATGGCTTCGTTTTACCCGGCAGTCCAGGATCTCCCGTATCAGCCATTCTCAGGGCATAGAGCGGATAATTACAGCCACAGTACGTGTCAAAACAGGTCGCTCCATTGAAGCGGGGATTGATCTCCAGGAGAGCTGCTCCCCGGTCTGATAAAAACCACTGGATATGTACGGGGCCGGAGAATACCATCGATTGTGCAATTTTCTTTGAGTGGTCCACGAGTACCGGCTTCTCGGTGAATTCGCACTGGTAGGTAACTCCTCCTCTGAGCGCGAGTGTTTTTCGTGTCAGAGCATCAACAACCCTGTTCCCGGTACAGAACATGCTAACCACATATTCCTGACCTGTTCCGTATTCCTGGATAATAGGATCCTCTATCCGGTCAAGAAGAACAAGGTCATCGGGGGAATCCAACCGGTAGATGTCCTTTGATCCGCGACCCCTGCGGGGTTTAGCAATCAGGGGGAATGATAGCCCGTTATCCTCAAGCACCGTGGGGGTTTCTGATGCCTCCCCTGGCAGTATCGTTGTCAATGCCGGGACCCCATACTTCTTCATAGCACCATA
>JADDYB010000270.1_pt1 | contig 16256 bp, 13 predicted proteins | sample 8641941 | NCBI WGS metagenome assembly JADDYB01 (sample SAMN16275377, study PRJNA637457) | freshwater sediment metagenome | isolation source: Lake Kineret sediment | place: Israel: Lake Kineret | collected 2013
GGAAAAATTTATCTTTAAATCATACGAATCTATTTTAACCACTTGTAAAGAACTGAGGTAGCAAGTACCGAAATCTTAATAGACCTTTCGGCACGGATCTTTCACCCCCTTAAAAGAGGAGCTGGCGAAGTTCGCCAGCTCCTCACATGGGTGAAATATTACACTTACCAAACACGCTCAAAGACAAAAAAAGGAACTCAGTACCGAAGAAGAGCCAGAGCTGCCCCCCGAAGACTCTCATCCTATGGTGTACATGGATTTCACCCCCCTGGAGGAGTTTCTGTTCGGACTCCTCCCTGTAATTTCTCGAGACTGGTTCTTCAGCAGGAGGTTCAGTGGAGATGGAAACTGAACCTCCTGCACTTTAAACACGTTAACAGGTGGAGGGTCCACGTATACCTTTCCATTTTTTTTCACCTCCGACGTTTTCGGTGGGCCCTCTGCATTCTATCTGGGGGATTTGGAAGGTCTCGTCAAGAGGGGGTTCGAGGTTGGTTTCACAAGAAGTGTTCACGTGGTGCTTGGAAATCCTCACTTTTCGTGAGAATACCTGGCCCCCTCATCACAGAGTAATAAAAAATCAAACCCAAAGAGGAGGGATTCCGTGCAGAAAGATAGTAAGAAAGCTCTCAAAGAAGAGTCAAAGGAAGAGGTACATCCCCAATTAGATGATGTATCTAGAGCACTTCTCACCCACATGGAAGAGACAGGAAGAAGCTCTGAAGAGGATCTCTTGAAAGTAGATGCAGTGACTGAGGAATCTGCTTCTTTCATAGATAAAATGCTGGAATTTGGACTCCTTGAAAAAGGAGACGATGACACAGTGAAAATAACAGAGAAGGGGAAAAAGATACTTGCGTTACTCAAGGGATTAAAAGAGGTTCAGACTATCTGATATCGTGAAATGGCTGGGTGGTACCGTGAAGAAAGGTCACATTTCCAGGTTACGGAAATTGTACTCTCGCAAAGGGACCGTAGAGATTTTAGAGTATGTGGATGGTCATGCAGGATGCGAGGTTTCTGATCTGGAGAGAATTGCCACTCCCTTCGTGGTGGAGAAGAGACTACAGACGTTTCGAGCATTACAGTTGATGACCGAGAGACTGGAGTTAACAGACGAAGGGAGGAAGTACCTTGGGATAATCCGGGTAATAGAATCCTTAGATAAAGGGGGGGTGAGAAAATGAGGAAGTTTTCACTGGAGAAAAGGTTACCACGGTACCATTTGGTCTATGAAGAGATGCACAAGAACCCATTTGTTCCCATCTACCAGATCACAAAGAGAATAGGTATAGCACGGAGCACGGTGTCACGGTATCTTGAAGAGATGTATGAACGTTCCATTTTGAAAGGTCCCATGTTGTTCCTAAATCCAGCAGAAAATTACCACGAGTATGCGGCCTTTGTGAAGTTTGAGAATTCCCTGAGAGTGTACGAAGACTTTAAAGGGTTTCCTTACCTTATTTCCAGGGACCTGTGTCTGGGTGAATGGGAGCTCATGGTAACGTGTGAGAAAAGGTTCAATTTCTCTCTCCTCAATGGGTTCAAAGACTGTGTGTACCAGGGGGTGAAAGGGGTAACGTACGCTTCACGGGTCACCTCCTTGAATTGGGAAACCTCTGTAGAGAGAATGAAGAACTCTTTAAATCCTCCCGAAGAGAAAACCTCCTTATACGAAGAGATCTCTCACAATCCCTGGGACGAGAAAGAGTGGGCACTCTACCACAAGTTTAAAGACAATGTGCGAGTCCTGGTGATGCCCGTCCTCAGAGAATGTGGCACCCGCTTTGAGCGCTTCCAGAAGTGGTTCAAAACCCTTGGAACGTTTACCCGCACGTATTGCGGATTCTACCCTTACGGGTATGAGAACTACTTTAAGGCACACTTATTATTCCACTCTGACCACCAAAGACAGTTACGAGATATTCTCGGATTACTACCATCAACCTGTTATTTCTTCTCTTTAAAAGACTACCTGTTTAGTGAAGTGTGTTTTCTCAACAAGAAAGAACAGGACGATCTCTTCTCCTTAATCTATCAGTTAGGAGAAGAGGGGTACTTCACTCATTTCTATCAATCCACACTCATATCCCGAGGTGACTGAATGTCCTCTCTTTGCCTGGTAGATGGCGGAAATGGTGTAAAGGAGGGATAGAATGACAGGAAGAAAGATAGAGAAAGGAGGTAATAGATCTTCGAAGTGAAAGAAATCCGTTTTAAGAGGTGATAACGTGGAAGATAGCAAAGGAAAACAAAAAGAAAATGAGGGATACCTCAATGAAATTTTCAATTTCTCCTGCGTGTTACGCGGTCACGTCAAAGACCTTGAAAAGATCAAGGAACACATTGTGGAGAACTACGTCAACACAGGGTTGATCACCTTGATCAAACCGACATACGATAAGAAGGAAATCTGCATCCTGACAGATGATCAATGGAAAGAATACCAGAAGTTGAAGAAAAAGGATCCAACCTTGATCGGTGTTGGATTTCCCTGAGGAGGGAGTACCTCCTCTCTTCTTTTGTTGGTCTTTGCAGACTTTGTCACAGTAACTTCTGTTCCTTCATACTCAGGTAACCTGGTAACCCAATCAAAAAGTAGTTTTGGAAGGGTTCCTGGTCAATGTATACTCGAATGGGCATCTTCTATGGAAAACGAGTATGACACGAACAGACAGCCGCGATGAAACACCAATGTTGACTGCGCAGAACAGTCAGGTTACTTCTCTACGGGAGCTGGCTGTCACGGATACAAATCTTTAAAAATGAAGTGGTCAAAAACGAATAGCCATGGTAGACGATTACTATTCAGGACACCTTTTTGGTGAGAAACTGAAAAGGTGCTACGACATTGCTCCCCCACGGGTGAGGCAGTACCTCGAGGCTGAGATCACCTACACGGTGGGAGAGGTTAACGGCATGGGGGTAGTGCTTGAGCTGGGCTGCGGGTATGGGAGGGTCATGGAGAGGGTGTGTTCGTCTGTGGGGAGTGTTGTGGGGATTGATACGTCGGGGGGGACGTTACAGTTTGGGAGTGAGTATTTGAAGGAGTTACAGAATTGTTACCTTGTACAGATGAACGTGGTGGAGCTGGGGTTCGCCTCTGGCGTTTTTGATGCTGTGTTGTGTATACAGAATGGATTGTCTGCCTTTCACGTGGACAGTAAACAGGTGGTAAAAGAGGCAGTCCGGGTGACCCGTCGTGGTGGATTGCTGCTGTTTTCAAGTTATTCGCCCAAGTTCTGGGAGCACAGGCTGGAGTGGTTCAGACTGCAGTCAAAGGAGGGGTTAGTAGGGGAGATTGATGAGGAAAAGACGAAAGTTGGGAAGATTGTGTGTAAGGATGGGTTTACAGCGACTTTAGTGGGGGAAAAGCAGTTTTTAAAGTTGTTTATGAGTGATAGAACGAGGGTGGACATGGTGGAGGTGGACGAGTCTTCCGTGTTTGCCAGGGTTGAGGTCGTAGGTTAAAGGGTTCATTAAGTGAGGTGTAAGTTGAAAAGCTCAAGTAACCAATACCTTCAGTCACATGTGAGACAGGATCATGAATAGGGTTGCCTTGGAAATACATTCAAGTCAGTTGATGGGTTATCCATAATTGTGAGGGATTTATGGTGCTGGATTTTTTATTCAGTGATGAGTAATTACTGCAGATTCCTTAATTGTTGGTATAGAATGTAAAACATGTGCTCTGTGTCATCTTTTGGTTCTTCAACAGGGGTTGTCTCTCCTTTGAGGAGGAGGGTTGCGACTGCCTGGCACATTTTTGGAAGGTCGTCTACAGGGAGTGATGCAGGTAGGATGGGGGGTTGGGGGGTGTTCATGATTTTCGAGATACTGGCAATGACGATTTGTGCCATTTTTTTGAGTGGTGAGGAGGTGGGTGAGAGTTCCTGGGTCTTCTGGAAGCAGGAAAGGATATCAATGCTGGGCAGACCGTATATGGCGAGAACATTAAAGGATATGACTCCCGCGGTAAAGTAGAGTTGGTACGCATTCTCTTTTTGGGTTTCTTCTGCGAGAGTGGCGAGACCGAGATAGATTCGTGCTCCATTATCAGGGAGGCTGTCTTTGTGTTGTAAGGCTTCAGTGTAGGATTTTTCTGCCTTTTTGAAGTCTCTGAGGTCACTGTAGAGGTTACCGAGGTTGTTCAAAGTCATAGCGACATCAGATTCATAGGCTGTGGGGTCTTTTTGAGCCAATCTCCTGCGAATTTGTAAGGCTTCAGTGTAAGAATCTTCTGCCTTTTTGAAGTCTCTGAGGTCACTGTAGAGGTTACCGAGGTTGTTCAAAGTCATAGCGACATAAGATTCATAGGCTGTGGGGTCTTTTTGAGCCAATCTCCTGCGAATTTGTAAGGCTTCAGTGTAAGAATCTTCTGCCTTTTTGAAGTCTCTGAGGTCACTGTAGAGGGTACCGAGGTTGTTCAAAGTCATAGCGACATAAGATTCATAGGCTGTGGGGTCTTTTTGAGCCAATCTCCTGCGAATTTGTAAGGCTTCAGTGTAAGAATCTTCTGCCTTTTTGAAGTCTCTGAGGTTCCTGTAGAGGTTACCGAGGTTGTTCAAAGTCGTAGCGACATAAGATTCATAGGCTGTGGGGTCTTTTTGAGCCAATCTCCTGTAAACATCGAGAATTTCCAAATAACAATCTTCAACTCCTGAAAATTCTCTCCCCTTCAATAGAAGATTTCCAAGAGTACCAAGGATAAATGCCCTCTTCTCCTCCTCCCCAATGCTCTCCAGAAGCAACCTACTCACCTCAACAGCCCGACCTCTCGCCCTTTCTAGTATTTCATTGATATCAAAATACATTTTAGATGCTTCTTCACCTTTTCCCCACTTAATCAAGTGATAAACTATCTCTACATAGATATCTGGCTTCTCAACCTCACTTGACTCTTCCAATTTCCCAGAATAATATTTCACTGCAACCTCATGGCATTCCAAGGGCGCCTTAGCCTCCAGCAATTCCCTCACCGCATCAAAGGTGAAAACTAATTGACGATCAACCCAATCAAGAAATCCCTTATCAATAATCTCATGTACAACCTTCTCGCCTCCAACTGCATCAAGAATTTTTTTATCCACCGGCAAATGGAACACAGACAAAATGGTAAGAGCTTCCCTTTCTCTATCAGTGAGAATATCACGAATAAGTCTGTCTATGACCTCGTTCACCGTATCCTGGTCCTCAATATTCGTGACGCCCGTTATCCCCTTCAACTTCTCAAAATCAGGGAAATGCTGAGCATTTTTCACCATGATATCCACTAACATGGGGTGCCCCTGTGTAATCCTCAAAACCTCCCTACACCAGACATCCAGATTATCCTTCACATATTTGTCTGTAGAATGCGTTTCAGCCAGAATACGGATCATTTCCTCTAAATCTTTACCCTTCAACCCAGATAAGGGCCCTACCGTGGAGTAACAATTCCCTTTCTCACGCGCACCTGCCACCACTGCACCAGCGCGGAGGTTATTACCACAACGATACACAAATTGCTTCACATCCTCGTCTGCATCCTGGAGATCATCAACGAAAAGAACAGAGCCCTCACGGTCCAGCTCTTCCATCAAAAGTGAGCTTTTTTTATTCCCATCCTTCCTTAATACGCTCTTCAGGGTCTCATCTTCCTGGAAAACTAATTTTACAATGTCTGTCAGCGTCAAACGCTCACTGAATGTATCCTCACAAAACTTCCCTTTCGCAAAGGGGTAACCAGCTCTCGTGTACTTGTAGGAGTATTCTTTAAGGAGGGCGTAAACCTTCCTCCCCGAAAGCTTCTCCAGTAATAGCCCCACCTGGATGAGTGACGTCTTTCCCACGCCCCCCGTACCCACCACGCACACTGATCTCTCTTTTTGCAGGTTATCAAGGAATTCCTCAAGCTCTTCTCTCCTTCCAGCAAATCCTGCAAATCGAACCCTTTTATCTTTGTACCATTCAACAATACCCCCCTTCAAATTTTTTCGTACCCTGCCATGGAACTCGAAATAGTCCTTTTTTTTCCTAATCATTAGGGGAGAATATGACTTTGGTCCTTTCTCTGATGCTGTGATGTCCTTTTTAAAAATTGAAAGCTTTTTCTTATTTTTATCTCTTGCTATCTTCCACAATTCTTTGATTTCTGCAAGAGTGTATCCAGAAAACAATTCGAAATTTGACGTATCTATACCATTTCTTTTTAAAAAGTTATAAATTTCATTTTCATCCACATTTTTGAGGTCAAATTTTCGAATTTTCGAGAGAACGTCTGAAATCTCATTCTCCACTATGTAGACGAGGTGCGGTCTACCCGACAGCACAGTTCTCCTGTACTCACAGTGGGTGAATGATATGTCTCCTTTACAGTCCCCACATTCATTCTTCCGTGTACAATTCTTAATCACGGTACCATAATAGTCACCAATGATAAAAATGCAGATATCACTTTTTTCAAGCTCTTCTAGTGCTTTATCGTGCGCGTATCTATCTGTGGGAACAAATTTCTCCATAGCGACAGCTTCCAGGGCTTCCTCTATCCCTTTAATGAGGAGGCCCCTCACCTCTTTTAAGTCCCTGTACGTGGAGCTTATAAACACTTTGAGGACGCTCTTTTCAGCCATGAAACCACTCTTCCTGCCAGAGTCAATGACTGAGGCAATCACCCCTAGAGCCACAGCTATTTTAATCTATCGGTTAGTTCTTCTATTAGGTGAAAATAGAAAATCTGGCATTATCCTGTTTCTTGGTGTTAGATGCAGTGAATTCTCTGAAAATAGATAAATTAGACTAATTTGTTCAAATTCTCGGAAAAGGTGTAAAAAATAAAAGTAATAAAATCATGAAGAGCCGGAGAGCGTTACCATGGCAGTTTCACTATATTACTACTGACCATCACCGAAACCTTTATATATTACCTACTACTATAAATAATAACTACTATAATAAATAGTAGCAACTCGAAAGAGAATAGGGAGAGAGGAGGTACAAAAATGAAAAAAATAGTGATAGTGGCAGTCGCAGCAGTTCTTGCAGCAAGTCTTATCCCTTTGAATGCGCAGAACGAAGTTCTCTTGAAAATCGGATGCCAGGATGAACCGAAAACGCTGAACATCTGGAAAGCTACCGACGTCTGGTCTTTACACGTTGATGGCTGGTTCTACCCCACGTTTTACTACCGAAAGCCTAAAACGTTGGAGCCATTGCCAGACATCTGTACTCTGCCTTACGATCAGCTGAAGGCAAACAGCCCGGATGGATTAACGTTCACATTCCCTCTGAGAAATGATGTGAAGTGGGATGACGGAATGCCATTAACGGCTTACGACTTCGAATTTACCTACAATCTGATCGTAGAACTCCAGTTCCCGGACTTCATGCCAGCCTACGAAGATGTCGAGTACATGAGAGCAGTCGATGACTACACCATAGAGGTCAAGCTCAAAAAGTGTACTCCTCAGTGGGAGGAGAACATTATTTACACCTTCGCTGTACCCAAACAGCAGTTCGGCCCCATGCTGGAAGAAGCTCGAAAGACAGAGGTCCCCATGCAGACGTTTCTGGACATGCAGCTTGAAAAACCAGTATCTTGTGGACCGTTCTTGTTCGCTCAGTGGGAAAAGGGTGCCTTCGTCAAGTTAGTGACCAATCCCAACTACTACGGGAAAGGGAGGAAGGTCACAGTCGATGGTGTCGGAGAGATCGAGGAAGGACCATTCTACGATGGGTTGCTCCTGAAATTGTACGGCACGACCGATGCAGCTCTCCTTGGCATCCAGAAGGGTGAAGTCGACTTCATATGGTGGAACTTAGACCCCGGATACATTGCACAGCTCTTAGGGGATCCCAAGGTCACCATCGAGAAGGCAGATGAGCTCGGGTTCTACTACCTGTGTCCCAACATTGCAAAACCACCCTTCGACGACTTGAAATTGCGCCAAGCCCTCGTCTACCTGGTGGACAAGGAGTTCATCGTCAGCAGAGTACTCCAGGGATACGGTGGTGCTGCTCACTCTGTCGTGATGCCTGCTGCTGGCTTGTGGTACAACCCCAATGTCAACAAGTTTGGGAGCGGTATGTCCAAAGAAGAGAGAATTGCTAAAGCCAAGGAAATGCTGACTGCAGCTGGATACACGGTACCTGAGGGGAAGTACCCCGATGTGGTGGTCAAGCTGCCCAATGGTCAGGACATGCAACCCTTCGAGATTTTAACGCCACCTGCAGACTACGACCCCATGCGGGCCATGTCTGGCGTCTTGGTTCAGGAGTGGTGGAGAGAGATTGGCATCCCTGTAACGGCAAAGCCCACGTCTTTCGGTGAAATTGTGGCCAAGACCTTCGAGTCCATGAGCTTCGACTGGTACATTCTTGGGTGGAGAATTGGTGGTTCAGGTTACCCAGACTACATGAGATACGACTGGCACTCTGACCAGGCTGTACCTGATGGAAACAACCCAGGGAGCTACAAGAACCCTGAAGTCGACACACTCTTAGAAACGTTAATGACTGCCTGCGACAGGCAGGAATTGATCAATGCTGCCTGGAAGGCCCAGGAGATCATCGTCGACGAAGTGGGTTACTGCTCACTGTACTACAGAACCATAAACGAGGCTCACCGGAACGACACCTTCACTGGCTGGTTCACCCAGACAGGAGGTATTGCAGGTTCAGAAACACCCAGACACTGTCTCTTGTACTTGAAGCCAATTACAACGAAGCCGACAGAGACAGAGAAACCCGAACACACAGATATCTGCGTTGGTACCATCTTACTTGCAGGTATGGTGGCTGCAGGTGCTGCTATAGCTTACAGAAGGCGCTAAATTCCATCTACATTTCTTTTTTTTCCTTTTTTTAAAAAAAATACGTTTTACAGATAGTTCAAATAAGGAGATTCTTTTAAGAGCTTTCATAGGTGCGAATACACGGTGACCGATGAATGGTGTCCTCGTATGGTTATCAGAAAAGTTTATATTATAAGAAACTTCAAAGAAGACATGCCAAAAAATGAGAAAGGTACTGAAAAGGATGAAAAAAGCAAGGAAAAAGGCGAAAAAGGTGAAAAAGGCGAAGGCAAATGGCGCAGAGACCCAATGAGCGGTGTCATCTTCGGGTTGATCCTGATAATCTTCGGTGCTATCTTTCTTGGAAGAAAATTCCTCCCCAATCCAGACCTCTGGTTCGGATGGGTTCTCGCGAGTGCAGGAGTCATACTCCTCCTCGATGTTGTGGTGCGCTCTTTGAGACCAGAGTGGAAGAGACCTGTCTTCGGGAAGCTTGTCATAGCTGTCATACTCATAATACTGGGAGCGGGGACCATATTCAAGATAGAGGAATCGTGGCCCCTCATCCCGATAGCCATCGGTGTGGTCATGCTCATCTATTACCTCACCAAAGTTACAAAGCATACCCCATGAACCGGTCATACCAGTACTTGACAAGGTGAAAGTCTTCCTCCCGCGAGATGCAGGCTATTCCCCCATCGCCAAACGACTTGACAATGTCACCTATTTTATACCGTGGAAAGAGAGTGGAGGATACTATGAGACTTCCTCTCTCTCCTTTTTTCATTTCGTATAACATCTTTATTTTCTTCCCTATTTGAACCTCAAGAAGGTAGAAATCGTAGTTAGGAAAGCAGTAGGGCCTTTCATCTAACTGTTGAGCGTAGAATCCTTCTGTAGCCCCATAAATGTCTCTGATGTCTCTGCAGGAGTACATGGCCCTCAAGGCAGGACCGTACTTCGCATGTACGGCGGGGAGGCTGCTGGATACTAAGAGCGGGTTCTTCCACAGGTCTTTGGGGTAGACGCCGTGGTTTTTCCGAGTTACCCGCCCAAACAAGAGGAGTAACTGGGCAATTCCCACGATGGCTGTCACGGGGAGGTCATGACACTTCTGATAGATGTATTCAAGCCTTTGTTTGGACTGCGATTCCACCCTTTCGGTGCCGAAGGGGTTGATCTCGTCTACAGTGTACACGAGCTTTATCCCTATTTTCTGGGACAGATGCTGGGTGTAGATTCCGGAGGAGTATCCGTAGGTGCGTTCTTCCCCACCTAAAGAGTCAGTTCCAGCCACAGAGGGGTAGACGAAAAGGAGTACATACCCATCAAAGAGGGACATGTCGTGGGTCTTGTACACGTAGTTCATGAGGCAGCGGGGACCGAGCATGAATCGTTCCTCAATCTCTGCCTGCGTGTAGGGAATGACCTTGGAATGTCCTGTAGTCCCCCTGGTCATGCCCCATTCCACAGGTTTTTCTGTGAGGAAGGCATCCCACTGCCCTTTTTTCACCTTTTCGATGTAGGGCTCGTAGTGGGGGAAGGTGGCTACAGGGAATTTCTCTCTGAATTCGTCGAGAGTTTCAAGGTCGTGAGCTTTGTAGGTTCTTCCGTATTCTGTTTTCCTGTACCTCTCGATGAGGTTTCGGAACAGGTTGTTCTGGGCTTCTTCCGGGTCATCCAGTGCGACGTACCAGGGGTTTACAAAAAACTCCAGGAGGTGACTGTCCATGCAGGTTCATCATCTTCGGGTTAAATAAGGTTATGGGCTGGAGGCTCGAGATGATGTACCGACTGTAGTGCATTGATTCTCACCAATGAAAAATGAGCATTTCTCAGCCGGGATTATACTTTGATGAGGTTTCATTAGCCCAGTGAGTGTGAATTTCAGTCAGAGCATACCTGGGTTGATTGGTCTAATCAATAAAAATGAAGGTTAGCATCAAAAGAAGGAAAAAAGTAGAATTAGAACAACAGAAAATAATATGAGAACACAAAAAAGAAAAAGATAAAAAGAAAAAATGATTAGCGGACCAGACCAGAAGCATCTCTCACAAGACCAGAAGCATCTCTCACTAACCCAGAAGCATCTCTCACAAGACCAGAAGCATCCCTTACAAGACCAGAAGCATCTTCAGGAGTTTTAGCTTTCTGGGCGTTTTCTTCGAGGTTTTCTGTCTTCTTCTCCATATCTTCTGCCCTCTTGACTAGTTCCGGGAACTTCTTTTCCACGTGCGTTCCTCTCACGAGACCAGAAGCATCCCTTACTAACCCAGAAGCATCTCTCACGAGACCAGAAGCATCCCTTACTAACCCAGAAGCATCTCTCACGAGACCAGAAGCATCTTCAGGATTCTTACCCTTTTCTGCAATTTTTCTGATTGACCATGAAAATATTGCAGCTCCTCTAGAAAGATCTCGTGCCTTCTTGGCAAGGTTCTTGTAGGTTTCTGCAGTCCCATTGTCCCTCACTAACCCAGAAGCATCTCTCACAAGACCAGAAGCATCTCTCACAAGACCAGAAGCATCTCTCACAAGACCAGAAGCATCTCTCACAAGACCAGAAGCATCCCTTACCTTCCCAGAATCCAAAGCAGCCACACTCTCCCGTACTGCATTATCAATCTCCAAAATTGTTTTGTCAGCTTCTCCGTTGGTTTTCATTTCCGCAATTGCTACATCTTTTCGAGTCATATATTGCCCTCCTTTAGCCTGCGATTTCTATCATCGCGCCGTCGTGGCGCTCATACTTCTTAGGAATACTACTTTAAGAATGTTTCGGTTTCCTTTTTTGCGCCGCCAAAAAATTGGAATTTCACTTAAAAAAATTCAATTCATACAACAAAAGTAAACTACAGAACCTATACACGAGTGAAAGCGTGTCACTCAGCTCTCCTCACCATGAACAAGACCACCAAAGACACCACATACCCCAGGGTGATCAGTAACACACGAATGATGTAAACCTGAGCAGTCATTACCAGCAGCCCAAAAAAGAATGCTGACCACACCACCTCAACAGCAACCTTCTTGTTTTCAGGAACCACTTTCACCAGAGAAAAAACGAGCACCGTTCCCAGAAGGACACCAAATCCCCACGGTGCGAGAACATTCTGGGAAATCCACTTGAATTTGTAGCCATTGAACAAAAATTCGTAGAGAAAATAACTGAAAAGGATGAGAGCTGTCACCACCGGTAGCAGGTAAATATAGTACAGTTTTCTTGTGTTTTCTCTTTTAATCTGATACATTTTTCTCACAGCAATGATACAGAAAAAGAGTAGTATCCCAAAGACAGCGCCATTGGCCACAAAAAAGGTCTTCTGTGCAGTATCTCCCACGTGCTGGATCTCTCCGGTGATCTTTTCCACATCTTCAGGTCCTGCTGCCCTGACCGTGTCTTTGAACCTATGAAGAGCGCACAGAGTATGACTCCACCAGGACTGGCGGCTCACCTCTTTCAAAAGCTTTTCAGCAGGGTACGCATAGGGTGGGACTACATCAAAGCCGTACTTTTTCAGGATTTTGTAGACTTCACTACCATCGGAGAGCTGGTAGATGAGGCAGTTCAAATCGCAGGTGTTCTGCTCCTTCAGTATGCGGAGCATTTCCTGCACCGTTTTGTGCCCACATTCACGGGCAATCTCGTAGATGACGGAGGTACCCTTGCTGTACTTGGCGTAGATGAGTGCTTCCTGGTGCTCAGTCAACGCCAGTCCGTACCGCGATGGGGTGATGTCCACTCTCTTACCAAACTGTCTCTCATACGTCTGGAAGAACGCCTCCCTGTTGGGTATGTAGGTTTCAGGTGCAGGTGGTTGGTAAGAACTGGTTACCTTCCCTTCAAAGTAGGTCGCCATTCCTTCCTCCAGATATCGGGAAAAGTCACCAATGTGGGCATGGATTAACTCATGGATCAAAAACTCTGAGGGATAGGTGGCTGTATTATTGATAAAAACACGAATTTTCCCCCCAATCTGGTATTCTGCCCCTGCCCAGGTATCCTCCTCCCTACCCAGTTCTATTGAAATCTTTTTTGGCTCCAGAGGGATTTTTGTCTCTTCTAAAAAGAGGGGGAAAACAGAGTAAACAAAGAATTTTATGTCCTCAAGGAATATCTCAGCCTTTTGAGGGTAAGTAACTACAAAGGTATAATCCTGGTAATAAAACGTCTCTGTTTTCATGTTAGTGTAGTCAAGACCTTCTTTCGTTTCGTAGGGAAGAGTGATGGTGGTATCTTCCGATAAATTGTAGGTAAATGTCGTTGAGTCTTCCTTTTCTTCTCTTACAGGGGTTGGGGAGGCTCGAGACGTTTCTGTAATACCAGTTAAGGGGATGTTCAGGGTTACTGTCGTGGTGTCTGTTATATTGACAATGCGGTACAGGTATTTTCCTGTGACCGGCTTCCCTGTGGCAGTGGTGGGAAACCAGTAGCTCACCGTGAAGGTGTAAGGAGGGCTGATGGGTTCGCGGAAGAATACGGTGAATTTCCGGTAGATGTTCCTGCCCACGATAACGTTCTCACCGACAGAGTAAAAGAGATCGCCTTGAGCATCATAGACGCGGAGATCAGCATAGGAGAGAGAGATGGTGAGAAGCTCGAACCTGATTAACCCTTCTTCAGTGAGAGTGTAGGTCTGGGTCACTGCTACAGAATCCTTTCCAATGTGGGGTTCAATAGTAATGGCAGTCTGTGAACCTTTACCTCCAGCTGCAGGGAGAAGGAGAAGTAGTACAAAAAAAGAGGCGAGGTACTTCTTCATGAAAAAAAGAGAGGTCCTCTATATAAAAAGGTTCGCTCCTTCTTCTTCATGAGTGAGGGAACCACAATGTTTTTAACATAGATTAAGAAAGTGAGACTGATGATCCAGGCAGTCACCTTTGATGTGTGGGGTACACTCATTCTGACACACGAAGGGTACGACCGCAGTGTCAGAAACAAACGAGCAGACCTTGTGTACGAGGCTGTGAAGGGAAAAGTCTCCAGAGAAGAGGTTTCAAAAGCACTGGAACAGTCGTGGTCACACATTGAGAATTTTCGCTCCACGTTGCGAGATGTTCCCACCAATAAGCAGGTTCAGATCTTGCAGACCCTCCTCCACGTGGAGTGTAACCTGGAGAAACCGTACACAGAAGCAATCCTCTCCTACCTTCCTGAGATCAATCCGTATGTAGAGGAGGTATTAACTCAATTAGAGACAAAAATAGGAATTATCTCAAATACGGGAGCCACACCAGGGAAGGTATTGCGGATTGTTCTGGACAAGATGGGGATTTTAAAGTTTTTTGACCTCACCTTATTTTCGAACGAAGTGGGATATTTAAAGCCGCACCCTGAAATCTTCGTCCACGCATCTGAAGCTCTGGGTGTCTCTCTCCCCCAGATGCTGCACGTCGGCGATGATGTGAAGACAGACATTGAGGGTGCGCGTCAGGTGGGAATGCAGACCCTCCTGATAAAAGAACCTGCTGATGTAGAAAAAGTGCTGGAGTTGATACAATGGTGAATAAAAAGGAGATGGTGAATAAAAAGGAAATTGTGATGAGAGTTGTGGTGTTCAGCACGGTGTATACGTTAATAGCTGCAGTGGTAGTCTCATATCTGAAGCGCGAGTGGTTGTTGATCCCTCTTCTGGTGGTCATTGGGTTGTGGGGAGTTTTTTCCTACCACATGAATGTGAAAGTAATGGGCAGGCCAGTGTTATCCATGGAGATTGAAGGGTTAGAAGGGCGTGCTTTAACAGACGTCAATGAGGAGGGAAAGGTCAAGGTGCGGGGAGAAATCTGGAATGCCAGGAGTGATAAAAAGATTTTGAAAGGGAAAAAAGTCAGAATTCTGGTCAGAGATGGTATTGTACTAGAGGTAGAATCTGCTGAAGACTGAATTTCGAATCACAAAGGTTGGAAGAAGTGCTTCCCTTTGAGCCAGAAAATGAGCAAGGTTTTTAACTCGTTTCACGTACTGTAGTTGATGAAGATTAAGGAGAGTCCAGAAGACTTCGTGGTGGAAGAAGTCTTACAGGTCAACCATTGGAAAAATGATTGTTTTGTATTCACCTTGGAGAAGACCAACTGGGATACTATACGGGTCATCAAGCTCATGGGGAGGGCCTTGCATATCTCTGAAAAACGATTTGGCTATGCAGGGCTTAAGGACAAGCGAGCGGTGACCCGACAGAAGGTGTCTGTGTCTGGAGTTGAAAAGGGAAAGCTGGAAAACTTGAAAATACCGCGGGTGAAGATTTCAGATCTTGAGAGGGGGGACTGTATAAGACTGGGGGACCATGTGGGCAATAGATTTGACATTCTCGTACGGGACGTCAATCTAGTTAAAAAGGAAAGGATGACCTCCGTATTTCCTAACTACTTCGGGAGCCAGCGATTTGGTGACGTACGCCCCATCACCCACGAGGTGGGGAGAGAGCTCGTTAAGGGGAACCTTGAAGAGGCAGCTTTAACCTTTCTGGCAAAACCCTTCCCTGGAGAGAGAGGATACGAAGCACGAAAAGAACTGTGGGAAACCCAGAACTTCAAAAAAGCAAAAAAAGAGTACCCTCTTTCGTTGACGTACGAACGTTCTATGCTGGAGCGCATTCATTTGGGAGCCAAGGAAGCGTTCAAGGCCTTACCCGTGCGATTGAACATGTTATTCATTCATGCATACCAGGCCTTTCTTTATAACAGGATTGTGGAGAAACGATGTGAAGAAGTGCGAATTGATGAGGTGGAGGAAGGGGATGTGGTCATCACCTGGCTAGAGGGGAGGAAGGTTGTAACCTTTGCAGGAGCTCACAACATGGATAAGATTTTAAAGGAAGGGTTATGTGCGGCTGCCCCTATTGTGGGGTACAAGACGGTAGTGAGAGGGAGGATGAAGGAGATCACTGAAAAACTGCTAGAGGAAGAGGGGATAAAAAGGGAGGATTTTCTCATCAAAGAATTTCCACGGCTTTCGAGCAGAGGCACCTACCGGGAGATTCTTGGTAAAGCCTCTGACCTCTCGTGTAGAGTTGAGGAAGAGGGGATTCGGTTGACCTTCTTTTTGCCGAAGGGTCAGTATGCCACCGTTTTTCTGGAAAACCTCTTCAGTTGAGGGGATTATTCAGAGTGTGTGGTGAGGTGATTCGATAACAATCTCGTCGACATATTTACAGCTTCAATTCACGAGCTCACCTGTGTGAAGGGCATTGGATTCGCGAGGGCATGCACAATTTTGGCAGCCTTTGAACTGTGGAAAAGAAGTGCCTCATATTTTGAAGAAGACAAGCCACGAATAACCTCCACGGAAGACGTGGTAAAACTATTGGCATCCTTTATGAGATTTCTAAAACAGGAAGAATTCAGAGTCATCCTCCTAGATTCCAGAAAGAGGTTGATCAATCACTATAGAGTCTCCCTGGGTGGACTGGATAGTACCATAGTTGACTCAAGAGATGTGCTTCGTCCTGCCATTACTGCGCATGCACCATACATGATCGTGGACAA
>JADDYB010000271.1_pt1 | contig 16178 bp, 26 predicted proteins | sample 8641941 | NCBI WGS metagenome assembly JADDYB01 (sample SAMN16275377, study PRJNA637457) | freshwater sediment metagenome | isolation source: Lake Kineret sediment | place: Israel: Lake Kineret | collected 2013
TCCCGCTCTTTTTAGATGCCCGGGAGGGCGGAAGGCGTTTCATGATGGGCTTCTTCCCGGATAGGGATTCTGCGCTCCGGGCCAATGAGCAAATCCTCCGGGAGCTCGGTCCCGGGGTCCAGCTGCGGCTGATATCGGTTCAGGAGTTGGAAGTGCTCAAGGAATTGGCCCTTGGCCCTGTCTTGAGAATCATCTTGGCGCTGAATTAACTTTTTCTGACATTGATCACAAAGCTCATCTTTCTTAGGCGGCTTCGTTACTAGATTAAATTCAAAGTTACATCGAGGACAAATTCGTCGCGCTGATAATCTTCTCACACTTTCTTCCTCACTTACTTTCAAATAAATCACCTGGTCAATCATTGATCCTTTTTCAGCTAAGACTTTTTGGAGGCCTTGGTATTGATCGAGAGTCCTGGGAAAACCATCAAAAACGATTCCTTGCTCTAATTTAGCTTTTGTTATCCAATTAGTAACAATCTCCACCATCATCTCGTCAGGCACGTATTTCCCTTCTTGGTGAATTAATCGGTCAATCCCTTGACCCAGCTCATCTCGCTCCCGAGCCTTTTCTCTTAAAATATCGCCTGACTCGAAATATCGAAAATCCAACTTCTTGACGACTAATTTTGCCTGAGTCCCTTTGCCTGAGCCTGGTGGTCCTAAAAAAACAATCTTCATTTCAAAAACCCCTCATAACTCCGCATAATCATCTGGGATTCGAGCTGTTTGACGGTTTCTAGAACGACAGAAACAACAATTAAAATGCCCGTACCGCCGATGGTTAAGGTGGCAATACCGGTCAAATTCTGGGCAATCGAGGGCAAAATCGCCACCAATCCCAGAAAAATCGCGCCGGCTAAAGTAATCCGGGTCAAAATAAAATTGAGATAGTCAGCCGTTGGTCTGCCCGGTCGGATTCCAGGAATAAAGCCGCCATGCTTCCGAATCTCTTCGGCAATCTTCTCGGGATTAAAAATCACGGCGGTGTAGAAATAAGTAAAGCCGACGACGAGAATAAAATAGACTAAATTATAAATCAGACTGCCCGGATTAAAACTGTCCGCAAAGAACTTGGCGATGGCGGCTATTTGAGGTTGAGGAACTTGCTCAAGAAAACGACCGAACATTGAAGGCAAAAGAACCAGGGAAATGGCAAAAATGATGGGAATCACCCCTGCCTGATTAACCCGCAGAGGCAGATAGGTCGGCTGGCCGCCGTAAATCCGGCCGCCGCGAATCCGCTTGGCATATTCGACGCGAATCTGCCGACTGGCTTCATTGACAACCGTAATCGCCCCCACCACTGCCAGCGCCATCAAGACGAAGATAATCAAATTGAAAACATTGTTGGTTTCAGCAGTGACTAAAGTCTGACCAATCGAAACCGGAAAACGACCGACAATCCCCGCAAAGATGATTAAAGAAATCCCGTTGCCGATGCCATGCTCAGAAATGAGCTCACCTAACCACATCAGGAAAAGACAACCCGCGGTCATGGTCGCCACCAAGGCCACTAGATTCTGAATTGGTAAGGGAGCAATAATCCCCTGATTTTTCAAAAGAGCATACATCCCCAATGACTGCAGAGCGGCTAAAGGGACGGTGACCAGGCGAGTATACTGATTAATCTTTTCTCGACCAGCTTCACCTTCTTTCTGCAGCTCCTCCAGTTGAGGAAAAACCATCGTCAGGAGCTGAAAAATAATTGAGGCGTTAATGTAGGGATTAAGCCCCAAAGCAATGACCGAAAAATTGGCTAAGGTCCCACCGGAAAAAATATCCATGAGGCCAAGGAATTGATTCTGGGCAAAGAGATTCTTGAGGGCAGTCAAATTAACTCCGGGAACAGGAAGATGAGCCGCCACCCTAAAAACCAGAAAAATAAACATCGTAAAAATTAACTTTTTCCTGAGGTCAGGAATTTTAAAAGCGTTGCTGATAACCGCAATCAACTTGTTATCAAGAAGACGACTTTCTCTGGCCATTAGTCAGTACCTTTCCGCCTGCTTCCTCGATTTTTTTCCTGGCTCCTTGAGAAACAGGCAAACTCACGGTTAAAGTTTTTTCTAGATTACCCTCTCCTAAAATTTTGACGCCATATTTTTTGCCTTCGTTAGAGCCAATCAGACCATGCTTGCTTAAAGTCTCCACTGTTACTTGGGAATCCTTCGGCAAAAGGTTAAGATATTTGAGATTAATCACGATGGGCTTGTTCTTAGTTGATTTGAGTTTACCTTTCCCTCTTAATAAGGGCAATCTTTTAAGGAGTGACTTCCTCGTTTTGGTGCCCGCAAACCCTAATTTAACCTTACTCCGTGCCTTTTGACCTTTCGCTCCTCGACCAACGGTGTGACCACCTTTGCCCGAACCATAACCTCGGCCAATTCTCTTTTTGGCTTTGGTCGTTGTTTTTGGTAATTGGTTTAATTGAGTCATTTTCTTAGTTTTCTTAGGGCTTTAAAAGTGGCATAGACATTACTCGCCTTATTACTTGAACCAAGGATTTTTGAGCTCATATCTTTAATCCCGGCGGCCTGAACAACAGCCCTGACCGGTCCACCGACAATCAAACCACTACCCGGGGGCGCTGGCTTAATCAAAACTTCGGCGGCGCCAAATTTAACCTTCAACCGGTGGGGAATGGTGGTTCCCCGCATGGGCACTGTTATCAGGTGTTTTTTCGCGTAATTCATTCCTTTATTAATGGCTGAAGCCACATCTTTGGAATGGCCTAAGCCCACACCGACTTTGCCCTGACGGTCGCCCACAACGGTCAAAGCCGAAAAAGAAATCTGGTTACCGCCTTTCGTCTTTTTAGAAACCCGATTGACCTGAACCACCTTCTCATCAAATTCGGATTCCTCTTGGCTTCTTATTGGTCTTTTATTTTCAAACATTTTTGATACTTGGAACTTGATACTTGATACTTAAAATTCCAGTCCTCCTTCTCTCGCTCCTTCGGCCAGAGCTTTCACTCGACCATGGTATTGATAAGACCGACGGTCAAAAGCGACTTCTTTAATCTTCTTTTTTAGGGCTTGTTCGGCTAAAAGTTTGCCCGTCTCCTGAGCGCGAATCAGACGCGATTTTTCTTTTAAACCCCTGTCGCTGACCGTCAAAATTGTCTTCCCTTGAAGGTCAACTACCTGGGCATAAAGATATTTATTGGATCTAAAAACCTTAATGATCGGTCTTTTTGATTTCATTTTAACCTCCGACACCTGCCGCCCCCATTTTGGCGGCCTTACCTGGTTTGAGCTTAATTATTTCTCCTTGATAGCGAATTCCCTTCCCCTTATAAGCATCAGGCGGCCTCTTTGCCCGAATTTTGGCCGCTTCCTGACCAACCATTGCCTTATCGAGACCGCTTATTTTAATTAAGTTCTTCTCGACTTGGATCTCGATTCCCTCGGGAGGAATCACCTCCACCGAATGGGAAAAACCTAAAGATAAAATCAGTTTACCTCCTTCTATCTGACCTCGGTAACCCGTCCCTTGAATTTCCAGAGTTTTCGTCCAACCTTCCTTCACTCCATGGATCATGTTAGCCATTAATTGGCGAACTGTCCCTTGGTTAGCACGTGTTTGTTTATCCTCCTTAAGACGATTAACAAAAATCTCCTTTTCTTTAATCTCGACTTCAATCTTCGGCGCCAATTTTAACTCCAACCTACCCTTGGGTCCCACGACGCTCAAGAAGCCGTCTTTGAGGGAGACAGCCACGCCTTCAGGAATAGTGATTGGTTGTTTGCCGATTTTTGACATCTGATTACCAAACTTTACAAATTATCTCTCCTCCCTGATTGACTTTTTTTGCTTCTTCTAGGGTTAATAAGCCCTGATTGGTAGAAAGAATCATTATCCCTAATCCTGGCACCATCCTTTTTAATTGACCCGTGTTAACATAAACTCTCAAGCCAGGCTTAGAAATCCTTTTAACATCTTCCATTCCTGGCTCTTTGGCTCGGTATTTTAACCTCAAAATAATCGTTTTTTTGGTTTCTGGTTTTCCCGACTCGACTTTTAAGTCTTTTAAGTAATCATGTTTGACTAAAATTTTGCCCAGCTCTTCCTTGAGACGAGAATGAGGCAGAACCACTTCTCGATGCTTGGCGAGATAACCATTTTTAATTCTGATAAGCATGTCTGCAATGGGATCTGTCATTTTACCAACTCGCTTTCTTCACGCCGGGCAACTCCCCTTTGTGAGCTAATTCACGAAAACAAATCCGGCAAAGACCAAAAAACCGGAAATAACCTCTCGGTCGACCACAAAGCTGGCAACGATGGCGATACCTCACTTCGTACTTCATTTTTTTGGGTTTTAATTGTTTAACGATTTTTGATTTTTTAGCCATTTCACTCCTTTTCAAATGGTGCTCCCATCAATTCTAATAATTTCCTTGCCTTTTCGTCAGTCTTGGCATTGGTGACAATTGTCATTTCCAAACCCCTAATCTCTTTAATTTGCGCATAATCAAGTTCAGGAAAAACTAATTGCTCCTCAAGACCAAGAGTGTAGTTGCCCTGACCATCAAAACTCTTTTGGTTTAAACCCTTAAAGTCTTTTACCTGAGGCAAAACCAAATTGAAAAGCTTGTCAAGAAAATCATACATCCTCCTGCCTCTTAAAGTCACCTTGAGGCCAATCACCGTTCCCTTAATTAACTTAAAACCAGCAATTGATTTTTTCGCCTTAGTCGGAATCGGTTTTTGACCGGCAATCAAAGCGATCTCCTGACTAACCTGTTCAATCAAATCTTTTTTCTGAGCCGCTTCTTTTAAGCCAATATTAATCACTAGCTTGACCACTCGAGAAGCCGCCATCAAGTTTTTCAATTTGAATTCCTTGACTAAGGCGGGCCTGATTCTCTCTCTATAATCTCGGTAAAGTCTTGACATTTAAATCGCCTCCTGACAACGACGACAGATTCTGACTTTGCTTTTTTCTTCCAAGCGGCAACCAGGACGAGTCGGCTGCTTACATTTAGGACAGATTAAAGCCACCTTAGAAACCCCAATCGGCTTGGTAATATCGATAATTCCTCCCTGGGTCTGACCTCGGGCGCGAGCATGTTTCTTGTAAACATTGACCCCAGGAATTAAAACCTGATTCTTGTCAGGAAAAACTTTTTCAATTTTTCCTGTTCTGCCCTTATCCTTACCGCTCATGACTTGAACTTTATCGTTTTTTTTAAGTTTCATTTTTCTCCTAAACGATTTCTTGAGCCATTGAGGCAATCTTTTTATAACCTAAGTCTTTAATCTCTCTGGCAATAGGACCAAAAATTCGCGTCGCCTTGGGCTCACCATCTTTGCCGATAATCACGACGGCATTATCATCAAAGCGAATATAGGAACCGTCTGGTCGCGACTTCTCTTTCCTGGTTCTCACAATTAAAGCTTGAACCACCTGCCCTTTTTTAAACAGGCTTTGAGGATCAGCTTCTTTTATTGAGGCAACAACGATGTCACCAATGCCGCCGAATCTCCTTTTCGAACCGCCTAAAACCATTATCACCTGTAAAAGGCGGGCGCCACTATTATCGGTAGGTTTTAACTTACTTCTTAATTGAATCATGCTTGCTCCTTTCAATAATTTTCCATCTCTTGGTCTTTGAAATCGGTCTGGTTTCGCCAAAAATCACTTCTTCGCCTTTTTGGACACCTTTTTCATCATGAACATGATATTTCTTTGTTCTCTTTATTCTTTTCCGATAGAGGGGATGAATACGGTATTCCTCCACCTCAACCACGGCGGTTTTATCCATCTTAACAGAAACAACTTTGCCTTTAAACTTTTTCATTTTTTTCTTTGAGAATGGTCATGATTCTCGCCATTTCGTCTCTTTTTTTTCCTACTGCCTTGACGTCTTTAGTCTTTTCTCTGCCTACGGACATTCTTAAGTTAACCAATTCCTTTCTGGCTTCGACCAGCCTGGCTTGTAATTCCCCCACACTTAATTGGTGGAGTTTCTGAATATCTTTTCTCTTCACTTTTCCTCCTTGCTCACAACTTTTGTTTTAAAAGGTAATTTATGGGCAGCACGGTTCAGGGCTTCCTCAGCAATCTCTGCGGAAACCCCAGCGAGTTCAAAAATCATTTTTCCTGGTTTGACAACGCAGACATAACCTTTGACATCACCTTTACCCGAACCCATCCTCACCCCCAAAGCCTTTTGGGTAATCGGCTTATCAGGGAAAGCTCTAATCCAAACCTTGCCCCCTCTTTTGGTGTAATGGGTAATTGCCTTTCTGGCGGCTTCAATCTGATTGGCGGTTAACCAGGCTCGACCTAGAGCTTTAAGACCATAATCGCCAAAGTCTAACTTCGACCCCCGGGTTGAATGACCACGCATTTTGCCTCGAAATTTTTTTCGATATTTCTCTTTTCTCGGTTGTAACATCACCATGATTAATCCTTCTCCTCCTTATAAATCCAAACCTTAATCCCCATATAACCAGAGCGAGTCATGGCAGGCGCTTCGGCGTAATCAATATCCGCTCTCAAAGTCGAAAGGGGAATTTTACCTTGATGATACTTCTCTGTGCGAGCAATTTCTGCTCCACCGATTCTGCCGGAAAGAACAATCTTGATTCCTTTCGCCCCGGCAGCCATCACTCGTTCCATCGTTCTTTTAATCACTCTTCGGTGGGGTAGACGGCGTTCAATCTCATTGGTAATTCGGCCCACCACTAGTTGAGCAGAGAGGTCCGGCTCTTTGACTTCGGCGACATCAATTTGGAGATTTTTCTCTGGCTCAGGCAAAGAGAGCAAAGGAATAATCGCTTTCTTAAGTTCTTCTAGGCCGGTGCCACCCCGACCAATAACCACGCCTGGCCGAGTAACAAAAAGAGTGATTTTCATTTGGTGGATAAGACGTTCAATCTCTGCCCTCACTAGACCGGCTAATTTTAACCTTTGATAGAGAAAACGCCGGATTTGGTAATCTTCTAAAACATTTTGAGAGTAACGCTTCTTTCCACCAAACCAACGTGAGGACCAAGTTTTGCTCACGCCGATTCTAAAAGCAACGGGGTTAACTTTTTGTCCCATTGTCGTTCCTTTCCTTAGTCTCCTTTGTCTCCAGAATTACTCTAATATGGCAGGTTCTTTTTAAAATCGGCTTGGCCCGACCACGACCGCCTGGTTGCCAGCGTTTATAAGTTGGGCCTTCTTCAATTAAAATATTTTTAATCATTAAATCCTTTTCTTCTAATTTTAAATTATTGACCGCATTGGCCGTTACCTGTTTAATCGTTTTTAATAAGGGCACGGCGGCTCTTTTGGCTGATTGTTCCAAAGCCACCAAAGCTTTCTCTGGCGGTAGACCTTTGACTAAAGGCACCACTAAGCGTAACTTTCGCGCTGAAGTCCGAACATAACTTGATTTTCCCTCAATGACGACCATTTTAAGTTTTCTCCAAAATTCTCTTGACGATACGGCCATGACCCCGAAAAGTTCGCGTTGGCGCGAATTCGCCTAGTCGATGACCCACCATCGCTTCATCAATAAAAATTTCCTTGAAATCCTTGCCCGTATGAACCAGAAAATAATGACCGACAAATTCAGGCGGAATTTGAGAAGCCCTGGCCCAAGTTTTAATCGGCTCTCTTTTCTTATCGCCCGTTTGCTTCTGTTTCATCACCTTTTTTAATAGTTTGGCGTCCACATAAGGACCTTTTTTGCTTGAACGAGACATAATTATTGCGCAGCAACAAGCTCTGCTTATTTCCTCCTCTTCACTATCCAACTATCACTGTATTTTTTCTTCTTTCTTGTTTTCTTGCCTAAAGTCTTCTTCCCCCAAGGTGATTTGGGACTGGGCATACCAATGCCTGCTTGACCCTCACCACCGCCATGAGGATGAGCGCCAGGATGCTGAGCGACTCCTCGGACCGAAGGTCTAATGCCTAAGCGTCTCTTCGTTCCTGCTTTACCCAATCGTTTTGATTTCAACTCAGGATTACTCACTCGCCCGATGGTAGCCAAGCAGGCAATAGGAATTTTCCTGACTTCCCCTGAGGGCAGTTTTACTTGGGCAAAGCCTGCCTCTTTAACCATAATTGAGGCGGAGGTACCCGCACCTCGAACAATTTGACCACCTTTTCCCGGTCGGAGTTCAAGATTGTAAATCTGCATCCCAATTGGGATTTTCTCAAGAGATAAACGATTACCTCGCTCCAGCTCCGCCTCGGGTGAAGTCAGAATTTCACTACCTTCAACCATGCCTTCAGCGGCTAAAAGATAACGCTTTTCCCCGTCTTGATAGACGACTAAGGCAATCACCGCGCCTCGATTGGGATCGTATTCAATTGAGGAGACCTTTCCCGGAACACCAACCTTATCTCCTCTGAAATCTAAATCCCTGACCCGACGTTTATGACCCCCGCCGCGATGGCGAACGGCAATCCTTCCTGACGTACTTCGACCCGCTCGTTGTTTTTTGGACCAAGTTAATCTTTTTTCACTAGCAGAAGTCATTTCTTTTCCTCCTTGCCCTCCGTAGCTTTAGCGGAGGAGGGCTTTTTACCTTTAATTGGTTTTTCTACCGCCTCTCCAGGAACAGTAAAAATATCAATTTTTTGACCTGGCGCTAATTGAACAATCGCTTTTTTCCAATTAGATAATTGAGTCTGCTTTCTTCTCTTTCCCAATCTTCTGATTTTACCCTTGAGATTAATCGTTTTTACCGCCACTACCTCAACTCCAAAAGCCTGATGAACCGCTTTTCTAATCATCTCCTTAGTGGTTCTTTTATCAACTTCGAAAATATATTTACCTAAAACTGACTGATTTAAAGCTTTCTCGGTGATAATTGGTTTTCTGAGAACGTCAGCTAAATTCATAGGTTAATCCTTTCTTCCAACTTTTCTACTGCTTCTTTATTAAGTAAAAGTAAATCATTATTCAAAACTTGGTAAGGATTGATATTTTGGGCAAGACTAATTTCTAAATTAGGAATGTTCCTGCCTGCCTGAAGAACTTTTTCCATTTTCTCTGAGAGGATTAAGAGAAATTTTGGCGTTTTCTTGGTCATTTTTTCCTTTTTCGTGAGCTTTTTCAAAAAATCCGCCATTTCTTTGCTTCTGCCCTCAATCTTTTCTAAGCCGGTAATGACTCGAATTTCTTTCTCTTGGGCTTTGATGGAAAGCGCCACTGCCAAAGCTTTAGCCTTCATTTTCTTGGGCAATCGCTTCTTGAAATTAGCTTCGCCGCTAGGTCCATGAGCGACACCGCCGCCAACAAAAATCGGGGCGTAACGATCACCGTGACGAGCCCGACCGGTGCCTTTTTGACGCCAAATTTTTATCCTTGAGCCTTGAACCTCACCTCGAGTTTTGACTTTGGCTTTGGCTTTTCTCTGGTTAGATAAATAAACCTTGACCACTTGCGCCATCAGTTGGGGATTATCTTTTTCCCCGAAAGCCCTTTTGGGCAGGTCCACTTTACTCGTCATTTTGCCCTCTAGATTATAAATATTAGTCTGCATTTTCCTCGACTTTCCTAATCATTAATAAACCGCCTCTTGGTCCGGGCACTAAGCCTTTGACTAAGAGAAGGTTTTTTTCTGGTTCGATGGCAAAAACCTCTAAATTTTTAACTGTTGTTCTCTGGTGACCCAGCCGACCGGCCATTTTTTTACCTTTTAAGACCCTACCAGGGGTGGTGCCCGCTCCAATTGAACCGGGTGCCCGCTCTCGATCAGACTGACCATGAGTCCTAGGCCCACCGGCAAAACCCCAGCGTTTGACCACGCCAGCAAAACCTTTACCCTTACTGACACCAATCACGTCAATAATATCTCCTTGTTTGAAAATTTTATCCACCATTACTATTTCACCGGGTTCAAAACCAAGCTTTTCTTCAGTTTCTTCAAGCCTAATTTCCCGCAAGAAAAAAGGAGGGGTTTCTATTTTAGCTTTTTTTAAGCGCCCCTCCAGTGGTTTATTGGCTTTTTTCTTCCTACCCAATCCTAGCTGAATTGCCCAATAGCCGTCCTTATCCTTAGTCCTAATCTGAACCACGGAACAGGGTCCAGCCTGAATCCGGGTGACCGGAATTCTTTCACCCTGGCTGGTGAACTTCTGGGTTTGGTCAATTTTAATGCCTAAAATACCGTTCAACATTTTTTCTTTTTTTCCATCAAAAAAGTGCCTGGAGGCACTTTTTAAACAGGCTATGCCAATTCGAACTTAAGTTCTCAATCTCACCTCCATGTTAATAGGGAAATTATATAAGAAATGTACAGAGAATGCAAATTAGGGGGGAATTGTGGATAAATCAGGATTTACATCTTGATTTCAATATTCACCCCCGCCGGTAAATCGAGGTGTTGAAGAGAATCAATGGTGCGGCTGGTCGGCTCAAGAATATCAATCATTCTTTTATGGGTAAGAATTTCGAAGTGTTCACGGGCGTTTTTGTTGACAAAGGGGCTGGCGTTAACCGGAATTAACTTTCTTCGGGTTGGTAAAGGGGTGGGACCGGAGATTTTCGCACCAGAAGCAATGACGGCTTCAATAATTTTCGCCGCCGCCTCGTCGATGACTCGATAATCGTATGATTTTAAACGTACTCTAATCCGGCTACCCTTAATCATTAACCTCTCCCCTAATAAAAAAGCGTACGGTGACTACTCAGCTTCGACCATACGCCATGGACTTAATTTTATTTAAGAATTTTACTAATCGCGCCCGCACCGACAGTGTGGCCACCTTCTCGGATAGCAAATCTTTGACCTTCCTCCATCGCTACTGGCTGAATCAGTTTCACTGTCATCTTGGCGTTGTCACCAGGCATGACCATCTCTACTCCTTTGGGTAAAGTAACTTCACCAGTGACATCAGTCGTACGAACATAGAACTGAGGTCGATAACCACTAAAGAAAGGAGTGTGTCGACCGCCTTCATCTTTAGTGAGAATATAAACTTCAGCCTCGAATTCGGTGTGAGGGGTAATCGTTCCTGGTTTGGCTAAAATTTGCCCTCTTTCAACGTCATCCTTCTCAATTCCCCGAAGAAGAATGCCCACGTTGTCACCAGCATGGGCCTCATCTAAGGATTTTCTAAACATTTCGATGCCGGTGACAATCGTTTTCTTGGTTTCTCTAATCCCCACCATCTCTATCTCCTCATTAATTTTGAGGATACCCCGTTCGACTCGACCGGTGACGACGGTGCCTCGTCCTTTGATAGAGAAAACATCTTCAACCGGCATCAAAAAAGGCTTGTCAGTGTCTCGCTGTGGTGTGGGAATATATTCATCCACCGCTTTCATCAGCTCAAGGATTTGTTTTTGGGCTTCCGCCTCACCCTCGAACGCTTTCAGGGCACTACCGCGGATAATAGGAATCTCATCGCCGGGAAACTTATACTTGGTTAAAAGTTCCCGAATTTCCATCTCCACCAGATCCAATAGTTCGGGATCATCAACCATATCAACTTTATTGAGGAAAACGACCATTGCCGGCACACTTACCTGACGAGCCAGCAAAATGTGTTCTCGAGTCTGGGGCATGGGGCCATCAGGCGCAGAAACAACCAAAATGGCACCATCCATCTGGGCGGCACCAGTAATCATGTTCTTGACGAAGTCAGCGTGACCCGGACAGTCGATATGGGCGTAGTGGCGCTTGTCGGTTTCGTACTCCGAGTGGTGGATATTAATCGTCACGCCCCGCTCCTTTTCTTCTGGAGCATTGTCAATGTCGTAGAAATCAAGGGCTTTCGTCGGGTTATCAGTCTGTTTAGAAAGAACTTGGGTAATCGCCGCTGTTAGGGTGGTTTTACCGTGGTCAACGTGACCAATCGTCCCAATGTTAATATGGGGTTTGGTCCGCTCAAATTTCTTTTTTGTTTTTTCTTCAGCCATTTTTTAAAAAAAGATACGAGTCTGACTCGATTGGAAATAATTTTACCAGATTCACTTGGAATGTCAAGACTTAGATGGTTTTGGCCTTCTTTGAGCAACAATCGTTTCCTGAATATTCTTCGGCATTTCCTCGTAATGAGAAGGCTCCATGTAGTAAGTCGCTCTTCCTTGAGTTAAGGAGCGTAAAATCGTCGCGTAACCCGGAATCTCGGCGAGAGGCACAGAAGCAGTAATCACTCTCACCTTACCCCGAACCTCACTTCCTTGAATCTGGGCGCGCCTGGATGATAAATCGCCAATCACCTGACCCATAAATTCGTCAGGAGTGGTCACCTCAACCTTCATAATGGGCTCGAGTAAAGTCAATTCCGCTCTTTTGGCGGCGTCTTGAAAGGCCATTGAACCGGCAATTTTAAAGGCAATGTCAGAAGAATCAACTTCATGGAAACTGCCATCATAAACCGCCACTTTAATATCGGTCATCGGATAACCAGCCAAAACGCCTTTTTCCGTGGCTTCTTTGACTCCTTTTTCCACTGAAGGAATAAATTCTGAGGGAATAGACGCCCCCCTAATCTCGGATTTAAACTCAAAACCCTGACCTCTTTCTCTGGGTTCAACTCGCAGGAGACAATGGCCGTATTGACCCCGACCACCGGTTTGGCGAATATATTTTCCTTCGCCTTCAGCGATTTTCTTGATGGTTTCTTTATAAGCAACCATCGGTTTGCCGGTGTCGGCTTCAACATTAAACTCCCGCCTCATTCGGTCGACAATAATTTCCAGATGGAGCTCACCCATGCCGGAAATAATCGTCTGACCAGTTTCTGGATCGGATTTAATCTGAAAAGTGGGGTCTTCTTCGGAAAGTTTATTGAGGGCTAAACCTAGTTTTTCTTGGTCGGCCTTGGTTTTAGGCTCAATCGCTAAGGAAATCACCGGTTCAGGAAAACGAATGGCTTCCAAAATAATGGGGCGGTCTGACTGACAAAGGGTATCACCGGTGGCGGTTTGGGTCAAACCAATGGCGGCAACAATCTCGCCGGCAGCGGCTTCCTTAATTTCTTCTCGTTTATTGGCGTGCATCAAGAGCAACCGCCCGACTCTCTCGCTTTTACTCCTGGTTGAATTAAGGACACTTGAGCCAGACTGAAGAACACCTGAATAGACTCTCAAATAAGTCAGTTTGCCAACATGAGGGTCGGTCTGAATCTTGAAGGCTAAAGAGGCAAAAGGCTCACTTTCCTTAGGTTCTCGTTTTTCTGTTTCTTGGGTTTTGGGGTTAATACCTTCCACCGGCGGCACTTCTAGAGGCGAAGGCAGAAAATCAATCACCCCGTCTAAAAGAGGTTGGACGCCTTTGTTCCTCAAAGAAGAACCAGGGTAAGTGGGCACTAATTGGCCGCTAATCGTCGCCTGACGAAGAACTTTCTTCATCTCCTCAAGCGAAGGCTCCTGGCCGTTGAGATATTTTTCTAAAAGCTTTTCGTCCTGACCGCAGATATCCTCAATTAACTGGTAGCGGTATTCATCGAATTGCTTCTTTAACTCCTCGGGAATTGCTTTTTCCTCAAATTTTTCGCCCGTGCCTTTTTCTGGCCAAAAGAGGGCCTTTTTTTCGAGGAGTAAAACTATTCCCTGGAAACCTTGCTCTTGGCCAATGGGAATCGCCATCACTGCTGGCCGCGCCCCTAAGCGCTCCTTAATCATCCCCAGGGAGCGTTCGAAGTCCGCGCCGAGTTTATCCATTTTATTGAGAAAGACTAACCGAGGGACATGATAACGGTCGGCTTGATGCCAAACGGTCTCTGATTGGGATTGAACCCCCTCTTCAGCGTCAAAAACAACCACCCCACCATCTAAAACTCTTAAGGAGCGTTCCACTTCGGCGGTAAAATCAACGTGACCAGGAGTATCAATGATATTCACCCGGCAATCCCGCCAGAAAGCGGTCGTCGCCGCGGACATAATGGTAATTCCCCGTTCTTTTTCCTGGTCCATCCAATCCATTTGGGTCGTCCCTTCGTCAATATCACCTATCTTGTAGGTTTTGCCCGTGTAATAAAGAATCCGCTCGGTGGTCGTAGTTTTGCCGGCATCAATATGAGCAATAATGCCGATATTGCGGACTTTATCAATGGGCACTTTTCTCTTTTGAACTGTTTCGCTTTGTTCAGTCATGATTAGATTTTAACACTTTTCGCGTTTTTCGCGTATAAAAAACTGCTTCTTGGGGAAGCAGTTTCTGCCTCGGAAATATTCTAACAGAAATTTAGTTTTGGTTCAAGGGGTTCACCTCTAAAAGAAGTCTTATTTTAATTCAAAAACAACGGTCACTGTCTTCTGGATGGTGGCTGATCCTGGTTCAATCGGAGCTCCGCCTCCACCACCTGCTTCATAGTAGACTGGATAAGTACGAGCCTGTTGGTAACCCTCAGAAACACTAATGATTCTTCCTAGTTTAACCCCACTTGACCGGGCCAATGCTTCTGCCTTTACCTGAGCATCTTTAATGGCTTCCTCCAAGAGGAAATCCTCTCCATTTTGACTTTCGTCAAGAGAGAATTGAGGACCACTAACATTTGTCGCTCCACCCTTCATCAGTAAATCAGCTAAGTCAGAAGCCTGGTCGACATCGCGAAGAGTAATCGCAACAGAATTGCTTACCCGCCATTGTCCTGGTCTCCTTTTTTGGACTCCTTCTTCATAATAAGTTTCTTCGTCCTGGTAGACATTCAAATTTTGAGTCTTAATGTCTTCGTCCTTGATACCAAAATTTTTGACGGTATCAATCACTGCTTGAATTTTTTGATTAACTTCATCAACAGCGACATCTTTACTGTCATTAACCGCACTTACTCCAGCAGTAAAATGGGCAATTTGGGTTTTCTGCTGAGTTTCGGCTTCACCAATAACCGAAATTGTTCTTGCTGGATTAAGTTGAAACTCGCCCCAATTAACTTCTCGCCAAGGAATGAAAAAGGCACCGACTAAAAGAACAAAGCCTAAGAGTAAGACGCTAACCACAACCTGAAGAAATCCAAACCTATTTCCCATGATTTAATCTTAGCAGTTATAAAAAGAAAATGTCAATCGTTTAAGAACGCTCAATTTTCTTAAAAGTAACTCAAGGTTTTTTAAAAAGTTAGTTTTTATTCGAAACAAATTTCGCTTGCTACTAACGAACTTCCCCAAACTGGAAAAAAGGGGCCTTTTTAAATAAAGCAAGGCAAATAATATTAACCGCTCCTTTAAGACAGTAAATCACTCCGCTTAAGCCTTGAAAATGGCGGCTAGAAGACACCACCGGATTATCCCAAAGAAAAACAGCCTTTCCCTCTTTCCTCGCTCTTAAACAAAAATCAACATCAGTATCAAAGTTAACCTCTTTTCTAAAACCGCTGATTTTATGATAAAACTTTTTTCTAAAAGCAAGATTGAATCCAGGACCAAATCCTAAGAACCAACAGCCTAGGTTCCAAACTGGTTCAATCAAAATACTTAAAAAAATCTTAGGTTTAAAAATTGCTTTTCCGCCAAGATAAACGATTTGTGGATTTCGTTGAAATGCCTGATAAATCTTCTCTAACCAATCTCTGCGAACTAAGGTGTCAGCATCAGTGATTGCGATAATTTCACCCTTAGCCCGAGAACATCCTTTTCTCAAGGCAAAAACATATCCCTGTTGTTTTTCTTTAACAACCTTTGTCCCCATCTTTGCCGCAACTTGGGCTGTCCTGTCAACAGAATTATTGTCAACAACAATAATTTCATAGTTTTTTTGGGGAAAAGTTTGGTTTTTGAGAACGGTAAGGCACTGGCCAATGGAGCTTTCCTCATTATAAGTAGGCACAATAACAGAAATGAGGGTTGTTTTTTCCACTTGAACCATTGATTATTCTTCCATCAAACCTTAAATCATGAATTCGAGTCAGGTTTTTTTTGTAGCATTTTTCTGAATAAGATTCTGGAGGAAAAGACTACTTCTGGAATTGATTTTTTAAGTAACCAGCGGGGAGTTTTTTGGCAATATTCTTCATACTGCTTACCAAATCTCTTTCTGAGTTCAGGTTCTTCCTCCAATTTTTTTGATTAATCTGAAACAATCAAAAAGAACCACTATTCCCACTAAAACTAGGAGTTGGCCGATGGTTTTCCCGGCTCCAAAGACAAAAAAAGGCAAATTAAAACGATTATTTAAATGGGCAAACAAAAGAGGAAAAACAATCATGAAGAGAACAACAAAGATGGAGCTAAAGAGAATTGATTTTATTTTCACGACTGGTTTAATTTTAATACT
>JADDYB010000272.1_pt1 | contig 16128 bp, 12 predicted proteins | sample 8641941 | NCBI WGS metagenome assembly JADDYB01 (sample SAMN16275377, study PRJNA637457) | freshwater sediment metagenome | isolation source: Lake Kineret sediment | place: Israel: Lake Kineret | collected 2013
GCACACAGGAGGCAGCCATCATTGTGTATGCCTCCCGTGTGCAGAAGAAGATAAAGCCCGAACCTTCACGCCATAAAGAATCCTAATCAGACCTTTTCCCATCCATTTCTTTGTTGTAGAATAAACTCTATGAATCGCTTTAAATTGGTCTCCGAGTTTCAACCTAAAGGTGATCAGCCTCAGGCCATCGAATTACTGAGCAGTGGGGTTCTGAAAGGCATTCAAAATCAAGTCCTTTTGGGTGTGACCGGTTCTGGAAAGACCTTCACCATGGCCAATGTGATTGAGAAGGCCCAGAAACCCACTTTGGTCATCTCCCACAACAAGACTCTGGCTGCCCAACTTTACGGTGAATTCAAAGAACTCTTTCCGGAGAATGCCGTCGAATTTTTTGTCAGTTATTATGATTATTATCAGCCCGAAGCTTATATCCCCTCCACCGATACCTATATTGAGAAGGACACTCAGATCAATGAAGACATCGATAAGATGAGACACTCCGCCACCCGATCCCTTCTTGAAAGAAACGATGTCATCATCGTTGCCAGCGTCTCTTGCATCTATGGCTTAGGATCTCCGGAGGCGTACCATGGAATGCTCCTCTATTTGGAAAAGGGAATGACCATTCCAAGGGAAAAGATCCTTTCAAAATTGGTCGAGATTCAATATGAGCGGAATGATATTGATTTTCATCGGGGGACTTTTCGAGTTCGAGGGGATGTGATCGAGGTCTTTCCGGCTCATGAGGAAAGCCGGGCTATTCGAATCGAGCTCTTTGGAGAGGGGGTCGAAGACATTTCTGAAATCGATCCCTTAAAGGGTAGAGTCATCCAATCCCTGGATAAAGTCCCCATCTATCCGGGTAGCCACTACGTCACTCCACCAGACCGGTTGCATAAGGCGATTCAAAGCATTCGGGAAGAATTAAAGGAGAGGGTAGGGTGGTTTAAATCCCAGAATCGGCTTCTGGAGGCTCAGAGATTGGAACAGAGGACAAAATTCGATTTAGAAATGCTTCAAGAGCTTGGTTATTGTCAGGGGATTGAAAATTATTCCCGCCATCTCACCGGAAGAAAGCCGGGGGAACCTCCCCCCGTCTTACTGGATTACTATCCAAAAGATTTTCTCTTGTTCATCGACGAAAGTCATGTGACCATTCCCCAGTTGATCGGGATGTACCGGGGAGACCGGTCGAGAAAAGAAACACTGGTGGAGTATGGATTCCGCCTTCCTTCCGCGCTGGACAATCGGCCTCTCATGTTCGAAGAATTTGAGAAACGTGTCCAACAGGTCATCTATGTCTCAGCCACTCCGAGTGAATACGAAATGAAGAAGAGCCGTGGAAAGATTGTGGAGCAGATCATCCGCCCCACGGGTTTGAGCGATCCTCTCCTTGAAGTCAAACCAGCGAAGAACCAGGTTGACGATCTTCTGGGGGAAATACAGAAGCGGGTGAAGAAAAAGGAGAGGGTTCTCGTCACCACCCTGACCAAGCGGATGGCCGAGGACTTGACCGAATATTACGCGGATCTCGGAATTCGGGTGAAATACCTCCACTCTGATATTGACACCCTCGACCGGGTGGAGATCATCAGGGATCTTCGCCTTGGGAAATTTGATGTCCTCATCGGGATCAATCTGCTGAGGGAGGGACTCGATATTCCGGAGGTTTCTTTGGTGGCCATTCTCGATGCCGACAAGGAAGGTTTTCTTAGATCAGAAAAATCGTTAATCCAGACCTTTGGTCGCGCGGCTCGAAATGTGAACGGCCAGGTGATCCTTTATGCGGATAAGATGACGGGATCGATGGATCAGGCGATTCTGGAAACAAACCGAAGAAGAAAGATCCAGGAGGAATTTAACAAAGTTCATGATATTACCCCTCAGACCGTGAAGAAAGCGGTTCGAAATATCTTAGCCTCCATCTATGAAGCGGACTATCTCACTATTCCCGCTGTGGCCGATGTTGAAGAAGGATATGTTTCTCTTAAAGAGATTCCTGCAATGATTCAGAGATTGAAGAAGGAGATGAAGGAAGCAGCGAGTTGTTTGGAATTTGAACGAGCCGCAGAGATCCGGGATAAGATCCATCGCTTCGAAGAGATAGAATTAAAGATGAGATAAAAATCAGAAGGCAGTCGTCAGTAGGCAGAATGCAGTAGGAAATTAAAAACCAATGAAATCTTTAGAACAAAACATTAACAACCTCCCTACCCATCCAGGGGTCTATCTGTTCAAAGACAAAAAGGGGACGGTTCTTTATGTCGGGAAGGCAGGGAATATCAAACATCGGGTGGGTTCCTATTTCCAGAGACCAGCAGGAAAGGATTTGAAGACTTTGGCGATGTTAGAGAAGGTGGCGGATATCGATACCATTGTTACCGATACAGAAAAAGAGGCTTTCATCCTGGAGAACAACCTCATCAAAGTTCACCATCCCCGTTATAATGTGAAGTTGAGGGATGATAAAAATTATCCCTGTCTCAGGCTTTCCATGGAAGAAGAATTTCCCACGCTCACCATTGTGAGGCGGATCAAGAAAGATGGATCACTCTACCTTGGCCCCTATCCCTCTGCCACTTCTCTTAGGGAGACCCTGAGATTAATCAGACGGCTATTTCCTATTCGTACCTGTCTGAATACAAAATTTTCTGGCCGTCTCAGGCCCTGCATCAATTATGAAATGGATCGTTGTACTGGCCCATGCTGCGGAAAGATCGACCGGGACCAATACCGAGAGATGGTCCATCAGGTAAGAATGTTCCTTGAGGGGAGAAACATAGACCTGGTTGAAGGCCTGAAAAAGAAGATGGGAGAAGAATCAGAACAACTCCACTTTGAGAAGGCAGTCAAGATTCGAGACCAGATTGAATATATCGAGCATGTTATTGAAAAGCAGAAGATTGTTTACAGCGATTTTGTTGACCAAGATGTGATCGGTTTTCATCTCCAAGACCATGTATTGATCGTTTATCCCTTGTTCATCAGAGGGGGAAAACTCCTGGGCGGCAAGGGTTTTACTTTTCCTTCCAAAGGTCTTCCTGATGAGGAGGTCTTATTTTCTTTTATCCATCAATATTACCGCGAAGGTAAATTCATTCCCGAACAGATCTTGATCCCGAAGGCCATTCCCGAACAAGACCTTGTCGAACAATGGTTGACAGAATTGAAGGGAAAAAGGGTTAGGATCTTTGTTCCTGTGAAGGGAGACAAGAAACGTCTCCTTAAAATGGCCTGCGAAAATGCTGAACAATACCTTCTTACAAGGGATGAATTGGATAAGGACCAGAAGAAACTTTTTGAGGGGTTAAAGGAGAAACTCCATCTGAAAAAGATACCTTATCGGATTGAGGCTTTTGATATTTCGAACCTTCAAGGAGGAAATGCTGTGGGGTCCATGGTCTGTTTTGAGGACGGGAAGCCCGATAAGGAACGATACCGTCATTTCAAGATCAAAACGATAGAGGGAGCGGACGATTATGCCATGATGTATGAAGTCCTCCTCCGTCGTTATCAAAAGGCCACTAAAGAAGATGATCTTCCTGACATGATTTTGTTAGATGGGGGAAGAGGCCAGTTGAATGTGGCACAAGAAGTATTTAAAGAACTGAAGATTAGAGAAGTCGATCTCATCAGCCTGGCTAAGGGAAGGGGTGTTGAAGGGCCTCGTCTTTCGAGGTTGAGAAAGAGCGAAGAAAAAGTTTTCCATCCTCAGTATAAGGAACCCTTCATTTTGGGAAAACATTCACCTGTTCTTCACTTTCTTGATCGAATTCGTGATGAAGCCCATCGCTTTGCCATTATTTTTCATAAGAAAGTTAGAAGTAGAGACACAATCAAATCCGTACTGGGAGAGATCCCGGGAATCGGAAAAGTGAGACAAAAGGAGTTATTGAAAATTTTTGGAAGTGTTGAAAAGATCAAAGAAGCCACGGAAGAAGAATTGGCCAAGGCTCCAAAGATGACCCGAAAATCAGCCCAGATGGTCTATCATTTTTTTGGGAAAAAGAGAGAGGTAAGGCCCTTTTGCGAAAATAAAAACGGTGCGAATGACTGCCTGCCCCGTCCTCGGTCGGGACCGGGGCCGGTAGGCAGGGAAAACGCACCGTTCCATCCTTCTTCATGGAAGAAGTGTTAAGTTCCTCAGGCACTTCCTGTCTCACAACGAAACCAAGCCGAATAGGTCACATTAAAGCCGGCCTTCTTGAAATCCTTTACAATTGGATCTGGGCTACTCGTCTTTAATCGAAGCACGATCATCCATTCCTTCTTTTCTGTTCTGGGCAAGGAAATCATACTTAATACGATCGTATTATGTTGGTTCACGATAGAAATAATTTTCTCAAGGTCACTTAACTTTCCGCCCAATCCTTCGATGGTTATTCTTGACCCTTCCTCCCTTACCCCTAAGGCACGGGTCAGGAACCTGACGATGTCCGATTCGGTCGCAATACCAACCAGTTTCCCGTTCTCCACCACAGGAAACGAACCGATCTTCTTCTCCTGCCCAATCTTTAGAGCCTCCTCGAAAGGAGTGTCCGGAGCGAGGGTAAGAGGATTCTTCTTCATAATTTCCTTCACCTTCATTTTTGAAAGGAGATAATTCAATTCGTGGACGCTCAATGATGTGGCCGGTGAAGGTGAGGCTTCGAGAATGTCATGTTTCGTAACAATGCCCAACAATTTTCCTTTGTCCACAACGGGAAGCCTTCGGACATTGTTTTCTTTCATTATCTTTTGAGCATCCATAACCAATGTTTCACTGTCTACAGTAACTGGATTCTTTGTCATCATATCTCTAATTCTCATTTTTCATCCCTCCCTTTAAATTTATCTTTCTCAGTATAATATAATCATCAATATCCCCATCCCGCAACAATAATAAGAAAAGTTTAATATTTTCCAAGTCTTAATGGGTTTCATTAGAAAGGTCAATACCAAAATTCCCACTTTAGACTCATTCCCTCTCCAACCTACCCCTCCTTCCCAAGGGAGCCCCGGGGGAACAGGTTTGGTGCTTGGAATTTTGCGCTTCTCATGGAGCCCCACGGCCAAGGCCGTGCTTGCACGCCGAAGTGTGTCACAGCACGCAGGCGTGGTCTCCTGCGTAGGCGGATAAACTCCATTATACTTTTCTAAGTGATGAATCTTAGGGGTCCCCAAGGTCAGCGGCAGCAGATTGGACTTTTTCCTCAACAAGATGTCGGATCTCATTTAATCGTTTTTCAGTTAGGGCCTCAAATCGAAGGACCAGTGCTGGCTGAGTGTTTGAAGCCCTCACCAATCCCCATCCATCCTCAAATTTTACTCTGACCCCATCGACATCGATGATCGGATAGTCTTTCCTCAAGATTTCTTTTACTTTTTCAACGACGTTAAATTTAATTCCATCTGGGCAATCGACCCGAATTTCCGGTGTGATAAAGGTCTTCGGCACATCGCTGAGGAGTTGGGATAATTTCTTGTCTGTTTTTGAAAGGAGCTCAATAAGACGGCAAGACGCATAAATGGCATCATCATAACCCAGATAACGGTCTGCAAAAAAGATGTGGCCACTCATCTCTCCACCGAGAGCAGCCTTTTCTTCCTTCATCTTTTCCTTGATCAGAGAGTGGCCTGTTCTCCACATAATGGCCTTTCCACCGTGTTTCTCAATGTCATTAAATAAATTCTGAGAACATTTCACCTCCGCTACAAAAGTAGCCCCTTTTTTATATTTTAATATCTCCCTCGAAAAGAGGATCATCAATTGATCGCCCCAAATGATGTTTCCCTGGTCATCCACCACGCCGATGCGATCTGCATCTCCGTCATATCCAATCCCTACATCTGCCCGATTTTTCTTCACCCGGTCGATCAGATCTTTTAGATTTCCAGGGACGGTGGGGTCTGGGAAATGATTTGGGAATCGTCCATCCACCTCGCAATAAAGTTCTTCCACCTCGCAACCCAAATCCTTGAGAATCGTCCCTGCCACAATCCCCGCTGTCCCATTCCCAGCATCGATCACCACCCTCATTCTTTTTTCGATGTGGATATTCTTTTTAATATAATCTTGGTAAGGTCGGATGATTTCTTCATTAGAAACAACTCCCTTACCCACCACAAACTCTCCCTTTTCGATCAATCGCCTCAGATTCTGAATCTCTTCTCCAAAGATGGTGCTCTTTCCAACGGAAACTTTAAACCCATTAAACTCTGGCGGATTATGACTTCCGGTCACTGTCATCCCGCCATCTTTATTAAGGTGGAAAACAGAGAAATAATAGGCCGGTGTTGGGCAGAGCCCGATATTGACGATATTGCATCCTGTTAGGATCAGGCCTTCAATCAAAGCCTCCTCAAAAGTCTTTGAACTGAGTCTTCCGTCTCTTCCAACCACCAACTCTTTATGGCCCAAATGCACCATATGGGTTCCGAACCCTTTGCCCAATATCCTGACGATATCAGGTGTCAAATCCTTATCAACCACTCCTCGGATATCATACTCCCTGAAGATCTGTGGGTTGATTTTCATCGATTCTCCTTATTGATTTAAAATAGATTATCCACAACAAAACGTAGGGGAGCCTCTCTGGGGCTCCCAAATAAGGCGGCCACGCTTGCGCGCCGAAGCGATGCAGCGCGCAGGCACGGAGGGCCACCCCTACAATATTTTGTTTGGATTTATTAATATCAGGTTATCTTAAATCTCCCCGATAATCAAATAATTTCGGTTTTGACTTTTGGTGGTCGATAGGATAAATTACTTTACGACGTAGACGGTTTTCGCCCTCAATAAATGAGGGCGCTACAATTTAAAAAGGGACCGAAAAGGATAATTTGTGGAGATAAAAGCCATTCGTGGTTTTAATGACATCCTTCCCGATGAGATTGGAAAGTGGCAGTTCGTCGAGCAGACTGCTCGAGAAGTCTTCGAAGGGTTTGGTTTCTCAGAGATTCGTATTCCCATTCTTGAACGGACAGACCTCTTTTCCCGGGGCATCGGAGAGGCGACCGATATTGTCGAGAAGGAGATGTATACCTTCATTGACCGGAGTGGCAACTCCCTGACCCTTCGCCCTGAAGCCACAGCCTCGATGGCACGCGCCTATTTAGAGCATCAGCTCTATACCTTTGATCCTGTGGCAAAACTTTATTGCATCGGACCCATGTTCCGATATGAAAGACCTCAGAAAGGTCGCTACCGGCAATTCTACCAGATTGATGCAGAAGTCTTTGGTGTGGAGAACCCCCTGGTGGACGCTGAGGTCATTGTCATGCTCATCCATTTTTTAAAAAGGGTAGGGCTTGAAAAGCTTGAACTTCAAATCAATTCCTTGGGCTGTCGTGCCTGTCGGCCTCGGTATCGAGAAGAACTAAAAAACTTTTTAACGAAGAAGTCTTTTCAACTCTGCGAAGATTGTCAAAGAAGGCTTCAAACCAATCCTCTACGCATCTTTGATTGCAAGGTAGAGACTTGTCAGGAAGCGATTGCTGATGCACCCAAAGTGACCGACTTCATTTGCCCGGAATGCCAGAAACATTTTGACAAGGTAAAAGAACATCTTGAGACGGCGGGGCTGACTTACATTTTGAAACCCAGGATGGTGAGGGGGTTGGATTATTATACCCGTACTGCTTTTGAGGTGGTTTCTTACCAGTTGGGCTCTCAGAATGCCGTGACAGGTGGAGGGCGGTATGACAATCTCTTCCAGGAGATCGGAGGCCTTGACGTTCCAGGAATTGGTTTTGCTATCGGAATGGAGAGGCTTGTCTCCTTGTTGCCAAAGGATAAAGAGTTTATCCAAACTCCGCATCTCTTCGTTGCTGCTCTGGGAGAAGAGACTGTTCAAGAGGCTTACCGAATCATTAATCAACTTCATCTTCAAGGAATTCGAGCAGAATTAGACTATGAAGGAAAGAGCTTGAAGAGTCAGATGCGAAGGGCTGATAAACTAAAGGCTCGGTATGTCCTCATCCTGGGAGAAGACGAATTAAAAAAGGGGAGGGCGGTGCTGAGGAATATGGAGGATAAATCCCAGGAAGAAATCCCGATGAAAGATCTTTTGATTACCCTTAAAGCAAAGATCCTTCGAGATTGATTTCTCTTACTTTTTCCCTCTCCCCTTGAAGGAGAGGGTGGGGATGAGGGGGTTGAAGGTTTGAAGTAATAATGATATTATCCTCAACAAAACGCCACGCGCTTTGCCCTCTGCGCTATGCGATTTTGGAATTGGGGGATCGTTCAATGGTAGGACGCCGGACTCTGACTCCGCGAATCGAGGTTCGACTCCTCGTCCCCCAGCCATAGAATAAAAATGGGTCTGACTCAACCAACCAGACCCTTTTTTGTTTTTAACTCTTTGGAATGGGTGACTCCTTTGCTTCATTTCAGATCTGTAAGAATTGACTCGCCAACTCCAAATTTACATGTAAAATGGAATCATATATTCCAGATTTACTAAGGAGTCCATAATTGACTGGACACAATTCTCGGAAAATCTCCCCTCGCCCCTCTTTGTCAAAGAGGGGTTATTCCTCCCTTTGGAAAAGGGAGGTAGGGAGGGATTTTGCAAAAATTTCTTTAGTCTTTGGTTCATTAGGATGTCTGCTCTATTATGGACCGATTACCAATAGCCCCCAGGGATGCATGATTACCTTATTTCCGATGCCATCTCCCCCTTTTGTAACCCTTTTAATTTAATTTTTCTCCTTTTCTGATATTTTGGCCCAGGTATCGCGAAGGGTTAAAGTTCGATTGAATACCAGGGCCTTGTCTGAAGAATCAACAGGATCCATACAGAAATAGCCGAGTCTCTCGAACTGGAAACGGCTTCCGGGTGCCGCATCTTTCAGGCTGGGTTCCACCCGGCATGATTTGAGGATTTCGAGTGATTTTTCATTTAGATATTCCGTGAAATCGGATTTTTCCTCCAGAGGATTAGCGACTCTAAAAAGGCGATCATAAAGTCTCACTTCAGCAGGAAGGGAATGGTTTGCCGATACCCAGTGGATGGTTGCATTAACCTTCCGCCCATCGGGAGCAAATCCGCTTCTGGTTTCCGGGTCAAAGGTACAGTGCAATTCGACCAGTTCCCCTGTCTTGGGATCTTTAACGACGTTCACACATTTTATAAAGTATCCATACCGGAGACGCACTTCTCTGCCAGGAGCCAGTCTGTAAAACTTTTTAGGCGGATTCTCGAGAAAATCTTCTCGTTCGATATATAACATCCTGGAGAAAGGGACTTTCCGGGAACCCATCCCTGGATTCTGAGGATGATAAGGGCAATCAAATTCCTCTGTTTTGCCTTCTGGATAGTTTTGGATGACTACCCGTAAAGGATTAAGCACGGTCATCACTCGAGGAGCCCTTTCATTTAAGTCATCTCTTACACAGTGCTCGAGCAAGGCCACATCAATGAGGCTATCATTTTTAGCTACGCCAATACGCTCGCAGAAATTGCGGATCGCCTGGGGGGTGTACCCCCGTCTTCTCATCCCTGCCAGGGTAGGCATCCGCGGATCGCTCCATCCACTCACAACCCCTCCTTCTACCAATTCGATCAACCTCCGTTTACTTAAAACTGTGTAACTGAGGTTGAGACGGGCGAACTCAATCTGCTGAGGGTGAGATTCTACTTTTAATTCATTCAGAAACCAATCATAAAGGGGCCGATTGTTTTCAAACTCCAGTGTACAAATCGAATGAGTGATCCTCTCGATGGAATCCGATAGACAATGAGCAAAGTCGTACATCGGATAGATGCACCACTGATTGCCTGTTCGATAGTGGGGTTCAAATCTAATTCGGTACATGATCGGATCTCGCAGGGTGATATTAGGAGAGGCCATATCGATTTTGGCCCGAAGCACATGAGTCCCTTCTTTAAACTCTCCGGCCCGCATCCGTTCGAACAAATTGAGGTTCTCTTCGATTGATCTATTACGATAGGGGCTTTCCCTGCCCAGTTCGGTTAAGGTGCCACGGTAGTCTCGAATTTCAGCTGCACTCAGACTGCAAATGTAAGCCTTTCCCTTTTTAATCAGCTGCACTGCATACTGGTAGAGCTGCTCATAATAATCGGAGGCATAAAACAACCGGTTCTCCCAATCAAACCCAAGCCATTTCACATCTTGAATAATCGAATCCACATATTCCTGGTTTTCTCCGGTTGGATCTGTATCATCCATCCGCAAATTACAGGTCCCTCCATACTGGGTGGCGATACCGAAATTGAGGCAGACCGACTTGGCATGTCCGATATGGAGGTATCCATTCGGTTCAGGTGGAAAGCGTGTGGCAACCCGCCCTTGGAACCTATTGGTTCTTAAGTGCTCATCAATAATTTCCCTTATAAAATCCGATGGGGGTGACGGGGCGGCTTGGTTCATATCTTCTTTTCCTCTCTCTTGATCTAAGGTGGAACGATTCTTTCCCTTCCCATCCATCAGATTGTTTATCCGATTTTACAACAAAATGCAATTTTTTCCTAACGCCTCTTTTCTTTGCGATGCAGGTGATTTCGACACTTATAAGTCAATACTGGTTCTCCATTGATCAACGCACCTTTTGACGATATGATGAATTCCGAATTAGAATTTTGAACTCCGAACTCTAAACTCCTAACTCCAAACTTGTGAAATGGGGGATCGTCTAGCGGTAGGACCATGGACTCTGGCTCCATCAACCGAGGTTCGAATCCTTGCCCCCCAGCCAATGATTTCAAAAAGTTAACGCTTAATAACCATTTTAAGTCCCAGATTTTTTCAATAAGATACTTCCAATTTTATTGACACCCCGTTCTTAATCTAATACACTCCAATCCAAGTTCGGGGCATCTGCTTGTTGACTTTTTCCGTTGGGAAAACGAGGGATCTTTGGACCCCCATTAATAAGGAAGTTAGAAAAATGAAAAAGCAAGAGAAAAGCATTTCAAGAAGACGGTTTTTAACAGGGTCTGCAGCGATTGCCCTAAGCGGTTTATTAACGAAGAAAGTTTTTTCACAGGCGAAAGATTCTCCTCCCCCCAAAAAAAGGACACGATTGATCTTATTAGGAACGGGTTGAGGTTCTCGGCCCAATAAGAGGTGAGCACAACCTTCCAATGTCGTGAGGGAGTTATATTTTTCAAGGAAACGGATCCGAGAAATAAATTTTATCAAAAGATTTGCAATTTTTTGAGACAAAAAAGGGCACATTCCCTGTTTTTCAGTAATTTATAATATTTGAAAACAGCTTTAAAAATCAATTGGTTATATAGTAAATCTGTCTTTGGCATTGAAATTGCTTTTATATTATACAGACTTAAAAAATTAGATTGCCGATAAAGCCAAACCACGAGTAATCGTGGGACGGAAAGCCACGGGTCCCAGGCTCCTGGGACAGCCGGGTTGCCGAAGCAGAAGGAATTTTGCTAAACCCGTGGCCTATATTTTAGCCACGGGTTTTTTGTTGATGGGAATGACAAATTTTAAAGGAGGGAAGGAAGAATGAAGACACTTTGGATCGGAATAATGGCCGTCACCTTTGTTTTAGGAACGGGGATCGTGGCGGTGATGTACATTTTGGGAAAGATGGTTTTCTCCCACACATAGATCGCTTATTAAGAATTAAAAGGGATGATCTTTTTCTCTCTTGGTTTTCCTTCCTCTCTCTATCCTATTCCAAAATAATTCTTGCATCTACGGCCACCGCCTTATTTTTATAAGCCAATATAGGATTCAGTTCTAACTCTTTAATTTGGGGATTCTCCTCTATCAATTTTGATATCTTGAGAATGATCTCCACTAAAGCAGAAATGTTGGTAGGTTCTTTTCCCCTGTAGCCCTGCAAGAGTGGATATCCTTTTATCTCTTTAATCATCTCCTGAGCATCTCTTTGTTCAACGGGAATAACCCTGAAAGAAACATCTTTGAGTAATTCTACAAAAATACCTCCCAAGCCGAACATAATGACAGGTCCGAATTGTGGGTCTTTACTGGACCCTACGATCACTTCTGTCCCTGGTAGGGCCATTTTTTGCACGGATACTCCATGGATGATCGCATCAGGGCATTGTTTCCTAACTTTTTTTAAAATTTCGTCATAAGCCTTTTTTACTTCAACCATACTGTTTATTGAGAGTTTCACTCCACCCGAATCGCTTTTATGAATCACATCCGGGGAACTTATCTTGAGGACAACAGGGAAACCCATTTTCTGGCTTAATGAAACAGCTTCTTTTTGGGTCTTTGCCAATTTGGTCTCTACCACCGATATCCCAGCCTGCTTGAGAATTTTTTTAGATTCAAATTCGGTGAGTATGGACCTGCCTTCTTTTTTGACTTGATCGAAAATCGAAAACTTCACCATCATTCTTCTCCCTTCTTTCGGTTTGAATATTGATAAGCCATGCCGAGCGCTTTTATCGCCATCTCAAGATCTGAAAATACGGGAAATCCTAAATCTTCCATTCGAGCGGACATGTCATTGACGAGAGGGATACTTGGACCATAGATCCAGGTGGCGATGGTCTTTTGATGACTTCCCCGCAATTCTCCGTAAAATTTTAGATATTCCTCTACAAATTCTTTAAATGGGCTTGTCCAGATGACATTAAAGAGGCAATCAATATGATCATCCGACAGGACCGTTTTTATAATTTCAGAATAGATCGTCATATAATTATTGACTGCCATAGGCGGGCCAATATCCACAACCGTTTTTCCCAAACCAGGGAAAATCGCATCTAACTTTTTGGCTATCTCAGGAGACAATCGGGCAACCGACAAACCATATTTTGCCCCTTCGTCTATGGCTAAAACTCCAACCCCTCCGGTAAAGGTGACAATCCCCAACCGATTTCCCTTTGGCAAGGGTTGAAGAGAAAATATTTTGGGTAATTCAAAAAACTCACGGAATTTTTCCAGGCGAATGATTTCTGCTTGTTTACAGGCAGCACTGAAAATCTGATCATCCATTGCCAGCGCACCGGTGTGGGAAGCAGAGACCTTTGCCCCTTCTTTGGTCCGGCCAGATTTTAAAATTAAGACAGGCTTTTGGGCAGTGACCCTTCTTGAAATTTTCAGGAACCTTTGTCCATCTTGGATACTTTCGAGATACATGGTGATGACTTTTGTCGCCGGATCGCTTTCAAGGTATTCAAGCAGATCACATTCATCGACATCACATTTATTGCCGTAATCACATATTTTGCTCACCCCGTAGTGAAGGTCAGCATAAGGGAATGCCTGGGGATTAATCATCCCCGTCTGAGCACAGATGGCGACGGCCCCTGGTTTTACTTTTTTATACCCTGGTTCGTAGGGGTCGGGGATGAAGCCATTGGCTGAATTAACAACCCCTGCTGTATTCGGCCCAAGGATTCGGATACCTGCCCCTTTGGCAATCTTTAAGATTTCATTTTGCAGTTTGGCCCCCTCTTCATCCCTTTCTGCAAAACCATCTGCCACCACAATCACTGACCGGATTCCTTTCCCAGCACATTCTCTCATAACATCGGGGACAGATCTTCGATTGATCATAATGAGTGCCAAATCTATTTTCTCCGGTATTTCTTTGAGGGAAGGATAAACCTTCAAACCGAGGACTTCTTGATAAGAGGGGTTCACAGGAAAGACTTTCCCCGCAAAACCGGCGTTCAACATCGTTTTAATGACCACATAACCGCCAAAATAACCTTCTCTCAAGGACCCAACTACCGCCACACTTTGCGGTTCAAAAAAAGGTGACAAAGCGCTTTTTTCTGATTCCGAAACTTCATCTTCCATTTAAAATCCCCCTTCTTCCTTACCTCAACTCAAATTTGAGAGAGCGATAGGTTAAAAGGTAACAATTTTATAAGAGGATTTCAACTTGATTTTTCGTTTGCTTTCCCTTCAATAATTTTTTAAATAATAGGTGTCTCCTATGAAAGATAAGATTCCTTCACTTTCCGGTTGGTTCGTCGTGGGTTTCAGTTTCGTCACCCTCGCATTGGTCTACGGAATCTGGTATTCCTTCTCCGTTTTTTTTGTCGCCCTTTTAAAAGAATTTGGCTGGAGCCGTTCTATCGGTGCTGGCGCTTTCTCCTTATTTATCATCTTCAGTGCCATTATCGGTCCTTTTGTCGGAAACATGGTGTCTTCCGCTAAACCCCGGAGGGTTATTTTAGGGGGAGCACTGATTTTAGGCGTGGGGCTTGCTCTATGCAGTTTGACTCAGACCTGGTGGCAATTCTACATCTTTTTCAGCCTGATCACCGCTGTGGGTTTGGGTGCTGCGGGCTGGGTGCCCCATACCACCATCATACAACAATGGTTTAAGGAAAAGAGGGGATTAGCCACCGGAATTATCTCTGCTGGAATAGGAATTGGAATTTTAATCTGTGTTCCCTCTGCCCAATATCTCATCATCCAATTAGGATGGCGGATGGCTTATCGAATCATGGCGGTTTTCATTCCTCTTGTTGTTATTTTTTTGGCGATTCTTTTTTTGAAAAAACCTCCCCAAATTGCCTCCCATCAAATCGAAGTTGGAATTTCCATAAAGACCACAAAAGATCCTTTGGTTGTCAACGATGGATGGGCTTCACAGTCGTGGACGGTAAAGAAAGCCATCGCGACAAGACCCTTCTGGCTTCTGACACTTTCCTTTTTCTTGGGGAGTTTCGTTATTCAGTCCGTCTTTGCGCATCAAGTGGCTTTTTTTGTAGATCGTGGTTTAGAAGCACTTTTGGCTTCTTATATCGTGGGGATTGTCGGCATTGTGAGTCTTGGCGGGAAGATCCTTTGGGCCACCTTGTCAGATAAAATTGGGAGAGAGATTACTTATACGATGGGAATCATCTGCTCCATACTTGGAATGCTATGGCTTATCCTATTCAGTCTAATGCCTTCCTCGAATCTCCCTTATTTTTACGCTATCTTCTTCGGTATGGGATATGCTGTCCAGGCGGCTCTCCCTCCTCTGATCACAGCGGATTTTTTTGAGGGGCAGGGCTATGGAGGTATCTTTGGGATACTCATGATCTTTGTAGGGATAGGAGGGGCCTTTGGGGTATGGTTTGCCGGTTTTTTTTATGACCAGATAGGAAGCTATGTCCCTGTTTTTATGGTTACGATCCTCTGTGCCTTTTTTTCTTGTCTGAATATCTGGTGGGCTGCACCCGGAAAAATCAGGATGGTGCCGGGGAAAAGGGGGAAACCCAGAGAGTGATCGAAATCTATTCGTCAGTAAGCTAATCGATCAGGTGGACATCCAAAAAAAGATCTCCTCGCTCGCCCTCTTTACCTTGTCCGCCTAATCCCTTTAAACGTAAGCGCGTTCCTTCCTCAACACCGGCAGGGATGGTGACCATGAGAGTCCTCTTTCTTAATCCTTGAGGAATGGAGATCATCTTTTTCGTTCCAAAGCGTGCTTCCCTGGGTGTAATTCTGATGATCCCATGAAGATCCAACTCATCCGGGATCGAAAGGGGAGTGAGGGGTTGTATACGATGAGTTCTCTGCCGTTCGGTATATTGTCGAAGTCCATCACTTAAACCTGTCCTTGGGATGGTCTCAAATATTTTTATAAAAATGAGACCAGCGACAAAACCACCGATATGGGCCCAGAAGGCGATGCCTCCAACATTGCTGGAGGTGAGGCCTGCAGAAAATAATTGGAGGAGAAACCAAAAGCCGAGGAAGATAAAGGCAGGGATCTCGACAAATTGAAAAAAGAAAAAGATCGGTATCAATGTCAAGATCTTGGAACGGGGATAGAGGAGGAGATAAGCTCCCATGACACCTGAAACGGCTCCGCTCGCCCCGATGGTAGGGATATTGGAATTCCAATTCGTGAAGAGGTGGACCAGGCCCGCTGCCACACCACAGACAAGATAGAAGACGAGATATCGAATGTGGCCGAGCCTGTCTTCAATATTGTCCCCGAAGATGTAGAGAAACCACATGTTCATAATGATATGAAGGAATCCTCCGTGAAGGAACATGGAAGTCAGAAAAGGGAGATATTGTTGGAACCTTGTAAAGTGGGCGGAAAGTTCTGGATCGTGGTATCGGAGAGGGACCATCCCATAGAGATAAAAGACTTCTTTTAAATTGGGACCCTGAAGGAGTTGCCATAGAAAGGCAATGATGTTGAGGCCAATGATGATGAAATTG
>JADDYB010000273.1_pt1 | contig 16102 bp, 25 predicted proteins | sample 8641941 | NCBI WGS metagenome assembly JADDYB01 (sample SAMN16275377, study PRJNA637457) | freshwater sediment metagenome | isolation source: Lake Kineret sediment | place: Israel: Lake Kineret | collected 2013
ACTGGGCAACTGGAAGTAGACTGAGGCCGCGCCCATCGATCAATTTCCCTCCTCGATTTAGAGGAGAGAAGGTCCAGTCCTCGTGTACGCCTAGGTCACCAATAAAGTTATTAATACCATAATTATCAAGTATTACTTGAATTATAAGTATGACTCAGATAGTCAGTATTACAAGCAAGGGGCAGGCGACCATACCGAAGGAGCTCAGAGAAAAATACGGGATGAGAGACAAGGCCCTCGTCGTGGAGACGGATGAGGGCATACTATTCAAACCCCTACCGACGCCGGGACAGGACAGGGGATCATTGAAACAGCTCATGGAGAACAAGACCGCCCTGGAGCTTGTGGAGGAAGCCAGGCGACATGAAGCAAAACAATCTAGGAGGCGATGAGGCTGAGCGTCGTCTTCGACACCGAGCCTCTGCTGGTCTTCTATAAGGGGGAGGAGGGGGACACGGAGGTGGAGGGACTTCTAAACCAGGTGGTCGAAGGCAGCCTCGAAGCCCACATCAACGTGGTGAACCTGACAGAGCTATACTGCATACTGCACAGGTATAGCCCGGAGGCGGCGGAGGAGAAGACCCGAAACCTGAGGGCCTTCGGCGTCAACGTGGTGCCCATCATAGATGACACGCTGTGGAGACTAGCTGCCACGATTAAAAGCGGGCACCCAATGAGCCTGGCTGAAGCATACGCGGCTGCCACGGCGCAGGCCACAGGTTCGAAACTGGTCGTTGGAAGAGACACAGAGTTTAAAGGCCTCAACATCGAGACGATAATAATACCATGACGGGAGGGCTAAGGGAGCAACTACACGCTCTCCTGCTCGGGTAGGCATCACCAATTGGTTAAGTATGTACTAGACCCATATCAAGGAGTGTCAGCCGTTGTCGGCTTTAGACGGAATCAGGGTGCTTGACCTCACCCAGGTCCAGGCCGGGCCCGTCTGCACCATGCTGCTGGCGGGGCTCGGCGCCGAGGTGATCAAGGTTGAGCGACCCGGCGGGGAGCTGGGGCGCATGTACCCTCCGACGAGGGAGGACATGAACCCCTACGTGGCGTTCCTAGGCAGGGGCAAGAAGGGTGTGACTCTCAACCTCAAGGACCCCGAGGGCGTGGAGATTCTCAGGAGGCTGGCGGCGGCCTCGGACGTCCTCGTGGAGAACTACAGCCCGGGGACCATGGAGGGCCTGGGTCTGGGCTACGAGGCCATGCGGGAGGTGAACCCGAGGCTCGTCTACGCGTCTATATCCGGGTTCGGGCAGACGGGGCCCTGGAGCGGGAGGAGGAGCTTCGACCCCATCGCTCAGGCGCTGAGCGGCTTCATGTGGCTGGGCAAGGAGATGCTTGACCCGGATGGGCCTCCGAGGCAGGCGCCGGAAGCCGTGGGCGACACCATCCCCGGGATACTTGCGGCATACGGGATACTGGCCGCCCTCATAAGCCGCGGCAGGACAGGCTCAGGGCAGAGGATCGATGTCTCTCAGGTGGAGAGCCTCATCGCCCTCTCTCCCAGCTTCGCGTACTGGGTGCTGGGTGGGACGACGCTGCTGCGGTCCCTCGCCGCCTACAACCTCCCGTGCTCAGGTTACCACAGGGCCAAGGATGGCAACGTCATGTTCTTCATCCCCCGAGGCCGCCTGGCGGAGTGGTTCAGGGAGACGACCGGGCTCAGCGGCGACGACCGGGTGGAGGTGGCCCGGTGGGTCTCCGAGAGGACCGTCGACGAGGTTGTGCAGATCATGGATGAGGCAGGGGTGCCCGCCGCGCCCGTGTATGACGTGGAGGATGCCCTCGCCAACGAACACAGCCGCGCCCGCGGCCTCTTCGTCGAGGTGGATACGCCCCTCTACGGTAGGGCGAGGCTGCCGGGGTACCCCTTCAAGCTGTCTGAGGCGGAGGGGGACCTGTCGAGGCCGGCGCCCAGGGTGGGGGAGCACAACCATGAGGTTTACAGCCGGCTCCTTGGGCTCACAGATGACGAGTTGAAGAGGCTGTCAGATAAGGGCGCTATCTGATCGCCTAGATGGAACAATAAATGGTGAACATAAGGGACGGTGGCTTCCACGCATAATTTTAACTGAGCTCAGGCAGGTTTCTACCCATGTACGGCATCGAAGGCATGATCACATTCACCTACCATGAAGACCTCGAGGAGGCCAGCAGGTTCTACGGAGAAGCCCTAGGCCTGGAATGCGTCATGGACAGGGACTGGGTCAAGATATACAGGGTCGGCTCCGGCGGCCACATCGGCCTAGTGGACGGTAAACGTGGCTACCTGCGGCCATCGAAGGACAAGCCCGTCATGCTGAGCATAATGGTCAGCGACGTAGACGCCTGGTACAGGAGGCTGACCGATAGGGGCGTGAAGGTCAACCATCCACCCGAGCAGTCGAAAGACATACACATGAGTGGATTCCTCACATGGGACCCCTCAGGCTACGTGGTGGAGCTGCTCGAGTTCCTCACCAAGCCCTACGGCGAGTAATGGAACGCTGATCCATAACCGTGTTAAATGGTCCGCCGAAGCATCCTCCGAGGACCTGAAAACCCGCGCCGTACTAGGTGCGGCGGGACCACTCGTGGCCCGCCCCTAGGGCAGCGGGCCCCTCACCTTACCCTAACCAACCCGTCCGATTCAGGGCTCCACCCCTCAAGCCTCTTACCCACCCCCCAGTGGTACGTAGGCCTGTACAGGAACACCCAGGGCGCGTCGTCCCTCACCAACCCGTAGATGCGCCTGTAGATGCGCTGCCGGGCGTCAACGTCGAAGGTCCTCTGGGCTTCCCATGTGAGGCGGTCCACCTCCGGGCTGCTGTACCCCATCCACCACGGGCCCCTGATGCCCGAGTGCAGCTTCTCCCTCAGCACCCTGAATGTGCTGCGCGGGCTTGAGTCGAAGCAGCACAGGTCATGTATCTTCTTGTCTCTGACCATCTCGGCGTAGGCAGGCCGGTCCCCGTGGTACAGGGACTCGACCTCGACGCCTATCTCCGCGTACTGCGTCTCCATCTGGTGGGCCAGCTGCGGCGCCTCGTCCGGCATGGACGTTGGCACGTCCATCGCCAGCCTCAGCCCGCCACTGTACCCGGCCTCGGAGAGCAGCCTCCTAGCCCTGTTGGGGTCATAGCTGTACAGCGGCGTATCGGGGTCGTACCCGAAGTGGTGGGGCGTCAGGTACCCGTTCAGCTGCCTGGCTTCGCCCCGCTTCACCACCCTGATGATCTTCTGGGCGTCGAGGCCGTGGTTGAGGGCCTGCCTGACGCGCCTGTCTACGCATGGCCCCTTAAAGCAGTTCAACATGAATATGATGCAGAGGCCGCTGTCGAGGGCGGCAACGAGCCCGCCCTCGGACTCGGTGAGCTCCTTGCCATCCACGCCCACCATGCAGCCTAGGTCGGCGTCCCTGTCCAGAACCATCCTGGCCCTCTGCACGGCGTCGGGCTCAGCCAGCCACGTCACCTCTCCGGCCCCGAGGGCGCCGCTCCAGTAGCCTCTGAAGGGCTCCAGGACCGCCTCGTCGCGGCCCATCTTCCCCACCAGGTATGGGCCCGTGCCCACGTACTCCCCGGGCAGCCTATCCAGCTCAGCCTCGGGGCCGACGGGCATCTCGGAGAGCAGGTCGAGGAGGTCCGCCATGGGCTCCCGTGTCCTGATCTTCACAACGTCAACGCGGGGGGCCGTGAACTCTGCGTCGCCTATGTAGCCGGCGTAGACGCCCTGGGTGCCGTAGGCTCCCCCGATCCTGGGGTCGATGACGCGGCGTAGGGACGCCACCACGTCTGACGCCTTGAGTCGATCCCCGTTGTGGAATCTCACGCCCCCCCGCAGCTGGAACGCCCACGTCAGCCCGTCCGACTCCACGGCCCAGCTGCGGGCGAGGTACGGCCTGAAGCCGCCCCCGTCCCTGGAGACAAGTGCCTCGTAGACGGAGTAGATCAGGTTGTTCCTGGCGTTGCCGTCGCTGCATATGTGGGGGTCCCCGGCCTGCACCGAGCTCTGAACCACCGTGTAGTCGTCAGCCAACCGGGACACACCTACCCGAAGTCGGGCAGGTCGGAGGGCTCCTCCTCCGCCGCCACCTGCTCCAGGCTCCGGCCCGTCAACGCTGAGCCGGGCTCCTCCTCCGCGACGTCCGAGCCGGGCCTGGCCTCGCCGTCCTTCATCTTGAAGAACAGCCACCTGGGTTTCCCGCCCCCGCCCGTCCTCAGCAGGGCGAAGCCGCCCCTGAGCTTCACGCCATCCAGCCTGAAGGTGGCGTGGCCCTCCTCCAGGCTCTCGGCGAAGCCCTTGTCTTCCTTGAGGTTGGTGAACGTGCCCCTGTCCCAGACGATGACGGTGCCTGCGCCGTAGTGACCCTCAGGGATGACGCCCTCGAACCCGGCGTAGGCCATGGGGTGGTCCTCGGTGGGTACGGCGAGGCGCTTCACCGCGGGATCCATGCTGGGGCCTTTGGGCACGGCCCAGCTCTTCAGGACACCCCCGGACTCAAGCCTGAGGTCGTAGTGGAGGGTGCTGGCAGCGTGCTTCTGAACCACATATATTGGGTTGCCGCCGCTCTCCGCCGCTTCGCCGGGGGGCTCAAGGCTCCCTGCTAGGTCTCTCTTCTCCCTGTACGTCTTCAAAGGATCAGAACCATCCATGGTACAGTATGCGGCCTAGGCTACAATAAAGGTAGTGAAAAAAGTTGGGTTGGGCCTCTAGCCCTGAGCCATCTTCTTACCGACCATGCTGGCCAGGCTCCTCGCCTGGGCGTTGGCCTTGGCCACCAGCAGCCCCACGGTGTCCCGGGTGGGCCACTCGGCCTCCACAGCCACGGCCCTCGCCTGCTGGTACGCCTTCGCCAGTATGGTGGGCGCCGTCTGGGGCGTCACATACGCGGCCTCCACGGCCACCTTCAGAGCGTTGCCTATGGCTGCCTCCAGGCTGTGCCTGTACATGTCCATGTCGAGGATGAGCGCGTCGCCGGGTATCACCTCGCCCCGCTCGTACACGGCCTTGACCCTGAGGCCCATCTCGGCGGCCCTGACGCCCAGGCGCTGAAGCATGTCCGCCAGGTCCTCGCCTATGGGTTGACCCTTCCTGGCGACCACAACGTCCTGGGCTACCCAGATGCTGCCCGCCTCGATCCTTGTCCTGACGCCCATGGCGCTGAACTTGCCGATGAGGGGGCCCGGGCTAAGCCCGGTGTTGCCCGCCGATATGGTTATGTCTTCGAGCGCGACGTCGCCCGCCTTCGCAAACACCCTGACCTTGTTGGAGTTCAGCTCCATGGCGACCCTGAACGGGTTACCGTTGGTGAACAGGAACACGTTGGGCCCGGCGATCCTCTCGATGAACCCGCCTATGTCCTTCTTGCCGGCCTCCTCCATGCTGATCCTCAACAGGGTGTTCTTCAGCACCTTGAACTCCAGGCGGCCCCTCAGCTGGCGCCTCATGTCCTGGAGCATGCCGCTGTTGACCTTGAAGAGGTCCGCGGCCGCTATGACGTCGTACTCCTTGAGTAGCTCGACAGTCTCCTGAACAGTGTCCATCTTCTCGTGTGGAATGTGACTCGACATACCTAGAACACCTTCACGGAGTCGCCCATGGATAGCTTCAGGAAGATGCTGCGCACGTTGGCGAAGCCCCTCCTGGTGGCCTTGGTCACGTTCTGGACCACGACCTCTATGTTCTGAGCGACCTCCTCGTCACTCATGTCCTCCTTCCCAACGATACAGTGGACAAACGGCTTGTCCCTGCTCCTAAGCACCACGGTCTTGCGCTCGCGCTCGATCACGTTGTCTATGGGCGCCTGCGGCGGCACCGGGGTAGGCATCTTACCTCTGGGGCCCAGTATGGGTCCCGCTACGCGACCTACTGTGGGCATCATAGGTGCCTCAGCGACGAACGAGTCATATGGTTGAAGGGCCTTCTTGGCTGCCTTCTTGTCCGTCGCAAGCTGATCAAGTTCAGCGGGCTCAACAACTGCATCCGCTCCTGCCCTCCTTGCTCTCAGCGCTAGGTCGCCCGAGGCGAACACGAGCACCTTGCGGTCCCCCACCCCGTTGGGGAGGGTGAACCTCAGGTTAACTCTCTGGTCAGGCCTGTTCATGTCGAGCTCCCGCAGGTTGATGGCCAGGTCGAAGCTCTGCTGAAAGTTCCGCGCAGGGCTAGCCTCCCTGGCCTTCTCGATGGCTTCCATTATCTTGTTCTTTGGGAGCGACATTGTGAGTTCCTCTCAATCTCACCTGAGATACAATTTAAAGGTTATTTATGCCTCCGCCAGCTTCTCGTCGAACTCCCCCGCCTTGATGGCCTGCTGGACCTCCTTGGCGGGTCGGCCCTCGACTGTGACGCCGGCGCTCTGGCACGTTCCCAGTACCTCTCGTACGGCGGTCTTCAGGCTCGCGGCGTAGATGCCTGGACGCTTCTTCTTGGCTATGCCGATGAGCTGGTCCATGGTAAGGTCTGCGACGTAGCTTGTGTTGGGTGTGCCGCTCCCCTTCTCCAAGCCGGCCGCCTGGCTGATGAGTGCGAAGGTCGTAAGCATACCCACCTTGACCTTGAACTGCTTGGTGTCTGTGTCGATGACGACGTCCACCGGCACCGGCAGCCCGTCGTACTCCTTTGTCTGAGCGTTGATCTCGTTGACGATGGCCATGATGTTGACACCCATGGGCCCCAGAGCGGGACCTATTGGGGGGCCTCCCGTGGCCTTGCCACCGTTGACGATGAAGTTGAATGACTTGTCGACCATTAACTATTCATTCCTTTAAGCTCTCTCACGTAGTCAGCGTGTACCGTGATAGGCAACGTGAACGCGGCCTCAAGTATCTCGATGGTGACCTCCTCCTTACCGACGTCAACACGTACGATACGGGCCTGCATTCCTTTGAAGGGCCCCGCGATCACCTCGACCAGGGTGCCCTCCTCTAAGCCTTCGACCACTGGCTTCGTCTGGATGTAGTGGTCCACCTCCTCCGGGCTGATGGTGCCCTGAACCCGCTCGCGGGTGTGGCGCATGCCTCGGATGAGCTCGTCCACCATGTGGGGCCTCTCAGCCTCTATGATGATGTACCCTTTAAGCTCGGCGGGCGCCAGTATGGCCGCTATGGGCAGACCCTCAACCTTCGCCTTATCGGCGAGCATGAGGGAGACCGCCTTCTCCTGGCCGTTGGTCACCTTCACCGCGTACAGGGACGTCTTCACCGTCTTCTCGGACAACTGGACCACTCACGATGCACCATGGTTTGTGGGGCTCAGAGATATTAATATTGCTGAAAGGTTAAGCGGATAGGCGCAGCTGCAACGACGACCGGATTCGATGAACGGTTACGCGCCCTGCAGAGTAACCGATATCAGCCTGATGAGGAACCCCACGGCGCCCAGGATGCCTATGCCCGCGAAAACTATCTTGATGCTCATCCAGTATGTCTTCCAGTCGGGCCTCGTCAGCGTCCTCATGAGCCTGTCAGCGGACTGCAGGAACTCGTTAAGCGGCATACCTGTCACCCTATCGATCAATGGTCCCTAGTTAAAGTTTACGTATCGCCCCACAGGAAAAAAAGGTGGTGGGCCCTACCTCTTCAACGCCTCGTTGATGCTCTTCTCCACCACGGTTATGGGTATGTTGTCCACGACGAAGCTGTGCTTGCCGCCTTCGCTCTCAACTATATTAAGCTCGTACTTGCTCGCCGGCTTGACGTCGCCGACCTTCTCAAGGGGGAGGTTTAGGACCACGTTCCGACTCTTTCTCAGGAAGCCCTCCTCTTTTATGAACAGGAGCTTCTGGTCAGAGATCATCAGGTGCCCGTAGTTGCCGTCCATCTTCCCCGAGTACGTCTTCCTTACCTGGTCGCCTCGCTGCAGACTCTTCTGGGCGAACTCGGTTAACGCCATGTCTGTCCACGGACCAGACACACGGGCCACAGTATATATGTTGTCGAAATACTTTTAATGTTAGTTAAGATGTATATATGTCTGTATTAATGTATTAGGGCGTAAATTTTTATCGAAGAGAATATAATCGGCGGGGTTCAGGTATAGCCTAAGATGGAGCACAGGAAGATAATGGCCCTCGGGAAATCATCGAGGGTGGTGTCTCTTCCCAAGGAGTGGCTACGCGTTAACCAGCTAAGCCAGGGCAGCACCGTCACGGTGCACATGCAGGGCGATGGCTCCCTCGTGATATACCCGGTGTCAGAGAAGAGCGACGAGGTGAAGAGGATCGAGCTCAGCGTCCGGGAGAGCGAGAGCATGGACAGCATAACCAGAAAGATCATAGGGGCCTACCTCGACGGGTACTCCCACATCGTCTTGTCCTCCGAGAACATATTCACGGTGGACCAGCAGACGGCCATCAGGGCCATCATACGCAGGCTGTACATGATGGTTATCAACTCGGAGGCGAAGAGGATCGAGCTGGAGACCCTCATCGACGAGTCCAAGGCGTCGGTGTCCTCGTGTGTGGAGAGGATGCACCTGATAACGTACTCCATGTTCAGGGACACGATAAAGAGCCTAAGGGACTGGGACTACAAACTGGTCAACTCCGTGATCTCGCTGGAGGACGACGTCGACCAGCTCACGTACCTCGTCCTGAGGATACTGCGAAGCGCGGCCGTTAAGCCCAGCCTCGCCAACGAGCTCAAACTGGACCCACTGGACTGCCTCGACTATCAGACCCTCGTCCACTGGATCGAGAGGGTGGCGGACAACGTGATAAACATAGCCGGGTGCCTCAGGTACATGATCGAGGGCGGCCTCAATCTGCCCGTAGAGGCGAAGAGCATTCTACTGAACGCGGCCGAGATCGCCTTCGAGTCCTACGACAAGGCCGTCGATTGCTACCTGCACCTAGACGTGGAGCCCACCAACGGAGTCATCGATAAACAGAGTGAGATAAGGAAACTGTACATGGAGATCACGCCCCTGCCCAGGTTCAGCGAGACTTACGACACGTCGGTGCTGACCAACATCGTGACCATCCGGGAGAACATTATGAAGATCAGCGATCTGGCCGCGGACATAGCTGAGCTGACCATCGACCGCGCGTACAAGATTCACGGTAGCCTCAGATGATTCACGCGCAGTTGGAGGCATACCATGGGGCAGGGCCCACACTAGGACTCCGCTAGGAGCTTCTCCGCGAACCAGCCCGCGTCGAAGGGTTGCAGGTCCCCGTAGCCCTGACCGACGCCCACGTAGATAACCGGCTTCCCTGTGAGGTAACTGACGCTGAGGCTGCTGCCCCCTTTGGCGTCGGCGTCCACCTTGGTGAGGATTGCCGCGTCGAAGCCCACTGCCTGGTTGAACGTCATGGCCTGCTCGGTGGCGTCGTTTCCTATGAGGCTGTCCAGGATCATTATCGTTAGGCTGGGCCGGACGACGCGCTTAACCTTCTGAAGCTCGTCCATGAGGTTCCTGTTGGTCTGCATCCTGCCCGCCGTGTCTATGAGCACCACGTCTATGCCCTGAGCCTTGGCGTGCTGGACCGCGTCGAAGCCTACCGCGGCGGAGTCGGAGCCGTACTTGTGACGTATGACGCGGACGCCAAGCCTGCGGCCGTGCTCCTCCAGCTGCTCTATAGCGCCGGCTCGGTAGGTGTCCCCTGAGGCCAGTACCACGCTGTACCCGTTGTCCATGAGGAGCTTGGCCACCTTAGCTATGGTGGTGGTCTTCCCCGTGCCGTTGATGCCCACGAACATGACGCTGAGGGGCTCACCTCTCTTCCTGTACTCGGCAGCTAACTTGAGCAGGTCTAAGCTGCCCTGGCCGCTCAGCACGGCCTCGATGGACTGCCTCAGGGCGTCCCGTACTTGCCTGGACCTGTCGCCGAACCGGGGCGCGCCGCTGCCCAGAAGCCTCTGCTTCAGCTCCGCGCAGACGCGCTCCGCCACCTCCACGGAGACGTCGCTGCCTATGAGGTGGAGCTGCAGGTCCCAGAGAACAGGGTCCAGATCCTTCTCGGATAGACCCGTTGAACTTATCTTGTCTAATATTCCTTTGAGGTCCTGCCGGAGCTTCTCAAACAACTATCATGCACCCTGGGTGGCGTTCTGGATCTCCGCTGATAACCTTTCCGCCATCCCCTGGTGGGTCTCCAGCTGGGCGTAGATCTGGCCCAACTGCTCCTGGACGGACGCCTGAGCCTTCTCCATCTCCTGGAGCCTCCCCCCAATATCCTCCACCGCCTTATCGTAGCCCATCTCTACGGAGACGTCGGCGCCGATCCCTACGATGACCTTGCTTATGTCCCCGAGCTCGGCGTTCATGAAGACGCCGCCGCCCACGGGAACCAGGAGAGGCTTATGGGGCTCCACGCTCTTCAGTTCGCCTAGGCTGCCCTGGGCCAGCCTGAGCTCGGCGACTGTGGCGTTCAGCAGCTGAAGCCTCTGCTCCAGCACCTGGACGGTGCCCTCCATCATCCTGATCTCGGTTACGAGCCTGCGGAGCTGCTTCTCCTGTTCCTGGGACACCCTCGGGCTACTCCTCGGTTTCCTCTTCTACGCTGTGGATGGTGATCTCGTAGCGCTTGGCCCTGTGGCGGCTGCCTATATCCGCGTACACCTTCTCCAGGGCGTGCTCCTCCCTGGGGGCCGCCACGACCTTGTCGAACGTGAGGGGCTCAAAGAAGGAGTGCTTGTTCACCTCTCCCTTGACCCTATAACGCTTGACGCTCACTCCTCTCCCTCCGCCATTGTGACCGTCACGACGCCCTCGCCGTCCCTGGTCATCTTGACTCTGATCTTGCGGGGCGGGCTGCGTATGCCTCTGGCCCACATAGCCTCGTTCACAGAGGTGTCTATTTTGATCTCTGTGGGCTTCATGTGGCGCTTGGTGAACTCCTTGAGGAGGTTCATGGCCTTCTCGGCTCTGCGGTACCTCTGAGTGACCCAGGCTCTACCAAGAGGAACAGTGTATATTCTCTCCAGTTCAGACATGCATAATCACCCTATAGCTTCAGCTTCCTGTGGCGCCAGTTCCGCCTGCTCTTGGGGCTCCACCTGACGCCACCCATGGTCTTGGCGATGATCCAGGCCGGGACGCTCTTCTTGGCCTTCCCAGCCTTGGCGAGGCGAAGCTTGTACGCGAGGTGCTTGTTCCTAGCCATTCTCATACTCTCCTGATGTTGATGTCCCTCTTGGCCTGTTGGCTCTGTAACTCAGCCAGCAGCCTCTTTAATAAGTCATCGGTGATGGGCAGAGGCACCCTTCCGGTCTGTGCCACCTGTATTAGCTGCATCTCAACCTGCTCCGCGAAGTCCGGCCGCACAAGCTTCACGTTCTGGAGCCTCGCCCTGGCTTCGGGTGTGAGGATCTTGCGCATAACGGCCTCCTTCTGGGCCTCCGCCTGGGCCTGGGCCTGGGCGGCCTGTCCCTGCTGCGCCCTCTGGGCTTGAAGCTCGGCTACCCTACGCTGCCGCAGTTTCTCAAGTTCCTCGTCCGAAGACATCTTCTTTCACTTAATAGTTCTTGAGCTCTGGACGCTCACGGTCCGAGTCTCGCTTTATCTGGGTGCTCACGGCGTCAAGCAGGCTCCTGCCTTTGCTAGATAATATCCTTCCGTTGCTGCTTTCCTTCTGAGCCAGGCTGGCCTGCTCAAGCTGCTGCAATATAGTCCTGATGATGTTGCCCCCGGCCTTGGCGAAGTGGGCCGGTCTCATGCCGACCCTCTTCCTGCCGCCGTACTCCTTCCTGAGCCTTGAGACACCCACTGGGCCATTCATGTAGAGCTTCCTTAAGATTGAGGCTGACCTGATGTACCACCAGTCCTGATTCTGTGGGACCCGCTCGTTGTGGCTCCCCGTCTTAACGTATCCGGCCCACTCGGGTGGCTGGACCTCCTTGACGTTCTCCTTGATATATCCTGACAGCTTCTCTATCAGCACGTCCGCTGGTACGTCGTATGCGGTTGTCATTTTACTTCTTCCCAGATGTTTGAACCATACAGGGTTCCGACATATATACCTAGCCTTTTCCAGTAGGGTTCAGCAACTGTAAACCTCAACGTTAAGATAAAAGAGTTTAGGCGTTGAGCGGACAAGTTCTCGGCCAAGTTCACGCACATTCAGCCGTTTTTCTACAGGACCGTGGGGTGGCGCTTGACGTTAGGCGCGCACGGCAAGCTACTGCTCCTGGTGCTGGATGGCGACGAGAAGTTCCAGACCTACAATGCCGAGGCCAGCCGCCTCGCCGACCTATTCCAAGGCGAGCAGCACAGGGTGAAGACCATGAGAGAGATGAGCGGTTAGCCCAGATACATCTTCTCTATTTTGGCGACCACGGTGTACAACGGGTCAACTATCTGGGCCAAACGGGCCCTGGCGGCCTGGCTCAGGAACATGTAGGCGTCGTCCACTTCCCAGCCATATTCAGCCTCCATCAGTTTGACTAGCTCACGGTATGCGAGCCGGGCCGCGTCCTCTAGGGGCCGTGCGCTGCATACCGTCATCACCTCAGCGGGGCTCTCGATCCGGGGCCACGCGATGGTCTTGTGCTCCACGCTGAACCTGAGCTTCACGACGGCCTCCACCTCGATAGCTGTGCCGCAGACCTCGCCGTCCCCCTGGGCCGCGTGGACGTCCCCCAGGCCGAGGAGGCCGCCCCTCTGGAAGACGGGTAGGCGCAGCTTGTTTCCGGGCCGGATGTCGGGGCAGTCCATGTTTCCGCCGTGAGGGCCCGGGGCCAGCGTCGAGATAGCCTCGTGGGCTGGGGAGACGCCTATGGTACCTATGAAGGGGTCGACTGGAATCTCCATGACCTTGCCGTGGTCCGTCTCGTAGAGGACTTTGCCGTCCTTGATGGCGCAGACCTTGGTCCTAGGCTCCATGAGGTTCAGCCAGCCTTCCAGTGCCCCGAAGCTGGGTATGATGCTGGCTGCGCCCCATCCGGGCAGCTCGATGCCCAGCAGCTCGACTACGAGGGTATCGCCAGGCTCGGCCCCCTCAACGTATATTGGGCCCGTGACGGGGTTCAGTGCCCCCACGAGCCCCCTCTCGGCAGCCTCCTAGAAGCTCTGCCCGGAGCTAACAACGCCGCCGTAGGCGTCCCAGGTCTCCACTTCCACGGCCTCCCCGGGCCTTACCCTGGCCACGGGGACCGTGTAGGGGTTCAGGGTTGAGTCATCCCACGCCGTGAGCTGGCTCCTCTCCTTTCTCTTGATCCGTCTCACCGTGCAACCACGCCTGAACCTATGCCAGCCGACAGATTAAACGATTGCCAGCCACGGCCGATAAAAACGGAAAGAATAAAAATAGGGGGTGTGGTTGTCATATAGCAGTCCGATAGGATAGACATTCAATAGAGGTGAAAAGTATGGAATACATGTATGCCGCTATGCTCCTCCACAGCGCAGGCAAGGAGATCACAGAGGAAGCGATCACAGGTACGCTCACAGCGGCGGGACTCAAGCCTGAACCCACTAGGGTCAAGGCTCTCGTCGCCGCCCTCGCAGACATCAACATCGATGAGGCCCTCAAGGCGCCCGTCTTCACGGCTGGCGCCGCCCCCGCCGCCGCTGCCCCTGCAGCCGCTGAGGAGGAAGAGGCCGCTCCCAAGGAGGAGCCTAAGGAGAAGAAGGAAGAGGAAGACCTACAGGGTCTCGGCGCCCTCTTCGGTTAACCTTCCCCAAGTTTCTTTTAGGTATACCCACCCTATCCTAGTTTTAGGAGCCTGACCGTATGCAGATACACCCAGATAGCATACGTCCCATTTATGTGTCTAGGACGCCCTTAAACGATTTACAAATGCGACTGAGGCGGTTTAATTGATTAGTTCTGACAAGTTGAAAAAGAAGTACTTGGAGTTCTTCAAGAAAAAAGGACATAAAGTAATCGCCAATGCGTCTCTCATACCGGAAAACGACCCAACCGCGTTATTCATCTCGGCTGGCATGCATCCGCTCGTACCATACTTGCTGGGTCAGCCGCATCCGAGCGGGAAAAGACTCGTAGACGTACAGAAATGCCTCAGAACCAGCGACATCGATGAAGTGGGTGATAGCTTCCACCTGAGCTTTTTCGAGATGCTGGGAAACTGGAGTCTTGGAGACTACTTCAAAGAAAAGTCCATACCGTGGAGCTACGAGTTCCTGACAAGCAAGAAATGGCTCAACATCAACAAAGATAGGCTCTCCGTCACAGTCTTCGCAGGGTACGAGAAAGTACCAAGGGACACTGTAAGCGCGAGGATATGGGAAGAACTCGGGGTTCCAAAAGAGAAGATATTCTACCTGCCAAAAGAGGATAACTTCTGGGGACCAGTCGGCGGCACTGGGCCATGTGGACCCGACACCGAGATGTTCTATGACACGGGTAAAGAGCCGTGTGGAAGCGAGTGTAAGCCCGGCTGCTCCTGCGGAAAATACAATGAGATATGGAACAACGTCTTCATGGAGTACAATAAGACACCGGACGGAGAGTATGAGCTGCTTGAGCAGAAGAACGTTGACACGGGGATGGGAGTTGAGCGGACAGTCGCAGTTTTACAGGGAAAGGATAACGTGTATGAGACCGAGATATTCGCCCCACTAATCGAGAAAATCAAGGAACTAGCGGGCATTGAAGTAATCCCTGTAAACCAGACTAGAAGCGTTAGAGTAATAGCTGATCATTCTCGTGCAGCCACCTTTCTATTAGCTGAAGGGATTGCCCCCTTGAACGTGGAGCAGGGATACGTTCTGAGGAGACTCATCAGAGGAGCCATCAGACACGGGAAACTGATAGGCATAGAAGAGGAGTTCCTGAGCGAGTTATCTCGGATCATAATAGAAACATACTCCAGGGACTACCCACACTTGAAGTCGAACGAGGACTTCATCGTAACCGAGATAGAGAAGGAGTATAGGAAGTTCAACAACATGCTGGCAAGGGGACTAAACAGGTTCAACAGGATAGCCAGTAACAATAAAAAGATCGACGGGAAGGACGCGTTCCTGCTTTACCAGAGCTTCGGCTTCCCGATAGAAATAACGAAGGAATTAGGAAAGGAGAACGATATTTTTGTTGACGTAGACGGATTCTATGAAGAGTTCGAGAAACATCAAGAAGTGTCCAGAGCCAGTGCCGACAAGAAGTTTGGTAGCGGCCTAGCTGATACGGCCGAGGAGACGGTGAAACTGCACACCGCGACACACCTACTCAACGAGGCGCTGAGACGGGTCCTTGGGGAAAATATCGTCCAGAAGGGCTCAAACATAACACAGGAGCGTCTACGGTTCGACTTCAACTTCGACAGGAAGCTGACTGATCAAGAATTAAAGGACGTGGAAGACTTGGTCAACGAGCAGATCAGGAAGGCCATTCCAGTTAAACGAATTGAGACCACGCTAGATGAAGCGATAAAGATGGGGAGCCAGGCGGTGTTTGAGCAGAAATACGGTGAAAGGGTCTCTGTGTACTCCGTAGGCGACTTCTCGATTGAGCTGTGCAGCGGCCCGCATGTGAAGAATACGCGTGAGCTTGGGCGATTCAAGATAATGAAGGAAGAGGGGATTTCCGCGGGCGTGCGGAGGATTAGAGCGGTCCTGAAATAACTTGCTCCAACACTATTCCACCGGGATATTTTGCTTCGAAACCAAAAATAGGCAACTGGTTTTACTCATAACCTTTATTCCGGCAGCGTCCAAGAATCACCACAGTTAGAGGATAGAGCGCATATGGTTGACTGGAAACACATCGAGGAGAAGTGGCAGAAACGGTGGGCCGAGGAAAAGGTGTTCGAGACCGACCCCGACCAGACTAAGCCCAAGTACTACTTGACGGTGGCGTACCCCTACCCCAACAGCCCACCTCACATCGGCCATGGCCGTACGTATACCCTGACCGACGTGCACGCCAGGTATATGAGGATGCACGGCTACAACGTGCTCTTGCCCATGGCGTGGCACTACACGGGGACGCCCCTGTTCGCCATGGTGGAGAGGCTCAAGGAGAAGGACCCCGCCCTCCTCGACACCTTCCTCAACCTCTACAACATACCCAAGAAGAAGCTCAAGAGCCTGGAGGACCCCATCTCCATGGCCCGCTACTTCGCGGAGGAGATCAAGCACGGTATGCAGCGCATCGGGTACAGCATCGACTGGCGCCGCGAGTTCACCACCGTGGACGACTACTACCACA
>JADDYB010000274.1_pt1 | contig 16053 bp, 19 predicted proteins | sample 8641941 | NCBI WGS metagenome assembly JADDYB01 (sample SAMN16275377, study PRJNA637457) | freshwater sediment metagenome | isolation source: Lake Kineret sediment | place: Israel: Lake Kineret | collected 2013
CACCGAAGACCGTACTAATATTTTGAGCAAAGAAGAAAGCATATTTATAATAACCCAGTAAAAGAAGGTTGACGCTAATTCCAACCATCAGGCCATATTTCATATAGCTTTTGTTCCCGATTCTTCTTCCTGCTTTGATCAGGATCATTCCAACCGCATAGTTGAACACGATTGAGAACAGTAATATGGGAATATATTCGGGATTCCAGTAGCCATAAAAGTATAACGATGCGAGAATCAGAAACGAAGCAGCATATATCGGTCTTGTCACTTGACCAATCACAAAAAATAAAAGTGTGGTAATGGGTAAGAAAAGAAATATAAATTGGTAAGAACTAAAGATCATCCTAAATTATTCCACCTGTAAGGGAATGGTGCAAATACCCCAACTATTCAGCAGAGCAATTTGAATGCCAAAGGCTTTACTTATTATAAGTGACTGCCATTATAAGGGTTTCTCAAAAACTAAATTCTTCATAAAAGGTGAAATGGAAAATTGTTGACCATCTATTCGCAGCGTTTTGCTCAACAGGGAGGATAAGACCTTGATTTACTTGGCGCCCCTGGCCCGACTCGAACGGGCGGCACACGGATTAGGAATCCGTTGCTCTATCCACCTGAGCTACAGGGGCAACGTTTGTAAATATACAATCTTGTTATGTTTTCGTCAATCATGAATTTTAGGTTTGACAAAATCTTGAAAGCGATTAAAGTTGAATAAAATTAATTGAGTATTGAACAAAGATGAAGAGCGACGAATTTAAAATAATTCTTAAAGACGTTAATGAAAAGTTTGATACCCTGATCGAAGGACAAAACCTTTTGAACGAGACGCTTGACAGACACATGGATGAGAACCGGGAAGAATTCAAAGAGGTCAAGAAAGATAATCTTTTCCTAAAAAAGGATGTTTACGAAATAAAAAAGGATGTTTCGGAGTTAAGAAAAGATTTAAATGAGCATCGAGAGAATACTGAACTTCATATGATCAAAAAGAAGAAAAAAGCCTCATAAAGACCTCTCCACTTATTCATTCGTACTTCTCAAAGCAAATTATTTGATCCAGGCTCTTTCTGAATTTTCGGGAGGATGGTTGATTTGGATATCCCAACGGAGTCATGGCTACAACCCTAACATCATCTGGAACGCTTAGAATCTTCTTGGCTTCGTCCTCATTAAAAGCCCCAATCCAACAGGTTCCCAGACCTAATTCATAAGACTGCAGGATCATGTAGGCAAAGGCAATTGATACATCAACCGTATGCATGGGTTGCCCACAGGCCAACATTGCTTTCGGTTCCATCCCACAAGCGACAATAACGATAGGTGCTTCCGCAATAAAAGACTGTCCGAAGGCAGCCTTAACCAATTTCTTCCTTGTTTCCTTGTTCCTAACAATAATAAATTTCCAATCCTGGCGGTTGCTTGCAGAAGGGGAAAGCCTTGCTGCCTCCAGTATCTTTTTTAGTTTATCCTCTTCGACATCAGTTGCCTTGTAAGCTCTTACACTGTATCTTTGGCTAATGGCAGTAAACACATCCATTTGGGGTTCCTCCCTGGTAACCGAAATCAGGTCTCAATTTAGTCAACAACGTCCCGTCCGCCTATCTATTCAACTTACTTCCTTTTTTGTGACCTTTTTTTCCGTTTCTTAATCTTCTTAATTGCATACATATCAAATTCAACATGGGGCATCTTCACTCTTTTAGCACCCCTTTTTACTTGCTTTCGCTTTATGACCATCACCTCCCCTCTCTTGACTTTAAAACTAATTCCCACAATCCCCTACAACAAGACTTCTCACCTCTGCCGATACCAAACCATGAACCAATGAGTTAGGGGTTACCTCCTTTTACCAGAATATACTTATTCTTCTATATGTAGCCCCAATTTCATCCAACCTTTTAAAAGACTCGTATCGGTCTCTGAAAATTATTGCAATCCCCGAAGCTCTTGCGGTCCCCATTCCTGCACCACATTTAGTATGAATTAAACCATCTGCTCCGTGTTCTTCCGCTTCTGATCCAATAAGAGATATTGCAAAATTACACCCTCTTTCAGAATCCTTTATCCTTACAACTTCCGATTCAACATCTCCCAATATCTCATAATATTCAGGCTCGAGTTGAGGACCTTGCGAACTGATAACAATCACTCTATTTTTAGAGGGTGGAAGAGATTTAGAAAAATAATGAGTTGACGACCCTTGATACGTCCTACCCTCTAAAATCTTATGCACACACCCACTTATCATGATAACAACCACAATTGATAAAAATAATAACTTTCCCAATCAAACTGCCTCCTTTCCCATTTATTTGCATACTATTTCGTATAATCTTTCGGCGTTACTATTCTTCAGTATACTTTTTTTTACACCAAGTTTAGATTCCCCACTTTTCAAAACACCTTTGGAATCATAATTCAACTTTTGAAGATGATTAAAGGTCTTTTCAACACAGTCTATTTCTATAAGAGACCGTTCATAATTCCTCTCCAAGGTGATCTGCTCTAACTCGGAAACCGTTATTTTTTCCCCATTTTTAACCATACCCATAATTTCATCGGCCTTTGCTTTCTTGATCCATACTTGGATAATTCTCTTAGGATGATAAGTCACTCCCTGGGCATCATACCAATAGAATGTCCCGTCAATTCCTTGTGCAAAAAACTTCCAATCCGCCCCCCACACTTCCGCATAGCCAAAGATAGCAAGTCCAACAAGAATAACTCCCAAATTACCCAATATTGATTTCATTTGGTCACCTTTCTTTCCTTAAATTATTCTTTCCTACTCTTTATCTTTTAGAGCAAACCAGATAATCCCTCCCACCAAAAGCACACCGAATATTTGTGCAAGTAGAAGGGATACATTTACAGTGGAATAAACCAAGGCGCGACTGGGCAAGGCAAAAATAAACCCGTAGCCAGACTCAACCTGATTGCCTGATAATATTGCTCGCATCACATATGGAGGAAACAAAAATATTAAGATTATCAATGCAGCCATTACAAATAGGACCTTACGTTGTTTTTGATTCATGTTATTCTCCTTTCACTTATATTCCATGTCTAATAATTTCATTTACTTCCCAACCTTCTTTTAATCCTCTCCCAATACTCATGAATGGCATTAAAACAAAACCCCATCCCTATTAAGAAATGGGGTTTAAATTCATCTGGCAACAATATCCCACCTTATATGGTTAGAGGTTAATGTTGGAGAAGACGTCTACAACTTGGAATAGAACCTATCAGAGATGTTCAGGGAAGTCAATCCTTCGACTAAGCTCAGGATTAACCCTTTGACTTCGCTCAGTGCAAGCATGGATCTTTAAAAATATATTACTGTTTCAGTGGTGTGACATGAAATAAGAAGATTTGTGGCCCTTGACAAGGGAAGCAGGAAAAGGATATTTGAATTGACAACGGAGGGTAATGCCTGATGGATGAAAATATAAATGAGTTGATAAGCGATCTTAAAACCTATCTCGAATATCTTAAAGGGATGGGTATTGTTTCCTTACCTGTCGCAGAAAATATTCCTGAAAAGGCAACTCGATCTGAAACTCTGACTTTAGAAGAGGTGCGAAAAGAATTAGGGGATTGTAAGAGGTGCAAACTCCATCGAACAAGACGGACGATTGTGTTTGGGGAGGGAAATGAAAAGGCAACCTTGATGTTCATCGGAGAAGGTCCTGGGTATGATGAAGACGTTCAGGGAAGACCTTTCGTGGGGCGAGCGGGCCAACTCCTGACCAAGATCATTCAATCGGTCAATCTTTCAAGAGAAGGGGTCTACATCGCCAACATCATCAAATGCCGACCCCCACAGAATCGAAATCCAGAGTTAGATGAGATTCAAAGCTGTCATCCCTTTCTGATGAAGCAGATCAGCGTGATTCAACCCAAAATCATCTGCGCCCTGGGGACTTTTTCCGCTCAGACGCTTCTTAAAACCGATACTAAGATTACAGCCCTCCGTGGGAAGTTCTTCGATCTTGAGGGAATTAAGGTGATGCCCACCTATCACCCTGCCTTTCTATTGAGGAATCCCGAACGAAAAAGAGAGGTTTGGGAGGATATGAAAAAAATCGTTGAATGTTTAAACAACAATGGTAAAACAAAAGAAGTGGAATAATGGAAAAATGGAATGGTGGGTAAAGATTTAACCCAGTATTCCAATATTCCAAGAATTATCATTCCAATATTCCAGTAATTCGATTCTATTTAATCTGCAAAGGAAAATTCAACTCATACCCCTTCTCATTCAGTACATCGATGATTGCAGAAGCCATATCTCTCATCAAAAGTTCCCAGATAGAAAGCTTCCTTTTGGGATAGATGACATTGGGTTTCCCTTCAATCCCTACCATCTTGGCTGTGAGATCAATTGTATCCTGAAGGTTCCCCATCTCGTCAACCAACCCCAGATTTTTGGCCTGCTCCCCTGTTAAAATTCTTCCATCTGCGATCTGAACGACCTTAGATCGATCCAGTTTCCTACCCTCTGCCACAGCCTTGATGAATTGTTGGTGGACATTATCAAGCACTTCTTGCATGATTCTCTTCTCTTCAGGGGTCATCTCGCGTAAGGGGGATCCAATATCTTTGTGCTCCCCGCTTTTGAGCACCATGCCTTTAATTCCAATTTTCTTAAGGAGCTCTTCAAAATTTGAAAACTGCATGATCACACCGATCGAACCGGTAATCGTCCCGGGATTGGCTACGATGCGATCAGAGGCACATGCGATGTAATAGCCTCCAGAAGCCGCTACAGATCCCATGGAGGTGACCACTTTTTTCTTTGATTTGATCTTAATGATCTCTCGATAAATCTCCTGGGCTGGGCCCACCCCTCCCCCTGGGGAATCGATTCTAAGGACGATCGCCTTGACCCCTTCATCCTCAAGATAGAGTTGGAGCTCTTCAATGATCCCGGAAGACTGGCTGATGACCCCCCTAATCTCTACAATGGCAATCTTATCTCCAAAGGCAAACCGGCTGGATCTCCCCCCCGAATAACGTCCGATAAAGAAAAGGATGGTAAAAAAGAAAATGAGAAGCGCAGCAATCACACCTAAACCAATTAAGACTCTTTTTCGTTTCATGGAATCCTCCCTATCAATTAGAAAATAACGTGACTCGTGTCCGTGATTCGTGATTCGTTTCTATGAAACTACCCTGATTAAAAATTTCAAATCACCAACACCATTCACCATCACTTACCACTATAAATTCAAAGGGGTGAAATGCGAATGGTCTCAAACGGAGCCAGTTGAAAGATGCGAATCCGTTTCATCTTCACCAGTTCGAGAATGGCCAACAAAGTGATTACGACGACTCTCCGCGAAACCTGTTCAGGAAAGAGGCGATGAAAGACAATGCTTCGATTTTCTTTTTCAAGGAGCGTCAGGATCTCTTGGATTTTATCCTCAACACTGAGGGGCTCTAGGACTACTTCATGGATGCCCTCTGGCTTGACCCTCTCCAATACCTGGCGGAAAGCCTCGAGCAGCTCGAGAAGGTTCACCTCAATCCTTTCTTCCTCTGGGACCTCTTCGGACTCTGCCGGCACCAGCCGGATAAAAACATCCCGATCCAACATGGGCCTCTTTTCCAATTCACCGGCTGCCTGTTTATATCTCTGATACTCCAAAAGTCTTCGTACCAGTTCTGCCCTTGGATCTTCTTCCTCTTCTTCTCCCTCTAAAGATTTGGGGAGTAACATCTTCGATTTGATAAGAAGGAGGGTGGAAGCCATTAGAAGGTACTCTCCAGCGACGTCCAAGTTGAGAACCTTCATCAATTGGAGATATTCCAAATATTGCCCCGTGACGAGGGCAATGGGAATATTAAAAATATCCAATTCGTTCTTCTGGATAAGATGGAGCAGCAAATCCAGTGGCCCTTCAAACCCCTCTAACCGAAAGGTATAGTCTAATCTTCCTTCTGGTTGGGAATCGTCTCCGATCATGACTCCATCCCCTTGGCATTTAAGATATATTCCATCTCATCCTGTCGAGTAATCACCTGCTCATCCAATCTGGCTTTAAGCAAACCGGTTAAGGCCTTTTTAATCGTGGGACCTGATTTCATTCCCATCTGAATCAAATCCGTCCCTCTCAAGAGCGGCTTCGTATCCTTCAACTGCGTGAAATATAGAGAGATATATCGACGGGTCGATACCTGGGTGGTCTTAGCCATCATGAAAAGTTTTGATTCAGTAGAAAGAGGGTCAAGACTCTCATAAATTTCTGACCGTTTTGGTCTTCGGTCTGTATTGATCCAAGAGAAAATTTGAAGGAGGATTTGATCTGCCTGAAGTTTTCCCTCAATCACCCTCCTTTTAAGCTTATCATTCATGGCCAATCGTTGACAGAGCTCTCCAATTTCTTCTTCTTTTATGGAATCGATGAGACCATAAAAATAGATGAGCCAGTGCTCATAGTGTTCGTCCAGGAATAGGAGGTCGAACCAGGAGATGACGTGATGAATCTGCTCAAAAAGGGCTTCGGCTTTCTCATCCCACTTAAGTTTTGGGTGTAGAAAATGAAAGAGGTGGAAATCTCTCATCCGTTTTAAAGCCGGAAGAGGAGTCTCTTCCCGAAGGATGAGGATGAGTTCGGAGAGAACCCTTCCTCCTGAGAGACGTTCCAGAAAACCCACCCTCATTGCATTTTTCATCAGATTCTGGGTATGCTTTCCGATTTGTAAACCAAAGCGTTGTTCAAAACGGATCGCCCGAAAGACCCGCGTTGGATCTTCAACAAAGGAGAGGTTGTGGAGAACCCGGACCACCTTTTCTTTGACGTCTTTGACCCCCCCAAAAAAATCGATCAGTTCTCCAAAGGCCTTTGGATTGAGTTGGATCGCCAAGGTGTTAATCGTAAAGTCCCTTCGATAGAGGTCCATCTTGATCGAAGCGCTTTCCACCGTGGGGAGGGCTGCCGGAGAATCATAAACCTCCCAGCGGGCAGTGGCCACATCGACTTTCAAGCCATCGGGGAAAAGAATGATCGCTGTCCCAAATTTTTTATGCGTCCGAATCCGACAAGGAAATCTCTTCTCGAACTCTTCCGCCAATCGGATTCCATCCCCTTCTACCACAATATCCACATCAAAGTTTTCCACCTTCAATAAAAGATCCCGAACAAATCCTCCGACCGCATAGACGGAATATCCCAACTCATCTCCTACCTTGCCAAATTCCATCAGCAGATTGTGAATATGATCAGGAAAGCGTTCTCTCATAAATTTGGAAATTATCTTTTTCCGACCGTAGAGGGGTTGGCTCTCATAAACGGATACCCCCTTCTCCGATTTCATCATCTCCTCTTGGAGGATTCGCATGACATCCCCCACTGAAACGGTCCCCACCAATCGATTCTTTTCAATGACAGGGAGGAGGCTCTGATTCTGTCCGATGATGAGTCCCTGGACTCGGGAAAAAGGGGTCTCGGGGGAGACGACCGAAAATTCTGTCGTCATATATTCCTTCACCAAGGAATTTTTTAGCCCATGGTATTCGGCTTTCTCCACTACCTGTTTTGAAATCAACCCAATCACCTTTTCATCGTCTAGCACAGGAAGGACATTCAGGTTATACCGGGTGAGTATTTCTCCCGCCTCTTCTAAGGTCCGCTCCGGTTCAATGGTCTTGACAGGATAGACCATGGCATCCCTTGCCACCTTTTTAGGTCTGACCATTTCTTTCAATGTGTTGACCAATCGGTCATGAGCCTCAACGAGGGTCATCCCTTTGACTGTTGCCGAGGCTGCGGTGGGATGCCCTCCCCCTCCAAATTCAGTGGCGATTTCTGAGACGTTCACCTCCTCGAGGCGGCTCCTCCCAATCAAGTAGACTCGGTCCTCCATCCTGACCAGGACGAATAAAACATCCAGGTTTTCCATATCTTTCAATTTGTGGACAAGAACAGCAATGTCCCCAATATAACGATCCACAGTAGCCTGGGCGATCACCACATCGATCCCATGGAAGCTATATCGGGTGGCAGATTGGATCAGATCATTCAATAAGAAGATTTGTTCTGCCGTGAGCTCCTTGGTGATCACATTCGAGAGGATGCTGAGATTGGCTCCTTTCCGGACCAAGTATCCTGCGGCTTTAAAATCTTCCTCTTTAGTTGAAGGAAAGGTCAGGTTTCCTGTGTCTTCATAAATCCCCAGCATCATCACCGTGGCTTCATCGGGTGTAATCTCAATGCCTCTTTTCTGAAGGAGTTCCAGGAGGAGTGTCGTCGTGGCTCCTACCTCTGAGATGACTTCCACAGACCCGTGAAGATCCTCCGAAGAGGGAGGGTGATGGTCGTAGATATGAATTTCCAAATCGGGTTTGGATAGGACCTCTGAAAACTTTCCGATACGACTGATCTGACGCGTATCGACCAAAATCAATCGTTTCACTTCCTGGAGGTCAATATTTTTAATCCGCTCTACCTCAAAGGCATAGAGGGTGGAATGAATGAAGAAATCCCGAAGGCTCCTCTCTTGTGAGCCGGGAAAGACCAAGACCGCATTGGGATAGAGTTTTTTGGCAGCCAACATGGAAGCCAACGAATCAAAATCCGCATTGATATGGGTGGTGATCACTTCCATAACTTTTAATAAAGTAGGAAGAATGGAATGATGGATAATATCTTTTGGAATAGTGGAAAGTTGGAATTATGGAATAATGGGAAAAACATCTATTTCTCAATCAAAACCCAATATTCCAGTATTCCAGTATTCCAAGAATTTCTCCAGTATTCCAATATTCCAGCACTTAGCCTCTCGGGTGATAGCGTTGATGAATCTTCTTTAATCTCTCTCCCGTCACATGGGTGTATATCTGAGTGGTGGAGATATCCACATGTCCGAGCATCATCTGAACAGATCGAAGATCTGCCCCCCTTTCCAAAAGATGGCTGGCAAAGGAGTGACGAAGAAGGTGAGGCGTAATCCTTTTGCGAAGTCCGGCCTTTCGCGCATAATCTTTAAGATTCTTCCAGAAGCGCTGTCTACTCATCCCCTTCCCCGAGCGGTTGATAAAAAGGAAAGGGCTCTCCCTCCCCTTCGCAAGGATTCCACGAGATGTCGTGAGATAGAGATGGACCCACTTCATCGCTTCGCTTCCGAGCGGGACGATCCTTTCCTTTGACCCTTTTCCATAGAGCAGAACGTATCCCCCCTCCAAGTTGACCTGATGGGTCGGAAGATGAGTGAGCTCAGAGACCCTCATCCCAGTGGCATAGAGTATCTCCACCATCGCCCGGTCTCTCATCCCCAGAGGAGTCTGGAGATTGGGTTGCTCCAATATTTGTTCGATTTCCTTCAACGTTAAGATCTCTGGTAACGTTTTCGCCACCTTGGGTGACTCTAAATCTTCGACAGGATTTTTCTCCAGAATTCCTTCTTCAATCAAAAATCGGAAAAAGGTCCGAATGGCGACTAAATTTCTTACAATAGATTTGGGGGCAAGATTTTTCTTTTTCAGCGCCAGGAGAAAACCCCGGACATGGAATTTGTCAACGTCCCGGATCTCCTGAGCCCCTTTTGCCCTCAGATGATTTAAGAATCGAGTCAAACCATGGCTGTATGCCTCGATCGTATTTTTGGAAAGGCCTTTTTCAACGATGAGGTAATGGAGAAACTGATCCAACAACGATTCCATCTTCATTTCCTAATCACCCCTTCCCCTCTCCCCGCTGGGGAGAGGGGAAGGGGTGAGGGGGAACAAATAAAAAGCAGAGGCGATTTTACCCTCTGCTTTGATAGTGAGATCAATCTCCTTGAGCTCCTCTTCAGATTCCTGTGTGACCAAATCCCCCTCCTTGTCTCTGGGTTGCTGGGAGATTATCGACTTCTTCCAAAGTCGTTCGAAAAACTTGGGAGACCACCATCTGAGCAATCCGTTCTCCATGACGGATGGTAAAAGGCTCCTTTCCAAAATTGATCAGGAGAACACCGACTTCCCCACGATAGTCGGAATCGATCGTCCCTGGTCCGTTGACAATCCCAATCCCCTTCTGAATGGCCAACCCACTACGAGGTCTGACTTGGCCTTCAAACCCCTCAGGGATTGCTACTGCGATCCCAGTAGGAATAAGTTTTCTCTCTCCCGGTTCCAAGGTGACTTCCTTCTCCAGAGAGGCAAAGAGATCCATCCCTGAGGCTCCTTCCGTCATATATTGAGGCATGGGCACTGGACGATCTTTTCTCAAAGGTTTGATATAAATTTTCATCCGCCCCCCAGAACAGGATCGATTCATTCTTTCCTATTCAACCGGACCTTGTCTAAATAATTCCCATCCGTCGGTCCCAAAACGGTCAAACAGAAGAAACGTTCATCAAAAATATCATTGGCCAAATGTTGAACCGTTTCTTCCTTCACCTCATCAATCCCTTTGAGGATCATTCCCACAGGAAGGTAGGTCTGGAAATAGATTTCGTTCTTCGCCAGACGGGTCATCAGGTTGTCAGAACTCTCGAGGCTGAGAAGGAGATTTCCTTTCAACTGTTCTTTTGCGGTTTCCAATTCTCCGTTCTTAAAAGGTTCCTTCTTGAGGCAGTGGAACTCTTTGAGGACCAGTTCGATGACCTCTTGAAAAGAACCTTCGTTCGTCCCCGCATAAACGACAACCAGTCCTGCATCGATATAAGTCGGAAGATAGGAATAAACGGAATAAGCCAAACCCCGATTCTCACGGATCTCTTGGAAAAGCCTTGAACTCATCCCCCCCCCCAGAATGGTGTTCAAAATATACGAGGCGAACCGAAGGGAATGGTTATATTGGAGCCCTTTGGTGCCGAGGCAAAAGTGCACCTGCTCTAAATCCCTCTTCCGAATATCGGTCGTAGAGAATGGATCGGGTTTACTCCTTGCCATTGCTTTATTTGATTTTGGAATCTGACCAAAGGTCGCATCAATCAGGTCAACCACTTTCTGGTGTTTTAAATTCCCTGCTGCGCAGACAATAATTCGGTCAGGCGGATAGTTCTCCATAAAAAATTGGTGGAGTTGATCTCGGTGAAAAGATTGGACAAGTTCCGAAGTTCCATAAATCGGAAAACCTAATGGATGTTCTCCCCAGCAAACGCGATTAAAAAGATCATGGATATAGTCGTCAGGAGTATCCTCTACCATTTTGATTTCCTGGAGGATCACCATCCTCTCCTTCTCGACATCTTTCACATCCATAAGGGAATGGAGAAAAATATCTGAGAGGAGATCGATGGCGAGGGGTAAATTCTGATCAATCACCTTCGCATAGAAACAGGTGTATTCCCTCCCCGTAAAGGCATTCAGAGTCCCACCGACGGAGTCAATCTCCTTAGCAATGTCAAAAGCCGTTCTCTTCTCTGTCCCTTTAAAGAGAAGGTGTTCAATAAAATGGGAGATCCCATTTTCATAGGGTTGTTCATCTCTCGACCCAGTGACCACCCACACTCCAATAGAAACAGATCTGAGATAAGGGATTTCCTCTGTAATGACTCGAATGCCATTATTGAGGAAGGTCTTCTGATATCCAGATCCTGTATCGATCCATGATTGATTTAAGGAATCATGCATTTTTTTAATCTCTGGTTCCATGATTCTCTATTCCTAGCCCGCCCTATTTTCTTCTCTAGGCCTTTCCTTCTTCGCTCTGCTTCGCCTCTCTCAAGGCTGCCTTTCGACTCAACCGAATGCGGCCCTGCGGATCAATATCGATCACCTTCACAAGCACCTCATCCCCTTCTTTCAAAACATCGGTAACCTCCTTGACATGGCCTTCTGCCAATTGGGAGATATGGATGAGGCCATCCGTCCCATGAAAAAGCTCTACGATGGCACCAAAACCTAAAATCCGTACGACTTTTCCGGTATAGAGAGCACCTACCTCGACCTCTTGGGTTAGCCTCTTGATCATATAGATGGCTTTTTCGATGGCCTCATAATTCGGAGAGGCCAGCTTCACCATCCCTGAATCCTCTACATCGACTTTTACCCCTGTCTGGTCGACGATGGCTCGAATATTCTTCCCCCCTGGACCAATGACATCCCGTATCTTTTCCTGTTTCACCTGGAGGCTAACGATCCGAGGGGCATGGGGTGAGAGATCTTTCCGGGGTTCGGAAATCGTCTCACTCATCTTGTTCAAGATATGGAACCTGCCCTCTTTAGCCTGATCAAGGACTTTTTTCATGACCTCCTTGGAGATGCCCCGAACTTTGATATCCATCTGGATGGCTGTGACCCCTTCGGCGGTACCTGCGACCTTAAAATCCATATCTCCAAAATGATCCTCATCACCCAAGATATCTGAGAGAATGGCTGTTTCCCCGTCTTCTAAGATTAAACCCATTGCAATGCCAGCCACAGGAGCCTTGATGGGAACACCCGCATCCATCAGAGAGAGGGTTGATCCACATACCGTCGCCATAGAGGAGGACCCATTGGATTCCAAAACCTCTGAGACAATTCGAATGGTATAGGGAAATTTTTCACTGGAAGGAAGAACGGGCAGGATGGCCCTCTCGGCCAAAGCCCCATGTCCAATCTCTCTCCTGCTGGGCGACCTCATCGGGGCAACTTCTCCTGTACAAAAAGGAGGGAAGTTATAGTGGAGCATGAAAGATTTATAGATTTCTCCAGTCAAAGAATTAATCTTCTGCTCATCTTCAGAGGTCCCAAAAGTGACCACTGCGAGAACTTGGGTCTCTCCACGCGTGAAGAGGGCGGACCCATGGGTTCTGGGAAGGATACCCACTTCACAAAAGATAGGACGAATTTCTGAATGTTTTCTTCCATCAATTCTCTGCTTCGTTTCTATAATGAATTTTCTGACCAGTTTACGATAGATCTCTTCGAAAGCAATCCTCGCCATCTTTTGAGAGGATACCTCCTCAGCCCCAAGCTCCTGAAAGGTCAACTGAAGGATTTCCTCCACCCGTTCTCCCCTCTTCCCCTTTTCGGTGATATGAAAAGTCTCCCGGAGTTTTTCTTGAGCGATGGCATTCACCTTTTCGTAAATACCCTCCTCAGGTTTTTGAAGTTCGAACTCCCCAGGAGTAATTCCTAAAGCTGATTTCATTTGTTTCTGAAGATCAATCACCGGTTTCAGGGATTGATGGCCAAATAGAATGGCTTCCAGGATCTCCTCCTCCTTGATCTCCTTCGCGCTTCCTTCGACCATAATGATGGCATCCTCACTCCCTGCCACAAAAAGATCGATATCACTCAGTTCCAATTCTTCATGGGTGGGGTTGAGGACGAACTCTCCGTCAATCCGACCTACTTTGGTCCCTGCAATGGGGCCATCGAAGGGAATATCGGAAAGAGAAAGAGCGCTGGATGCTCCAATCATGCCTAAGATGGAGGGATCATTATCCTGGTCGGCTGAAAGGACGGTGGCGATGATCTGGATCTCATTCTGAAACCCTTTTGGGAAAAGGGGTCTCAAAGGCCTATCAATAAAGCGGGAGATCAAGGTCTCGCGATCGCTGGGTCTCCCTTCTCTTTTAAAAAAACCTCCTGGGATCCTCCCGGCCGCATACGTCATTTCTAAATAATTAACGGTGAGGGGGATGAAATCGAGGCCTTCGCGCTTCTTTTCAGATGTCACAGCCGTGACAAGTACGACTGTTTCTCCATATTGAACCATGACTGAACCGTTCGCTTGTTTTGCCACCTTTCCTGTCTCAATGGAAAAGGGCCTTCCTCCAAAGTCAATCTTTAACTTTTGATTCATAAGATTTTATTTACTCCTTTTCTTTAGAACATGTGTGTTCTATTTTCGTAGACCTAATTTATCAATAATCATTCGATATCGGTCCACTTTGTTTTCTTTAAGGTAGTTGAGGAGTCTTCTCCTCTGCCCAACCAATTTAAGAAGACCCCGGCGAGAGAGATGGTCCCGTTTGTGCACTTTAAAGTGGTCTGTCAGATATCGGATCCTTTCACTGAGAAGAGCGATTTGGACCTCTGGGGAACCTGTGTCCCGTTCGTGGTTCTTAAACTGTTCGATAATCTCTTTTTTCTTCTCCTGAACGAATGCCATGAAATCCTCCTTTAAACTAAACGTGATCTTCTGTGGGGTATCGTTTTTGGGGTTGAAACACCCTTAACGGACGAAGGGCAACGACCTCTGGATCTGTCCAGGGAATATCTGCGCCCTTTACTTCTGATTTTAAAATGGCCACCAACCCCTCTTCAGGGGAGGACATTTTAAGCCATTGTCCCTTTTCGAAGGCTGGAAGGGTCTTCGGAGAAAGATCTTGAACCATCATCTCCTTTCCGAAACGAACCTTACTTACCAACCGTTCGTCCCCGATCACTTCGGGTAAATTGGATAAGGCTGCTTCCAAAGAAATCAACCATGGGTGAAGAGGGTCAGATTGGGAGAGACCCCTTAATCCTCCCCAGGAAATTGCTTGTTCGAGCGTGAAAGGACCGCTCCGAGTCCTTCTAAGACGGAGAAGGTGGGCCCCACATCCTATCTTCCTCCCGATATCTTTTCCCAGAGTGCGAATATAAGTCCCCTTTGAGCAAGAGACCTTGAGACAAACAAGAGGGAGAGCTATTTCTTCTATCTGAATCTTGTAAATTTCTATTTCTCTCTCTTTTCGCTCAACCTCAATCCCTTTTCTGGCCAATCGATAAAGTGGTTTCCCCTGCATTTTAATGGCTGAAAACATGGAAGGGGTCTGACGAATTTTCCCTAAAAATGGTTGGATAAGAGCCTCCATCTTTTCTGGTTGGACTCCCTCCCATGGCTTGCTTATGACGACCTTCCCGGTCCAATCATCTGTGGTGGTTTCCTCCCCTAATTTGAGGGTCGCTTCGTACTCTTTAGGACCTTCTCCTAAAAATGGAACCAACTTGGTTCCCTCGTTGATCGCGATAGGCAAAACACCTGTGGCAAAGGGATCCAGGGTCCCAATGTGCCCTGCCTTCTTCACACCCAATCGATGTTTCACCTCCCTCACCACATCGAGGGAGGTGATCCCTTCAGGTTTATCTACAATGAGGAGACCGTCAATTCCCCTCTTCATCCCCATTCGGCTCCTTTTCCTGTTGGATGCTTTGAATTAACTCTCCCATATGAATGGCATACTCAATGGAGGGATCAAATTGAAATAGTATTTCAGGAGTATATCTCAGTCGGATCCGACGCCCCAGTTCTTTTCGAACAAATCCCTTGGCACTATCCAAACCCTTCGCGGACCTCTCCCTCTCTGCCAGGGTCCCTGCTACACTAAAATAGACTTTGGCAAACCGACAATCCTCTGAAACACTCACCTTGGTGATGGTGACAAAACCAATACGAGGATCTTTAATCGATTTCACCAGCATTTGTGAGATTTCTTTTTGAATCAAATCCGCTACTTTTTCTGAACGTTTCCCTTCCATCTGACCCGTTTAAAAAATTATATCGTGATGATTTCAATTTCTGTATGCACCGTCTCGGCGAGGTGCATCTTCTCAATAAAGTCAACGATCTTATCCAAGCTCGAATTGATATGTCGTCGATCATTCCCCACGGTGCAGAAACCAATCTGTGCCCGTTGCCACAGGTCATTATCCCCAACCTCTGAGATAGCCACATTGAACCGATGTCTTACTCGATCGATCAACTTCCGGAGCACGTGCCGCTTCCCTTTTAAAGAATGATTTTCCGGAATCCGAAGGTCGAGTTGGCAAATCCCGATCACCATCTCCCTCCCCCTTCTCTATTCAAGACGCCTCTTACAAATCATCCTGAAAAATGGGCCAAGCCTTTTCTAAGAAAAACCTGATAGAACTTAGGCTAACCGAGTCTGGACCTCCTCCATCTCATAAGACTCAATGACATCCCCGAGTTTGATATCATTAAAATTCTCAATGCCGATACCACACTCAAGCCCCTGACTGCAATCCTTCATATCGTCTTTGAATCGCTTAAGTGAACCAATCCGGCCATCATAGACGACAACATTATCTCGCAATAGTCTCGCATGAGATCCTCTGACTACTTTCCCATCGGTCACAAGACTGCCTCCCACGGTTCCTAATTTGCGGACGTTAAAAAT
>JADDYB010000275.1_pt1 | contig 16035 bp, 16 predicted proteins | sample 8641941 | NCBI WGS metagenome assembly JADDYB01 (sample SAMN16275377, study PRJNA637457) | freshwater sediment metagenome | isolation source: Lake Kineret sediment | place: Israel: Lake Kineret | collected 2013
AAGAGGCCGAATCCACACTTCCACCGCAACGGTGGTGGTGCTTCCGGAAATTTCCGAAAGGGAAATCGCCGTTAATCCGGCGGATGTCGACATGCAATTTTTCAGGGCTTCGTCTCAAGGCGGACAGAATGTTCAAAAAGTTTCAACCGCGGTCCGGCTGACCCACAAACCGACCGGAATTGTGGTCACCGCCCAAAGGGAGCGCTTTCAGGAACAAAACCGAAAGATCGCCTTTGACCTTTTAAGAGCCAAGCTTTGGGAGAGGGCCGAGGAAGAAAAAATGCGAACCGTGGCCGGATACCGCTCAGTTATCGGCCGCGGCATGCGGGCCGAAAAGATAAGAACCTACAATTTCCCCCAAGACAGGGTAACCGACCATCGTATCGGTAAGTCTTGGGGAAATCTTGAGGCGGTTGTGGACGGAGAACTGGACAAAATCGTAGAGCTTACCAAAAACCTCAACTAAGAATTACTGCGGAGCTTCGGCCAAGATTGCGGAAAGATTAAGAGTTTCGCCGTTTCTCCAGATATCCAGTTTCAGATTGTCTCCCGGCTTTTTCTTTGAAACAACATCTCCCAGGGTGTTATCTGTTGTCAGCTCCTCCCCATCTATCTTGGTGATAATATCCTCGGCTTTAATTCCCCCCTCCTCCGCCGGAGAACCCGCAACAACTCTTACCACATAGGCCCCCTGGGGGACATTATTGGTCTTCGCCGCCTCTTCCGAAATCATCTGATATTCCACGCCAAGATAACCCTTGGCCGGAAAACCCCCGGTCGCGCTGTATTGGGAAAGAGCGGATTTGACGGTATCGACCGGAATGGCAAAACCGACATTCTGGGCATCTTGGGCAATGGCCACGTTAATCCCGATGACCTGCCCCACCGAATTAAGAAGCGGGCCCCCGGAGTTGCCGGGGTTAATGGCCGCATCGGTTTGAATGACGTTATCCAGGCGCTCGACGTATCCTTCGAAAACACTTCCCGCGGTTATTCCCCGGCCCAAACCCGATATCACCCCAGTGGTCACCGTGTGGCGAAATTCCCCCAAGGCGGTGCCTATTGCCACCACAAACTGGCCGACTTTTAAGTTTGCGGACTCTCCCAGCTCAACCGGCTTGAGTCCCGTGGCGTCGATTTTGAGAATGGCGATATCGTTGGCCGGGTCGCGGGAAACCTGGGTGACCTCATACTCTTTATCGTCTTTGGTGATGACTTTATACTTGGCGCCTTCAACCGAAGAGACAACGTGCTTGTTGGTCACGATCAGGCCATCGGAAGAAACGATAAAGCCCGTGCCGATATCCTGAGGGGTGCCGCCTTCGACCCGGGAGCTAAAACCGCCGAAAGGAGAAAGCTGTAAAACTCTTCTTGCCGGAGTTTCCACCGAAACCGTGACCACCGAAGGAGACACGTCTTCGGCCACTTTGATAACCACCGACTCCTCGGAAACTATCTTTCTGTCGATGATGCTTTTGGCGGGAAAAATCCTGTCCAGAAAGGAGATGCCAAAAACCCTATCGGCAATGGCTCCGCCACCAACGGCCGCAAGCACAAAAACCAAAATCGCAAAAACAATGAAAATTTTCCCGGCTTTCATATCGCAAGAAGCTCGAGGGCCTTATTAAGCTGTTCATCCTCGGGGGTAGCCTCATCGTCTTCGACCTCAACATCCGGCTCAAGCCCTTTTTCGTCGACCCAGAGGCCCCCGGGGGTCAGCCAGCGGGCAATGGTGATGTGCAGTCCCGCTCCGCCGTTGACGTCGATCGGCTCCTGAATAGTGCCTTTACCAAAGGTAGTTTCTCCGACGAGAGTAATTTTGCGGATATCCCTTAAAGCTCCGGCCAATATCTCCGATGCCGAGGCGGAGCCTTCGTTGATGAGGACAACGGTGGGGGTTGAGGTCAAAAGCCCCAGTCTTTCAACCTTAAACTCGTTTTTGGTGCCGTCTCCCCTTTCCTCGGTCACAACCACGCTGCCCGTCTTGAGGAAATCCGAGGCAACATCAACCGCTCCCTGAAGATAACCCCCGGGATTATTTCTTAAATCCAGAACTATTCCCTTGACCGACTCCTTTCTTAAAATTTCCCTGACCGCCTTATTCCACTCCGCCTCAGTTTCCGCTCCGAATTTGAGTAGCTGAATATGGGCAACGGATTCTCCCTCCCCCACATAGGTGGTGATCAGGGTGGGAACTTCAATCTTGGCCCGGGTCAGCTCCACCACGATTGCTTCAGGTGAGGTTTCCCGCAAAAGAGTCAGGGTCACTCTGGTCCCAGCCTTACCTCTGATCAGGGCCACGGCGTCCGGAACCGACATGCCGACGGTCCCCTGGTCCACCCCTTTGGCGTCGTCTTTTATTCCGATAATAAAATCCCCGGCCTTGACCCCGGCTTTTTCCGCCGGGGAGTCAGGAAGAGGGGCAATCACCGCCAGCTGTGTTCCCCGATAGCCTATTTGAATGCCCACCCCTTCGAGAGCTCCGTTTAAATCCTCCTCAACGATTTTATTCTCCTCTGGAGACAAAAATACGGTATAGGGATCTCCAATTGCCGAGACCATTCCCGAGATGGCCCCGTAAACCATCTTGCCGGGATTTAATTTACTCTTGTCGAAATACTTTGCCGAAAGGGTATCCCAAACCCTCCAGAAAAGAGAAAAGTCCAAATCCTGCTTATCCGGAGGAAGGGTGCGGGAAATGGTGACGTTGGGGAATTTGGCGAGCGAGGCTTTAAAACCCGATGCCCCGAGGGCGTAGCCGCCTCCGAAAAGAACAATGCAGGCGAAGGCGATGAGGATGATTTTTCTGACCTTGGGAAAATTGATTTTGGGGGCAAAGGTTAATTTCATCTCAAAAGTAATTGTAGAGGACTAGATGCTTCCTGTGAAGGGAAGAAGTCCCAGATGACGAGCCTTTTTAATCTCCACACTTAATCTTCTTTGATGCTTGGCACAAATTCCGCTGCGGCTTTTGGGGATAATTTTGGCCCTGTCGGTAAGATACCTGGAAAGATTCTGCCAGTCCTTGTAATCCGGCTCCTTCCCCTCTTTACAGAAAGGGCAATTGGTTGATACCGGTCTAAAACGGGCACTCGAGGATTTTCTTTGTTTGGACTTTTTAGCTTTCATATTTTTTAACTCTTAGAAGGGAATTTCTTCTTCGCTCTCTTGCTTTTTGGAGGTTTTTTTGGCTTTTTTCTTGGGCTTTGCCTCTTTGGCCTCTTCCTCAACCGGAGCCGAAACTGCCGCCGCCGGCTCTTCGGGCATGTCAAAGTCTTCCGCCGGAGCAACCGTGTCGCGGCGCGAGTCCAGGATGATCATGTCGTTAATCACAATCTCCGTGGTTTGCCTTTGTCCCCCGTCCTGGCCCGTCCAGGTTCTGGTCTGGAGTCTTCCCTCCACAAAGACCTTTCTGCCTTTAACCAGAAGCTGGGAACAAATCTCCGCCAATTTGTTCCAGGCAACAATTCGGTGAAACTCGGCGTCTTCTTTTTTCTCGCCGCTCTCCGTGGTCCACTGCCGGTTGGTGGCCAAACCGAAAGTACAAACAGCGGTTCCTTGGGGGGTGTAGCGCAGTTCGGGATCGCGGGTTAAATTGCCGATTAAAGTTGCCTTGTTTAAACTTCTTGCCATTTAGACCTTTACCAATAAGTACCTGATTATAGCATCCTCGGTTTTGATTTTCTCCGTCAGGGCTTTGGCAGAGTCCGGGGAAAGCTCGAGAGGAAAATGAAGAAGATGTCCCTCGCCCTTTCCTTTAATCTTGCTTGCCAATTCCTTCTCTCCCCAATCCAAAACGGTGCCGACCTTGCCCTTAAGAAGGCTAACGGTTTTTTCGAGGGTTTCCCGAACCGTTTTTTTCTTGGATGCGGAGGTCTTGGCATCAAAGACGATGGTTAATTCGTATTTTTGCACAAACGCAAGTATATCAGCTTCCTATTTTGAACTCAATTACGTCTTCGTTCTGGATAAGATAATCTCTGCCCTCAAGTCTGACCTTTCCTTTTTCTTTTGCTTCCTTCCACCCTCCCGAACTTAAGAGCTCATCGATATTAATTACTTCCGCCTTGATAAAACCCTTGGCAAAATCGGTGTGCACCGTTCCCGCCGCCTCAATGGCCGTAGCTCCTTTTTTGATACTCCAGGCGTGAACCTCTTTGCCGCCTTTGATGGTATAGAAAGAGACAAGCCCCAAAAGCTCGTAAGCATGAAGAATCAGTCTGTCCAGTCCCGGCTTTGTTGCTCCTAGATATGCTTCTTTTTCTTCTTTTGTCAGGTCGATAAACTCCTCTTCCAATTTTGCGGAAATAAGTAAGGCTTTTTCCTTGAATTTCTCCTCAACCCGGGAGATAAGCTCGACACTGCCTAAATCTTTCTCGTCGACATTCAAAACATAGATTACGGGTTTCCCTTTTATTCCCCCGAGTTCCAGCTCAATGTTGACGATTTCGATATCTTCCAGAATCTGTTCAACTCCTCCGGGCTCATGAGATGGATGCTGGTGAGTTACCCCGGGGTCTTCAAACGCACGAACAACGTGAACAACCGCATCGACCTCCCTGATGTGGCCCAAGAACTGATTTCCGAGACCCTCCCCTTTATGGGCTCCTTTGACAAGACCAGCAATATCTATAAAGGTGACGGTTGCCAGAACAGTACTTTCGGGTTTGACCAAATCCGAAAGTTTCTTCAATTTCGCATCCGGAACCTCGACCACCGCTTCATGAGGCTCTATTGTAGTAAAAGGACGCGGAGCCGTCTCTGCCAGACGCCTGGAGGCCAGGGCGTTAAAAAGGGTGGATTTACCGGCATTGGGAAGACCAACGATACCTACGCTCAGGCTCATATCCCAACTTTTCGGCTATTGTGACTGGTAATGGTAAATGCGCCCATATTTCTGCACCGCTCCTTTCTGTTACGACAACTTTGTCTATTATATCTTGAATGCCCCAGATTTATCACTAAAATCTATTTGTTTTATATTGTATGAGTTGTTACTATTAAAAAAATAATTTACAGAGATGGCAAAAAATCTAAAAGTTCACCCTACTCTTATTTATGGTGTATTAGCAATTTTATCTTTAGTTTTTTTGGAAACGATATCTTTCTTTTATATTCATTCAAATCCCCGATTAAAAGATTTGAGTTCGAAAATAAAAGGTGTCGCTCAAGAAAAGTCAGAACCTGGTTTTATCAGCAATGATGTCATCAATCCATATTTAGGTTTTACTTTAGACCCGAACCTTTACGAAGATACGAACAACTTCGGATTCCCGGGAGAAAATCCAATAAGAAAAAAAAGCGCGAATAAACTAATCGTTGGTATCTTTGGCGGATCTGTCGCCCAAGGTCTTTATGGAGATAACAAACAACTTACGGAGGAATTGAAAAAGCATGCCTTTTTTCAAAAAAAGGACTTTGAGATTGTGATGGTCGCCTTGGGTGGTTTCAAACAACCGCAACAGTTAATGGCTCTTAATTATTTTCTTGTTTTAGGGGGAGAGTTTGACATCATTATAAATTTAGACGGATTTAACGAAGCTGTTTTACCCTATCGTGAAAATTATAATTACGGCATATCCCCTATTTTCCCCTGGCTGTGGAACTTTTACACAAGAAAAACCGTTAGTCCTCAAATTTTGGAATTGAGAAATAGAATTCAAAAACTGGAACAAAAAAGAGAAGTTATCGATAACAAATTTGAAAACAGTATTTTTGCAAAAAGCAACACTCTATCTTTATTGGCATTCATTCTTAAAAAAAACGCTCTAAATAAGGAATATAAATATTATAAAAGGGTGGAAGGTCTGTTGGAACAAGAGGGCAAAAGTTTCCAAACAACGGGGCCCACGTTTCCTTTCAAAGACATTGATCAGTTGTGGGATTATGAAACTGATATCTGGAAATCATCATCCATTCAAATGGCCCGATTGTCTCAAATCAATGGGATAAAATATTTTCATTTTCTTCAACCAAGCCAGTATCTAGAAAACTCGAAAAAATTAACCCGTGAAGAGAAAAGTTTAGAGGTCACCTCTGATCGCGATAATTATGAAGCTATTAATAACGCTTACCCCCGATTTATAGCCTCAAGAGAAGAGCTTCTAAGGCAGGGTGTGTTTTTTGTGGATCTGACTAATGTATTTCAAAACTATGATAAAGATACTCTATACATTGATACCTGCTGTCATTTTAACGATCGAGGGTACGATATTCTTATAAAGGAGATCGCCAGATATATCGGGGGTTACTATGACTAAAAAACAGTGAAAAGGTTATTTAGTGATAAGAATATTTCCAATAATCAATAAGTCCATGTTTGTCGAAAGAAAAACGTCAATTGCCTCTTGGGGCGTTTCGACGATCGGTTTGCCTGCCACGTTAAAACTTGTATTTAAAACGCAAGGTATCTTGGTTAATCGATAAAATTCTCTTATCAGCTTGTAATAAGTACCGTTATCCTTCTTATTTACAGTCTGAATTCTGCAGGTATTATCCTTATGGACAATGGCTAAAATATTCTTTCTTTCTCCCGGCTTAGTTGTGAAGCAAAAGTTCATAAATGGAGAATAATAGTTTCTTTCAGGAACATCGAATAAATCCTGAGCCTTTTCTTGCAAGACACTTCCCGCAAAAGGCCTAAAATTTTCCCTCTTTTTAATTTTATTGACAGCTTCTTTCATTCTTCTGTCTCGGGGGTTTACCAAAATCGACCTTGACCCCAGTGCCCTTGGGCCAAACTCCATCCTCCCCTGATACCAGCCAATTATTTTATTATTAGCTAGCAAATTCGCCGCTTTTGTTATCAGTTTTTCCTCGTTTTCAATCTTTTTATATTTTACCCTACGGTTTTTCAGCACATCTTCTATCTCTCCGCCTGAATAGGATGTCCCGAGACACAAATTTTTAATTCTGTTTCTTTTTTTGTTTTTCAAAATAGAGTGGTAGGTAAAGAGAGCACTTCCTATCGCTGCACCGCTATCTCCTGCCGCCCCAAAAGAATAAATATTTTTAAAGGGGGTATTAACAAATATCTTGCCATTGGCGACAGAATTTAAGGCAACTCCTCCCCCGAGACAAAGGTTTTCAGTCTGAGTAAGTTGATATAGATGATTTAATATTTTAAAATACACTTCTTCGGTAACAGTTTGCAGACTCGCGGCTAAATCTTGATCTCTCTTGAAAAATTTTTCACCATGTTTTCTCGGCCTTCCAAACTCCTGAATAAATTTACGAGAATACATTTTGGAGCTATCTCTGAAAGCAAAATAATCAAGATTCAACATAAAACTACCGTCATTCCGAATCTTAATCACCCTTTCCCTAATCAAGTTTGCATATCTCGGAGTTCCGTAGGCGGCCAGGCCCATTACTTTATATTCGTCATGGTTAACCCTAAAGCCCAGAAAGGCTGTAAAGGTAGAATAAAAAAGTCCAAGAGAATGGGGAAAATTAATCTCTTCTAATTTATGGATTTTTATTCCATCGCCAAACCAAAGAGAGGCTGTTGGCCAATCCCCTGCGCCATCGATGGTTAGGATGGCCGACTTCTTGAAGAAAGAGGGATAATAAGCCACGCTTGCGTGCGAAAGATGATGAGGAACATAATAGATTTTTCCTTGGTAACCAGTGATTTTTTTTATGACACTACCAACTTTTATTTTTTCTGTGAACCACTCCGGTATTCCCTTTAAAAAGATCTTCCACGACCTCGGATAGGTATCGACAAAGGTATCAATGATCCTCTCAAACTTAAGCAGGGGTTTTTCATAGTATGAAACGTAATCTACATCGTTAATATCAATTCCTGCGTATTTTAGGCAGTGTTGAATAGCATTTTCCGGAAAAGAGTTGTCATGCTTTTTTCGTGTAAACCTTTCCTCTTCCAAGGCAACAATCACTTTTCCATTCTTAATTAAGGCCACGGCGCTGTCATGATAGTACGAAGATATTCCTAGGATATACATTTTTTCAAAAGGGCGATAAATAGTTATTTTTTTCCGAAGAGGGCTTGTTTTTTAACCAATAAGTTCTATCGTCGGGTTTTATAGACCACCAAGAAATTATATTCTTAACAATAAAGGCGAATCCGATGAATATCACATAAAAATTAAACAGGACGAACTTCATAATGGCCGCGTTTATTTCTTTCGAGATCCTGATTATTAATTTCATAGACTGTTACAACAACAGACAAAAGTCGTCATAACAGAGGATAGAGAAAAATGGGGGTTGGTGACAATGAAACGGTAATAATTAAAAAAGCGATAAAGACAAGTCCTAATATTATGGGGGCTAACCAAATTTTCTTTGACTTTGTCGCTAGATAAAGAATCTGCTTAATAGTCTCTATCATTGTTTAATCTTCCTTGAACTACCAGAAACATTAATAATAACTATGTTCGATTAAATAATTATATAAAATTCTGCCGGCAACTTCATTTCCTTTAATATTGAAGTGTGTATCTCTGGGTCTATAGAGATCATCTGTCGAATCCATCTTTTCGAACTCTTCCAAAAGGTCGATGTAGGATATCCTATTTTTCTCGAGTTGGCTCTTCAGTATTTTTTGGGGACGGTATAAATCAACATCGGCAATCGCAACACCGTGAGACCCTATAACCTTTTCAAGAAGTTTTCGGTTTGTTTGCATTTCGTCGGGGATAATAACAACAACAAGCGATGCACCATTGTCGAGAACGGCCTGATTAACTTCTAAAATATTTTTTATCGACCGTTGAAAATCTATCATGGATATACCTTCACTATAGTTTTTTGAAAACACCCATAATCTGTCGTACTCAATATTCAGGTATTCTTTCACCGGAAATGTGGGTAGCGCGTCGTTTATATAAATATCATCCCCGACGTCAATAGCGACACCAAGGGTTGTAATTTCCTGATTACTCTTCTTGGCCAGCAGATTATAAATACCTTTCTGGGAGTAAGCCTGATATAAGTTTTTTAATATGGACAGTATATAAGAATATCTTTCTACAGATTGAAGAAAGTTCTCTTTCTTATTAAACCCCGATTCATGTTTAAGTCTTTTAAACAGTTCTTTGCTGTCATCCGTCCAGTCGTTACCGACAAAAAATCCCATTAAGACCAAGTCAGGATTGTAATGTTTTCCCTCAATCTGATAAACCTTATTGTAAAAATCGGGTCCAACACAACTCACCCCCAAGTTGATTACTTCGTAGCTATCGTGTCTATGTTGATTTGTTTTTAACTCGTTCTCCAAATATCTTAAAAAATTATTTTGATAAGGGACAACGCCCGTGAAAAAAGAGTCGCCCAACCCAACAATCCTGTATACCCCATTGGGTTTCTTATAATCTGTCTCCATGTTTAAAAATCCTTTAGAATTAACAACAAAGCTGTTATTCCAGATACTTCCAGGTTCGAGCGAACAACCCGAAGCCAACATTAAATCTTTTAAGTTATCGATTTTGTCGAAGTTGGTAACCCTTTCGGAATTATAGCTATACTGACTGACAGCATAATTGTTCTTTGAGAGCCAGCGTATTGATAATTCGACAATTACCAAGGATGCCGAAATGCTCAAGAAGAATAGAAAAATTTTGACAACAAACACTTTTCTTCGGTTTTCTCTTCCAAAAGGCATCTTAGTAAGCTCTTTCCTTAAAAAGGTAGCTGACGATAAATAATAGTACCGCCACCAAAACAACCGTAGGGCCCGAAGGGAACGAAAGCATCTTTGCCAAAACAATGCCCAGCCCGGTTGAGATGAGACCCGATAGGGAGGCTAAAAGCTGAAAGCTCCCAATGCTTCTGGCGATGTTTTTGGCTGCCGCGGCGGGAACAATTACCAAAGCGCCGGTTAAGAGGGTGCCTAAAAATTTAACCCCCAAGGCAATCACCAACCCAACCATTAAAAGATAAACAAGGTTTATTTTGGAGACATTAATTCCTCCGGATTTAGCCAAATCCTCGGAAATAATCCCGACGGTGAGTTTTCTGGAAATTACCCGGGTGACGAAAAATATCAGGGTGGAAGCGGCGACAACGAGAATTCCGTCGACTCTGGTTACTTTCTCGATATCCCCAAAAAGGGCTTCCAATAGTTCCGGCTCCGGAGTAATTAGAATTCCAATGGCCAAGCTTGCGGTAAAAAATATTCCCACCAAAGCTTCGGGGTATATTTCTGATTTCTCCTCAAGATACCAGATACCCAAAATGGCGACAAAAAGGGCGACCAGGGCTCCCAGCATTGGGTTAATCGAAAGTGTCAGGGCAATTGCCATTCCAGGAAGGGCCACATGGGAAAGGGCATCCCCCACCAAAGACATCCTCTTAAGAACCATATACGAGCCCAAATATCCGGACGCGGCTCCGGCCAAAGCCCCGATAAGTATCAAAAAGATAAAATCAGTGTTCATGGTGTTGATAAAGATGAATATCCTCTCCGTAAAGTTTATTGAGACTTTCCTTGTCGACAACTTCTCTCGGAGGACCAAAACAAATCTTTTCTTTATTCAAACAAAGGACCGAATCCGCATATTTGTAAACCACCTGTAGCTCGTGGGAAATAAAAATGATGGTCAGATCTTTCTCGGCCTTGAGTTTGTTTATTAGGGAATAGATTGTTTCCTCCGCGGAAATATCTACTCCGCTTGTTGGTTCATCAAAGAGAAGGACATTGGGTTTACCAAGAAGGGCATAGGCGATGAGAACCCGCTGCAGCTCCCCTCCCGAGAGTGCACCCAACCTTGTTCTTAACACCCTGACGTCGTTATGAACGTGGCTTGACGGGACGTCCTTAAAACCAACAGAAGCAAGAATTTGGTGAATTTTTTTGTGGTCTTTTTCTTTAAAATGCAAAAACTCGGAGACCGTCAAGGGAAAATCCTTGGCCACGAACAATTTCTGGGGAACATAGCCTATCTGGACATCGGACGCCCAGTTAACCGTACCCTTATAGGGAAGAAGCCCGAGGATAGCCCTGAAAAGAACGGTTTTCCCCGCTCCGTTCGGACCAATGATGGCGAGGGTTGAATCCCTAACTACCTCAAAGGAAACATCCTCGATAATCGGATGGCTGTCGAATTTAACCTTAAGCCCGTGAACGGACAAAATTTTTTCTGACATCTGTCTCTAAAAGTTTACACTATCGCAAGGTCGCTACTCTCCCCAACTTCTGGCCCAACCACAAAATAAGCCACAAAAGCGAGTATTTCAGCCGACCGTGATAATATACGGCCCCTTTGCGCAAAAACTCTCGGGATTTGGTTATCCCCTGCTTCTTTGAGGAGGCGCCGAGATAGTGGATAAACTTCGCCCGGGGGGAGAAATAAACGGGAATATTGGCCTTTTTCAATCGGCGGCAATATTCGATATCTTCAAAATACATAAAAGAGCCTTCGTTAAGTTTTCCAACCTGGTTTATTATTTTCCGGGGAAGAAGAAAGCTGGCCATCACCGCCGCTTCGACTTTCACCTCCTTCTCGGGAGAAAACATGCCGTAGGCTCCCTTGACCCCGAAGAAATATTCCTTGATTGCCCCGGTTAAGGTGGGAAGGTTAAAGCAGGAATCCTGGACAGTGCCGTCCGGAAAAAGCAGTTTTCCCGCCAAGGCCGAGTTCCCCTTTTTCTCGTCCTCAATCTTAACCATTGCGGTAAGAGCGCCGGGTAAGACCTCGATGTCCGAATTAAGCATCAGGAAATATTCTCCTTTTGAATAATCGATTGTCTGGTTGTACCCTTTCGCAAAACCGCAATTAACTTCATTTTGGATATACTTCACCTGAGGAAACTCTTTCTCGACCATCTTCGCACATCCGTCTTGGGAAGCATTATCCAGAAGAATCACTTCGAAATTCTCCGCCCTCCCAGATTGGGAGTAAATGCTTGTCAGAAGCTTTCTCGTCAGATTGACTGTTTTGTAATTGACAATACCGACGGAGAGCTTAAAAGGATAGACAGGCCCCCCGCCTTCTTCCGCTTGGTAACCTTTCTTTTTTAAAAGCCAATCCACCACCCCTTTTCTTTGGGTTTTTCTTCCAAAAAGAGTAAAGCCCAAAGCCTGTTTGATAACCGCCATTTTGGTTCTCAGAGGCGCATACCTCATGGCAAAATAAAGTCTGTTTCGGGTAATAAGGTAGTCCGTCATGGCAGAGCCGACCCCGGCTGTCTGGGAGACTTTGTGGTAAATGGCCGTCTTGCCGCAATAGAAAAGCTTAAATCCCGCCCTCCGGATGCGCTCTATCCAGTCGGCATCTTCAAAATAGGCAAATAGACCTTCATCAAAATAGCCCACTTTGGCCAAGGCCTCACGCGCAACCATCAGGCAACAGCCGCTGACAAAATCCACTTCTTCAACCTGGTTGTATTGGCCTTTATCGACCTCGTCTATCCCCCGGTGGACTCCCATGACATTTTTCCAATCGAAGGACCCCCCGGCATACCAAATCACCTTTCCCTTTTCGGATCGGGAATATCTGTCTTTAAAAAATTCAAATCCTGGGGCAAACATAATTTTCGGAGAAACTGCGAGAGCGGCTTTATCCGCAAAAACTCTGGCAAGGGTGGTCGCCAGGTTTTTATCTTCAACAAAAGTGTCGTTGTTGATGAGCAGGAAATAATCAGCGCCCCATTGATAGGCGTATCTTAAACCCCGATTGTATCCTCCGGCAAAACCCAGATTTTTGCCTGTTTGGATAAGTTCGATCCCTGCGGGTAAATCCTTGAGGGGGTTTTTCGAGCCGTTATCCACAACGATAATCTTGACCTCTCCTTCCCAACTGATCCCCTTGAGGGATTCCAGAAGAGCCAGAGTGTCTTCGTGCCCGTTAAAGTCTACGGTCACAATCGCTAATTTATTCATGTCGGGTAATGATCTTCAAGTAGGCCAAGGCTTTATCCTTCTTTCCCAAGAGCCCAAAAGCCAAAAATCTTAAGAGACTCGAGGAGAAGATAAGAAAATTCAGATAGCCCACAAAAGCCGGATAATGCTTTCTGAAAAACAATCTCATCCCCGTCATTTCCCTTACCAAGGGGGTGGTTTCGACAAATTGACTGCTGGCTTTCCCGATATGGACAACCGAGAAGGAAGGAGTATAGAAAACGCGGAAACCCGCTTTTTTTATTCTTTGGCACCATTCAACCTCCTCGGTATACATAAAAAAGTCCTCGTCAAAACCCTTTGTTTTCTCAAAAACCTCTCTTTTAAGCATCATTAAGGCGCCCGTTACCCAGCCCACTTCCCGCTCGCGGGAGAAGTAGCTCATTTTTTTGGGATGAATGGGCAAGATAAGGCGATAGAGAAAAGGAAAGAGCTCGATTCCGAAAAGCCAGGTGGCCACATTGCTCGGTCGGGGAAGCTCTCCCCCGCTCGGCTGAAAAGAGCCGTCCCGATACTCAAGCCGACAACCGACAACATCACTTTTTGGATGTTGGTTGAGATAACCAACCCCCTTGACCAGAGTATCTTTCTTTAGAAAGGTGTCGGAATTAACGAGTAAAAAATATTCGGAAGTCGCCTTTTCCATTGCCAGATTATTACCTTTGGCAAAGCCGGTATTTTCTTTGGCAACAATCAGTTTAACCCAAGGGTACTTTTCCCGAATCATCCGAGCAGAGCCGTCCGAGGAAGCGTTATCAAGAACAATCGTCTCGACCTCTATTTTCTCTTTTTCCGCTTGTCTCTTGGCCAGGGAAAGCTTGGCCAGACATTCATCCGTAATGTCCTTGGTGTTAAAACTCAAAATAATCACCGAGGTGCTCGCTTTATTCATGTAAAAAGACCTAAAGATACTTTTGCCTGCCTGAAAAACGCCAAGATTCTTATGCCGAGAAGAATCAGGGGGTTATAGATTTTCCCTTGGTAGTGTTTTTTATAAAATTTCAGCATGGCCTGGGTCGTCTCGCGTATCATTGCCTCTTTTGTTTCCCTGGTAGCTTGAGTAATATCTTCCGTTTCTTTTCTGATACCCACCGAAACGCCTTTATAGTGCAAAACCTTAGCCTCGGGAAGATAGATAATTTTCCAACCCGCTTTTTTCACCCGCCAGCAAAGGTCAACGTCTTCCCCGTAGACAAAGAAGTCCTCGTCCCAGCCCCCCACCTCGGCAAAAACCTTCTTTCGGCAGAACATAAAATGAGAGGTACAAAGATCAACCTCGTGAATTTTTTTCAGGTCTTTGTGTCCCAAAAAGTATCCCCCGAAAAGCTTGGATTCCGGAAAGAGCTTCTCCAGCCCCGAAAAGTGGGTCAAGGCGACCCAGGGCGTGGGAAAACCTCGGTGGGAATCTTTATCGAGTTTTCCGTCCCTGAGGCTTACCTTTCCCACACAAATTCCAACCTCCGGATTTTTATCCATATAGGCAACAATCTTCTCAATTGCCCCGGACTCGGGAAAAGCATCCGGTCCCAAAAAAAGAACATACTCTCCTTTAGCTTTTTTAAGTCCGGCGTTATTTCCCGCCGCCAGTCCCTTATTTTTGTTGAAAGATATCAGCCTCGCCTCCGGAAACTCCTGGGTAACCATTTTTGCGGAGCCGTCTAAAGAGTTGTTGTCAACAACTACGACCTCTAAAGAAGGAGAGTTTCTTTTCAGGTTGGCAAGGCAATCCCTCAAGATTTCTTTGGTGTTGTAATTGACGATGACTGCGGAGACTTTTATTTCCACTTCTTTATTCTACCTCTCGACAGGGACTTCGACCACCTCTTCTCTCCTTTCCTGAACAAAAGAGGTCCATTCATCCGCTACCCCGATGATGTTTTTAAGCGGGGCCTCGATGAGAATATCCAGGAAAACAATCAGGAAATTAAACCTCGAAAACTTATCCGACAGCCAAACGCCCAAATCCAAAAGGGGCAGGGAAATGTTGGCCATCAGGTGCCCGAAGAGGTTCTCTTTTTCTCCGGTGACGTTTAATTCCGAAGCGGTAAACTTGACCCGATAGGCAAAAAGAAGTACCAGGGATAAAAAGATAAAGAAGATGACTCCCCCAACCATATTAAAGCCTATTTTTTGGAGAAGATAGGAAATGGCCCCAAAGGTAAGAAAGAATAAAATCCCGTAGGCCACCGCAAAGGCTTTATACATAATTCCTCCCCTATTTACCGAGGTTAAGGAAAAAGTCGTCTTTTCTTTGCCGGCGGAGATATAAACAAAGTCGAAAACCCGATCCAGAATTCTTTCGGTGTTGGCCTCATTGGGTCTTTTGATGGTAAAGGCCACCAGAAAGACAAACAGAATCGGGATAAGGATGGTTGTCAGCAAGGGCAGGATGCTTATTCCCCCCAAGAAGTAATACTCGTAAGGGATTTCGATGACGATGGCGAAGAAAATCTTGGTGATGAAAATATAGATGATGCTGCGGATTATTCCCCGGGCCACTCGGTCGCTTATCTCGCTGTATTTATCCTCGCAAACGTCATACACGGCCTCCTCCAAAGCCTCCGGCTTGGAAAGAACATTTTCGGCGCCTTTAACGTCCTGTTCGACAACCTCTTTAAGAATCTGAAAAGCGGAAATTTGTCTTTGCACAAAGCGATACAGGCGGGTCTGAATCGGAGGGTTGAGGTCCGCCTGAATTGCCGCAAAAAGTTCAAATATTTTTCCGGTCAACCCGTCCAGATTTTCACCCGTGATGTCTTTCCACTGGGGATAGAGGTGCTTCAGAAGATGGTATGAGGTCCGGGCATCGTCGGTTCGGAAAAGTCCCCGATAAACGGCAATCGAGAGCTGAATGTCCTTTTGGGAATCCGTCAGTCCGTCGCCTTTCCACTCGAATCTTTTCTTAAACCAGGAAAGGGTGGTCTGGCTTAAGGCGTCGATCGAGATTAAGGTTGGGTCCAGGCTTTCCTCTACCTCGCAGGATAAAACACCGACCAGCCAATCCCGCCATTTGGCCCCATCCTCACGGTTAGGATAGCGCTTGGCCGCATGCTCGAAGAACTTTAAATATTTGGCAATTGTCCCGGCAATTTTGGCCACTTTGGAGGTCGGCAAATAATCGTTGCGCAAATAGTTGGCCCAGATAAGCTCTTTGATGAGGTTGGGGCCAA
>JADDYB010000276.1_pt1 | contig 15992 bp, 14 predicted proteins | sample 8641941 | NCBI WGS metagenome assembly JADDYB01 (sample SAMN16275377, study PRJNA637457) | freshwater sediment metagenome | isolation source: Lake Kineret sediment | place: Israel: Lake Kineret | collected 2013
CAGTTTGATAGCCGTTTGGTCTATGGCCCAGTCTTTTATACGACCTCTAAGGGTCAAGAACAGATCGGGCCTGAGCTGATACACCCTCCACCTTTTTACTTAAGTGGTTTTTCATATCATCTTTTATAGAATAAGATATTCAAGAGCATAAAATAAAGTACAATAAGGAGGTGCAAGAATGAAATGGAGTCTGACCACACTCATGATATGTTTGCTGTGCAGCAGCATTGCAGGAGATGCTGATGGCTGGCCGATGTTCCAGCATGACCCGCAGCATTCAGGATACTCCTCTTCATCAATGCCTGAATCTCTCAAGAATGTATGGACAAATGAAAATTTCGTAAATTCTGGTGACATTGGTTTATGGCTTACAATTGCAGGAGAGAACGTCTTTGTATCAAGATATTTTTCTCTTCATGCTCTTGACATCAACACAGGATCTTTACTGAAGAGCTACAGAAAACCGGTTCGTGGATTCAGCTTTCCGGCAGTAGAAAACAATAAGGTATATCTGAATGCGAATTGTGGGATATTCTGTCTCGATATCGACACAGGAGAAGAGCTCTGGCGTCATTGCGAACCACTTCTTAATGTCCGTTCCTACCCAATTGCCGTTGGAGGGCATGTTTTCATAGGAGGGGGGGACCCAAGTAATCCCACTGAACCTACTCCAGAAGGCAAGGAATCGTGGAGGCTTGCCATGAGGCATGCAAGCAGAGTCACGTGTATGGATACAGAAACTGGTGAAATTATCTGGGAGTTTTATGCAAACTTTGACTATATTGAACATTCTCCAGCTTATTTCGACGGTAAAGTCTATGTAAATACTACTAGATATATATACTGCTTGGATGCACAAACAGGTAAACAAATCTATGAAAAAGAGACGTATTGGCCCTGTAATTCATCTCCATCAGTGAACGGAGAGCAGATCTTTCTCGGAACCTATGAAGGGATTTTATGTCTTGACCAGAAAACAGGGAAGATGCTGTGGAGATTCAAGTGCGACAATTCCGTCCATGGAACTCCAGCTGCAGCCTACAACAAAGTGTATGGGGCCACAGACAGAGTACTCTACTGTCTGGATGCTGAGAATGGAGAAGTAATCTGGAAGAGAGATTTCGAAAATCCAATCTCTACGTCACTTGTGGTGGCTGATGGAAAGGTGGCTCTTGGAACTGCTGATGGTACACTCTTTATAGTAAATGCCAAATCAGGAAAAATGTGTGAATCCCTCTATCTCGGTGACAGCCCACCAGAAGCACTTGCTCTTTCGAACGGGAAGTTAGTCGTTGGACAGTTTAACGGAAGAATTTCATGTTTCGAAGGATCAGCGCATACTGAATTGATCCCCATTATTTTGACCTGTGCGACCCTTATTGTATTGTTGGTTGTCATACTGATCTCGCATCGAAGAAAAAAATACACAGGTGGATAACCCTTCTATGTTTATTCCCATTCCCAACCCAGAGTCGTACAGATCTGATTGGCATTCTAATCTTATTCGCTAGGAGTGCACCTGTACGTGGGTGGGGAGGTATTCTTGTACTTCTGAATAGTTCAATATTTACGGGTACATGTTATGTCATAAATGCAAACTTTTTTAAACACTTAAAAGAAGGTAACCCCGGTGAGGGATGACGATCAATCTGTCTATCCGACGATGAAGAAATCACGATCCCCGACCTCACCCAATGTCTTTTCGAATGAGGAGGCTGCATGAGTACAGGCTACTTGATAGGTAACTGGAGTCGTTTTTACGTGGTAGACGAGAAAAACCGTTCTCTGGCAAAGAGAGAGCTTACCGGCTCACTGCAGGAACGAGTGGAAAAAATACGGAAAATGAGAGAGGGCATCATACCTTTAGAAATTGTGGAAATGGTGAAAGAAGCTCTAAAGAGTGTGAACGTTATAGCAGTAGAGGACGGGGGGTTGGCTCACGGATTGAACGAAAAAATGAAAGGGAAAATTGTCATCTCTCAGGGGGATACCTTCAGGAACCTCCGACTGATGTTTTTCAGAAAAGGAGTCTACAAAGAGCGCGATACTGTGTTATTGACAGCCTTGTACGATAAGAGGGAAGCTGATTTAAAACCTGATGCAGTTATCCACCGGTTAGTGGAGGTGCTCAAAACGTTCGACGAGTCCTACCAGTTCTATGAGAACTTCAAAGAGACGTGGTACAGAGACCGATTCATGAAAGAGTCGGAAGAAGAAGCTCATTCTGGGGAAGAATTAATCATAGATGGCACTGATGATCTTCTAAAAGTTTTCTCGCACCTCCAGAAGAAGACACAAAAAAGACTGGCTTCTATCTGCAAGGAACATGCTCCAAACCTCTGCAGTGTTGCAGGGATAGAGGTTGCAGCTCGACTCATTGCAGAAGCAGGTTCCCTCAAACGATTGTCCGTGCTGTCAGCAGGGACTATCCAGCTTCTGGGTTCTAAGAAAAGGCTGACCCCAGTAACGGCTCGCCCCCCCAAATTTGGGATCATTTTTTCCCATCCCCTCATACAGGGGTTACCTCCCGAAAAGAGGGGGAAGATGGCACGTTCATTGAGCTGTAAAATTGCCATCGCCTGCAGAGCTGACCAGTACACGCACCAAGATATTTCTGAAGAGTTGAAAGCACATCTTGAGAGAAGATTCAAGGAATTAAATGAATTAAAGGTGAAACAATGACAGAAGAATTGCAGAGACTCTCTGAGCACCCCGCTAACTCCCACCTCTTTTACACGTTTACGGGAAGAAGAAAAGTGCTGCTGACTGCAGATTTATCTCCTGATTATTCTGTGTACGGGGAGACAAAGGTAAAAGTAAAGTCAAAGTACTACCGGGTGTGGGACCCCTTCAGGAGCAAATTAGCGTCTTCTGTACTGGAAGGCCTCCCTACTGTTCCTCTACGGGAGGGGGACTCAGTTCTCTACCTGGGAGCAGCCAACGGCACCACTGCCTCTCACGTCTCAGACATAGTGGGCACTTCTGGAGTAGTGTACTGCGTGGAATTCAGCCCCACTCCCTTCGGAGACCTCCTTCGATTGGCAGAAAAAAGGACAAACATCTTCCCCATCCTGGCAGATGCACGCTACCCGCTCCAGTACACTCTCATGGTGGGCGGTGTCGACGTGCTCTACTGTGACCTCGCCCAGCCCCACCAAGAGGAGATCGCACGAGAGAATGCCTCTCATTTCCTACGGCCGGGGGGGCACCTTCTCCATGCAGTGAAAGCCTCGTCACAGGACAGCTCTCTTCCCCCTCGGCAGGTGTACAACGAAGCAGTCACCGAATTATCCACCAGGTTCAAAATACTGGCCACTGTCAACATAGAGAGGTATCAGAAGAACCATGCATTTGTCTGGGGCGTGTACCGGTGAATCTGAATCAGAGTAAAATGACTTTCACCGTCACGTAAATGGCTACTAACCAGATTGCAACAATGATAACTACTGCAGCCCACTGTTCTCTCTTGGCCAAAGGTTCAGATCGCGCTTTTTGTCTGTATTCTTCCAAAACTTCTGTCGGAATCATCTTGAGTGCAAGGGTGATCCCAGCAGGTATGATGATGAGATCGTCAAGGTACCCCACGACAGGGATAAAATCAGGGATCAAATCAAGGGGGCTCAAAGCATAACCCACTACTGCCAGTATGAAGACCTTTGCATACCAGGGTACCCTCGGGTCTCTGTAGGCCAAATAGAGAGCATACACTTCTGCTTTTAATTTTTTTGCCTTTTCTTTCCAGGATTTTGCTTCTACCAGCAGATCACCCGTATTTTTTTACTTCTTCATCACTGTTATAGAACTGGTAGTAGTGGATGCCGTTATAGTGAGCTGCGGCTCTATCGTAGACCCTTTCTTGTGGTCTCTCTCCTCCATGGTGTAAGTCACGTCGTCTGCCACTACGGTGATGCTCCCGAGTGTTGTCCTGAGATCGAAGCGGAACCCACCCTTCACCAGTAGGTCAATATCACCATTCGTCGTCGTGGCACTGTACTCCCTGCTTTCTCCGCATTCAGCATTTACTCTCCCGTTGACTGTCTCAAGGTTCACCTCCCTTCCCTGGTAGAAACCCTGGATCTTCCCGTTGGTGGTCTCGATTTGTATTTCATCTGCTGTTACTGACCCTTCAATGTCCCCATTGACCGTAGATAAGTGCACTGATTGAAGGGGTTGAGGGAGAAAGACCTTTATGTCAGTACCCGTACTGATTTTCTCTTCCGCCTCCAGTACTAAAGTTGTACCATTTTCCTCTTTTATCTCTGAAAAGTTCATTTTGAGGTTTTCAACTATCTTTTTTGCTTCTTTTGAGGTCAGTGCCCGCGCCCACCTGTTTACTTCCACTCGGTAACGTGGGTTGTCCCATGCATGGATTTGTATGAACCCATTGTAGTTGGCAAAGTCTAGTGAGATTTTTCCTGTGATAGTGTTTTCGTAGACGTCCTGAATCTCCTCTTTTGGCAGGATGGTCACTTCTTCACCCTGGCCTATGCATCCTAGTAAGAGAATGAGGCTGACGAAAAGAAATCTCTTCATAGGGGGGTTTGAGAGTTTTCATTTAAAAAGGTGATGGGAACTGCACCTTCAGAACCAAAAAGTATTTAAGGAGCTACTATCAATAGTAATAACTACTACATGAAATACATGAGTGTGAGGAGAGGAAGAGAAACGAAGAAGGGATGATCATGATGAGAAATGGAAAGGTTGGAATGAACATGCGCAGAGTTGCAGCCCTCGTCGTCGTGCTGGTTGTAGTGGGAGGGTGCATTGCACAGCCCTCCAGGCCGAAGTCTCCTGTTGACATTCTGGCAAACCTGGAGGGGTTGTCTTTGGATGAATTCTTTGAGGAATCGTACAAACAGCTGCTGCTGAGAGACCCTGAGTACATCACTGAATTGGGGATCTCCCAGGAGTATGGGTTGCGGAATGATAAGCTCACCAACATCTCAGACAGTTACCTTCGTGAGACGCAGCAATTGCAGACAGGTATACTGGAGTTACTGAGAACGTACAACAGGGACGAACTAACGCCAGAGCAGAAGCTATCGTACGACATTTATGAGTGGTACTTAGATGATTTAGTGCGTCAGCAAGAGTTCATGTACTACAACTACCCGGTGACGTACCTCTTAGACGCTGTCCAGAACGATTTAGTTTACCTGTTTACAGATATCCACCCTGTTACGAACAGCGAGGATGCCAAAGATTACGTTGCACGATTGTCTCAGGTTGACACCAAATTTGAGCAGTTGATAGAGGGCCTCACGCTTCGGGAGGAAGCAGGTGTTGTCCCGCCCAGGTTTGTAGTCCAGCAGGCACTGTATGGTACACAGAGCATTGCGCGAGGCAGTGCACGGTATTTACCCTTTTATACAGTCTTTGAGGAGAAGGTAAATGCACAGGAAGGGTTGAGTGCCGAAGAGAAGCAGTCATTGTTGAAGGCTGCTGAAGAAGAAATCAACAAGTCTGTTATTCCTGCATTCAACGCCCTCTCAGATTACTTAGAGCACCTGGTATCTGTTGCACCGACCACCGATGGCGTGTGGCAATTTCCCAGGGGGAAGGAGTACTACGCTTACACCCTTCGCCACCACACTACCACGGATTTGACTTCTGATGCAATTCATGAACTGGGGTTAAAGGAGATAGAACGCATCCACAAAGAGATGCGCGCCATTTTTGATGAATTGGGTTACCCTACAGAGGAGAGTCTGTCTGCTCTGTTTGACCGCGTGGCCCAGGACAGTGGGTACATTTCGGGAAGTCAGATGAAAGAGACGTATGAATCACTCATTGAGCAGGCTAATCAGAACCTGGATGCATCCTTTGAGGTACGTCCGCGTGCAGAAGTGATCGTCATTGGCGGTGTTACAGGAGGGTATTACACGCCTGGGTCTCTTGATGGATCGAGACCTGGTGCTTTTTACGCTGACGTGAGTGGCACCAGAGAACCTTACTACGGTATGCCGACCCTGGCGTACCACGAGGCTGTCCCTGGACATCACCTTCAGATCGCTCTTGCCCAGGAGTTACCCCTACCATTATTCAGGAAAGATGTCTCCTTTAATGGGTACGTGGAAGGATGGGCACTGTATGCAGAACAGTTGGCCTGGGAGTTGGGGTGGTACGAGGATAACCCCTACGGTAATTTGGGACGCTTGCAGTATGAAGCCTTCCGAGCAGCCAGATTGGTGGTAGACACGGGAATACATGCCAAGGGGTGGACTTTTAATCAGGCCCTCACCTACATGGAAGAGAATGTGGGGTTTGACCCCACTGTGGTGAACCTGCAGTATGAAGTCAGCCGCTACATTGCCTGGCCCGGGCAGGCCACCTCTTACAAGGTTGGCATGCTCAAGATACTGGAGCTGCGTGAAAGAGCAGAAAAGGAACTGGGAGACAAATTTGATCTAAAAGAGTTCCACAATGTCATACTGGGGAAGGGAAGTATGCCTTTGGCTGTTTTGGAAAAGGTGGTTCAGGACTACATTGACCAGAACCGAGGCAGTCCCCACACGTCTTTTGTAGTGGTGATCGAAAAATCACCAGCACTCTGTGTGGAGTTCGTTTCATTCGTGGCGGACGTCACAAGACGAAGGTAATTTTTGTCATTTTTTCTTCATTTTTCTTTTACCGTGGCTGTACATTTCGCTTTTGCCACAAAATAGGATTGTATTCATGCTCAACTGGGTAGTTATACTGTATTTTCTGGCAGTTGTCACATTAGTGACATCATCTCACTTTACGTCATCTGCTGCCCATTATCTTGGAACCATTTCAATGCAGCCTTCGGGACAGACATCAGCGCACAGACCGCACCCATAGCACATGAGCCTGTTTACACTCATCCCCGTAGAATCTACTTCCCTGGCCTTGAAGTAACACACCTGTGCACATGCTCCACACTGTTCACACGTATCGAGGTCAGTCTCTTCAATGAGCGCTCCCTTGTCGCATTTCTCTGTTGGATCTAAGAAGTATCCGCAGCAATCGTCGCAGCAGAAGCAGATGCCGTCTGTATCAGTCCGCGTCTCATTGCGGAAGGGGCGGGTAACGAGATGCTTGGTCTCGGCTTCACGGAAGATGTCCTCAACCTCTTTGAGGGTGACCTCTCTTTTCCCAGAACCACTGCCGGGGTCGCTCTCGGTGAACATGAGGCAGACGTCCACACGCGAGCGGGTGCACTGGCCCCGGGTTTCGCGGCATCCGCAGTTTGATACCCAGAACCTTTTGTGTGCCTTAGTGAGCTCCCAGGCCTTTTCACGGGTGCAGACGTAGTGCATGGCCAATTTTTCATTCATAGTCACCCCCTCTCCATTGTGTTTATAAGCTTTTGCGCAGTTTTTAGCCTGCACTCTCTAACCTTCTCTTCCCTGGCATCTGCAAAGGAAAATTCTCATAAGCCATGTTCGTTATTCGTTAAAAATCAAAAGTTCCTCTACAATCAGTCTCTTATCATTCACTTTTCTGGCTTCGATGTAACAAACTTCTGTGCAATCTAGCCGGATAGATCAAAAAACTGATACCTTCTTGCTAGTAATTTCAGTAAAATGAATGCTATCACTACATTCAAAAATAAAATCAGGAGCAACCCCATTCCCAGTCTTTCAAGAACAGAAAATATTAATCCCAGAACCAAAGAAGGACCTAATACTGCTCCTATGAAAATCAAGGACAGTATCCCTGGGATGACTTGATTATTGGTTTGCGGTGGATAATAGAGTACAGACAAATTCAAAATAGCTGCTATGATCACGCTGAAAACAGGAAGAACAGCCAAAATGAACCCAGCTTGGAGCGCTCTTGGTTCAGTATCAGGAATAATCGGAAAGTATATAGCCAAAAAAATGTATGAAATAAAGGTGGAGAACATGGCAGGAACAGCAATCTCCGAGAGTACAATTTTGAAATTTGAATCTGGGATTAACTTAATAATCTCAATTCTTCTCAAATCCTCTCTGAAATCCCAGCGGATATAACCTGTGGCAATAAAGACCAGGATTACAAAGAAGAATGTAGCTCTGAAGAAATCAAATTCACCTTCACGGGTTGCCATTATCACAAAGAGGAAAATTGCCATGAGAACAGTGGGCAGCAAACTTTTGACATCTCTTAACATTCCCACAAGATTTTTCCAGATCAGAGCTGTGGAACCTCTTCCAAAGGGTTGGATTTTGCGCATTTTCCTAACGAAGGATTCTGATACTACCACTTCTTGGCTTCTTATCTTCTGGACAGATTCCCACCTTTCCCGAGCGACAGCTTCCGAAGATTCATAGAAATGAGTTTCTATGGAAAGGACTCCTATCGTAGTGATCAGGCACAGTGCTGCCAAAAACAGTATCTTGAACCCTATATGTGCTGTGAGTCTCCAGGCTACTGCTACATCAGACGCCACAGCTATGGGGTACATCAAGATTCGAATGGCAGAAGAATTGAGAACCTTTATCACTGCTTCTAATAGGGAAGCTCCCTCAAGAGTGCGCCAGTATGTTAAACCCAGGAGGATTCCAAGAAAGGACACGGACAGGATTCTTAGTATTCTACGATTTCGAGATCTTCTCAATTCTGAAAAGTGAGAGCTGACCAAGGATATTGCATCCGCCAGATTGGAAGCGAATACTGTGGTTAAAAAAACTGCCAACCATAAGAAAAGAATCCTGGGCCAAAAAGAGAATTTGTAGATCAATGAAAAAAAGAAAAGCGCAAAACCAGTTAATCCTAGATATAGAAAGGCTAATTTCACATAATTGGTCATCATACGGTTCAACAAAAGGGTTTTCCTCGCCAGAGGAGAGGGAAAGAGGAAATTGACTTCAGATAATGAAAATACTAACGTGTTCTTGGTGGTAGATTCGATCAAAGACATCCAGACGATAAAGATTAAGAAGGAGAAGATTACTGGTTTTACTGTCTCTGTGGAATAGGGGGATACTGCCGGAGGTGTATATAAAGTAAAAAAGATTACCAAAGGAAAGCCAAAAATGAAAAAGATAAAGAGAACAGGCAGTACCTGTTTGGGGTTTTTAATCGTGGTTACCAGAATGTTCTTGAAGATATGTAAATTCAAGTACAAGAGAGCCTTCATGGATGCTCCTCCGTAATTTTGAGGAATATATCCTCCAAAGAGGCATCTGAGGAGGCGAGTGCTGTTTTTCTGATGTCTTCAAGAGTGCCTTCAGCTATCTTTTTCCCTTGATCAATGATCAGAATCTTGTGACACAGCTCCTCCACCACAGGGAGCATGTGTGAACTGATAATGATAGAATTCCCCTGTTCTGCTATCTTGATGAGTATGTCCTTAAGGGTTCTGGCTCCCCGGGGATCGATACCAATTAAGGGTTCATCCAATAAGAGTATTTTAGGATCGTGTACGAGTGCGCAGCAGATAGTTAATTTTTGTTTCATTCCCTTGGATAAACTGTTGACCAGATCATCTTTTTTCTCGTAGAGTTCAAATGTTTTAAGTAATTCCTCAATCTTTGGATCAGGGTTTTCTACAGAGTACAACATTGAAATGAACTTCATATGTTCTGTAACAGTGAGGATCTCGTACGGGTTTGGGGTCTCCGGAACGAAGGCCAGCAATTTCTTGGCTTCCTGTTCATTTTCACGTATGTTATAACCGTTGAGGAGGATCAATCCCTCCGTTGGCAAAGCAATCCCGCATATGCACTTCAATGTGGTCGTCTTACCCGCACCATTGGGTCCTACTAACCCAAAGATTTCACCTTCATTTACTGTGAAGGAAAGGTCGCTCACAGCTGTGACGTTCTTATATACCTTTCGCAGTCCTCTCACCTGGATCATGACCTGCCGAAGGAGTTCTCCCTTTATATATTTATCCTTTTCGCGGGGTTGTCAAATTATGTGGTGTTAGAAATGGTGCGACCTCTTAAATTGTCAGTTTTTCTCTTAATTGAATCATTCATAGCAGTAACATCCTCTATTCAGCGATGCAATGTGAGGAGCACCATAAGACTTGACAACCCCCTTTTCAGCCACTTTTACTTCATTAGCTTTACTGTATGAATTATGAAAAATCCAATTATCCAGACATTGTCCACAGTTGAGAACTACACTGGTTATCTTCTTGGGAATCCCGGAACTCAGGATGAAACACCAGATATGAACTCGATGATAGGGTTATTGTGTGCTTTCACGAGATCTGGTAATGATCTTGATAAATCTCAGTTTTTATGTGAATTTTGCCCTTTTCCGTCTGAATCTTATCTTGGCTGTAATCACCCGCTCTGTGGAAAACATGCGCGCTGCTATGAAGAGAACTATCAGCGTAAATGCTGCTAAATATGCTATTCCGCCCACAACTATACCATAATCCTTTAGAATAAGCGATTTTGCTGCAATAGTGGGATGGGAGAACGGCAGGACAAGCAGAACATACTTCAGCATCACTGGTAGTGAGTTGAGGTCTGCAAACATCAAAATCAGGGCAGGAAACACTAGTGGCATAATGGTGAACGATACCAGGCTTTGGGCACTTCTCACGTCCTGTGTGAATACTGCCAGAATCATGGCAATGGATAATGCTGCCAGAATTGCCATGAAAATGCTGAGTCCCAACAGGAGATATCCCACAGGTGTAATGGAAAACCCAATGTCTTTTAAGGTCACAGAAACCTGAACCGGCATCTGAATGGCTGACATGTAGTAGTTAAAGCCAAACATGTATGCTACAGCAGCTATTAAAGACACTGCCGCAGTTCCCCCCATCTTTCCTGCTAGGATGGATATCCGGCTCACGGGTAACGTTAGCAATGTTTCCAGCGTCTTATTCTCCTTTTCTGTAGCCATGGAAGTAGCTGCCATCTGCGCTACGAATAAAATCATCACCATGAGTACCACAGGGACGATGAAGGACTGGGAAGAGATCAAATTCGCTATGTAGGCAGGATGGATGTCAATTATTTCTCCCTTCACAACAGTATATCCATCGGCTGTTATGGGATCAAGGACATTGATTGGATCAACGTCTGGCATCTGACTCTTGATGACTGCTGCTGCTAACTGTCTGTTAATCCCCACGATGATCGCATCTATTCGAGCTGTCGTAATTACTTCACTTATGCCCAGCCCCTTTATTATAGCATAGACTTTGATTTTTGTTCCCGTTTTGGCCTGGATACTCTCAGTGAACCCTTGGGGTATGGCAATCAAAATCTTCACATTTTCAGACTCAACCTCTCTGATGGCCTCCTTCACATCTTGCGACTTCACTTCAACCAATTTCACACCAGGATCATTCTGCAAAATAGCAATTACAACCTTTGAGAATTCTCCATTGTCATAATTAATGACGCCTACTGCTGTCTCTCCCCCTGCAGATTCTACGCCTGTTCGGAACATGGCGCCCATGGCAGGAAACATGATCAAAGGTACCACGATCATGCCAATGAGAATCTTGGGATCTCGCAGCAAATCCTTCATCTCCTTGATGAGAATGGTGGTAAATTTACTCATGAGTTATCGCCTCCAGGAAGACTTCTTCTAAATTCCGAGCACTGTACCGCTCTTTCAATTCAGAAGGTGTTCCTGAATCTAAGATTAATCCATCACCAATTAAGGCAACACGATCAGAGAGAAATTCCACTTCCAGCATGTTATGGGAAGAAAGCAACACGGTAGATCCTTTTTGAGCAAATTTCTTGATAATAGTCCTCACTTCCTGAGAGTTTATGACGTCCAACCCACTGGTGGGCTCATCCAAAATGGCTAAGGGAGGTTCCATCATTAATGCTCTCGCTACCAGCAGCTTTCTGGTCATTCCCTTGCTGTAGGTACCCACCTTGTCTGTGATCCTCTCTTCTAATCCTGAGATAGAAACGCCAGTCTCCACCATCTTTTTTGGGTCTTTACCATCTGCGTAGAATTGAGCCATGAAATGAAGGTACTCCTTTCCTGAAAGGTTTTTATATGCTCCAGCCTCCTCCGGGAGATAGCTGATTCTTTCTCTGACTTCTCCCGGTTCTTCTCTTACATCGTACCCGAACACCTTCACTGTACCTGACGTGATCTCTAAAAGAGTGGATACAATCCTCAGAGCGGTGGTCTTTCCTGCTCCATTAGGACCAATCAACCCAAAGATTTCACCTTCATTGACAATAAAGGATACACCTTTCAACGCTTCAATATTCCCGTAGTTCTTTACAAGGCCAGTTATCTCAATAGCTGTCATGGGCATCCCTTTCTGAATTTATCAGTACCCTCCTACCTTATTCTCTTTTTAAATACTTTTCGCTTGGGAGGGGTTGTCAAATTATGTGGTGCTGGAAATAGTGTGACCTCTCAGATTATCAGTTTGTTCTATTAATCGAATCATTCATAGCAGTGACCTACTATGTCCTGCAATGCGTTGTGAGAAACACTATAAGACTTGACAACCCCGCTTGGGAGAATCTGTTCTGTCGATTTACAGGTATGACAAATGATGTCATTTCGGTGTATTTCTCATTTTTGTCACGATTATGTATTTCAATGGTATTTCTAAGCAGCCCAGTTTCAAATAAAGGTTGGAGGAGAATTCTGAATTGTTGTCGAGAAATCATTTTCTTTTCCAAAAAAACGTAGTCCTCCTTCTTGTAAGTAATTTGGAGGTAATTCCTCTGTTACTGGCAGTACATTTTTTCCCTGCAAATAGTTGATAATTTTTCTTCTAGTTAAAAAAAATATCCTTTATTATCAAAAAAAAATATATAATGTAAAATGAAAACTATTAAAAAAAATAATTCCTAAATTCTCTCAAACTCCAAAAGAGCGTTTACAAGAGATTCATAGGAGGATTACAGATTTCATTTTTTTTCTTTGATTTGTCTTTTATATACCTAATGTTTGACATGAATAATCTAAAGTCTAAACATCAATATTATATTTTTGTAAGAATACCCCAACCAAAAGCTTTATAAGTATATGAAGCGAATATAAGGCATGGAATACATTGAACCACAAGTCGGATACATAGAAGGTGCAACCATGGCAATCGTCAAAGAAGCTTTGGCGGCTGCAGGGTGGCCCTATGCTCTCGTAGTAGACGTTGTTGTCTCAGTCGCAGTCGGTGTAGTGATAGCAGAAGCATCACCATGATGAGCGCAACCTTTTGAAATGTTCAAAAGCGTTGCAGCCACAACGGCCAGTAGCAGCGGGTGAAAGACCTACGTGGATTTTCAGTGATACGCGCATACGGAGGGAGGTGACCTCAGATAGGAGGGAGATCTACCGTATATGTGAGAACATAGCGGTTGACACTCCGTAACGTGAAGTTTATATTTTTTTCCTTTTTCTCTTTTTTTCCTTGCAAGAGGATGACTTCCATAGATCCATGAAGATGGTGAAACGCCTGGGTATCTCCATTGATTCCATCGTCCCGGATAGGTACTACAGGCACTTTTCTTTAGAAAGGAATCAGGTGATAATGATCCTCACTGTAAAAATATTATGGGGTAAAGCTATAGAGAACGTGGCCATTTCCTGGCGGTCTTCTCTCTTCTGCCGTATCATCCAGCCAAACCTCCTTTTATCTGCTGAGAAAGCTGCTTCACTTAAATTTCTCTGGAAATAGTTTTTCAGAAATTCCACAGGATCTTCAATGATCCTTTTTGAGAATTTTCACCCATTTGGGCCCTATTTTAGAGATATTCTTTTTAGGGATGAGGTACACCTTTGTTTTATCACCAAAGAGGCAGAGGGTCAGTGAGGTATTTTGTCCCAAAGTCCCATCACCATCACCGAAACGTTTATATATTGATACAACATTTTTTTTTACACATAGCACATCCAGGTTCAGAACCCTGAGTTGGCTATGCGGAAGGTGCAGTCCCTGTGACCATAGAAAGGATCAAGGGTGAAGGATAATCTTACGCTGTGGTTGCAGGTGTGGTTGTCATCAGCAAGTGCTGCCTTATAGGCATGACTGTGATGAGTGCAACCTTCCGAAGAATTTGAGGAGGGTGGTAAGATGACGATCGAAATGCGACAGTTGGTGGAAGATCTGCGGGGATTCCCCAAGACAGGTGCATTTGGTGGGGAACCCATGGATCCTGAGGAAGTGATTAAGGAACTTGATGAAGATATTAAAAAAAGACAAGAGCAGGGGATCTATCCGAAAGAATTCAAATCTCCGCTAGGTTGCCAGATGGAACTTACTTACAAATGTAACTTGAAATGTATTCAATGTTACAATCAGTCTGGACTTGGCAGAAACACATGGGAGAATATGTCAGTGAGAAAATGGATGGATATCACCAACCAGCTCATTAAAGCTGAAGTGGCTCAGGTGGTCATAACGGGTGGTGAACCTCTTTTGTTGGGAGAAGATCTCTTCAAAATAATGGACCTTCTCAACGACAGTGGAGTAACGTTTCTTTTTATCTCAAACGGTTTCCTTCTCGACGATAAGACCATAGACAAACTTTCTGAGTATACATATTCCCGGTTCCAGATAAGCATGGACGGTTCTCGGAGCTCTATCCATGATCAAATTAGAGGAGTAAAGGGGAGTTTCGAGCGAGCGATACGTGCTGCTGTTAAGGTCAAGGCATTAGGGTTACCTCTAGTCATAGCACACATAGTGATGAAGCAGAACGTTGATTACGTTCTCGAGATGATAGACCTCGCCTACGATTTGGGTGCTCTCCACATCATTGCAGATAAGTTTACTGAAGTGGGGAGGGGCTACCTCAACAGGTCTGATATTGGTATCAGTGAGGAACAGAGGATCATGATTCATGACACTGTCGAGAAAAAACGCCAAGAGTATCTACAGAAGATGTATGTGACACCAGTTACTGATACGGCAGTTATCTTTCGACGATATATCGTAGATCCTACCAGAGTAATACTCATCAGACCCAATGGCGATGTAAGACTGGATTGTGTCTTACCTTTTACCATAGGTAATGTGATGAAAGAAGATATCCAGCCTATGTGGGATCGGATAGGAAAGAGAGCCTGGCTCCACCCAAAGATTCTTGAATATGTACATCAGGTCAAGTCTGACAAAGATGTGGGATATGTGCATCCCGTACCTCATGTTGACCCCGATATCCTTGTTAGTTGAGGGATTGAAATGGTAATTGAACAATTCGTTCTGGATGAATTAGGAAAGCTGGTACCCCGGAGGAAAAAGGTATTCAAGATCCGAGACGAAAAGGACACGAAGATGATCGTGATCAAGAAAATGCCTTTCATGTTTATCAACAGGACTGCTGCCGAATTATACGAACTATGTGATGGAAAAAGGGACATAAAAGAAATAACAGACATACAACAGCAGAAATACCCAAATGTCCCTCCAGAGAAGATAGCGATCGACGCAATTAAGACACTTCGTAACATGGAAGGCATGAAACTAGTTCGTCTCACGCTGCGGCGGTAGCATGGAACTAGTTTTCCCACCATTGTGGACACCTGTCGAGACAGTATACCTGAGCACGCCATCTCTGAAGGCCTTCTTGGAAGAGAAAGGATATAGAGCACATCAAACTGACTTAAGTATCCTGGTATGGAATTCCATTTTTTCAAAAAAGTACATGGAGCACGTGGAGGATCAGATACACAACGAAATGGCTGAACTGTCTACATCTCCATCACTGGACAGACTGAAAATTGAGAAATACAACACACTTTTGATGGCGAGTGTACTTCTCGATAATATTACTCCTAGCTTCATTGATGAAGCAAGTAGAAGAGCGAGAGAAAAGGGTATTTCTCTCTTCGAGATGAAAAGGGTAGGGGGAATCCTAAGTAATGCAACATACATTATCTCTTCTGTGTATTATCCCACACGAATCAGATTCGATGCATTTATCACTAAGTACTACAATGACCATTCACTGCCCCACCTGATGTCAGCAATTACAGATGAAGAAGAGAACCCCTTCATCGACATCTACCAGTTTCATGAGGTGCCCCAAAGGATTTTAAACAAGGCAGATGGTGTCATCGGATTCTCTCTGGGAAGTTTCGATCAGTTGATTCCC
>JADDYB010000277.1_pt1 | contig 15968 bp, 13 predicted proteins | sample 8641941 | NCBI WGS metagenome assembly JADDYB01 (sample SAMN16275377, study PRJNA637457) | freshwater sediment metagenome | isolation source: Lake Kineret sediment | place: Israel: Lake Kineret | collected 2013
GTCTCAGATTGGAGCCTTCGCAGTTCAGCTAGGACTAATCGCTAGGTACGGCATTGATTATCCAGATGTGCCCTATTTGGTGAAGCTCAACTCCAAAACCAACTTGGTGAAGACCTTCCAAACAGATCCTTCTAGCTCTCAATGGCTGGATATCAACCAGATCGAAGACTTCCGAAAAGATAACGATCTCAAAATCTTGGGAGTTGGATATACCGTCTATCTGGGAAGCGATTTTGAGTCGCAGATGCTGCGCGAAGCGGCGCAGATGGTCTACAATGCTCATAGGCTGGGATATGTAACTGTGCTTTGGATGTATCCCAGGGGCAGAGCCGTGAAAGACGAAAAAGATCCTCATTTGATCGCCGGAGCCGCTGGAGTGGCGGCTGCTCTGGGAAGCGACTTTGCCAAAGTGAACTATCCGGAAAAGCCGGATTTAGATTCTGCGCTACTGCTCAAAGAGGCGGTTCAGGCTGCGGGAAGGACAAAAGTAGTCTGTGCCGGAGGGGCCAGCCGGGATCCCAAATCTTTCTTGAAGCAGCTTTATGATCTGATCCATATCGGCGGAGCATCGGGAAATGCCACTGGCCGGAATATTCACCAGAAGCCTCTGGATGAGGCAGTGAAGTTTTGCAATGCTATCTTCGCCATAACTGTGGAAGAGAAAACCGTAGAAGAAGCCTGGAAGGTTTATTCAAAGGATTGATTGCGAGGATAAGGTGAGCAGTCTAGTTCTCCTTAGACACGGCAAGAGCCTATGGAACAAAGAGGGAAGGTTTACCGGCTGGATGGACATTGACCTCTCCGAAGATGGAATAGAGGAAGCTAGGGCTGCCGGCAAACTACTAAATGACTGGAGATGCCGCTTTGACGTGGCCTATACTTCAGTGCTGAAAAGGGCCATCCGGACTTTATGGATAGTCCTGGATGAGATGGACCTCATGTGGATTCCAGTCACTGCCTCTTGGAGGCTTAATGAACGATTCTACGGAGATCTTCAAGGGCGCAGCAAGAAAGAGATTGAGGAAAAGTACGGCGCCTGGCAGCTTCACAGATGGCGCAGAGGATATCTGGAAAGGCCACCCCCAATGGATAGGGGGGATGAGCGCTTTCCCTCAAGAGATCCCAGGTATAGGACATTAAAAGAGAGCCAAATCCCCACGACTGAATCACTCAAGGACACGCTAGATCGATTGCTGCCTCTTTGGCAGGAAAAGATTGCAGCAGATCTTCGCGATGACAAGTCAGTTTTCATCTGTGCTCATGGCAATACTATCCGAGCTTTGGTCAAGCATATCGATGGCATCTCTGATCAAGATATTGAAGATGTAGAGATTCCCACCGGAGTCCCTTTGGTCTATCAATTGGATGAACATTTAAGGCAAGAGTCTCATCTTCACATTTATGATGGAGACGGCAAAAAGAAAAGGCTTAGCTTTGCCGCAAACAACTCTTTATAAGCTTGGAGGAATGAGGCTGATTGTGGAGAGATGATATATAGATGGCTTACTCCGTGGAGCTCATATCCATCCAGCAAAAAGATGATTTAGCTGGTAGATATGGCAGTCAAGTCCACTATGAGGTCAAATCGGAGATCTATGGATGCTGCATAAAGCTGTTGACCGATATTCAGGCCGTTAAAAACCGCTGGGAGGAAAACTTCTACTTCGCTTCTCAGAGCATTCGTTCTCACGGACGTCTTTATGTGATTGAAGATCCATCGGAAGAAGAGAATAAGGTCTATTACGATCCCCAATCAAAGACCGCCTTTCTTGTAAACATGGATTATTACGGCTGGATCAAATCCCTGGCTTTGAGCCTGGCCGGCGATGTTCTAGAGGATGAGCATGGCATCTATTCCGTCCATGCAGCGTGCCTGGATCTTGGCGGCAGAGGAGTCTGTCTCATTGGCGGATCGGGAGTAGGCAAGACCACACACACTTATGGACTTTTGAGGGACAAAAAGGTACGAGTGGTGTCAGACGACTGGTTCTTTGCCCGCATCTACGAAGACGACATCTTGGCTTACAGTTCGGAGAAGAACTTCTACATCAGAGCGGACTTGGCCTCTATCTGGAAGGAGTTTGGAGAGCTGGTTCAGCGGGCAGAGTTCGATAACCTGGGCCGGGCAATTGTCGATTTGAGATGGGCGATAGGAAAAGGAAGGATAATGCCAATGACTACGATGAAGACGGTGATAATCTTGCAGAGGGATTTGCAGGAGAAAAGGCTAATTCAAGAGCTTGATCCCGCAAAAGCCCTGGAGCTGCTGGTGGATAAAAACTACTACAATACGCACCTGCTTGTCAAAAATGAGTTTAAGCATAACCTTCGCAGAAGGTTCTTCCAGGCCCTGATGGAGAAGAGCAAAGTCTATCTGGTGAACACTATCGGAACACCGGAAGATAGCCATCGGATTATCAAAGAGATCGTCTTTGGAGAATAACAGCCTGAGGAATAGCAGTTCCGGGGAAAAAAGCTCTCAGGAATAGCCCGCTTCCAGGGACACAGGTACAAAAAGTCTTAAGTACAATTCGACGGTAACGATAATTGATGGCCACTCTTGATACTCTTCTCAGCAACATATGGATTCTTCTGTTCATACTGCTCTTTTTTGTGCCCATGGCCCAGAAGAATATACTTCATAACGGCAGGAAGCGCCTATTGGCAAGGCTGGGAAAGAAAAGGGGATCTCAGGTAATAACCCTGATCCATCGCCAGGAGACTATAAGCTTCCTGGGACTGCCCATAGCCAGGTACATCGACATCGATGATAGCGAAGAGGTTTTGAGGGCCATTAGAACCGCACCAAAAGACGTGCCCCTAGACATAATACTGCATACTCCGGGAGGCCTGGCCTTGGCGGCTACTCAAATAGCCATGGCTTTGAAGGCCCATCCATCCAAAAAGTCGGTCATAATTCCTCACTACGCCATGAGCGGTGGGACTTTGATTGCCCTGGCGGCTGATGAGATCATTATGGACCCCCATGCAGCCTTGGGACCCGTTGATCCCCAGCTGGGAGATCAGACCAGTGTTTATCCGGCCACATCGCTGCTAAAAGTAGTGCAGAAGAAGTCCACCGATGATATTGATGACAAGACCCTCGTCTATGCTGAGGAAGCTGAGAAAGCGCTGAACCAGATGAAGTCGCTGGTCAGGAAGATCTTGGAGAATAGGTGCGGTGGAGATAACATCGATAAAATAATAGAGGATTTCGTATCTGGCAAATACACCCACGACCGGCCCTTCATGGCCGATGATGTCACACAGCTCCTGGGAGGATGTGTAAGCACAATTGTGCCTGAGGAGGTTTACGAGCTGATGAAGCTCTACCGGATGGAGATCGGAGGAAGGAGGCCAGGAGTGGAAAATGTGCCGCTGTCCGGAAGATGAGATCAACAGACATCCGTCTGCATTGTCATAGCCCTCATTAGCATTTGTCCGGAATTTGAAATCCAATGGCTCGGATAATATGATCTAATTGCCTCTTTGTCCGGATCTGCTGTGCGCTTTAGCTCTCGCTTCATTTTTGGCTTTCCCCGTTATCAGGCACTTCTTTCCCTTTCCAATTAGATCCTCTCGGCCTGCCATCTTCAAGCCTTCCAGCACCAGTCCATAGTTTTTGGGATCTTTGTACTGTAGTATTGCTCGCTGAATTCTCTTCTCGCTTCCTTTGGGCATATGAACGGCTTTGAGGGTAAAGGGGTCCAGACCGGTGTAATACATGGCTGTGGAGATGGTCATAGGAGTGGGGGTAAAATCTTGTACTTGCTCGGTGTACATGTGGTTATCTCTGATGTACTCGGCCAGATCAATCATATCCTCCACGGTACAACCCGGGTGGCCGGACATGAGATAGGGTATCAGATACTGTTCTTTTCCTGCCGCCTTGTTGACGGCATCGAACTTTTCCTTAAACGCCTCCAGGACCTTCACGTGAGGCTTGCGCATGCAGTCGGTAACGTTTTGCACAATATGCTCCGGCGCGATTTTCAACTGGCCAGAGATGTGGTGCTGGCACAGCTCCTCCAGGTAGCTAGAACAATCCGCCAGGACCAGATCGTGCCGAATTCCGGAGCCTATGAAGATCTTCTTGACCCCTGGGATTGCCCTCAATCTGCGCAGCATCTCCACCTGCCGACTGTGATCGGCATTTAGGCTGGGGCAATCAGCGGAGCACAGCTTATCGCTGCAGGCACCGCTTTTCCATCTGGGGCAGGTCAGGCCGTACATATTGGCAGTGGGTCCGCCCACGTCCTGGATGATGCCCTTGAATCCAGGAATGCGTGTGAGGCGGGTGGCCTCTCTGATTATCGACTCTATGCTGCGGCTCTGGATAATTCTTCCCTGATGGTGGGTAAGCGCACAAAAGGAGCACAATCCGAAGCATCCGCGGTGGCTGGTGATTGAGAACTTGACCGGTTCCAAGGCCGGTATAGGCTTGGTGAAAGACGGATAGGCTGCCCTATTGAAAGGCAGTTCGTAGATGTGGTCCAGCTCCTCGGTGGTCAAAGGCTTGGCCGGACGGTTCTGAATTATCACCGTTTTGGGGTGGGGCTGGACTACTGTTCTGCCTGTAAACGGATCTTGCTCTTGGTAATGCATCCGAAAGGCTTCTGCATAGCGTTTCTTATCTGTGGACACTTCAGTGAAGCTAGGTATGACCAGGTAATCTTCCTGGCTGGCGCGCTTCCATTGGCCCACATCCATCTTGACGGCTGTCCCTGGGATATCACTGTTCTCCTGGAGGGCTTCACCTCTATCCAGCCTTCCTGCTAGCTCAAGCAAAGCACGCTCTCCCATTCCGAATACAACTACATCTGCAGGTGCATCAGCGAGGATGGATCTCCTGACCGAATCAGACCAGTAATCATAATGGGCAAATCTGCGAAGGCTAGCCTCTATCCCGCCCAAAATGAGGGGAATGTCGGGGAAGATGGCATGGATTCGATCAGCGTAAACGATAGTGGCTCTATCCGGCCGGCGGGGCAATCCACCAGGGGAGTATACATCATCGCTGCGACGCTTCAGGTTGGGGGTGAAGTTGTTCACCATGGAGTCTACGTTGCCCGAGGAGATGCCGAAGAACAGCCTAGGCCTGCCCAGCCTTTTAAAGTCTTCATCGCTTCGCCAATTAGGCTGGGCAATTATCCCCACTGTGTATCCCGCATCCCACAGCACCCTGCCGATCAAGGCTATTCCAAACGATGGATGGTCCACATAGGCATCTCCGCTTACTAAGATGATGTCAAGCTGATCAATTCCTAGATCTTCTGCCTCCTCTTGGGAGATGGGCAAGAAGCTGGGTGGCGGTTTTTTAGCGGGCATGCAGGCTTTAGACTATTGCATCCAGGTTCAAGATATAAGTTTCATCAAGCTGGTGTTTTTTGGCGTACAGAATTGTGCACTAAAATTGGATGATATGCCTGAAGACGTCTTCAAAAATCAGCAATTATGGATCAAAGAAATTAGAGCGAGTGCTCGACCGAATCCATGAGCCAGATATATTTGGGGGGTATTACCGAGGTTTGGATTGGCGAGGTTGAGGATATGATATAGAAGCCCAGGCAAGTGCTGGTTGATTTCTGACTTTTAGCGGTCTCCATCTGTGGTCGCCGGATTAGCCCTCTGAAAAAGGCTCGCAAGACTGAGGCATTTGAAGACAGAATGAGTATAGCTATTAGAGCAAGAAAGGCAATTTGTCTTATATTATTCATGCAATTGTCCTATTGAATAAATAGATTATGTTTGCCACTCACAAACGTATCGCTACTCTTGCCGCGGATCGTTATGATTGTGATAGCAATGGGATACCCACAATTCAAGAGTGCCATCTTTGTAACTCGACTTCGTCCATCCATTTGGCGCTCTTATTTGATGAGGCACCTATGCTTCGCATCTTTTAGGAAAAGATTAAGGTTAAATTATCCAAGCTCAGTAATCATTCTCTTTTGTCGCCAAATTAAATTCCCAGCTCTTTATATCCTCTGCTGCACCTGACAACACAATCTTTCCTTTATCTAAGAGACATGCTCTATCGCCTAGGCACGATACATCCCTCAGGTCATGGGTAACGATGATGCTGGGAACATCGCATTTATGAATCGTTTTCTTTAGCTCTTCCCGCATGTCCGCTTGTTTTCGAATGTCCAGAGCTGATAAAGGCTCGTCAAGCAATAAAAGAGCCGGCTCTATGATAAGCGCCCTGGCAAGGGCCACTCTCTGCTTCTGGCCCCCGGAAATATCAATAGCGCGGGCATTCCTGATATCCCATAGCCCAGCAGATGTAAGATGCTCTTGCACAATTTGGCTGATGTCTTTTCTGGAAAGCTTGCGGGTGCGAAGCCCAAATGCCACATTATCATAGACGCTCATGTGAGGAAAAAGGGCATAATCTTGAAAGACGTATCCGATGTCCCTCTTCTCTGGATTGACGTTTATTCTGAGGCTTGAATTGAAGAGAGGTCTTCCATCAAGGACAATAGTCCCCACATCAGGTTTTAGAAGTCCGGCTACCATGTTCAGAAGGGTGGTCTTTCCGCAGCCGTTATCTCCCACCAGCATCAGGATCTCTCCCCTCTCTATTTGCATGGTCGCTTCAAGGTCGAAATCCCGAAGCTTCTTCTTGACGTTAATTTCTAGCACTTTTGTACATCCGCCGTGTAAGTGTCTTCACAAATGCTATGATCAAAAATGAGAAGCCGACCAATATGAGGGCCAAACATAGTGATACGTCCAGATCGCCTTGCATAGCAGTGTAAATCGCCAGTGGCATGGTCTGTGTCTTTCCCTGGAAGTTTCCTGCAAACATTATTGTTGCTCCAAACTCGCCCAGAGAGCGTGCAAAGGACATGACGGCACCTGAGATGAGGCCGTTGCAGGCTATGGGAAGTATCACATGAAAGAATGTGTAGACTTGGGAGGCTCCCAGGGTGCGTGCCGCATTCTCGAAACTGAGATCTATGTCCTCAAAGCTCGTTTTGGCCTGGCGAATGTAAAACGGAGATGATACAAAGACCTGCGCTATGACCACCGCAACTGTCGTAAAGGCAATGCTAAGTCCGAAAGCATTCAGATAATGCCCCAAAATGCCCATCCTGCCGAAGGCCATGAGAAGGGCAATTCCTGCAACCGCCGGAGGCATTATAACTGGCAGATCGATCAATGAGTCTGCAATCTCCTTCCCGAAGTAGTGGAATCGGGCATTGGCATATGCCACAGGCGTTCCCATCAGAACTACGATTATAGTGGTCAGGGTCGAAGTCAACAGGCTGAGCCTCAGGGCGTCCATCACTATGGGATCGTGCAAAGACTTCAAGGTCGTATCCAGAGGGCTCTTGATGAATAAAGAGGCCACTGGTAGCGCTATGAATGCCATGGCCAGAATTATCAAGAAGGCCAGGGCGCTCTTCAAGGCCATTGCTTTAGCCTTTGCTGGAATGTGGACGTTTTCTTGATCCCGTTCTGGAAATCCAATTGTATAACTTATTTTAGCTTGATTCGAAGCCATAAATCCCTAAAGATCTGATTTCAGAGGCGATAACCTAGCCATCGACCTATGGCAGAGAAGCGCCAGGTCATCTGTTCCCTTCACCTCAAAATGCATCCCAGCTCAAGCTGAAGCCTTGCTCTCTGTAGAAGTTGCGGCAGCCATAGTAGGGACACTCTCGCTTTCAACTGGCATGAAGCCGTACTTATTCAGGATGGACATGCCCTCGTCGGACTTCACCAGGTTTATGAACTCCTGGGCCTGCACAGGATATTTGGACTGCTTCAATATGCCCATGGGATACTCGGCAATCACGTTGTACTTATCTGGTATCTCGATCTTTGTGATCTTCGCTGCTAGATCTTTTGTGATATCGGACTTATAGGCGACGCCCGCATCTGCTTCTCCCAGGGCCACTTTGGATGTGATATAGTTGACGTTGGTCTCATTGGAAACCACGTTGGCTATTACCTTCTTCGTGAACCCAGGACCAAAGGCCGAATCATTGGCCAGCTTGGCCAGGATCTGCAGGGTATAGTCGCCGATGGGCACGTCTTTTGTTCCGATGACTATCTTGAGGCCAGGCTTGGCAAGATCGGAGATGTTCTGGATCTTAGCCGGATTGTCTTTAGGAACTATTATTACAGGCTTGGTTTTAGTGAAGACTGTAATGCCGCTGTTGTTCGTTAACCCTTCGTTCTTTAGCGTATTCATCTGCTTCTTGTTTGCGGATACGAAGATGTCCGCATAGGCTCCGTTCTCTATTTGAGTGCGCAGCACCTGGGATCCGTCGAAGTTGAAGACGACACTGATGTTGGTTTCATTCTTGTATATCTGTCCTACCTCGCCAAAAGCACCCGTCAATGATGCCGCACAGAAGACGGTAAGCTCTTTCGGCTGCTCTGCCATCCCAGCCGACGTGGTCAGAATCATGGTTACAAACACTACTGCGAATAGACGTTTATCCATCAAAGATCATCACCTTTCCAGCTTATCAAATCTTGGGCTTTATGTAATCATAAACGCTTACTTTTCAGCATTTATGTAACCATTTATGCAAAACTTATTAAGCCTTGCGATTGAATAGGCATGCCAGCCTGCTCAGATGCGGGTGGAGAATACCGCTCTTCAGAGATCATCGGGCCAAACCTGGACATCAGGAACGTCGGGTCTAAGACGAGCAGCTGACGATTCCAGCATGGCGGCACAGCCCACAGCATTGTTGGTAACGGCACTGGAGGAGACGTAGTGGTCTGTGCGTTGGTCACGGGTGCGTGGACCATTGGGGCGCAAAAACCGCATTCGCACAATGCTTAAGGAGCCAGAGAAAATGAAGCGAGTAGAAGGAAAGATAGCGATTGTAACAGGTTCCACTTATGGAATTGGTGAAGCCATTTCAAAGGTACTTGCCGAAGAGGGTGCAATCTCAATCATCACAGGCAGGACAGAGGATGAGGGAAGAAAATGCGTGGAGGAGATCGAGGGCAGTGGCGGCAAGGCCGAGTATTATCCACTGGATGTCACCAAGGAGGCAAGAGTTAAGGAGGTTGCAGATGCTGTTTACAAAAAATATGGCAAGATAGACATCCTTGTGAACAATGCTGGCATAGCGGGCCCAAACAAGCCCACGCATGAGTATACTAAGGAGGAGTGGAACTGGATCTTCGAGGTAAATGTCACAGGCGCATTCCTCTGCACAAAGCACGTCGTGCCCTACATGATCACGCAAAAAAGCGGAAACATTGTCTACATATCTTCCATCTACGGCATAATCGGTGCTCCGGATATTCCAGCTTACCACGCCACAAAGGCAGCTAATCGAGTCATGGCCAAGATCGATGCACTACTTTATGCGAAGGATAACATTCGCGTGAACTCTGTGCACCCTGGCTTCATCTGGACTCCACTGGTCGAGAACTTCCTTAAGGAGCAATCAAAGAAGTCTGGGATGAGCGTTGAGGATCTCAGAAAGCAGCTGGATTCGAGGCACCCAATAGGCCATATTGGTGAGCCCAATGACATAGCTTACGGTGTTCTTTACCTGGTATCAGACGATGCGAAGTTCGTGACCGGCAGCGAGCTGATCATCGATGGAGGCTATACGACAACCTGAACGTATTTCAGAAAGACTATTAGTCAATCCTGAATATATTAGCTAACCACGATAGAAGTTCGAAAATTTTATAAAATTACAAGTTTTAGGGGTGAGTTCATGGAGAAGGATGGTTTAGAGTTGCCATTAAGTTCAATCTTTGATGGAATTTACCGTATGAAGGATGATATTCCCAATTTCAAGATGCTGATTGGGGGAAAGTGGAGAGGCGCTCAGGGAGGGTCACAGTTTGACGTCCGCACGCCCATCGATGGAAGCGTAATAGCTAGGGCCCAGATGGCATACTCAATGGATGTGGACAGCGCCGTTACCGCGGCCCAAGAAAACAGGGGGATAAGGGACCTGCCGGGGATCGAGCGCATAGACATCTTCAACTGTGCAGCCGGATTGCTGGAGCAGCATAAAGACGAGTTTGCCAGGGTCCTGCAAATGGAGGCAGGGAAGAGCACTAGGGATGCCGCAGGCGAGGTTGCGGCCACCGTCCATAGGCTAAAGCTGACCATGGAAGAGGCCAAGAGGATCTTTGGAGAATATGTCCCGGGCGACTGGTCCCACGACTCCGTGGGAAAGATGGCCTTGGTCATCCGCGAGCCTATCGGGGTTGTGGTTGTGATCTCTCCTTTCAACTATCCCCTGTACATAGCCTCAGCAAAGATAATCCCCGCCCTCCTGGCAGGTAACTCAGTCGTAGTCAAACCGTCCAGCTCCAATCCCATCTCAGCCCTTCTTCTGGTCAGGGTCCTGGAGGCTGCCGGTGTGCCAGAAGGCAGCCTGAACATAGTGACAGGCAAGGGTGAGGAGATAGGAGACGCCCTCGTCAAACACGAAAGAGTGGGGATGATCAACTTCACCGGAAGCACGCCCGTGGGCAAAAAAATCTCCCAGCTGGCTGGCATGAAGAAACTCCACCTGGAGCTTGGCGGGAAGGGGTATGCCCTGGTGCTGGAGGACGCGGACCTGGACCTAGCAGCTCAGAAGTGCGTCATTGGATCGTTCAAGTTCTCAGGTCAGAGGTGCGACGCCGTCAGCGCCATTCTGGCCGTGGAGACCATAGCAGACGACCTCTGCGATAAGATCGTCCGGGAGGTGGATCGATGGAAATTCGGGGACCCCAGGGACGAGTCGGTGATGGCAGGGCCGATGATAAATCCAGCGGCTGCAGAGAGAATCCACGGAATGGTGACGGATGCTGTCGAAAAAGGAGCCAGGCTCCTTCGGGGTGGCAAGTTCCACGGCTCTTACTACGAGCCCACTGTTCTCGATGATGTGCCTCTGTCCTCAATGATAGCTCACGAGGAGACCTTCGGGCCAGTCGTGACCATCCTTAGGCCGAAGGACGAAGATGAAGCCCTGAAGATAGCCAGGCAGTCGAAGTATGGCCTAGAATCTTGCGTCTTTTCCAGGGACTTCTACAGGATCTGGCGCGTTGCGAAAAGGCTAGAGTGCGGCGAGGTCACAGTGAACGACTACCCAGCTCACGGAGTTGGCTACTTTCCCTTCGGAGGGATCAAGGACTCAGGAATGGGCAGAGAGGGCATCGGCTACAGCATTGATGAGATGACCAACCTGAAGACGATAGTGTTCAACCTGGAGGCAGGAGGGCTTGGGAAGAGAGAACAGGCAGCAGCGACGTACAAGACCGGAGTTCTGAGGAAGGCCGAGACTGAGCCCGACAAGGGGGAGTGATACATCTCCTTATTTTGATATCGGGCACCTCGATGCGCTTGATGGCTACCCATAGGTTGAAGCGTCCAGGTAGTTCTATTGAATCCCATTAGCAACAGTTGAGCACCTCCAACTCCATGCTCTCCCTTCACGTAGCAGATAAGCGAAAACGGATAATTAGTCTTGAGACAAGTTTTGATTATTCAAGCCAGGAAAAGCTGAGAGCAGAAAACCACTTTGTAAACAATATTGCTTTACTTAATGCTTGTACGTTAGCATTTATGCAAAACTTCTTAACCCCCTATGACGGCATAGGATTGCCTAGAGGACTTTAAATGGAGGAGATCACAGAGAGCATCGACGATCCGGAGATGCGCTCTCAGATATTGAAGGTCGCGCCTTTCCACGGATATCTGAGCACTGGCGCCTTTATCGGGATTCAGATGCTCAATATTGCCAAAAGGGTTCTGAGGGCATCGAATGGCGATAGGCTGTTTGTGACCTGCGAAACCTACAACTGCCTTCCTGATCCCTTTCAGGTACTCGCAGGCTGCACAATCGGCAACAAAGGACTTAAGATCAAAGATCACGGCAAGATGGCGGCCACTGTGACCAAGCGGGCACCAGCGGGTTCCAGGGTTAGGGGGGTAAGGATAATACTTGACCCTGCAAAGACTATCAGATACCCCCGGCTTCATGCCTGGTTCATGAAAACTGAGAAGATATCTCATCCTGAGGCCATTTCTATACTCCTTTCTGCTGGCGAGAGCGTCTATACTTACGAGCTTTTCGATCTTGATGTGCCTGAGAAGCCCAGAAAGAAGATAGCAATCTGTGAAGGCTGCGGTGAGAGCTTCATTCAGAGAGCAGAAGAGATGCTCTGTGTCTCCTGTCTGGAACATTCGCAAGAATGATTTGATTATGCTTATAGGTGATTTGAGATGACTAATAAACTGGTTCCATCTTTATGTCCATACTGCGCAGTTGGCTGTGCCTTTTACATTGAGGTTGAGAAGGACAAAGCAATCGGCATCAAGTACATGCCCGAGCATCCCACCTCCGAGGGAGCCCTCTGCCCCAAGGGAAATGCCGTTTTGGAGGTCCTCAACCACGAGGAACGGCTGCGCTATCCAATCCGAAAAGTAGGGGACGAATGGGAGCGGATATCATGGAATGAAGCTCTGGACCTTGTAGCCAAAAATCTGGCCAGGGCCATCAAGAATTACGGACCAAAATCCCTTGGTTTCCTGGCTTCGTCCAGGTGCAACAATGAGGAGAACTACCTGATGCAGAAAATGGCACGCCTTCTCGGGTCACCCAATGTGGACAACTGCGCCCGGCTGTGCCACTCTCCGACTGTTGTAGGCCTGGGCTCAGTCCTTGGTACTGGTGCCATGACCAACAACATCGTTGACCTGGAGAACTCAAAGTGCATCTTCGCCATTGGCACCAACTTCACGGAAGCTCACCCCGTGGTGTCCAGGTGGATTCATCGTGCCAAAGACAATGGAGCTGTAGTCATCGTGGCCGATCCAAGGATAACCTCGACCTCCTGGATGTCAGATGTCCATCTACAGATTAAGCCAGGAAGCGACATAGATCTTATCCGGGGAATGATGAAGGTAATAATTGACGAGGGCCTATCGGACAATGAGTTCATAGCCGCCAGAACTGAGGGCTTCAACGACCTTGTGAAGAGCCTGGAAGGTTACTCTGTGGAAGAGGCTGCGGAGTTAACGGGCGTTCCTGCAACAGACATAGCCAAGGCTGCAAGGGCCTACGCTAAATCTCCTGCTTCTATGATTCTCTACTCCATGGGAATTACCCAGCATGTATGCGGAACAGACAACGTAAAAGCCTGTGTGGGCCTGGCCCTCATCTGCGGCCAGATAGGAAGGCCCGGAGCTGGCATCCTGCCTATGCGGGGGCAGAATAACGTCCAGGGAACATGCGACGTCGGGTCCATGGCAGAGTTCTATCCCGGTTACAAAAGAGCCTCAGATCCCAAATCAGTCGAGTTCTTCAAGGCAGGGTGGAATGCAAACGACCTTCCGTCCGGCCCGGGCTTGACCTCTACTGAGATGACAGACGCCGCTGTGGAGGGAAAGCTCAAGGCCATGTACATAATCGGAGAGGACCCGGTCATTTGTGATGCCAATGTAAACAAGACCAAAGAGGCCCTGAAAGCCTTAGATTTCCTAGTAGTGCAGGAAATCTTCATGACCGCCACTGCTCAGATGGCTGATGTGGTCTTACCTGCTGCTGCCTGGGCTGAGAAGGACGGCAGCTACACATCAATGGAGCGCAGGGTACAATGGATCGACAAGGCTGTACCGCCCATCGGAGAGGCCAAGGAAGGGCTGTGGATAATTTGTCAGATTGCCAATAGGTTGGGCTTGGACTTCAACTATGCCAATGCTGCGGAAGTCCTGAAGGAGATGAATCGCTTGATGCCTATCTACGGAGGAATGACCAAGGAGAGGATCTCCAAAGTCGGGGGTCTGCGGTGGCCATGTTCAGATGAGAAGCACCCTGGAACGGATATTCTGCACACTGAGAAATTCTCAACCCTGGACGGCAAGGCCAAGATCGCCTCTGTGGAAAACAAGCCTCCGGGCGAGGAGACTTCCACCGAGTACCCCATACTGCTTACCACCGGCAGAATAGTTCTTCATTACAACAGCGGCTCCATGACCCGGAGAAGCCCCTCCCTTGATGAGAGAGATCCAGAGCTGTACGTTGAGATTAATCCTGAAGACGCCGCCATGCTGAAAATCAATGAGGGGGACGTCGTTCTCGTAAAGACGCGCCGGGGCGAGGCTGAAGCGATCGCCAGGGTTTCGGACAAGGTAAAACCAGGTGTAGCCTTCATGCCCTTCCATTGGAGCGGAACGAACCTCATCACCTCTGATGCCTTGGACCCCGTGGCCAAGATTCCAGAGTATAAGATGGCAGCATGTAAAATAGAGACAATATCCTGAGGGGTGACAGAGCAAGAATGAGCATTGGGAGATAAGGAGCAAGTACGATGCGAGATAGCTGGCATGCCAACAGGATAGAGGAACCGAAGACCTTTTGGAAAGATGAGCACCTGGAGCCCAATCCCACTTTTCGGGCCAGGCGGTGTTTGGAGATTAGTGGCTCCGATAGGCATGAGATTGAAGCGGATGTGGCTGTCGAGGAGAACGTGAATATCGTCCTCAATGGCGGTTGTGTAATAGCCTTGGCTGCCTTGCCAGTTCAGCTCAAAGAAATGGCCATCGGCTTCTTAATCGGCGAAGGGCTGGTGGAAAGCTTCCAGGACATAATCTCCGTGAAGGCGGAGAAAGGATCGCTTGTCTGCGAGACGAAGGACGGAAAGGCTGCTGGCTGGAAGGGGCATCAGTGTTGTAGCGTGGGAGGGGCTGCCATCCAGAATCTAAAGCCGATTGATTCAAAGATCAGGATCAAGGCCAGCGCACTTCTGAGTGCCGTGGACCAGCTAAACGAGTCCGCCAAATTATGGCGCAGGACTGGAGCCACACATACTTCCATCATCTGCGATGTGGATGGAAAGATCCTGGCCTCCTGTGAAGATGTCAGCCGGTCTAGCTCAGTGGATAAAACTGTTGGAGCGGCTCTCTTAGCTGGAATGGATCTATCCCAATGCGCCTTGATCACCAGTGGGAGGCTGTCTGGGTAATGGTGGCCAAGGCTGCAAGAGCAGGATTTCCGATTCTGGTGAGCAGGAGCGCGCCCATGAACTCTGGGGTAGAGCTGGCAGAGAAGATTGGAATGACGCTGGTGGCTTTTGCCAGGAATCCCAGGCTATATGTGTATGCCGGAGAGGAAAGGATAATGTGAACAACCTGATGGCTCGGCTTTTCCTCCAAGCTTACATAATGATAGGAATCAATTCGTAAGAGAGGTGGCATTATATAATATCCATCATCGTGCGGAGTAAGATAAATCATCAATGTCATCCGGAGAAGTAATTAAAGTGAATTACATCGTACTGTTGAAACAGGTGCCGGATATAAAAAATATTCCGGAGGATGCATGGGATTGGGAGAAGGGGATTCTCAAAAGAGGTCTTCTTGACAACGTTTGTAACGAACTGGATAAACAAGCCATCGCCTTTGCCATAGCTATGCGCCAAGTGCTGCAGGGACAGATAGTCGGTCTTTCAATGGGACCGCCTTTCGCTGACGCAGTATTAAAATATGCTCTGTCTGTTGGTGCCGATACCGGCGTGCTGCTTACCGATAGAAAGCTGGGCGGAGCAGACACTGCAGCAACTGCTTATCCGCTGGCGGCTGCTATTAGAAAAATCGAAAAAGAGATCTTCAAGGGCGACCAGAATTACGTCATAATCAGCGGTATGCAATCAGTAGACGGTGACACCGCCCAGGTACCGCCGCAGATTGCTGAAGATTTAGGAATCGCCCACATCGCATACGCCACTTCTTTTGGCATCGATAAAATTAATCACTTGCATGTCAAACGAATTTCAAGCCAGGGAACTCAGATCGTTTCTCCGGCAAAATATCCCTGCATGATAACAGTCACTAATTGGACCCTTCCCCCTAATGCCACATTCAAGCGAACAAGATGGGCCAATTCACAAAGACTCATCCAGTGGAGCGCCGCGGATGTGACCGGAGATGAATCGCGAATAGGCCTAGCAGGTTCACGCACCACGGTTTTTAAAATATTTTCTCC
>JADDYB010000278.1_pt1 | contig 15939 bp, 13 predicted proteins | sample 8641941 | NCBI WGS metagenome assembly JADDYB01 (sample SAMN16275377, study PRJNA637457) | freshwater sediment metagenome | isolation source: Lake Kineret sediment | place: Israel: Lake Kineret | collected 2013
GACCTGAAGCCCTGCGTTATTGAGGAAGAAATAAGTGGAGAGGAAGAAGAAAGCTGGGAACCACAACTCAGGCCAGAAATACCTCATCTCCCTCTTCAGGAGAGGAAAGGTAGCTTCAAAGAGATAGAACTGGGCTTTTCCGAAGACAAGGCGAGACAGGAGGCTAAGCGTTGCTTAAGATGCGACCTAGAGAAATAAGCGTTCACCAGGTATCATTGCGAGGAGCGTTAGCGACGAAGCAATCTCAAAGGTTGATGCTGAGATTGCTTCGCTTAGCTCGCAATGACTTAGAATTTTAAATTTGCATTTTTATCTCTGACGTGGGAGGTTAGACATGAAATCTATTACCAAGCAGAAGCCTTTTAAGGAAATTGAACAACAGTTAGAAGGGTTTGGCCGAGTATATATTGCTGGTTGTGGCACATGTTCCACAATGACTAAAACTGGCGGGAAGGAAGAGGTCTTTGCAATGGGGAAGCGTCTCCAGGAACTGGGCAAGCTAGTCACCGGCTGGATAGTTATCCCTACTGCCTGTGATGAAATGACCGAAGTAGCTATTAAAGAAAATAATGGAGCCCTTCAGAATGCCAACTGTATTCTAGTCATGGCCTGTGCTTTAGGAGTGCATAAGCTGAGCACCTATATCGACAAGCCAGCCATTCCCGCCCTGGATACTCTATTTATAGGCGTCGAGGATGGTCCGGGTTGTTTTAAAGAAGTTTGTGCCCAATGTGGTCAGTGCATCCTGGGGGAAACTGCGGGCATCTGTCCCCTGACGGCATGTCACAAAGGTTTGCTGAACGGCCCATGTGGTGGCACCAATAATGGCAAATGTGAAGTGGATAAGGAAAAGGATTGTGCCTGGACTCTAATATACCAGCGCTTAGAAAAACAGGGTCGGCTTGATTTGATGCGTAAGTATCATTCCCCCAGAGATTACAACGTGGCACCCAGGCCGCGAACAGCCAGGATTACATGAAGGAGGAGCTATGGCACCGAGTTTTAGGGAAGTTCTTAAATCTGGTAAATTTGTAATAACCAGCGAAATCGGTCCACCGAAGGGGACAAACATTGAGAAGATGCTCCACCACATTGACCTTCTCAAGGATAAAGTAAACGCGCTGAATGTTACTGACCATCAGAGTTCTGTAATGCGCTTTCCCTCCATTGGTGGCTGTCTGGCTATCAAGGAGCGGGGTGGCGAGCCTATATTACAGGTGACTTGCCGCGATCGTAATCGCCTTGCCCTTCAAGCCGAGCTTCTCTTCGCATACACCAGAGGCATAAGAAATGTCCTCTGTCTAACTGGAGATGCAGTTGTCGTGGGCGACCATAAAGCGGCCAAGGGCGTCTTCGATCTGGATTCAACACAGTTGCTAAGGGCAATTCGGCAGATGGAATCGGGCAAAGACCTTGGTGGAAATGACCTCGATGGAGCCGTTGAGTTCTGTGCCGGAGCCATAGTCACACCTGAAGCAAACCCACTTGAGCCTCAATTAATAAAGTTTGAAAAGAAGGTTGAAGCCGGTGCCGAATTTTTTCAGACTCAGGCCATCTACGACCTGGACAAATTTGCTAAGTTTATGGGATATGCCCGCCAGTTACCGGTCAAGATACTAGCTGGCATCATTCTGCTTGTGTCAGCCAGGATGGCGAAGTATATGACCGAAAATGTCCCGGGCGTCTTTGTGCCCCAAAACTTGATTGATGAATTAGCGGGTACCCCCAAAGGCGAGGCAATCAATAAAGGTATAGAAATCGCGGGTCGGATGATTGCCACTATAAAAAAAGAATCCCTATGCCATGGAGTTCATGTCATGGCCATAGGTCGGGAAGAGGTGGTTCCAGATATCTTGAAAGCGGCGGGACTTGCTACTTAGTACCCCATGAAAAACGGAATTAAGCAACCCACAGTAAACTTTGCTGTTCTAGGCAGTAATCCACCCTGGTTGGAGCTAGCAAATCTTTATATCTGAGTAGAATCGGGGTGAGTGGATTTGAGCCACCGACCACCTGAACCCCATTTAGCCTCGAAAAAAGGCAGGAACTGCTTGCCTCCTGTCGGAGTAAGGATAGTAATTATGAATTGACAAAGTAAAGTGGCTCAATTTCCGGGTAATACTAACCAAATCTCGGCAGTAATACTTCTTTGTGCAAAACCACTCAATAAAACAGGTTTCTGTTACTTGACTGCACATCATGTCTTTTTGTGCAATATTCGGTGAGATTCAAACAGGTAAAGATTGGAGAACATCTCCGAAGAATCGAAATACTCAGTATTTTGACAGGCATGAGCCATTATAAGTATGGTGGTTTAAATTTGTATTGGAAAGAAAAAAGGGATGGATTTTTAAGCTGGCTGAATTGCAAAGTACTGCAATTGTACTGTATTATAATCAAGCTCAAGCAATAGTGGAATCAAGTTGTGATGAATTGATACAGATTCCTGACTACTATTAAGAAGGGGGGAGAGTATGAGCCAGGTAATTTTTAAATCGGCAACGGAACTAACCAAGGCAATAAGGGACAAGCGTATCGGGTCTGCTGAGTTGCTGGAGTTATATATTGAGCGATACGAACGCTTCAATCCTAGCATCAATGCTATCGTCGCAACCGACTTTGAGACTGCACGTAAACGGGCCGGAGAGGCCGATGAGGCGACAGCAAAGGGTGAAAGCTGGGGGCCTCTTCACGGATTACCCATGACGATTAAAGATACGATGGAGGTAATAGGAATGCCCTGCACCTGGGGTTCACCGGAATTAAAGTCTTTTATACCCCGCAGAAATGCCGCGACGGTGCAGTCGCTGGTTGAAGCGGGTGCCGTGATCTTTGGAAAAACTAACGTGCCTTTGCTTGCGTTAGATTTTCAAAGCTTCAATGAAGTGTATGGACAAACCAATAACCCTTGGGACCTGAACCGAACACCAGGCGGTTCATCCGGTGGTGCCGCAGCGGCATTGGCAGCCGGGCTAACTGGCCTTGAAATCGGCAGTGATATCGGTGGCTCAATCCGGTCACCGTCCCATTATTGTGGGATATACGGTCATAAATCGACTTTCGGAATAATATCGTCGCTGGGTCAAATACCACCGCTGCTACGTGAATTTACTGGAGATTATACAACCCAGACCGACCTTAGCGTTTCCGGTCCCATGGCAAGAAGTGCTGATGATATTGAACTAGTGATGAAGCTCATAGTTAAACCTCCAACGTTCCAACGTAGAGCAATTAGCATTCGGTTACCTCCACCACGAAAGAAAACGCTGAAGGAGTATAAAATAGGTGTATGGCTCGATGATACCGCCTATCCTGTTGATGCTGGCGTTGGAGACTGCCTGCAGAAAGCAGCTGATAGACTCATAATTGCAGGGGTGTCGGCAACCGATAAACATCCGGATATTAATTTTATCGATAGCGACCGTGTTTATAGGGACTTGCTGGACCTTGCAACCGTTATGTCTATTTCTCCGGAAAACTTTGAGCGTATGAAAAAAAACGCTGATACGCTTTCTCCAGATGATGGGTCCAATTACGCTGTTTACGCAAGAAGGGTCACCAGTACTCATCGCTACTGGCAAGAATTGAATTATCAACGTACAATCTTGCGCCAGAAATGGGCTGACTATTTTAAGGATGTCGACGTGCTGCTGTGCCCGGTAACACGAGTTCCAGCTTTCCCGCATGATCACACTGCAATCGGGAGACGCATTTTGCACATAAACAAAAGGGATGAGAGCTGTCTTAATGCTCTTCTGCCATGGGTTGGTCTAGCAACCGTTGCCTATTTGCCTGCGACTGTCGCTCCTGTTGGCTTCACTAAGGATAAGTTACCCGTTGGCATTCAAATAATCGGGCCTTATCTTGAAGACCGCACATCGATCCACTTAGCCAAACTAATGGAAGGTGTGACGGATGGATTTACGCCCCCGCCCGGATTTACTTAGTGTGTATTTTATCGTATCTCAAAATAGGGTAGATATTAGGAACCAATTATGATGAGATAAGCCTAGGAACGAGCGAAATTTTTAACCTACACTTTCTATGTGCATGATTGATTTGGGAAATAGGGTGGGTTCCTAGTACCCAATGTTTGAGAAATTCTTGATTTGCCGCTTATATTCACAGTTTGCTTGGATAATGATTGGGAAGGCTGGAATGAAATATCGTTACTGGAGAGCTCTTAGCTACAGGCTTTATGTAATAAATCCGATATGGCACACAGCCGGCGCGTATTCTCCGGACCTGCTGGCTGTCCATTGGTTATGGTCACAACAACCAGGTCTCGTGTCGGCTCGACAAAGCTAATTGAACTCAAGTTTCCGCCGTGCCCGTACGCCGCCGAGGTACAAAGCCGTCCCATATCTATAGAGATGTTTTCGTCGGTACCCTTATGCATACCGAGCGCCCACACTGGTCTGACCTCCCTGCCCCAGAGTACACTGAATGTCCGATCTACAATATCCCTGCGGTGCACGGCTGTAAACAGTTCAAGAGTTTCTTTCTTGATAATACGTTGCCCATTCCATTCGCCGCCATTCCACATCATCAGGTAGAACTTGCCCAGGTCATGGGCGGGGCCGAAACCATTGCCGCCGGGCAACACCCGTGTCCGTGCTTGCGGGTCATTCCGGAAATGAGGTGGCGGATTAGGAACAGCCTTATCGACTACATCGGAGAGTCGGCCTTTGACAGATTCCATTCTCTCCTGCGTCAGGCCAAGAGTGGTATCTTTCATACCAAGCGGCTGGAATACATCCTCGTACAGATACTTCTCAACAGGTCTCCCGTCAACAACGCGTACAATTTCTCCTAATACGCACCAGCCGGAGTGAGCGTGATAGCCTGCCGCAGTTCCCGGTTGCCATTCAGCACGAGATTCTGAAATATACCGGATATTATCATCCCAACCATAGCGATGGAACGGGAATGTGTTCATCGGAAAGCCGCCCATGTGAGTCAGGACATGCTTGATCGTGGCGCTTTCCTTTCCATTGCCGAAGCCGGGAATATATTTACGTACCTTATCATCAAGGCTGAGCTGGCCTTTTTCCATCAGCCTGGCAATGGCAATGGCGGTGAGAGGCTTAGTGGACGAAAACCACAGCATGATCGAATCAGTACACATGGGGATGCCCAGTCTAGCCTCCCCAATTGCGACGTCCAGCACCGGTATGCCTTTCCTGGCCACAAAAAGCTGGGCACCGTCATGCAAATTGGCCTGGCGCTGCTCCTCCAGCAGCTTGATTGCCGCCTCCAGAGCTTTAATGTTGACACCTACTGCCTCCGGTTTCCCTATAATACCGCCATCCATTTCTTCTTACTCCTTTTCGAAGCCGGCTTATTTCTAATTATATTTAACAGGATCGGTGGAAAGAGTCAAACTAGACTAAACAACGAAGGCCCACAACCGGAATAGGTAATATTAATCCTGATGACTCCATGCCTATTTCTTGGCCCTGGGTTATGGAAATTGTATTACCTGTGTATGGCAAGGGTTGCACGAGTAATAGTAGCGAGAGATCAACATAACGTAACACACAGTGAAGCCGGAGGCAGTGGATATTTTACAGGGAAAAAGACCATAAGGTAGTAATGAATCCAGTATTTAAATGGTGCAAGAAGTGCAAAATAGATATACGAGCTTACTTGAAAAAACAGAACATAGAAAATGGGTATAGTGTCCCATAAAGCTATTCCCTGCCCCCGATGGTGATTTCTGTCTTTGCAGCTACCTTTTTAAATACAGTGGCGTCACCGATGACCTTGCCAAACACAGTAACCGGGCTGGCAGGGCGGATTTCATTTCCATGACTTATGGGAGTAGGACCAAAAAATATGCAAAAGGCATTGCCCTCAGGCCAATAGCCTAAATCTACAATGTTTACCAGTTCTTGCCCGGCCTCTAGCTCAAGGCTAAGGGGAATTGAGAAATATATTTCGTCTCCCCAGAGATTGATGCGACCTTTAATAGGCAACGTTTCCCAGATTGCTTTAGCCGTCCTGGTATTATTTAGCTCAGCCTCAGCTTCAATCACACCTGTTGTTATATGAATGATCTTCCCCATGTTGGCTAACCTCAGCTAGGCTCGTGGCTCAACATGTAAGAGATTGTATATACCAGAAAAGCAAACTGACAATCTCAGTCTATCCTTTTGAACGTCTTGCTTTTGGCTCCACATACGGGACAGGTATCAGGCGGCTCCTTTTCTGAGGTATAACCGCAGACTGGACACACATAGTAAGCATATGTCTCTTTAGCAGCTCCCAAATTATCAAGGAGCTTCTGATACAGCTGGGCATGAACCTTTTCTACCTCATTGGCATAGCGAAATGACCGCTCTCCTTCTTTATTCCCTTCAGCCTTAGCTGACTCCAACATCTTAGGATACATTGTCTTGAATTCATGCGTCTCACCTGTTATAGCTTCCAGCAGGTTCTCTTTGGTAGTCTTTATTCCCTTGAGTGCTCTAAGATGATTGTGGGCATGAATTGTCTCAGCTTCGGCAGCAGCCCTGAACAACTTTGCTACCTGTGGATAACCTTCCTTGTCTGCAGCAAAGGCAAAGGCAAGATATTTGCGATTTGCCTGGGATTCTCCAGCGAAAGCTTCTTTTAAGTTTTGTTCAGTCTTTGACATCGCTATTTATCCTCCTTTCAAGGCTAAACTTTGTCGAGTGGGTAATGTATTATACTATCAATAAGCGCCAGCTGCCAGTTTTCAGCCTGTAGAATTCTACTGATGGGTTGTGTGTTGCACTTGTGATTTCTATTGAGAGTGAGGTACCATTCTACTTGAATACTCTGTGTGCCATATTAAAGCACGGGACTTGGAGTCAATCTTTGACAAAGGGGTGAAAATGAAAGTAGCTAAAGTGGACGAAATGAAAGACCTGGATAGGCAGGCTGTGGAGGAATTTGGCATCTCGGAAGATATTCTGATGGAAAACGCCGGGCAGGCAGTATATTTTGTCATGTTGCAGGAATTAGGAATAAGGAATAATAAATTCATCGTCCTTTGTGGTGGCGGCAATAATGGTGGGGATGGGTTGGTTGTTGCCAGAAAGATTCACTCCAATGGTGGAGAGGCAAAGGTTTTTTTGCTAGAGGATGAAACCAAATTTAGAGGGGTGGCAAAAAAGAACTTTGAAATAGTATCAAGAATGCCAATAGAAATTGCTAAGGTTGATTCAATTGACTCCATAATACCCGAAGTTCTTGATTGCGATGCTATCGTAGATGCCATATTTGGTACAGGTCTTGTCCGAAAGGTCAGTGGAATATACAAAGATGTGATTCAACTTGTAAACGAGAGCCAAATGATAGTATTTAGCGTTGACATTCCTTCGGGCATAAATGGTGATACCGGGGAGGTGATGGGTGTGGCAGTAAAAGCAGATTATACCGTGACATTCGGGCTTCCCAAGCTGGGGAATATGCTTTATCCTGGATATGAGCACTGCGGAAAGTTGTATGTTTCGCATATATCTTTCCCACCTGCCCTCTATAATTCAGATTCTATAAAGGTGGCAATCAATAATCCCGTAGAGCTTCAAGAAAGAGCTAAAGACACCCATAAAGGCAGCTATGGAAAGGCTCTATTTATTGCCGGTTCCTCCGGCTATCTTGGTGCACCATATTTCTCCGCACTATCTTTCCTCAAAGCAGGAGGCGGGCTTTCTTACCTGGCAACACCCAAATCTATAGCACCATTCCTGGCAAGCAAGGGAAGTGAGGTTGTCTTTCTTCCTCAAAAAGAGACGACTTCGGGAAACATAGCACTGGAAAACAAGGACGAGCTCTTAGAATTTTCCCAAACGGTAGATATAGTTGTCCTGGGTCCCGGTCTTTCTTTAGCCAGGGAAACACAAGAGCTGGTGCGGGAGCTCACCCCAAAAATCGGTAAGCCTCTACTTATAGATGGTGATGGAATTACTGCCATTGCTGGAGACTTAGGGAAAATAAAAAAGAGGAAAGCACCGACGATACTTACGCCACATCTGGGGGAAATGTCCCGAATTATCAAAATGGAGATAAGCGAGATAAATAAAAATAAGATAGATATTTTGCATCGCACAGCAAGGGAGCTTAATGCCATAATTATCTTAAAAGGAGCCCATTCCCTCATAGGATATCCTGATGGAACTGTTTTCATCAACGTAAGCGGCAACTCGGGAATGGCCACGGCTGGGAGTGGCGATGTCCTGACGGGCACTATTGCCGCCATGCATGGGCTGGGATTATCTCTTGAGGACGCAGTGCGGATGGGCGTATTTATCCATGGCTTTTCTGGCGATGTTGCTGCTATAGATAAAGGTGAGGATGGGATAACGGCGCAGGACATACTGGACTATCTCCCTGAAACGATGAAGCTTTACAGGGAAAATTTTGCCGAAATTGCGGAAAACCTTTACGAAAGCATCTTCGTGGTATGAATAGAAGTAACAATGACACTTTCGTTTTGTTATTGCGAGGCACTATAGTGCTGAAGCAATCTCATAAGGGGTAGCAACTACAAAATTTGGAGGCAAATGGATAGATGAAAGCGATGGTGCTTGAGAAAATCTCGGCGGTCGAAGAAAAACCTCTGAAGCTGGTAGATTTGCCCGAACCTGTTCCCGGGCGAGGCCAGATTTTAGTCAAGGTATCTGCCTGTGGAGTCTGTCACACCGAGCTTGACGAAATTGAAGGCAGGTTTTCCCCCTCAATATTTCCCATGATTTTAGGTCATGAAATTGTTGGCAGAGTAGAAAGCTCTGGGACAGAAGCAACAAAATTCAAGAAAGGCGATAGAGTGGGTATTGCCTGGATTAATTGGGCTTGTGGTCGTTGTTCATTTTGTCTTAAAGGTGAGGAAAATCTCTGTGATATGGCAAAATGGACAGGGAAGGATGCCCATGGAGGCTATGCCCAATATACCGTAGTATCAGAGGACTTTGTCTATCCCATTCACGAAAGGTTTACCGATTCGAAGGCTGCGCCGCTTTTATGTGCCGGTGTGATTGGCTACCGTGCCCTAAGACTATCCGGAATGGAAGACGGCAAAGTGCTTGGACTTTATGGTTTTGGAGCCTCCGCCTATATAGTTATACAGATTGCCAAGTATAAATATCCTGACGGCAAGATTTTTGTCTTCACCCGACCCCACCAGAAAGAACACCAAAATTTGGCCAAGAAATTGGGAGCGGACTGGATTGGGGCGACAGGTGATACTCCACCAGAAAAGCTTAACTGTGCCATTGACTTTACTCCTGTAGGAGAACCTATACGTGAAGCTCTGAGTAATTTGGAAAAGGGAGGAAGGGTGGTTGTAAATGCTATTCGGAAGACGACGCCTATTCCGGAATTGGATTATACTGAGCATCTCTGGTATGAAAAGGAAGTGAAAAGTGTGGCTAACGTGACCAGAAGGGATGCTGAAGAATTTCTTACCTTGGCTGCTGAAATTCCTATTGTCCCAGAAACCCAGGAATTTAAGTTGGAAGAGGCAAATGAAGCCTTAATTCTACTCAAGGAAGGAAAAATCCGCGGGGCAGGAGTCTTGAAAATAACCGGATAAAAAAGACCAGACAGGCAACGGTTACTGTTGAGTTGGAGCACCATCAACTGTTGGGACTCGACCATTAGCTACAAGAGCAGATTGTGTCTCTGTACCTCAAGAGCTAATTACCCAGTCAGATCACCAGGATGTCCAACCCCGATACCACAAGGTGGGCAGTATCTCAGCGATTTTGAATGGATGTGTGACGTGGCCAAAGATGATACTCACGACAACGGAATCCATTTCCTCCCTGGAATGTGTAAAGAGCTGGTAAAGGAGTATTTGAGAATAATCAAGGAAATCAGAATCATCGCTGACCAGAACTCGGCTACATCGTTAAGTAAAAGAGATAAAACCAAGGGTTCAGGCATGACCGTGACTTGACCTGCTACTTGAAAGGATATTCTGAGCTCACAGGGCAGAAAAAGACAAGCAGTAGCTTGGGCGGAGTCTTTATCCTTGACAGCCTCATGTTTATAATTGTAATCTATATTCAGGACGAGGTAAGCAAAAAGAGCGGCTGTTATTTAATATTGTTACCGAACCATCATATTTTATAGACTCTCATATGCTTGAATCCATACTTATTGCCAATCGCGGAGAAATTGCCCGGCGCATATTTAGAACTGCTAAGCGATTAAATGTCAAGGCTATAGCGATATATTCAGATATAGACGAGAAATCCTTGTTGGTTCAGGAAGCAGATAAGGCGATAAGGGTTGGAGAAGCCAGACCTAAAGATAGCTATCTCAATATTGATAAAATTATTTCTGTAGCTAAAGAGTCAGGTGCAAGTGCCATTCATCCGGGCTATGGCTTTTTGGCGGAGAGGTGGGAATTTGCCCAAACGTGTGAGACGGAAGGGCTGATATTTATTGGGCCGAAATCGGAAGTCATTTATAGAATGGGAGACAAGTCCCGTTCACGAGAAATAGCTACCAATTTGGGCATACCCATTCCACCAGGGAGCGCTATATTGAGCAGTGTCGAAGAAGCCAAAGAGTGGGCAGCCAAGCTTTCCTTCCCTGTTATCTTCAAGGCATCCGCTGGTGGTGGTGGAATTGGCATGATAAAGGTAGAAAAGAAGGAACAGGTTAACGAAGCCTTCGAGACAGCCACTAATCGAGCTAGACTGGCTTTTGGTGATGAGAGAGTCTATATCGAAAAATACCTGGAATCATCTCATCACATAGAGATTCAAATCCTGGGAGATAAAAACGGTAATGTGGTTACTTTCCCGGAAAGAGAATGCTCAGTACAGAGACGGCATCAAAAAGTGATTGAAGAGTCACCATCCCCTTTCACTAGCACTGTATTGAGAAACAAACTAAGACAAGCAGCCAAGCGTCTGGCTCAGGAAATCGGCTATACAAATGCCGGCACTGTAGAATTTATTGTTGATAGGGATCGGAAATTTTACTTCCTGGAGATAAATACAAGGCTCCAGGTAGAGCACCCGATTACTGAAATGATAACTGGAATTGACCTGGTTGAGCAGCAAATCAGGATTGCTTCGGGCGAACCTCTATTCCTCAGAGAAGACAGATTGGAGTGGAATGGATGGGCTATTGAATCCCGTATCTATGCCGAGGACTCAGAGAATTTCTACCCATCACCCGGTAAGCTAGCGTCTTACATTGAGCCGTGTGGTAAAGAAATAAGAGTGGACGCCGGATATCAGGCTGGAGATATCGTAAGCCAGTTTTACGACCCCTTGATTGCTAAACTGGTCGTCTGGGGTGAAGATAGAGACAAAGCTATATTAAGGATGCAACATGCTTTGGACAACTATGAGATTACGGGTATTAAGAATAACATTCCTTTTCTCAAAAAAGCTTTGACTTCTGAAATATTTAAGTCGGGGAACTATGATACCCATTTTATATCGAAGTTAAAGGGGGAAAAATGAGTAACAACATGAAACAAGAGGTTGAAAGCTTGGCAAAACTCCGCGAGGAAATCAAGCAGATGGGAGGTGAAGAGGCTGTCGAAAAACAACACGGACGAGGGAAACTAACTGCCAGAGAGAGGCTTGACCTCTTAATCGAAAAAGGAACATTCGTTGAAGTTGGTATGCTAGGTAGCGAGGTCGGTGTTGATAAACTTGTGCCGGCTGATGGAGTTATTACCGGCTACGGCAAAGTAAATGACGGGATTTGCATGAGAGACGTAGCTGTGGCAGCTTACGATTTTACCGTGAGAGGCGGCTCCATGGGATCTGTCAACGAGACCAAAGTGACCAGGTTACGAGAGATCGCTCTCAAAGAAAGAATCCCGATGATATGGCTGAATGATTCTGGAGGGGCTCGGGTGAGTGGTGGTGGTTTGGCTGGCGAAAGGGTGGCATTGTTTGCCGATTCAGGTTATCTCTTTAAGGAAGAATCTCTGATGTCAGGTATAATCCCGTTAATAGTCGCTATGATGGGTCCTGGGTACGCTGGCACTGCTTATATCCCCGGCCTCTCCGATTTCGTGCCCATGGTTAAAGGAACGAGTTTTATGGGTCTAGGCGGGCCGGCACTTGTGGAATCGGTGATTAGAGAAAAACTTACTGAAGACGAGCTTGGGGGTTCTAAGATCCACTGTGAGATTAGCGGCTGTGGTGACCTGGAAGTAAATTCAGACGAGGAATGTATTAAAGTTATAAAGGAATATCTTTCTTTCTTTCCCCAGCACTGTGATGAAAAACCGCAGCGAAAGGAGTCGTCGGGAAACCCTACGGCCCTGATTAGCGATGGCATACTGAATATTATCCCGGATAATCCAAGAGAAGCCTATGATATGCACGATCTAATAAAATATATTGTGGACGATGGCTACTTCTTTGAAATGAAGCCGAAGTGGGGGAGAAACATCATTGTCGGGTTTGGGCGTATAGCCGGTTACTCGGTGGGAATTGTGGCAAATAACCCGATGTTTTATGGTGGTGTCATCGATATTGATGCTGCTGATAAAGCCGCCCGCTTCGTATGGCTTTGTGATGCTTTTAATATCCCCATTCTGTTCCTTTCTGATGTCCCTGGATTCATGGTCGGTTCCAAGGCAGAGAAATCGGGCATAATAAGGCACGGCGCCAAGATGGTTCATGCAGTTGCTGAAGCTACTGTTCCGAAATTTACCTTGATCGTCAGAAAATCCTATGGTGCCGGCTACTATGCAATGTGCGGCAGGGCTTTTGATCCTGACCTGCTGATTGCTTATCCCGGAGCTGAGATATCGGTTATGGGACCAGAGGGTATGGTATCCATTTTTGCTAGAAAACAACTTGCCGAGGCTGAAAACCCGAAGGAGATGGTGGAGCGCCTTGCTGAAGGAATAAGACCACAGATTAACATATTCAAGACTGCCAGGTTTGGTGTTGTCGATGATGTTATCGACCCAAGGGAGACCAGAAGGGTACTATTCAGGGCTCTTGAGTTTACCAAAGGTAAAAAAATCTTCAGGCATCCCAGGAAACATGGCGTATACCCTGTTTAAGGAGGAGGTGAATGTACCAGACGATAACAACTCAAGAGAAAGACAAAGTAGGCACAATCACTCTATCTCGTGAAGAGCGGAAAAATGCTATATCACCGACTATGACGGTCGAGCTTCTTGATGCTCTAAACAAATATGACGATGATGCAAATATCCTTGCCATGGTGCTGACCGGAGCTGGTAGCAAAGTCTTTTGTGCCGGGGCTGACTTTGGTGAATCTATGGGCGCAACAGCGAGTTTCCTCGACCGCTACGAGGGACAAAGGAGATTTGCCGAGCTTTTTAAAGTGATCAAGGGTTTGAAGAAGCCGCTGTTAGGAAGGATTAACGGGCATGCTTTGGGAGGCGGTCTTGGATTAGCTTGTGCCTGTGATATAGTAATCGCTGCTGAGGATTGCCGTTTTGGCACGCCAGAAATAAACGTCGGATTGTTTCCCTATGTGATTATGGCAACTTTGTTCCGGTTTACTTCAGCCCCTAAAAGGCTTGTAGAGATGATGCTGACTGGCGAAAGACTTGATGCCAGAGAAGCGCAACAGCTTGGCCTGGTAAACCATGTTGTGCCCAGAGAACAATTGGATACAAAGGTAGATGAAATCACCAAGAAAATAATCAGTAAAAGCCCCTCTATCTTAAGACTCGGCAGGAGAGCCTTTTACACAATGCGTGATATGGAATATGAGAAGGCATTGGAGTATCTAACATCAGTGCTGGCAATTAATACGATGGCTGAAGATGTAGCCGAGGGCATTACCGCTTTTCTAGAAAAGCGTGAACCAAAATGGAAAGGAAAATAAATAACAGGGAGGAACCGCTATGGGATTTGTGGACAAAGTGGTAATAAGTGCTGCTCTGACAGGCGTTGCGGCTAACAGAGACCAATGCAAATGGATTCCCTATACACCAGTGGAAATTGCCGAAGAGGCATTGAGAGCCTACAATGCAGGAGCTGCAATAGTACATATTCATGGCAGGGAATATGATGGCGCTCCATCCTGGAGAGTAGAGATATTTCGCGAAATCATGCAAGAAATCAGGAAAAGATGCCCCATTATAATTAATTACTCCACAGGGGCTGTTGGTGTGGACAGGGATACCAGAATGGGCCATATTCGAGAGGTGAGACCGGAGATTGCGGCATTAAACATGGGAACAATGAACTATGCCAAATATAGCCCGAGGCGGAGGAACTTTGTCTTCTCCGTGGTCTTTCATAATCCCTTCGATGATATAATATTTTTTCTGGATACTATGAACCAGAATGGCGTGAAGCCAGAGTGTGAATGTTTTGACCTTGGGCATGTGGAGAGCATTTTACCTCTAATGGATATGGGACTGCTTAATAATTTTCAAGTCAGTCTAGTAATGGGTGTGGTTGGAGGCATGGGTGCTACAGCTAGGAATCTGGCACATGTATCTAGTGTGGTTCCTCCCGGGGTAGCCTGGCAGGTCATAGGTATCAGTCAAGAGCAGTGGCTCTTAAATGCTACCGCTCTGGCTCTAGGCGGCAATATTAGGGTTGGTCTTGAGGACAATTTTTATCTATCGCCCGGGGAGATGGCTCAGGGAAACGGGCCGCTGGTAGAAAAAGCGACAAGGATGGCACGGGATATCGGTAGGGAACCAGCAACAGTGGAAGAAGCTAGAGCTATCCTAAAATTGCGCTTACCGGAGGGAAAGACTAGGGAGACAAGCTAAGCCTGATATGACAGAAGTTCTATCACCTATTACAGGCAGTGTCTGGAAGATTTTGGCAGAAGCTGGGGCATCAATTGGTGAAGGAGAAACCATCGTAATCCTTGAGTCTATGAAAATGGAGATTCGGGTGAAGTCTCCACATAACGGGAGACTGGTTGAAATCCGAGTAAAGGAAGGTGATTCTATCCTCGAAGATGATGTTATCGCCATTATTGAGTAACGGCTATCATAATCTTTGGACTGGAGGGTAAGCAATATGGACTTCAGGTTTACCGAGGATGAGGAAGCATTTAGACAAGAGGTTCGCCAATGGCTTAAGCAAGAGATACCGCAGAGATGGATTGAATTTGCTACCGGGATCTGGGAGGAAACCGCGGAATCCTGGGCGCTGGCACGTGAGTTCCAGCGTAAATTAGGACAAAAAGGCTGGTTAGCGCCAGCGTATCCCAAAGAATACGGAGGTCTGGAACTTAGCCACATGAAACGACTCATACTTGCTGAGGAATTGGCTTACAGCAGAGCTCCTGTGAGCATCGAGGTGGAAATTACAGTGAATTGGGTGGGGCCTTCCATTATGCTTTTTGGAACGGAGGAGCAGAAGAAAGATTATATAACCAGGATAGCTAGAGGAGATATAGTCTTCTGCCTTGGATATAGCGAACCAAATGCTGGCTCTGACCTTGCCTCGCTGCAGACAAGCGCTGTGGAAGTTGGCGATGAGTATGTGATTAATGGCCAGAAGACATGGTGTAGCTATGGTCATCTTGCTGACTACTGCTGGCTTGCTGCCAGAACTGACCCAGATGCTCCTAAGCACAGGGGAATCAGCATATTCATTGTAGAAATGAAGACCCCGGGAATTACTATACACCCCCTGATAAACATCCTGAACCGCCACTCTTTCAACGAAATGTTCTTTGATGATGTACGCACCCCAAAGAAGAATCTAGTAGGACAGAAGAACAACGGGTGGTATCAACTGGTGATGGCTCTCGATTTTGAACGCTCCTCTATAGGCTATGCTTCGGCAAACCAACGCGTTATTGAAGGACTGGTTAAGTATGCTAAAGAAACTACGAGAAATGGAGAACCTCTTGCCAACAACCCTTTAATCAGGAACGAGCTGGCACAGATAGCAGTGGAGAATGAGGTTGCCCGCATGATGGCGTATCGCTTCGCCTGGATGTTCAGTAAGGGTCTTCATCCCAGCTATGAAGCATCTA
>JADDYB010000279.1_pt1 | contig 15906 bp, 12 predicted proteins | sample 8641941 | NCBI WGS metagenome assembly JADDYB01 (sample SAMN16275377, study PRJNA637457) | freshwater sediment metagenome | isolation source: Lake Kineret sediment | place: Israel: Lake Kineret | collected 2013
AAGGAATGATCAGAAAAAGAAGATCGACTGGAAATTCACGAAGGATAAGGCTGACGAGAAGTTATCCAAATATTATGTCTAACAACTAAATTTTCTCGACACTAGCCAAACTACTTTCCAGTTCGACCTCACCGGTCTGACCGTCACGAACGGTATTCTCGTCATCACCAGCATCCCTGTACCCACCTCTGAAATAGTGTATGAAACCCATTCAGAATCAGGAAAGGGATGGCACAACACGGGGACCTGGAGTCAGAAGTCTTTTTACGCTGATTACACCAAGTGTACAGGAGGAGATTGTTACGATGGTCAAACTGAGATCGGTCCCTTTGACCACTATCCGGGGTCACCGAATTACACGGGATACACGACCTGGATAGAAGACAACACGCAGTACGTCAAGACCAGCTATTCCACAATCGTTAATGAATATCCCGAAAAGGTGGAATACAATCTCAACAGTGGTATATGGACAGAAATCACCAGTAACTTGGGTTCTGGTACCACTTCTATCACCATATCGGCTGATCAATTCGTCCAGGGCGTCAATACGATACAATTCCGTGATTCCAACACGTACTCCACGAAACTGGAATGGACCTTGTACATCAATCAGGGAGCCACTTCCCAGGAGTACATCACCACCTTTTCCCACGATGTCTATGGGAATCTAACCTCCATCGTAGACCCAAAGGAGCACACGACAACCTTTACCTATTCAGCAGGTTATGGACATGCATACCCTACCTCTATCACCAATGCTGAAGGAGCTACTGTATCTGCAGTATACGATTTTGCAGCAGGCACGATTCTCTCTGTCACAGCTCCAGAAGGGTACACGACATCCTATCAGTACGACCTCTTGGGGAGAGTCACCAAAATCATCAACCCCGATTCATCAGAGAAGAGAGCAGTCTATGACGACGACGACAACAGTATCACACTCTATGATGAATTCAGCCACTACGTGAGAGGCATCTTTGATGGATGTGGGCGCGTTACACGTATTGAGTACTTCATGAACGATCAGTTCTATGCGGCAGAGACCTACACCTATGACTACCAGAACAAGAAGGTCACCCACACCGATCCACTGGGAAGCATGTACCATTACGAATACGATTCTCGAGGAAGACTTGTGGAAATCACCAATCCTGACAGTACCTCGAGAACAGCTCAGTATGATGACATCAGTAACACGGTAACCTTTTCTGATGAGAACCAGCACACGAAGAAGATGAGAGCGGACTGGAAAAACAGATTGTTATGGGTTCAGGAGTTCACAGATAGCTCTACCTACTACTTCACCCAGTACGAGTACGACCAGGCAGGGAATCTGGTCTGGTTAACAGATGCTAACCAGAATACCACTCACTATGAGTATAACTCTCTATTTGGTCCCACCAGAATCACCTACCCCGACGGCACTGCAGAGCAATTTACCTATGATGAGATGGGAAACCTCACCTCGAAGACAGATGCCAATGGGAACGTCATTACCTTCTCTTATAATGACATTTCCCAGATTACACAGATGATCTATCCTGGTGGGATGGTGTCCTTTGAGTATGATTTGAATGGCAATCGCACCTCGATGACTGATCCAGCAGGTACGTCAGTGTACAGTTACGACAACAGGGACCGACTGATCTCAGAGACCAGAACTATCAATGGCATTGAATACGTCATACAATCTGAGTATGATGCAGCTTCACGCCTCATTTCCATGACCTACCCTGACGGTACTGCCCTCACGTTCGAGTACGATGACCTGAACCGACTGATAGCTATTCCAGGGTACGCTCAGTACGAGTACAATCTTAAGTCACAGGTTCAACACATGACGTATCAGAATGGCGTGGAGACAGACATCACGTATGGGTGTCTGTGTGGTCGACCCACCGAAATACACGCAGAAAAGAATGGAAGTGAATTATTAAACCTCTTCTACACCTACGACCCGACGGGTAATGTAACGCAGAGGGAGAAAAGCATCTTTAATCCTGAGACGAACACACTGGAGACCTTCAACGAATTCTACAGCTACGACTGGCTGAATCGACTCACCTCATTCACCAATGATACTGATTCATCCACGTATGGATACGATGGTGCAGGAAACAGAGTATCTGCCGATGGCATCTGGTACACCTATAATACAGTGAATGAACTGGTGTCAGTGACAGATGGAACTACCTTCTCCTATGACCTCAACGGGAATGTGGTCACCAAAGCGGGCAGCAGCACCTGGGAATACCAGTATGACACCCTAAACCAATTAACACAGGTCCTCAAAGACGGAGAGTCTGTAGATCAATACACTTACGATGGGGATGGTAAGCGCATTCAAAAAACAGAGTGGATACCATCTCTGCAGTCATTTCAGAACACCGTATATGTCTACACAGGGCTCAATATCTTCTATGAGAAGAACACTACTACAGGGATGGATGCTGTTTCCATCCACGGACCTACGGGACGAATTGCCAGGAAAGCAGGAGACACCACCTTCTACTACCACACAGATCACCTCGGTTCAACACAGATGGTCACGGACGAGAACGGAACTGTGGTCACTTCAGTCAACTATTCACCTTTCGGGGTACACGAGACGAAGGGAGAACCTGAAAAATACTTACTGACTGGTAAAGAGGAGGATGCATCCCACCTGTACTATTTTGGTGCACGTTACTACGACCCCGCAGTGGGGCGATTTACGACCAGAGATTCTGAGCTTGGTGAACTGACACATCCTCAGAGTCTGAACAAATACACGTATTGCCTGAACAATCCTCTCTCCTATCGTGATGTGTGGGGACTGTCTGCATCTGGAGGAAGTGACGATTGTGATTGCGCTTCTGACCCGGAGGTGCAGGGTCTGCTGCAGGATCTGGAAACAGTGAACCAGCAGATACAGGACCTTGAAGAGCAGCTTCAGAAAGATGCAGAACAACTTCTCAAGACTGAGAAGGACCGTATAAGGTGTATTGAAGTATTAAAGGAGAATCTCAGTCTAGATAGTATTTTCAACAAAATCTTTGACTACATACCACCAATTAAGGGTCTTCCAGGGTGGCTAATTGCTTTGCTGATCCCTAGAAAGCTTCTTCTTCTTGCAGGAGAAACTATCATCTATATTTGGTTTGTCTCTGTTACAGGAAACACAATATACTGTGCATTTCACTACAATAATAAGAGTTCGCTTCACAAATCAATCAGAGCAAACACTATTATGCTAGAAGCCAAGAGGAAACAAAAGGCAGGGATCCTGGAAAATCTTTGGAACAAATGTCCTTGTGCCGTTCCTGAAGAGGAAGGAGGTCACCAATCGGGAGGGAGCAGCATAACATAGAGTAATACAAGCCAAGCTTTAAATGGGACAAAAGGCTGTAATTACGAGGTGATGAGATGACAGAACGCACGTATGTGGCGAAGAAAAGAGCAGTTGCGCAGATGCTCGCAGTTGTAACTATCATATGGATTCAGATATTTGGAGTACTCTATTTGCTAGCAGAGAGAAGATATTCTCCGACAGTAAGTTCCATTTTCAGTACTTCATTTGTGGCATTGTGCGCTCTTGTTGGCTTCATTTACACTTCCAGGGAAATGTATAGAATGCTGTACACTCCTCAAATCATAATTGCAGATACTGTGCTCATCTTGGGATATGGTAAGACTATTCTCAATTGGGAGGATATTGACAGAATTAATATCTCTAAAAATACCTTCACTATTTTCAAACGGGCGAGAATCTTCAGGATACGGTGGGAATTTATTGGAAATATAGCAAATAAGGCTGATTTGGTCAAGGATTTGGAGAGGCAGTGTATGGAGAGGAATATCATAATAACCAAAGAAACCAGCTGGCTCCTCTAAAAATCAAAGAACATAGCCTTCTTCCGAATTCAGATAGTATATACAAATAGACACCTCACTTCCAAAACAAGTATCGTCGATGGTCAGCCAGTCATTACGTCTGCGACCTACGACTTTGAGACAGGGCAGATCACCTCCAGGATCTGTGCCTGCGGATCTGTCACGAATTACGAGTACGATGCAGTGGGAAGACTGACCAAAGTTATCTACCCCTTAGAAATGAGAAGAGATATTGTAGTTTTTGAAATGGAGACTAACGAGGAAGCAAACAAAGCAGTAAAGGAGATTGATGCTGTTGTTTATAAGGTTACCTCTGCTGCTAACAACGGGAAGGTGAGACCTTCTGCTTCTGGGTTAGTCAGGAATGCCTCAGGACTGGTGAGGGATGCTTCAGGGTTAGTCAGAGATGCATCCGGGCTCGTGAGAGATGCTTCTGGACTGGTGAGAGACGATGAGACCGTGGAAAGTTATAAAACTGTTGCTGAAACGACTACGAACCTCTCGAAGCAGACAGTACTCTTCTCACATGCTGTTGAGGGCCTTACAAGCCTCACGGAAACCCAGGACCCCTGCTGCCTCGTTAAGGACATCTCAAGCTCTGGTGACAGATGCTTCTGGACTGGTCAGGAATGCATCAGGGCTCGTACGGAATGCCAGTGGGCTCGTCAGAGGAACGGGTCTTGAGAAAGAATGGGACAAACTTCTCGTAAGAGCAGAAGACCTCAACAACGCTGTTGAGGATCTGGAGAGACGTGCTGAGTACTGTGAAGACCACGAAGATGCTACAAACCTGGTGACTGACACTTCTGGACTGGTGAGGAAAGGAAGTGTTCTCTGAAAATCAATTTTTTTCTTTTTTTAAAGAATCAATGTGATGGCGATGGAAAGAGAATCAAGAAGATCGATTCTGATTCAGAGAGAGTTTATATATATGGTGGATTGAATGTTTCGTATGAGGTGAACGTGACGACCCAGATGGACGCAGTCTACATCTATGGACCCATGAAAATTGATAATAATCTGAGCGAATGGGGATTGATAGACCCCTCTACCGGCACCATATCTATCAACTTTTCAAGTGGTAAAGTGGGAGACGTAACACTGACTATCCTTCACGAAGCATGCCACATTGTGCTGGGTGAATGTGAAACTGGTGAAGAGATGGATAGACAACATGATTTCATATACGGTGTGGAATACTCATACATGGTCGCTCTTTCTGGGCTTGGTGTTGATTTCTCCCACGGTGATTCCAGAAAAGGTGAGCGTAATTTCGTGTTGCACCTTACGAGTCAGGTAGCAGCTCATAGCGGTACGGCACATCAGATCCCACTTACCGTGGTCGTGAGGACGTTGAAAGGATGGTGGAGTAGATGTTAATGGTAAGATTTTTTGCAGTCTTCATGATGGGATTTTTATTCATATGTGAGCTTTCTCCTGTGTTCATGTTGGATAACTACGGAAAAATTGCGTTTGTCTCAGATAGAGCTGGAAAAGCTCAGATTTTTGTCATGAACGCTGACGGCAGCAATATCATAAACATCACAAATAATTACTTTGATAATGTCAACCCTTCGTGGTCACCTGATGGGGAGAAAATTGCGTTTGCCTCTTCAAGACACATAAATTACGATATATGCACCATGAATGCAGATGGAAGCAATGTAAAACAGCTAACTAGCACTCCCTCCGACGATAAAAATCCCTTGTGGTCTCCAGATGGAAAAAAAATCCTATTTGTCTCTTTGAGAGACAAAAATGATGAAATATTTGTGATGGATGCAGATGGAGGTAATCAGATTAATTTAACCAATAATCGTGCCAATGACTTTGATCCTGCATGGTCTCCTGATGGGGAGAAGATTGTTTTTGTCTCAGGAAGAGACGGTACAGCATACATTTACACCATGAATGCAGATGGAAGCAATGTGCATAGACTCGGCTCTGAAGGCATTTATGGCTGGAATCCTGCCTGGTCCCCCGATGGGAAAGAAATCATATTTGAATCAGAAGAAGGTATAACAAAAGGTATCTACATCATGAATGCAGATGGAAGCAATGTGCATAGACTCGCAACTATTTCCGGCCGCAACAGTCACGCTGCGTGGTCACCTGATGGGGGGAAGATTGCTTATTCCTCATGGGAAGGAGACAATGATAACATCTTTGTGATGAAAGCAGATGGAACCAACCAATTAAGATTAACAGCTGGACCTACTGGAGATACAGACCCTGTGTGGTCACCTGATGGTGAAAAGATTGTCTTTACTGCCCATGGAAATGTGGGACGTCAAATCTATACCATGAATGCTGATGGGAGCAATCCTACAAGAGTAAGCATTGATCCACATCCACATTTCTTTCCTGAGTGGTCTCCCGACGGGAAAAAGATCGCATTTACCCTTGAAAATGGAGATACACTCCAAATGTATGTAATGGACTCTAATGGGAGCACCTACAGGAATCTTTCCATCTCTCAGAATGACAATGGGTGGCCCTCATGGTCTCCTGATGGGGAAAAGATTGTGTTTTATGCAGATGGATTGATTTTTGTGATAAGTGTAGACGGGAGCAATGCAGTTGAATTGACAGGTACTGCAGGCAAGTTCTTTTCTTGGTCACCTGATAGAAAACAGATTGTCTTTTCACGTAATAACAATATCTATGTAGTAAATGCTGATGGGAGTGATGAAAGGCTAATTGCTTCATCTGGGTCTTATCCTTCCTGGTCACCTGATGGAACAATGATTGCCTTCGCATCAATGAAGGATGGAAACTGGGAAATTTATGTGATGAATGCAGATGGAAGTAATCAGATAAACATCACCAACAATCCAGCCAGTGATTGTGATCCTTCCTGGTCACCTGATGGTGAAAAGATTGCCTTTGTGTCGGATAGAGACGGAAATAATGAAATCTATGTCATGGATGCTGACGGGAGTGATCAGGTAAACCTCACCAATAACCCGGCTGATGACCGAGACCCTGATTGGTGCCGTCAATCCCTCATTGAACCTTCTCCTGCAAGTTCACCTCCTGCTACGGAAGAACCCTCTCGAACAGGCTGTCATACTATAGTTGAGTAATTTGGTCTTATAAAGTTCACCTCCTGCTACGGAAGAACCCTCTCGAACAGGAGAGTACACCGTAATTCTAGTTGCAACCATCATTTTCGTGGCTATTCTCGCAGCTCTTATCAGAAGAAAGAATCGCAGCTCTTGAAACTGGAATAGTCTCTTAAAGACAACCCCATAACTCCTTACCCTAACCCACAATCTAAAAATCATAGGTTGGTTTCGATTGTTGATTTATCCACCGAGTCTCGAAAAATGTGGTCACTGCTTCTCCATGCGATGTATCCTGCTCATGCTGCTCTGAAAGTACATGGTTGAATGGAGGTACGTGGAGCTGTAAAACGTCGAGGGGCGCACTGTGTTGTAGCTCCAGTACTTCTTGATCACTCTCAGAAGGTCATTATCCACCTCTTTTGTGCTGTCAGGGTCGGGGCCCAGCAGGAAGTTGAAATAGCTCACCTTCTCTGAAAACGGTTCCCACACCTGCCACTCCCACAACGCGTTATTCATACCCTTTTCTTCGAATAACCCCATTTCGTCGTCCATGAATTGAGCTGCGCCAGGCACCCAGCGCACTACCCCAAATTCATTGACAGCCACAGGTACCCTGTACTTGGCTGTAAAGGTATCAATGGCAGAAAGCAGGGTTTCCAGCCACCCTTTGTTGAGCTGCTCTTTTTGACCGTCCCAATTCGTGTCACACAGTCCTGGATACGAGCATTGCACTGAGTCAGGCTCCTGGTGGGTGTATTGAGACGGCAGGTACTGGTGTATCATGTAGACAACCCGCTTGTCTTTGACGACCTTTAAATATGGCAGCCACTCAACACCACTGTACCCATTTCCACCCACCAAAATGGGTGTGTCAGGGTCTACTTTTCGGATGGCAGCAATAATTCGGGGGTACAACTGGTTCCAGTCGTACAGGGTTCCCCCGTATTCTGCGTAAAACTCTTCAGGGTCCCAGATATCGAGGCGATCATGAACGTAATGGCTGCCCGTTTCATTGGAGTTGGGTTCCACCATTAAGTCGTACCCAGCGACAATGGGGTTATCTTTGTAGCGTTCTGCCGTGTACGCCCACATGGCTGCCCAGGCGGTTTGTGCTTCTTCATCCTGCCAGACTGAATCATTCAAGTAGCTCTCATCAAACCAGTCGCCCAGGCCGTCTGACACAAAGGTGAACTCGCTGCGCCCAGGCCCCGTGCGGAAGCTGATCACAGCAAACATGTCCGCCTTGTAGATCATGACCAATAACCTATCGAGGTTGTCTTGCATTGGTTTATCCAGGTTGTAGGGGGGTTTTTCGGAAAATAACCCGGGGTGGGAGATGTTGACGTAGTTACACCCTAAAGCTTTCAGTCTGTCAAAATCTTCCTGGGTAGAAGGGGGACCTACAGGATCAGTTCCCATGAAGGAGGGACCATCTAATTCAGGGTACACACGGCGCTGCCAGAGGTTGGCTCCCCGCAAGTGGGGGCCCGTCTTCATGTCCCAGAGAAGCATCTTATCAACTGGTTCAGGTTGCGGAGATTCAGTCAGGAGTGGTTGTTCAGTTGGAGGTGCAGACCCTGGTGGAGACGTCTCTGGGGGTGCAGACCCTGGTGGAGACGTGTCAGATACCTCCTCTCCTGATGGTTGTTGAATGCAGGCTGAAACCAGCAACAAAATCAGAATCAAGACAAAAGACTGTTTCGTGTTCATGTTCCACCTCCACTCATTTTATGTGACGTCCACAGTCGACGTGATTTCAAAGGTTCGATCAACTTCTTAAATTCCGGCCTTCTAAACCAATTTTCGGTAGAGAATTTCTTCTTTGTCATACAAATCCTCCTCTCATACACTCAGCTTTGGCTTGAGAGGGTTTTCTCTCTCACCCCTCCTTTCACTCACGAATGTTCTTAAAGATTTTCCTCACGACGATGGTTCCATCTCTCCCCTATTGAAGACACTCAAATGCCTCATTCAACCTCTCTCACGTCAACCTGTCCTATCAGTTTCTCAAAACATCAGATGACACCAAGGGACCTGGCAGACAGAGACCCGTACGGGGCGTGCCTCCTCCACCACATTCTCCCGTGGGAGTCTCTCCATAATAGCAGTGTGTCGGGTCAGCCAGCATTCTCTTCCCAGGTGTTATCAGTTTTGCAAACATATGGTCCACCTCCTCTTTCCTTTTCGATTTTAGCTCTTTTAAATCTTACTGTCTCCAGTTTTTGCAGGAGATTTACGTATCGAATCCACATCGAACCCATGAAGATAGAACAGAATTCTTGTCCAAAGATCAGATTTTCGGTCTTCACTTGAAGTAAGAAATGACAAAACCCTAAGAAATGGCAATTGTCACTGATACATTTTAAATCTCCAATTTTTTCGATCAACCTTCATGCTCTGGAACCTTCCAGATTTTCAACACATCTGCAGGATGCCCCATGGCCTTGCACTCGATCTCCTCTATTCTGTGGGGCTTCCCTGTGATCCACTCCAGGCTGTACTGCAGCATGCCCACCAAGAACCCACATACAGGACTATTAGAGACAATACCTTCGCTGCCTTCGTAATCTCTGTCAATGTAGATGAAGTACTCCTTTTCTTCTCGCAGCTCGAAGCGTTCCTTACCCAGTGTGGTGGGAGCCCTCTTCAATGATTGTTCCTGGAATGTTTCAAGGGTCATGCGCATTTTTTTTGATTCGGAAAGGAGGTAAGCTGCAGCTTTCACCGGCAAAGTCACAACAGGACGTCCTTTAATGAGGTTCTTCATGACCTTTCTCCCCACATTGAGCTGAAGACCGTGTGCACCTTTTTGCCCGAACAATTCAAGGATCGCCTTGTACAGGTTCTGAAGATGTCTTACAGGGACAGCCAGATCGTCATTATCCGGGGGGAAGTTGTCAATATACTGTTCCAGACGGGCGTAGTTCAGAATCGATTTTAGCCCATTTTCTCCCGCAATATCCAGGAGCGTTTCCAGCCATTTCCTCAATATGAAATTATCAACCTTCTCAATCACGACACTTCACCTCGCAGTTATGACGATTCAAGGGTATTATTCTGTAATTTTTGACAGCTTACACACCTTCAATACAGGTTAAATCCCTTTTTCTTTGATATAACAGTCACATCTCTCGTATCGGGGCGATTCCCTACTGTAACATGAAAGTTATGGAAGAGAAAGGAAACCTCATTTATAAAGATTTGTGCTGACAGGTTTCCCCCTCCTTCTAATTGATTAGCAGCATTGATGATCAGAATGGCTCACTGCTGCACGGTCATGAGAACCGCCATACTCCTTTTTCCAGATCCACTTTCTTGATGACAAGGTTCTCTCCCTCGACGAACCGTGGTAAATACCCTGGCCAACATCCTGCCGGCTTCTTGTTCTCTGTCCCAAGACTACTTATAGGATATCTTTTGCCACAGTTGTTACACACCATGAAGCCTCCTTCCTGGCTGTACCCTCTCTGTGCCCCGTAGCAGACGTCGCATGCATCAAATCCAGCTTTGATGCTGTCACCTGCTCTAACGACAAAGAACCTCACTGTTGTCCCCCCATATTCGTATGTGTACCATTGAGCCTTTTCTGATATTTCTGAGAGGGGAATTCTTATTTCCCCTGAAGGTGCAGAAACGGAGGGTGAACTGAACACACTGAGCTCTCTTGCAAAGACTGCAGCCGCAACCAGAACTATAACACTTATTCCAGCAATCCACTTTTTCATGTCCTCACCTTACTTAGAACCTCCACAGCACCCAGCTCCTCTACCCTTGCAGCTCCCCCTCTTCACTAATTGAGTGTTCTGAGTTGAGAAGTCTATGACTGAGGCTTTGTACACTTTAAAAACTTCCAAAGAGAGGATTTCCTCTTTTGTTACCTTCGCAGGGTCGTAATTAACGTCAAAGATGTTGGGCGATGTAAACTGTATTCTGGTAATGCCGTTCAATGACTTCAACTCTTCTGATATCAATGGTGCATGTCCTGGACAGGGGATATCAACTTCTAAAAGAAGCGTAGAACTCTCTCCAGTTGTGAGCGCTTGGATTGGAGATGCAGACACATTGGCGAGCAGCGGGAATAAAACTAAGAAGAACAGCAGGTTCACTCCCACAGTGGAGGTGTACATGATTGAAAGGTATTTCCATTTCCTCTTCGCACCAGTTAATGACAGGAATCCATTCTTTCGCAGGTACAACACAGAAGACAGGGTAGCAAATGCCAGAGAGATCGCAACAAGGACGTGGAAGAAGTATGGATTCATCAAGAAGGGCTTGAAAAAGTCAATAGCCACCGTCACCCCCAAAATGGAAGCGACAACAAAAGCTATGCACCCCGTGTGAGGGATCAATCCATAGACTGCTCCCTGCAAGAAACTCTTTTTTTCATTGTCATTGTCATCACACGAGTACCCTAGAGAGGTAATCACTTTCTTGATCTCTTCTGTACTAATCTCTTCCGGGTCAAACTTTACGAAAGCTTTATTCTCCCGTAAATCCACTTTTACAGTCTCTACTCCTTCTTGGCTGCGCAGGTTCGACTCAATGAGGTTTACACATCGTTGACAGTGCATCCCTTGGACAGGAATGGTCTCTTCTCGTAAATCTTTTGTATGCTTCATACAAGCTGTGAGAGTGAAACAGCTTATGAACTCTTAGATGAAACTAGTTTCACTTAGTTGTTCAAGAGTTAATTTTCCTTTTATATATATGTAATCACTTATAATGGAAAAAGAAATTGATAAAATTCTTATGTATCAAGGCTTCAGAATGACGATGTTGCTCATGCCGCTCCTCCTTCTCTCTATGATGCCCTTCCCTTCCAGCTTGTCGAGGATTCGGGTGACTTTCGCTTTTGTGAAGTTGGCTTCACGGACAAGGTCTCTCTGGAACATGGTGCCCCCAGATTCAATAATTTTCTCAAGGACACCTTTCTCGTCATCATTCAGGTTACCCATGACTTCCTGATAATTTTCTCTGGTAACCTTTGACTTCTGATCCGATGTGGCTGCCATCTCCTTTTCTTTTCCGAAAAAGGTCAAGTACAACCCGATTCCCACGACAAGGAGCATGATCCCTACACTGACATTGGTCTGAAAATCGATGGCTCCCCACATGGGACACGTGGGCCCGTGAGAGCAGGCACTGTTGATGATATCGGTGAGCGCTCTGTTGAAAGAGTAGGTTATGAATCCGATTAAGGCCGCAATGCCAATGATTAGGATTCCAACACTTTGATTCTTCATAGTGTTAAGGCACCCGCCTCTTATATAAATCTTTTGAATCCTTCTGTAAACGTGTTCCTCTTTAAGTCATGCGTCCAGGTTGTAAAGACCTATATAAAATAAATGAAAAAGTAATACGGAGGTCCAAAAGACAAGGGGGATTGACAGACACAACCCCCGATCAGAGAAATCAGACATGAGGTCAGGTTATGATTTATCCACCGAGTTTCGAAGATTGACTAACGATCACGAGAGGATAAGCTCGCTTCAATCATTCTTCGCTTTCTGCTACTTTTCTCTACCACAACCAGAGCATTTCCAGTAGTGTCTGTCGTAACCTTTATGAAAAACGTGCGTTGTGTTTGCTTTACAGAACATACAGTAAGAAACTGTAGTTTCTCCGTCATCAGGCATTTTTTTGTCACCTCTACATAGTGATGGTAGGTTGAAGTTAAAAGGATTTCCTTTCGCGAAGTCAGTCAGTAGTTACTTCCTTTTCTGCTTCGATAGTCTATGAACGAAACTTCTTGCAACTTGCGAGTAGAACTACACCCATCACAATCAGACCCAAGACTCCGTATACTGATGGAGATAGAGATTCAGAAAATCTATGGAACTCTGAACCCGAACACAGGAGAAAAATGAGAAGAAGCCTTCATCAGAAGGTCAAGATCTGAATCTCTCTTTGGAATGTTCACAGAAAAGGATAGGATTGATAAGAATGGAGATTCATATCGACTGGAAAAAAGAGCGAAAGAATATGAGGACTCAACAGTGTTGAACGTTAAGTAAACCTTTAAATAATACTCCCTAATACCATACCAGAAACATCAGAGAGAGGGTTACTATGGCTGTACAGTACAATGTATTGTTTGAGTGTATCAATGGAGAAATTTCAGTAATCAGAACATTCAACAATGAATCTGACTCAGATGTAGTCACCAAAGAAACCTTACGAATACAAGAAAAATGTGAGCTTTTCAGCTGGAATCAGCCTGGATTATCTGAAGAAATTGGCAAAATCCTGTTTACCATTGTAAACGGTAATAACCAATTGAAAAATGCTCTCGAAGAAGCTGATGCCCTCGGTGAGCTTTTGCAGGTTTTCATACAGACAAAAGGTTCAGTGCCTGATTTGCCTTTTGAGTTGTTGTATGATTCTCATTTTTTAGTTCCCTTGAAAGTCCATGTAATACGTCAGGTTTCTGACTACGGGTATAAGAAAAAAGTAGAACCTGAATCCCGTCCTTTGAAGGTCTTGTTCATGGCATGTTCACCCCAGGACGTGTCACCAGTTTTAGATTTTGAGAAAGAGGAAGACACGATTCTAGAGATTACCAAGGATCTACCTGTGGACATAGATGTGGAAGATACTGGCTCTCTTCAAGGGTTGTACGAGTTTTTGATACAAAATGAGTATGATGTCATCCATTTGACTGGCCATGCTGACATTGAAGATGACACACCATATTTCTGTATGGAGGATGAAGAAGGATTTCTCGAAAGAGTCACACCTTCTTTACTGGAGGATGTATTCAATAAAGCTTTAAGAAGACCCAGGTTAGTGTTTTTGTCCGGGTGTAAAACGGGGCAGACTCCCACTGCTGCAGACTCTTTTGCTCACTCTTTAGTGGCTCACCACAGTCCTACCGTCGTGGGATGGGGATTACCTGTCACAGATCGGGGTGCTGCCATCGCTGCTGCCCAGGTGTACCGCGAGTTGAGCAGAGGTAAATCCATCACAGATGCAGTATTCTCTGCCCGTAAGGAGCTTTTTGACCTGTTTGAAACCAACCAATTTGACTGTACAGATTGGTCTTTACTGCGTCTGTTCTCAGATGGTACACCTCTCGATATTCCCTTAGTGGAAAAGGGACAGAAGAAACAGGTGAAACCACGAGACATTCAATACGCATACTTATTGAACAGCCAGGTGAAAGTGTTGAAGAAAGGGTTTGTCGGCAGGAGAAGACAGCTCCAGAGAGGGATCAGATCTTTGAAAAAAGATGATGAAAAGGTAGGGTTATTACTCCACGGAACTGGTGGTTTAGGTAAGAGCTGTCTGGCTGGTAAATTCTGTGAACGGTTCAAAGATCATGTATTAGTGATTGTCAGGGGGAAGTTGGATGCTGCAACATTTCAGGAAGCATTAGAAAATGGGTTCGTGAGAGCAAAAGATGAAGAAGGGTTACACATACTGCAGGCAAAAGAGGGGATACCCAAGAAGATCAAAAGGTTGAGTTCCTCTTCATTTCTGAATAATAGGTACCTCATTCTATTCGATGATTTTGAGGAGAATCTGAAAATCGCTCAAAAGGGTGCGCCTGTCATCTCTGATGAGGCTGTACCTGTCCTGGGGATGTTGTTACACACTCTGCCATTGACCTGTAAGAGCACGCAGTTGATTATCACGAGTCGGTATACCTTTCCCCTGGTAATTGAGGGGAGAGATCTCATATCTGAGAGATTAGAATGCATTGGGTTGACCAGTTTTCAAGGTGCTGATGAGAGGAAGAAGGTGGCTGACCTTGTTCATATTTACACGTATCCTGATATGAAGGTTCGAAAAGACTTGATTGCAGCAGGACGTGGAAATCCCAGATTAATGGAAGCCTTGAACACATTGTTGGAAGTGGAGAAGGGTATAGATGTTGAAGGTTTACTGCGAAAGGTTCAGGGTAAACAGGCGGATTTTGTCCAGGATTTGGTGTTGCGGGAGATATTACAGAGTCAGCCAAAGGGGTTCCAGCAGGTTATGCAGTATTCGGCTGTTTTTGGGTTACCTGCTTTGAGAGAAGGAATTCAGCTAGTTTGTAATGATCTGAGAGACTGGGATTCATTCGTGGATCTGGGGGTTCAATTAAGTTTAATGGAGGAAAACAAGATAGGTAGTACTAGCTATTTCTGGGTAACACCTTTGTTACGAGAAGAGATCTTTGAAGAACTTTCAGATGAGGAAAGGGTGTGGTGTCACAAAGCTGCTGTAGTGTATTACAGAAAGGCGCTCTCTCTCATGGAAGGGTATTCTTCACTGTATGCTTCTGAGTTGATTGAACATGCCTTGAAATGTGGCATGGAGAAAATTGCGCTCGAAGAAGGGGGGACATTACTAAAATACTTAAGATATATTCTGGCATACACGGAGGCCCTGCAGAAGGGAGAGTATATTCTTTCTCAAACACATGAATCGAAAAGAGATGAGAATCTTGCCAGATTTTTAAATGAATTTGGTGTAATATGTGATGATATTGGAGATTCCAAGAAAGCAATAGACTATTACGAGAAAGCATTATCAATTGATAGAGAAGTCTATGGAGAAAGACATCCTGATGTAGCAACAGACCTCAGCAACCTGGGATTAGCCTGGAAAGCTTTAGGAGATTTCAAGAAAGCTATAGACTATTACGAGAAAGCATTATCAATTGATAGAGAAGTCTATGGAGAAAGACATCCTGCAGTAGCAACAAGACTCAGCAACCTGGGATTAGCCTGGCATGCTTTAGGAGATTTCAAGAAAGCTATAGACTATTACGAGAAAGCATTATCAATTGATAGAGAAGTCTATGGAGAAAGACATCCTGCAGTAGCAACAAGACTCAGCAACCTGGGATTAGCCTGGCATGCTTTAGGAGACTCCAGGAAAGCGATAGACTATTACGAGAAAGCATTATCAATTGATAGAGAAGTCTATGGAGAAAGACATCCTGCAGTAGCAACAGACCTCAGCAACCTGGGATTAG